>Ga0154773_1098_pt1 | contig 11838 bp, 12 predicted proteins | sample Rifle2008BG16ft_FD_105781 | JGI IMG/M metagenome (GOLD analysis project Ga0154773, IMG submission 105781) | Chloroflexi bacterium RBG_16_64_32 | reverse complement strand
CATCCGCGAGCACGTCGGCGCGCCGGTGACAGCGCGGTAGGGCCAGAGCGTCCTGATAATCCCTCTGGCCCGCCCCTACCCCTGCGGGCGCAGGATCACCACCGGGATCTCCCGCTTCGTCGTCTCCTGATACCCTGCGTACCCGGAATACATCTCGACCATCAGCCCCCACAGCCGCTCCCTCTCCTCCCCGGTCGCTTTTTCCGCCGTCACCCGCTTCTTCTCGCTCCTCACCTGCACCTCCGCCTCCGGGTTATGCTCCAGGTTCAGCCACCACGCCGGGTGCCTGGGGTTGCCCCCGTTGGACGCCGCCAGGACCATGTTCTCACCGTCCGCCAGGTACTGCAGCGGCGTCGTCCGCTTGCGCCCCGTCCTGCGCCCCGTCGTCGTCAGGAGAAGGATCGGGTTGCCGCCAAACGACCCGCCGATCGCGCCTCCCGTCAGCCGGTACCAGAACAGGTGCATCGCCGACATCACCTTGATGAGGCTCGGATTCACGGGCATCGCTCACCTCCTGCCCGCCCGCTGGCTGGCCGGGCGTTCGTCATGCTGGCGGAGGGGGTGGGATTCGAACCCACGGTACGCCTAGGGCGCACAACGGTTTTCAAGACCGTCCCGTTCAACCGCTCCGGCACCCCTCCAGGTGAATGCTAGCACGACCCGGAACGAGTTGCACCGGCTTCAGGCGTCGGCTCGCAGGGAGAAGGGATCTGGTCTGGCCTGAGGGCAACATGAAGGTCGCCATCATGATGCTGGCCGAGGAATACGGCATCGGAAAGTGCAGATCGCCGAAGGGCCGGTCCAGGCTATATCGGACGACCGCCTCCTTCCGCATCTGCTCGAATAGGGAGGGGTCTACGATGTCGTCCGTCCCCGGCTCGTCTTCGAGCAACAACACGACTGTGGCGGCTTTGTCCGGAGCCGGTGCCCTCTCTATGGTTTGAGATTTAGTCCTCAATCAGTGCCTCCTCTCCGGGTCTGTCCCTTGAGGCGCTCGGCGAAGCGGCGCGCCATTGCCTCGACCTGGCGACGGAACTCCGGGGAGAGAAAGCTGGAACGGTGAGATAACCTGCCGAGGGCCAGCAGGCGGTCCATAAACAGCCCAAACATCAGGTTAACCCAGGAGTTGGCCGCCTGAGCGACGTCGATAGAGGGATCGATCTCGTCCCGTTTCTGGTAGCGGCCCAGGAGCTCAAGTATGCCCCCGCGCCACCTCTCCATGAGCTCGTGGTGAGCAGCCCAGGCCGCCCTGTCGCCCCGCAGCACTTCCACTATGACCACCCGCAGGAGGTCGGCGTTCTCGTCCCACAGGCGGGCGCTGGCCAGGGCATTGGCCACCAACTGGCGGTCAAGGGGCACCTCCCCCGGCAGGTGCTCCAGCTCGTCCAGGGCCGTCATGAAGCCGCGTTGTTCGTAGAGGGCCTCCACGATGGCCCGCTTTGAGGGGAAGTGGTAGTAAATGGAGGCCTCGGTGAGGCCCACGGAGCGGGCAAGGCCCCGGATGGATGTCCCGTGAAAGCCGTTCCTGGAGAACAGGCGCAGGGCGGCGGCCAGGATGCGCCGCCGGGTTCTGTGGCCGCCCCTGGGGGACGAGGTGGTCTCAGGCAAGATGCGTGTTGACATGCGAGTCCTCGCGTGTTAGCCTATCGCTCGTTAGGCTAACGCTCGTTAGGCTACCAGACCACTAGCACGCCGTCAATAGTTGCTGAGATCGATCTGCCTATCATGCCGGACGTAATGCTTGCCGCCAGGCTGCACTCTCCAGGCGCCCCCCTGAAGATCGAGGATTGTCCGTTGCCCACCCTCGAGCCCGGGGAGGTGCTGGTGCGGGTGGCCGCCTGCGGCGTCTGCGGCTCCGATCTGCACATGTGGCGGGGCGCGGTGCCGGTGCGCAAGACGCCCATAGTCCTGGGCCACGAGATCGCCGGCACGGTGGCCGCCTGCGGCCCGGAGTCCTCCACCTGGAAGGCTGACGACGCCGTAATTGTACGTGCCGGCGCCAGCTGCGGGAACTGCCGCCATTGCCGCAGCAGACGCGACAACCTGTGCAGCGGTCAAAGGGTGCTGGGCATGGACCTGGACGGCGGCTTCGCCCGGTACGTCAAAGCGCCTGCCGCCAGTTTGGTTCCACTACCCGACGGCATCCCCTCCGAGATCGGGGCCATCTTGGCCGATGCTGTGGCCACGCCGTTCCACGCCCTGACAGAACGGGGAGCCCTCCAGCCGGGCGAGAGCGTGGCGGTGTTCGGCTGCGGCGGCCTGGGCACCCACGCGGTGCAACTGGCCCGCCTCCTGGGCGCCGGCCAAGTCATCGCCATAGACGTGCGGCAACCGGCCCTCGAGCGGGCGAGGGAACTTGGGGCCCACGAGATCGTCAACGCGGAGTCAGAAGCGCCCTACAAGGCGGTTCACCGGCTGACCGAAGGGGGCGTAGACTTGGCCCTGGAGTGCGTGGGCCAGCCCGAGACCATCACCCAGGCGGTGCGCAGCCTTCGCCCCGGCGGTCGCGCCGTCATCGTCGGTATGGGACAGGAGCCGATAGGCCTGCCGCCGCCCGCGCTCTTCGCCTGGCGGGAGTACGCCGTCCTGGGCTCCTTCGGCAGCACCCGCGCCGACCTGGACCGGGTGATCGAACTGGTGAAGTCGGGGACACTGGACCTCTCCGGCTCCATCAGCGCCCGCCTGCCGCTGGAGGAAGCGAGCAAGGCCCTGGAGATGCTGGAGAGCAAGGAGGGCGACCCGGTGCGACTGGTGATCCTCCCCTGGGAAGGAGTCTAGGCAGTGGCCACATATCCGCGCGGGCCGAAGGGACGGCGCTCCATCGGCGATTTCATGAAGAGTGGCGACTGGAATGATTATTGGACCACCCGCATCAGCCGCGCCGAGGGAGGCCGCATCTGGGTCCGCGGCTACCCCCTGGAGGAGATCGTGGAGAAGCTCTCCTACGCGGAGGCGATGTGGCTGCTGCTGCGGGGCGAGCTGCCCACCAAGCAGCAGGCGGCTATCTGGGAGCTCACGATGAAGGTGGCGATGGACCAGCAGTTCATCAGCTCCGCGGCCTGCGCCGCCCGCTTCGTAGCCTCCGCCCACCCAGAATCGCCTATACCCGGCGTGGCCGCTGGCATCCTCGCCCACGGCTCCGTCACCGGCTCGCCTCGCCCGGCGGCGGAGATGATCTACGGGGCGCACGAACTGATGCAACGGGAGGGGCTGAGCCGGGAGAATGCCGCCGCTCGCATCGTGGACCGCTACCTGCAGGAGCAGGGTACGGTCCCCGGTTTCGGCCACCCCATCCACAAGGAGACGGAGCCCCGGGCGGAGCTGCTGCGGCGCAAGGCGCAGGAGCTGGGGGGCTGGGGGGAGAAAGCCCAGCTCTTCGAGGCGATCCACGCCGCCCTCCGCCAGCGGCTGGGCAAACCCCTGCCGGTAAACCTTGCCGGTGTGGTGGCCGCCGTTCACTGTGAGCTGGGCTTCGACCCAGTCGAGATCGAGGCGCTGGCCGCCGTCGGCTACGGCTACGCCATCGTCGCCCACGTTGTGGAGGAGATAAAGGAAGGCGTACCCCTGCGAGTCATTCCAGACGCGCTGGGGGCAAAGTACATCGGGCCGGCGGAGCGCCATATCCCCGACGACCGATAAAGGAGGAAACGCCGTGGACTACTCCCATTACCAAACGCTGCTCATCGAGAAGGACGGCGACGGCGTCGGCGTCGTCACGTTGAACCGGCCGGAGAGGCGCAACGCCGTCAGCATGCAGATGCACCAGGAGCTGGAAGACATCTTCGTCGACCTATCCAAGGATGATGACGTTCGGGCCGTCGTCCTCACCGGCGCCGGTTCTGCCTTCTGCGCCGGCGGCGACGTGGAAGGGATGAAGACGGGCGAGTTTCGCCCCGGCGGGCCGGCGGTGCCATTTCACATGGTGCGCCGCCTCGTGACGAACCTGCTGGAGGTGGAGCAGCCTATCGTGGCGGCGGTCAACGGCGACGGCGCCGGCTTGGGCGCCACGATCCCCCTCTTCTGCGATATCGTTGTCATGGCAGAGTCCGCCCGCCTCGCCGACAACCACGTGCGCATGGGGCTGGTGGCCGGCGACGGCGGCGTAGTCATCTGGCCCTGGCTGGTGGGGATGGCCCGCGCCAAGGAATACCTCCTCACCGGCCAGTGGATAGACGGCAAGGAGGCGGAGCGCATCGGCCTGGTGAACTACGCCGTGCCACAGGAGCAGGTGCTGCCCAGGGCCATGGAGATAGCCCGCCGACTGGCCCGCGGGGCGCCGCTCGCCATCCGCTGGACCAAGTTCTCCATCAACAAGCTCCTCCGCGACCACGTCAACCTGGCCCTGGACTCGTCCATGTTCCTGGAGGCGGCCACGATGAGCAGCGAGGACCTTCAGGAGGCGGCCGCTGCCTTCTTCGAGAAGCGCAAACCCCAGTTCAAAGGGAGATAGGAGGGTGTCATGTTCCAGACGCAACTGACCGAGAAGCTTGGCATCGAGTACCCGATCATCCAGGCCGGCATGGGCGGTGTCGCGATGGCCGCGCTCGTGGCGGCCGTGTCCGAGGCCGGCGGCCTCGGCGTCATCGGCGCCGCCCTGATGACCCCGGACGCCTTGCGCAACGAGGTGCGCAAAGTCAAGGATCTGACCGATAAGCCATTCGCGGTCGACCTCCTCCTGGCTCAGAACTGGCCCGGCCAGGAGAAGATGATCGAGGTCATGTTCGATGAGGAGGTACCCGTTTTCGCCTCCGGGCTGGGCAGCCCCGCCCCTTACGCGGAGGAGATGCATAATCACGGCATGACCATCATGGCCGTGATAGGCACCGTCCGCCACGCCCATAAGGTCACCGAGGGCGGCACCGACATCGTCGTCGCCCAGGGGACCGAGGGCGGCGGCCACACCGGCCGCATCGCCACCATGGCCCTGGTGCCCCAGGTCGTGGACGCGGTCGCGCCCGTCCCCGTCGTCGCTGCCGGCGGCATCGCTGACGGCCGGGGCCTCATGGCCGCCCTCTCTCTGGGCGCCTGCGGTGTCTGGGTGGGCACTCGCTTCGTGGCCACCAGGGAGGCCAACAGCCACGACAACTACAAGCGCAAGATCGTGGAGGCCACCGAAGAGGGCACCCAGGTCACCAGGTGCTTCACCGGCAAGGACTGCCGCGTCATCAAGAACCGCTACCTGGACCAGTGGGAGGACCGGCAGGGGGAGATCAAGCCCTTCCCCGCCCAGATGATGGTCGATAGCGCAAAGATGGACGCCGCCATCCGCTGGGGCGACACGAACCTGGGGCTCATGCCCGCCGGCCAGATCTCCGGCGCCATCCAGGAGGTGAAGTCGGCCGGCGAGGTGGTGCGAGAGATGATGGAGGAGGCAGAGGAGGTGCTGAAGAAACTGGCGGAGAAGCACCTGGAGCTCCAGGCCACGCAGTGAGCGAGCACGAAGGGAGGAGGAGCCAATGCCGTACGAAATGCTGTTGACGGAGAGGCGCGACAAGGTAGCCCTGGTCACGCTCAACCGCGCTGACAAGCGCAACGCCCTCTCCATCGCCCTGCGGGACGAGATCGACCAGTGCCTTCAGGAGCTGGAGACCGACGATGCCGTAAGCGCCGTCGTGATCACCGGCGCCGGCCCCGTGTTCTGCGCCGGCTTCGACCGCAACGAGTTCTTCGTGCGGGAGCCTGCACACCTCGAGGCCCTCATGGAATCGACGGATCGCTTTCACCTGCGGCTCATCAACTTCCCCAAGCCGATGGTGGCGGCCATCAACGGATCGGCGATGGGCGGTGGCCTCGACCTGGCCGTCCTCTGCGACGTGCGGGTGGCGGCCGAGAACGCCACCTTCGCCCACCCGGAGATCAAGTTCGGTGCGCCTACCCTCTACGGGCCGCTGGCCGAGACTATCGGCGGCGGACTGGCCCGCGATCTCTGCCTCACCGGACGCCGCATCGATGCCCAGGAGGCGCTGCGCATCGGCCTGGTGAGCGGCGTGGTCCCGCTCGACCGCCTGCTGGACGAGGCGATGGCCGTCGCCACCGCCATCACCGAGGCGCCGTTGGTGGCCCTCAAGACGGTCAAGGGCATGATCATCGACCGCTACTGCTGGCGCTACGTAAGCGGAGAGGATATCTTCGCCGGCCTTCAGCCGCCGGCCAGCTAGGGGCGACAATGGGTCCACTAGATGGCGTCCGCGTCGTTGACCTGAGCATCGGGCAGATGGGGCCGGCGGCCACGGCCCTGCTGGCCGACATGGGCGCCGAGGTCGTCAAAATCGAGTCGCGCCGCGGCGACCCCGGCCGCGGCCTGGAACTGCAACCGAGCGGCATCTCCGCCTTCTTCCTCACCCACAACCGGGGCAAGAAGAGCGTCACCCTCAACCTGCGCCACCCCGAGGGCAAGGAGGTCGTCTATCGGCTGACCGCCCGCTCCGACGTCTTCGTGCAGAGCTGGACGCCGGGCGTGGTCGAACGGCTGGGCCTGGACTACGCGGCGATCCGGCAACACAACCCCGCCATCATCTACGCTTCGGCCACGGCCTTCGGGCCGCGAGGGCCGCGGGCGCGCCTGCCGGCCATGGACATAGTGGCCCAGGGCGCGGGCGGCCTGATGGCGGCCAATGCCGGCCCCGACGCCGATCAGCCCCTCCCGGTCGGCCCCACCATCGCCGACCAGACCGGCGCCTTCGTGCTGACGTGCGGGATACTTCTGGCCCTGTTTCACCGCCAGCGCACGGGCCAGGGCCAGAAGGTGGACACATCGCTCCTGAGCGGGATGGTCACCCTTCAGGGCTGGCACATCGCCCACTACCTGCTGACGGGCAAGATGGCCTGGACATCGTCTCAACGGACGCAACGCAGCCCCCTGTTCACCTACTATCGGGCCCAGGACGGCTGGTTCACCATCGCAATCATAGACCCGCGGCAGTGGCCTGCCCTCTGCCGTATCGTGGGCCTGCCGGAACTGGAGGAGGACCCCCGCTTCGCCGAGACGGCGGCCCGCAACGAGACCGCCGCCGAGCTAATCGCTATCCTGGACGAGCGGTTCGCCCGGAAGCCGCGCGCCCACTGGCTGCGGCTTCTTGAGACAGAGGAGATCCCCTGCGGGGCGGTGCAAAGCTATCAGGAGCTGGCTGAGGACGAACAGCTGCGGGCGAATGACTACATTATCGAGTTCGATGACCCCCACCTGGGCCGGCTGCGCCTGCCGGGGCTGGCGGTACAGCTCAGCGAGTCGCCGGGGCAGATCCGCCCGGCGCCGGAGCTCGGGCAGCACACCGAAGAGGTGCTCGAGTCCCTGGGCTACTCCTGGGAAGAGATCGGCCGGTTACGTGAGAGCCGCACCATCCTCTAGGGGGCGCCTCCGAAGCTCGACCGAGGAGGGAGAAAGGCCATGACCTTTGGCAACATCCTGTACGAACAGGCCGAGGGGGTAGTGACCATCACCATCAACCGCCCCCAGCGCCGCAACGCCTTGAACATCGACACCGTCAACGAGATGATGGCCGCCCTGGCGCAGGCGGGCGCCGACGATTCGATCAGAGTCGTTGTGATCACCGGCGCCGGCGACGCCTTCTGCGCCGGCGCTGACCTTAAAGACGCTCCCGAGATGAGCCCGACGGTGGCCCACGAGATTGTGGGCCTCTACCTCGACTATGTTCTGGCGATCCGAAGCGTCGAGAAGCCGGTCGTGGCCAAAGTAAACGGCCTCGCTGTCGGCGGTGGCTGCTGCACGGCGCTGGCCTCCGATATACGCATCGCTTCGGAGAGGGCAAGCTTCAGTCTCGCCTTCGTCAACATCGGCATCAGCGGCGCGGACATGGGGGCGACCTACTTACTGCCGCGCCTCGTTGGCTATGGGCGCGCCTGCGAGATCCTCATGACCGGTGAGCCCGTCGACGCCCGCGAGGCCGAGCGCATCGGCCTGGTGAACCGGGCCGTCCCCCACGAAGAGCTAGACGCGGCCACGCAGACGATGGTGGAGCGGCTGTCGTCGCGGCCGCCTCTCGGCCTGAAGTTCACCAAGAAGGCCCTCTACAGCGGTCTGGACAAGGACCTGAAGACGGAGTTCGACTATGAGCACTTCGCCCAGGTGACATGCCTCCTCACCGAGGACTATCAGGAAGGGCGGCGCGCCTTCTTCGAGAAGCGCCAGCCCGCCTTCCGGGGACGGTAGGCCATGGATTTCGCTTTCACCGACGACCAAGAGCTGTTCAGGAAGGCCGTAGGCGCGTTCTCCGAAAGGGAGATAGCGCCCATCGCCCGTGAATGCGACGAGCGGGGGGAGTACCCGCTGTCGCTGATTCGCAAGATAGGAGCGCTGGGCTACCTGGGGGCGAAATTCCCTCCGGAGTACGGCGGCTCGCAGGCGGGCCTGGTGAGCGGCGCCATTATGGCGGAAGAGATGGCCCAGGCCTCGCCCGGCATCTTCCTGGGGATCTACGTCCACGTCTACCTGGCCCTGTCTGCGGTGGCTGCCTTCGGCACCGAGGATCAGAAGGAAGCCTACCTGCGACCGGGAATCGCGGGCGACAAGATCGGCGCCTGGGCTTTCGCCGAGCCTGACGCCGGTTCAGACCCCGGCGGCATGAAGACGCGGGCGACAAGAGACGGAGACGGCTATAGCGTCAACGGGAGCAAGATCCTCATCACCAACGGAGATATTGCAGACTTTCTGGTCGTGACGACAGTCACCGCGCCGGGCCAGGGGATGCGTGGCCTGAGCCTGATCATCGTGGACAGGGACTCGCCCGGCTTCACCGCCAGGCGGCTGCACACCATGGGGATGCGCGCCGCCCATACCGCCGAGTTGGCGTTCGAGGATTGCCGGGTGCCCGCCGATCATCTCCTGGGCGAGGAGAACACGGGCTTGGCGAGCGCCCTGCGGACGCTGACCGAAGGACGAGTCATCGCCTCCGCCTTCGCCGTCGGGCTGGGCAGAGCCGCCTTCAACCGCAGCCTGGAGTTCGCGAAGCAACGGCTGGCCTTCGGTCAGCCCATAGGCGGGTTCCAGGGCATACAGTGGCTGTTCGCGGATATGGCCACCCGCCTGGAGGCAGCCCGTCTCCTCACCTATCAGGCAGCCTGGCGGGCAGAGCAGGGGTTGCCCTACATCACGGAGTCGTCCATGGCCAAGCTTTTCGCCAGTGAAACAGCCACAGAGATCGCCAAGACAGCGGTGCTGATCCACGGCGGGGCCGGTTTCATGATGGAGCACGATATCCAGCGCTTCTATCGCGACTGCATGGTCTTGGAGATCGGCGAGGGGACGTCCCACATCCAGCGCAATACCATCGCCCACCAACTGGGCCTGTAAGGAGGCGAACGGGATGCCTGCTGTCGTGTACGAGAAGAAGGGCGGGATCGCCTACATCATCCTCAACCGCCCCGAAGTCCACAACGCCCTGGATGCCGAGGTCGTCGTCCGCCTCGCCGAGGCCTGGCAGGACTTCGCCGACGACGATTCCTTGCGGGTGGCGATCATCACCGGCGCCGGCGACAGGGCCTTCAGCTCCGGCGCCGATCTGCGCAAACTGATCCCGCTCATGGCCGGAGCCAGGCAGCCGGGGGATGAGTATGAAGAGAAGCTCATGTCGAACCGTCGCCTCATCAGCATCGCCCTCCTGCGGGGGTTTGACCTATACAAGCCCATAATCGCCGCCATCAACGGCTATTGCCTCGCCGGGGGCACCGAGATCATCCAGGCCACAGACATTCGCATCGCCGCCCAGCACGCCACCTTCGGCCTGACCGAGGTGAAGCGGGCGATCATCCCCAGCGGCGGCTCCCTGGTGCGGCTGCCGAGGCAGATCCCCTTCTGCAAGGCGATGGAGGTCCTGCTCGTGGGCGACTCTATGAGCGCCGAAGAGGCCCACCGCATCGGTCTGGTCAACCAAGTGGTCTCGCCCGGAAAGCTGATGGAGATGGCCGAGGAGTTCGCCGGCAAGATCGCCGAAAACGGACCGCTGGCGGTGCGCAAGATCAAGGAGACCGTGCTGAAGGCCCTGGGGCGGCCCGTCAACGAAGGTTACGCTCTTGAAGACGAAGCGGCCCGCGTTATCATGGGTTCCGAGGACGCTAGGGAGGGCCCGCGAGCTTTCGCTGAGAAGCGGCCGCCCCGCTACGTGGGCAGGTAGCGGGAATCGCTACGTAGGAGGTGACCATGCAGGCGAACACAGATCCCGGCGCGGATCCTACCGCGCCTCCGACGCCCGAGAGCAGGCGCTCATTCTCAGGCGAAAGGTACCGCGCAAGATGGCGATGGGACAACGTCGTCAAGGGGACACACCTGCTCAACTGCTGGTACCAGCGGAGCTGCGCATACAACGTGTATGTGAAGGACGGGGCGGTGGCTTTTGAAGAGCCTGTCGGCGAGTATCCTCGGACCAACTCGTCCGTCCCAGACTTCAATCCAAGGGGCTGTCAGAAGGGCGCCTGCTACGCCCTCAACATGAACCAGCCGGCACGGGTGACACACCCTTTGAAGCGGGCCGGCGCGCGCGGCGAGGGCGCATGGCAGCAGGTCAGCTGGGATGAGGCGCTCACCGATATCGCGGACCGCATCCTTGATGTGCTCGTGCGGGACGGCCCGGAGGCAGTCGTCTTCGATAGTAACGCCACGGGCCTTGCGGCGGCCACGGCGGTTCACCGCTTCGCGCATCTCCTCGGCGCCATCACGCTCGACCTCAACACCGAGGTCGGCGACGAGCAGCAGGGAGCCGCCGTCACGTTCGGGACGCCCATCGCCTGTCGCTCGGCTGACGACTACTTCTACTCCGATATGATCCTTGTCTGGGGCGGAAACCCGGCTTACACACAGATTCCCAATTTCCACTTCTTGGCCGAGGCACGCTATAACGGCGCGCGCATCATCGCCATCAGCCCTGACTACAACGCCTCTGCCATCCATGCCGACCGCTGGATATCGGTGCGGCCGGGCACGGATGCGGCTCTCGCTCTCGCCATGGCACAGGTTGTGATATCCGAAGGTCTGTACGACGCGGATTTCGTCCGCGAGCAGACTGACCTGCCCTTGCTGGTGCGCACCGACACCGCTTTGTTCCTGCGCGAATCCGACGTAAAGCGCACCGGCAAGGACGACGTGTTTTACGTGTTCGACGAACGCGCGAAGAGGCCGGCAAAGGCCCCGAGGCAGAAGCTGCGGCTGGGCAATCTCGTCCCGGCCCTCGAAGGCGAGTATGAGGTGCAGACGTTGGAAGGCCCTGTCCGGGTTACCCCTGTCTTCCAGTTGCTCAAGAATCGCCTCGAAGTGGAGTACACGCCTGAGAAGGCGTCAGAAGTTTGCGGCGTCCACCCCAGCGATATCCGCGAGCTGGCGCGTGACATCGCGCGAGCCCGCGCCGTCTCCGGAGTCGCCGGAGCCAGCCTGTCGAAGTACTACCACGGCGACCTGATGATGCGCGCCCAGATCCTGCTCTTCGCCCTGTGCGGCCAGATGGGCAGGAAAGGCGCCGGCTACGATGCGCTTCCGTTCCTCATCATCGAGGGCACGATGAGCGTGCCGTCCGCCACGGGGTTCGGCCGCTTTGAATCGCTTCGGGCAATGGCGCCCATGCTGCCTTCATACGTTGCCATGAGGCTGAACGGCCTCACTAACGAGATGGCCATGTTCCAGCTACTGCGGAAAGTCGGATTGAGGGGCTTCGTGAGCGCGGTGCTCTTCTGGTACTACCATGGCGGCCTGCGGGAAATCAGCGGGAAGAGCAGGCAGTGGGACCCCTACCTCAAGAGAGATGTCGATGAGTATCTTGCGGAGGCGGTGCGGCTCGGATGGCAGCAGGCGCCCCCGGCGACGCCGCCGAAGGTCCTGTTCTCATCAGGAGG
>Ga0154773_1029_pt1 | contig 12040 bp, 9 predicted proteins | sample Rifle2008BG16ft_FD_105781 | JGI IMG/M metagenome (GOLD analysis project Ga0154773, IMG submission 105781) | Chloroflexi bacterium RBG_16_64_32 | reverse complement strand
TCGCCGGGGGCGGCCAGGTCGACGATGCGGGCGGCGATGTTGACGTCGTTGCCTACGAGGTCGTCGCGGCGGGGGACGGGCCGCCCGCTGTGGACGCCGATGCGCACCCAGAGGGGGAAATCGGACGTCGCGGCCTCCTCTTCGAACCGTGATTGGAGGGTGAGCCCGGTGGCTACCGCGTCGCAGGGGTCGTCAAAGGAGAGCATGAGGCCGTCGCCCAGCTCCTTGACGATGCGCGCCCGCGGCGGCAGGGACTCGCGGACGAGCCGCTCCTGAGTGGCGAGGAGGTCGAGGACTACGGCGTCACCGTGGTCGGCGATGAACTCAGTGAAGCCAACGAGGTCGGTGAACATGATGGTCAGCTCTGCGGTGGTGATTGGCGCGGAGCGGCCGCCGCTCACGCCGGCTCGACCTCGATCTTGCCGGAGACCGAGGTCACCTCCAGGGGGAAGTCGGAGCCCTGCGGGCAGTCGCAGTCGATCCTGCCGCTGAGGGAGCGCAACCTGGCGGCGGGGAGCCGCTCCTTCGGCACCCTGACGGTGATGCGACCGGAGATCGTGCGGGCGTTGACGGCCTCGGTGCCGTCCGTGCCCAGTTCTACGTTGCCGGAGACGGTACGGACGGTGACGCCGCCGGCGGTGCTGCGGAGGAGGACACGGCCGGACACGGTGGTGGCCTCGGTGGGCCCGGTGTCGCCGGCCTCGATGTGGCCGGACTTGGTGCTAAGGCGGCAGTGGCCGGAGCAGCAGACCACTTCCAGGTCGCCGGAGACGGAGCGGGCGTCCAGAGCGGCGGCGCGGTCCACGGATACGTCGCCGGAGGTGGTCGTGACGGTGGCGGACCCGAATTCGCCGCGGAGGCGGACATCGCCGGAGATGGTGCCGACGGAGATGGGGGTGCCTGAGGGACAGCGCAGCTCCAGGTCGCGGGATCCGCCGCGGGGCGAGGTGACCTCGAGGACGGGGCCGTGTTCGTCGCTGGTGGTCACGACGCGGGCGCTGTCGGGGGCCTCGATGTCGGTCCGCTCCTCGGCGATGACGGAAATGTCGCCGGAGGAGGCGGTGAGGCGGAGGCGTGCGCCGGGCGGGACCTGGAAGCGGGCGTTCATGGCGAGGACAGTATATCGCAGGGAGGGCGCGCAAGGTGTGACGCCGGTCACAGATGTGTCCTCGGTGGTAGGGGAAAGCCCCACAGGAAAGTACGGTTTTGGCTGCTAGGCCGAGGGCCCTAAGGAATCCTAAACTTGGGGGATGCCACAGCGCACGAGCGCTGAGGATGCTAGTATGTAACCAAGGCCAGGTGATGCAGCATGAGTAGAGGAAGGCGGAGACGGGACGCCCGTCGCAGGGCCCGTGATCGGCGTCCGGACCAGCCACGGGAGCGGCCACCGGACGAAGACGTCTCCACAGAGACGGCAGACGCTCGGCAGGAGGGCTCGCGCGGCGGCGAGGAGCGCTTGACATTGGCGGCGGCCGCCGGCAGGCATAGTCGCGCCACTCGCAAGCGGGCGAAGCGAAAGGGTGGCCTGTGGGAGCGCGTGGGTAGGCTCCACGTGTCGCCGTGGCTGATCGCGACGCCGGTGGCGGCGACAGTGGTGATAGCTCTGGTGGTCCTTATCGTGACCAGCGGGTCCTCGGGGAGCACAGGGGATGCGTCGGCGACGCCCGACCCGCGGGTGGCGGGGAAGACGCCCGACAACTCCATCAGCCTCACCGTGAACGATGTCAACTTCAGTCTCACGGAGATCTTGGGTAAGGCCGGAGAGGTTATCGAGTTCCTGGTGACGAACACGGGGACGCAGAGCCACAACATGGTGGTGGCCGGGCCGGACAACGAGTACGAGACGGAAGACGACTTCGGTCCGCAGCCGTTTGCCATCAAGGCAGGCGAGACGGGACGTGTGGTCGTGAAGATAGACGACCCCGGCACGTATCAGTTCCGCTGCGCTTTCCACCCGAATATCGAGTTCGGGACGGTCGTCCTGAACTAGCGGCGCGCCGCAGCTATCCCCTGTCGCCGGTATCTTACAGCCCGCGTACGAAGCGGCGGATGCGCTCCAGCGCCTCCTCGATGGCGTCGCGGGGAGCCGCGTAGCAGCAGCGCACGTGGCCGCGGCCGCAATCGCCGAAGGAAGAGCCGGGGATGACGGCCACCTTCTCCTCCAGCAGCAGCCGCTCGGCGAACTCGACGTCGTCGAGGCCGGTGGAGCGGACGGAGGGGAAGGCGTAGAAGGCGCCGTGAGGGTCGAAGCATGTGAGACCCATATCGTTGAGCCCGGCGACGATGAGGCGGCGGCGGGCGTCGAAATCGGCGATCATGCGCTGCGCGTCCTCCTCCCCATGCCGGATCGCCTCCAGGGCGGCGTACTGGGAGGGAGTGGGAGCGGACATGATGACGAACTGGTGGATCTTCATCATCGCTTCCAGAAGGTCGGCGGGGGCGCAGGCCCAGCCCACGCGCCAGCCGGTCATGGCGAATGCCTTGGATAAGCCGCCCAAGAGGATCGAGCGCTCCCGCATGCCGGGGAGAGAGGGGAAGCAGGTGTGGGGGATGCCGTAAGAGAGGCGGTCGTATATCTCGTCGGAGACGACGATGAGGTCGCGCCTGGCTGCGAGGTCGGCGATCTCGACCAGGCCCTCGCGGGTCATCTGGGCGCCGGTGGGGTTGGAGGGGTAGCCCAGGAGGATGGCCTTGGTACGGTCGGTGCAGTGGGCCTCCAGGTCGCGGGCGGTGACACGGAACTCTGTCTCCATGCCCGTGGCCACAGGGACAAAGGTGCCTCCGGCGAGCTGGCATGTGGGGAGGTAGGCGACGTAGTAGGGGTTTGGCGAGAGTAACTCGTCGCCGGGGTTGAGGATGGCCATTAGGGCGAGCATGAGCCCTTCGGACACGCCGACGGTTATGAGGACCTCGTTTCGGGGGTCGTAACGGAGGCCGTAGAGGCGTTCCAGGTGGTCAGAGACAGCCTGACGCAGCTCGGGCAGGCCGTAGTTTGAGGTGTAGTGGGTTTCGCCGCGGGAAACGGCGTCAAAGGCGGCTTTAGAGAAGCGCTCTGGGGTGACGAAATCCGGTTCGCCAACGCCCAGGGAGATGACACCGTCCATGTTGGAGATGAGCTCGAAAAAGCGGCGGATTCCGGAGGAGGGTAGGGCCCTTACTCGATCCGAGATGAACTCAGGCTTGATGGTATAGGCGTTTTCGGTCACTTGGCAGTCGCCTCCGGTGGGTGGGACGGGAGCGGTTCAGCGCTCCAGGCGTCGTTTGCGTAATCGTAGCAGAGGCGCAGCCTGGTGTCATCCCGGGTGCGTCGGGAGGCCACCAGCCTCACGATGAAGCAGCGGCGGTCCGGGTGCCGCTCCTGGTGCTCGATCTGGGCGATATCGCGCCAGCGGCGGCGCCAGAAGACTCGCAGGGGGCGTTCGGGGTAGCTGGAGCCGGCGTAGGCTTCGACGGTGGGGGAGGGCGCTGGTGACATCGGGGAAGTCTGGGTTTGGCTAGGCCTTCGTCGACGTTAGAGGGAACCGCCGGTCATCGCAGCTCCCTTCGGGTCTCTGGGTAGCCGCGGGCGGATACGGGCCAGACATCGACGACGGTTTCGGCTTCCACGGCGTAGAGGACGTCGTGGAGGTTGATGGTGGGATCGATGTGGGAAGGCCAGAGCTGGATGCGGTCTCCGGGTGCGATGTCGGCGCTCGCGGGAATTGCGATGAGGGCGTGCTCGTCGCTGAGGTGGAGCACGAAGGCGCCCACGATGTCCCTCACCGACGGGACGCCGTGGTCAAAGGTGCAGGACTTGTGGCCGCAGTCGGCCACGCACACGGTCGGGGAGGGTCTGCTGAGGACGGTGCCGAGCAGGGAGATGGCCTGCTCGAAGGGGATGTCCAGCCTGGCGTATGCGGTGTCCATTAGGACGTAGGAGCCGGCCTGTATCTCGGTGACGCCGTCGATGCGGCCCGTGATGTCGTAGGTGCCGGTGCCGCCGGCGCTGACGATGTCGCAGGGGAGGCCGGCGTCGCGGACTACGCGGACGGTGGAGAGCAGGCGGTCCATCGCTTCGCGGGCGCTGGCCTCGCGGCGGGGGCGCTCCTCGATGGCGACGACGTGGCCCTCGTAGCCCATGACGCCGCGCAGGCGGACGCCCGGGGTATCGGCGACGTTCCGGGCCAGGGCGAGCGCCTCCTCGCCGGGGGCGACGCCGCAGCGGGGGAGGCCTACGTTGACATCCACCAGGACCCCGACCTCGACGCGGTCTTGGGCCGCAGCGGCGGCGATGTCCTGGAGCGCGGCCGGGGAATCGACGGCCACCATGATGTCGGTGCGGCCGGCGAGAGCGGCCACTCGGGCCGCCTTGCCCGGGCCGAGGACCTCGTTGGCGATGAGGATGTCATCGCAGAAGGCGGCGGCGGTCTCGGCCTCGGAGACGGTGGCGCAGGTGAGGCCGGAGCAGGAGCCGGCGGCGAGCTGGCGGCGGGCGATCTCCGGAGTCTTGTGGGCCTTGAAGTGAGGGCGCAGGCGGCAGGGGCCTTCCGCGAAGAACTCCGCCATGCGGCGGATGTTGCGCTCCATGGCGGGGACGTCGACGAGGAGGGCAGGCGTAGGGATGTCGGCGATGGTGCGGCGGCGGGTCAAGTCGCTACAGCTCCGGGTGCTGCTTGTGCCGGTCGGTGGCCTGCTCGTAGGCGTAGGCAATGGACGCTTCAGAGACGCCCAAGGTCATCTTCCTTGAGTCCGAAGTCCCGTAAGATGCCAGCCAGTGTTTTCCTCTTGATCTCCTTACCCGGGTGGTTGGGAATGACGGTGTATAGCTTCCGCTTGGGATCCCACCAGATTTCGTGGCTCCCTCTGGCCTGACGGCGGAACTCAATGCCGAGTCGACGTAACTTCTTGGTCAGTTCGCCGTACTTCACTCGGCGACGGTCACCACGAGCTGGGCCTTGATGACGGCCCCGGGCTCCAGCGGCTGGAGGTTCTCCGGAAACGGTAGGCCGTCTTCGCGCCTCAGCTCTAGGAGGATACGCGCGACATCTTCCAGGTTCTCCAGCGCCTCGGCCACGGTCTCACCCTCGGCGTGACATCCCTGAATGGCGTCGCATGCAGCGAGGTAGCCGCCTTCTTCCAGGGGCTCAATCTCGACGGGTATGACCAGTTTGCTCATGGTAACCTGCTCCAATTATACGCGGCTATAGCTCCGGGTGCTGCTTGTGCCAGTCGGTGGCCTGCTCGTAGGCGTAGGCGGCGCGGAAGAGGGCCGGCTCGTCGAACGGCTTGGCGAGTATCTGGAGGCCGATGGGGAGCCTGGAGCCGTCTGCGGCCCCTGGCCGGGCAGGCTGGCTGAAGCCGCAGGGGACGGAGATGCCGGGCAGGCCGGCGATGTTGACGGGGATGGTCATGACGTCGCTGAGGTACATCTGGAGGGGGTCGTCCACCTTCTCGCCCAGCTTGAAGGCCGGGGTGGGCGAGACCGGCATCACCAGGACATCGTGCTCCTCGAAGGCGGCGTCGAACTCGCGACGGATGAGGGTGCGCACCTTCTGGGCCTTCAGGTAGTAGGCGTCGTAGTAGCCGGAGGAGAGGGCGTAGGTGCCGAGCATGATGCGCCGCTTCACCTCTTCGCCGAATCCGAACTCGCGGGTCTTCTCCATGTTGTCCCACATACCCGCGCCCTCGCGGTAGGAGTAGCCGTACTTGACGCCGTCGTAGCGGGCGAGGTTGGCCGAGGCTTCGGAGGGGGCGATGATGTAGTAGACGGCGACGGCGTGGCCGGTAGAGGGCAGCGAGACATCCCAATCGACCGAGGCGCCCAGGTCCTCCATCCGGTCGATGGCGGCGCGCACCGCCTGACGCACGTCGTCGTCCATCCCTTCCACGAAGTACTCACGGGGCACGCCGACGCGCAGGCCGCTCAGGTCCGTGGTCAGGGCGTCCGTGACGGCGGGGACGTCCAGGGGGGCGGAGGTGGAGTCGCGGCGGTCATGTCCGGCGATGGCCTGGAAGACGAGGGCGGCGTCGCGGACCGAGCGGGTGATGGGGCCTATCTGGTCCAGAGACGAGCCGAAGGCGACGAGCCCAAACCGGGAGACGCGACCGTAGGTAGGCTTGAAGCCGACGACGCCCGTGAGGGAGGCGGGCTGACGGATGGAGCCGCCGGTATCGGAGCCGAGGGCGTAGAGGGCCATGCCGGCGGCCACGGCTGCGGCGGAGCCGGAGGATGAGCCGCCGGGCACGCGGTCCAGGGCCCAGGGGTTGTGGGTGGGTCCGAATGCGGAGTTCTCGCCGGAGGAGCCCATGGCGAACTCGTCCATGTTCGTTTTGCCCAGCATCACGAACCCGGCTTCCTTGAGGCGCTCGATGACGAAGGCGTCGTAAAGGGGGACGAAGCTCTCCAGGATGCGGGAGCCGCAGGTGGTGCGGACTCCCCTGGTGCTGATCACGTCCTTGACTGCCGCGGGGACTCCGGTGAGGGGGCCGGCTTCGCCACGGGCGATGCGCCCGTCCGCCTCCCGGGCCTGGGCCAGTGCCTCGTCCTCGGTAAGGGTCAGGAAGGCGTGGACGGAGTCGTCCAGGGCGCGGATGCGGTCGAATGCGGCGCGGGTAAGGTCAACCGATGAGACCTCGCGGCGGGCGAGAAGGCCGGCGGCCTCGTGGAGTGTCAGGTAATGGAGGGGTACGGATGTCATTCCAGGATGGCTCGCACGCGGAAGAGGTCTTCCTCGCGCTGGGGCGCGTTGGCCAGTATGTCTTCCTTATCGAAGGAGGGCCGGGGCTCATCGTCCCGCATGACGTTATGCCTGGCGAGCGTGTGGGCGGTAGGCGGCACGTTGTCCGTGTCCACCTCCTGAAGCCTCTGGAAGTAGTCCAGGATCTCTGAGAGCTGGCCCTGAAAGAGGGAAATCTCATCGTCGACAAGGCCCACGCGGGCCAGCCGCGCGATGTGTCTGACTTCGTCGGGGGTAATAGACAAGGAGGTGACTCCTGCGGTTGATGCGGCGTAGGTTGGAAACCATTATAGCAGCGTGACGTTTTACAGAAAGACCGAACTGTGAGAGGTGGCGTTAGCGCACGTCGAAGTCAAGTTCCGTGAACGGCGAGCAGACAGGGGAGGCCGCAGACTGGCCGGCCTTTCTGGCCCGTCCCAGACAGGTATGGGCAGCAAGCGCATCACGACTGCTGTGGTGCTGGGGAAGGCGCCGCAACCGCCGGCGTGGGTCCTGCTGCGAACCTTGAGGCTGACGCACCGCGTTGTACTAGGTAAGGTCGTATCTTTCCGTGCCTCGTGTCTATAAGTATCGACGAAACCGTGTAAAGCGGGCGGCGACGCACCGCGGCCGGCTGATGCGCGCCCGATGGCACTGGCTGCTGAGCATGGCAGTGCTCGTCTTCCTGGGCGGCCTGGGAACACTCGGCGTTTTTGGGGTTCTCGTTTACCGTAGCTACGCCCATGATCTCGTGCCCCCGGAGGAGGCGATCGCCAGCGCCGTCATCGGCACAAGCGTCGCCTACGACCGTAACGGAGCGCGGCTGTACGAGTACCTCGATCCTCTGGGGGGCCTGCGAGACCCGGTGCCGCTGGAGGAGATATCGCAGTACATGATCGATGCCACCGTGTCCACGGAGGATGCAAGCTTCTACGACAACCCGGGAGTGAACTTCAAGGGCCTGGCGAGGGCGGCGATGGAGAATCTCACGCCGTTCGGGCCGGGCTTTCTGGAGGGCAGCGGCGGCAGCTCTATCACCCAGCAGCTCGTAAAAAACGTCTATGTCGAGCGGGAGAAGCGGTTTGACCGCAGAATCGAGCGCAAGGTCAAGGAGACGGTGATCGCCCTGGAGTTGAAGCGGACGTATTCCAATGACCAGATCCTGGGGTGGTACCTGAACTCCATTGACTATGCGAACTTCTCGTTCGGCGTAGAAGCGGCGGCGCAGCGTTACTTTGGCGTCTCCGCCAAGGATCTGACGCTGGCCCAGGCGGCCATGCTGGCGGGGATACCGCAGGCGCCCGGCATCTACACTCCGGTGGTGGCAGAGAACGTGGAGCGGGCGAAGGCGCGGCAGCTGGAAGTGCTGAACCTGATGGCCAAGCACGGCTACATTACCCAGGCCGAGGCGGACGAGGCGGCGGCGGAGGAGTTGAGATACAGCACTCCCGGGTTCTTCATCAAGGCGCCGCACTTCGTGTTCTACGTTCAGGAGCAGGTCCGAAAGATGTGCGAGAAAGGGATGTTCGAACCCCCCGGCGGACTGTCCTGTGAAAAGGTAGTGTTTCAGGGGAGCCTGCGTATAACAACCTCCATTGACATGGGCCTCCAGCGGATCGGCGAGGAGGTAGTGGAAGAGATTATCAGCCAGAAAGAGGAGCAGTTTCTGGGACACAACGGTGCGCTGGTGGCGCTCCGCGCGGGCACAGGGGAGGTCCTCGCCTACGTGGGAAGCCGGGACTTCTTCCGCGAGGATATCGACGGTGAGGTGGATATCGTGACCGCCGAGCGCTCGCACGGTTCGACGATGAAGGTGTTCACCTATCTGACGGCGTTCGAGCAGGGGTGGGTGCCTTCCACCATCGTGCGGGATGCTCCCCTGAAGCTGGACGTGGGCGGCCAGCAGAAGGAGATCAATAACTGGAATTTCAAGCATCTGGGCAATATCACGGTTCGCAAGGCGCTTTCGGAATCGGTTAATGTACCCGCGGTGAACACGGTGATGGAGGTGGGGATCCCTGAGTACCAAAAGACGGCCCACCGCATGGGGATTACGAGCCTGAGGCGGGGCGACTGCGGGCCGACCATCACCTTGGGCGCCTGCGAAGTGAAGATGTTAGACCAGGCGTACGCCTACAGCGTGCTGGCCAACAATGGCAAGATGTACGGCATGCCCACGGTAGAGGACCTGCCGGATGGCTACCGCGAGCTCGACCCGGTCTCGGTGCTGCGAATTGAGGACGCGGCAGGAAACCTACTGTTTGAGATGGAGAAGCCGGAGGAGCGGCAGGTGGTGAAGCCGGAGCACGCTTACATGATTACGGATGTCCTGTCCAAAGATGCGATCCGCTGGAGCCAGCTCACCTTCGGCCGCCCGGCGGCGTCCAAGACCGGGACCAGCGAAGACTTCCGCGACAACGTTCTGCTGGGCTACACGCCTGGCCCGGACGGTCTCGTGGTGGACGTGTGGATGGGGAACGCGGACAACACGCCCATGGCCAACAACGCCTTCAGTTCGGCCGGCGCAGGGCCGATGTGGAAGACGTTTATGACGCGAGCGCACGAGTACCTGGAGATCCCCGAGGCCGGGTTTGGGATTCCGGACAGTATCGTCAGCAGCAGTTGCGCTGGCAACACGGAGGTTTTCGTGAAGGGCGAACAACCCACGAAGCCGGGCGCCTGCCAGCCGCAGCAGCCCGATGGGAGTGATCCAAAGTCGACGCCGACGCCAACGCCCAGCGTGCCGAGGTTCCCGACACGCACGATTCCGACGTCCACGCCGACCCCGGGGCCCGAACCCACGCCGACACCGCAGCCGTATCCTGACGGCACGCCTGAGGCATCGCCCACGCCTGTTGTATCTCCCGCTCCTTGGCCATCCTCTACGCCTGGGCCGGAGGGGACGACCACGGGAGGGGGCCGGGGTGGCGGAGGGTCGCCCGGTCCGGGCTAGGTGGGTGATTGCGGCCCGGCGAGCGATGGCCCTTGCCTCTCCGTAGTGCTAGCCTAGCCTCGACGGCTGGCTGCAGTCCCCTATCCGGTTATTGTTGGCGATTCTTGCGGAAGTAGCGGGTCGGGCTCCCGCGCCGGCTCTGTAATCATGCTGGGGCTACGAACGGTGAGGCGCCATGGCAGCAGACAGAGATAAGGCTCGGCGTCCCCGTTTCGTGCGGGTGAAGCGCCCCGGCAAGGGGCCGCCCGCCGAGGAGGCCGCGCAGCGGCAGCCCGAGTGGCCGGCTCCGGGCGCCGAAGCCCCCCATGAGGACGCAGACGCCCACACGCGTATCGTGGTGCCCCGCCAGGGGCGTGTTTTGGAGGCGCCGCCCCCAGAAGTGGACATCGAGCTGCGCGAAGTCCGCTACGGCGCCGCCTCCAAGGGCCCGTACCTCCGCATCGTGCCCCGCCAGCGGATGTTCACCAGGGTGGCCCCGGGCGAGCTGGAGGCCACACCGCTGGCCAGCCGGCCGCGGGACATAGTCGGCCGCTACTGGGCTGACATGAAGCGGGTCGTTATCGGTAGCCCGTTCGCCACCTCTCGGGCGATCCACGAGCGGCTGACCAAAGTCAAGGCGCTGGCGATCTTCTCTTCAGACGCGCTCTCCTCCTCCGCCTACGCCACGGAGGAGATACTGATCGTGCTGGCGCTGGCGGGCTCAGGCGCGTTGCACAACGCGCTGCCGGTCTCCATCGTGATCGCCCTCCTGCTGGCGATCGTGGTCACTTCTTATCAGCAGACCGTCAGGGCCTACCCCAGCGGCGGCGGCGCCTACACAGTGGCGCACGAGAACCTGGGGCGGAATGCGGGGACGGTGGCTGCCTCCGCCATCATGGTGGACTACGTCCTGACCGTCTCAGTGAGCGTCGCCGCCGGCGTCGCGGCCATAACCTCCGCTGCGCCCGACCTGCACGACCTTCGTGTGCCGATCGGGGTTGTGATGATCGGCCTCATGATGCTGGGGAACCTCCGTGGTGTCCGGGAGGCGGGCACTATCTTCGCCATACCCACGTACGTCTTCATCTTCAGTATGGGCGCGGTCATCGCGGTCGGCCTCGTCCGCGTCATCGCCGGAGACGCCCCTGGCTCGCTGCTGCACGGGGCGCCCGCGCGAGAGGAGGTCGCGGCGACGCAGGGGCTAACCATATTCCTGCTCATGCGCGCGTTCGCTTCGGGCAGCACCGCGTTGACCGGCGTGGAGGCGATTTCCAACGGCGTCCCGTCCTTCAAACCGCCGGAGGTAAGGAACGCCCAGGTCACGCTGGCGGTGATGGCGTTGGTGCTGGGATTCCTCTTCCTCGGGGTGACGTTTCTGACCAGCCGCTTTGGTCTGGCGCCCACAGAACACGAGACGATCGTTTCGCAGCTGGGCCGGGAGGTGCTGGGCAAGAACGCCTTGTACTACACGTATCAGGTGGCCACCGCGCTCGTCCTGTTCCTGGCCGCCAACACGGGCTTCGCGGCGTTCCCGATGGTCGCGTCTATCCTGGCCAGGGACCGTTGCGTGCCACGGCAGTTCTCCTTCAAGGGTGACCGGCTCGCTTACTCCAACGGCATCGTATTCCTCGCCGCCGCTGCATCCCTCCTGCTGGTCGTCTTTGGGGGGGAGGTGACCAGGCTGATCCCGCTGTACGCGGTGGGCGTCTTCGTGTCGTTCACCCTCTCGCAGTCGGGCATGGTAAGGCGCTGGCTGAGGCTCAGGGAGGGCGCGTGGAAGGTCAGCCTTACGATCAACGCGGTAGGAGCGGTTGCCACAGGCGTGGTGGCGGTCATCATCGCCACCACCAAGTTCACCCACGGCGCCTGGATCTCCATCCTCATGATGATGCTCCTGATGGCGCTGTTCACGCTCATCCGCCGCCACTACGACCGCGTGGAGGAGGAGTTGCGTGTTGAGGAGGGCGCCCTTCGGGAGGGCATGCCGATGGCCGTGGCGAAGGAGCGCCCGCCGTCGCGGGAACATGTCATCGTGCCTGTGGACGCGGTTAACAGGATTTCGGCGGCAGCGGTCGCCTTCGCCCGGGAGCTCTCCGCCAGGGTTACTGCCGTCCACGTCACGGACGACCGGGAGGCGGCGGAGAAGTTCCGCTCCCGCTGGCAGCAGGCCGTCCCCGACGTGCCGCTCCTGCTCATCGAGTCGCCCTACCGCGCGTTCGTAGCGCCGATGCTGGCCTACGTGGAGTCGCTGGAGCGGGCGGAGCCTCAGGTGAGGATAACGGTAGTGCTCCCCGGCCTCGTCCCCCGCCACTGGTGGGAGCGTCTCCTGCACAACCAGGACGTCCGGCGGCTTAAGCCTCACCTGGAGAAACGGCCCAGGGTGCGGGTGTTCGACTTCCCTTACCGGCCGGGC
>Ga0154773_1113_pt1 | contig 12116 bp, 15 predicted proteins | sample Rifle2008BG16ft_FD_105781 | JGI IMG/M metagenome (GOLD analysis project Ga0154773, IMG submission 105781) | Chloroflexi bacterium RBG_16_64_32 | reverse complement strand
GTGCGTGGCCTCGCTGCCCAAGACTCGAAGCGGTAAGATCATGCGCCGCCTCCTGAAGGCCCGCGAGCTGGGCCTGCCCGAGGGCGACACCAGCACGTTGGACGAAGACTAGCCGGTTTCGATTGCCTGGTGCCCTGCAGGAGCTCCGTCCTGTCCCGCGAGACCCTTCTCCCCTGCGGCGGATCAGGGTGACATACATCAGCCGGTTGTCATTCTGAGCCCTGCGCTCTGTCATTCTGAGCGAAGCGAAGAATCTGGCGCCCCGCTCAGGATAGACTCCGCGAAGAATCTCGCCCGCCCGAATCCGGCCCTAGCCAGGGTGGCGTTCCGACTCAGGGCGAGAGACTGGACGGCGGCTAGGGACGCCCGGAGAGAACCAGGTCCCCCCGGTCGCCCCACTTGTGGAGGAAGCGGTAGAAGTTGCGCTTGCTCAGTCGCTCCCGATCCTGCGGCGGCGTCCGCTCCCAGTCCACGTGCTCGTGGCGCCGAAGGGGCAGCTTTGCGTCTACCAGTGCCCGGTAGCCCCGGCTGCGTACTGCGAAGCTGAAGTCCAGGTCCATGTGACGGTAGAAGCGGAACTTCTCGTCCAGCAGGCCGGTCTCGCGCAGGATCTCGCGGCGAAAGGCCATCAGGTAGCCCTCCACCGCGTCGACGTCGCCCGGGGCCTGCGCCTCCTCGAAGGTGCGAATGTCATCGGTCATTACTCCCCAGCGTCCCACGACGCCCACTGTAGGATCGTCCAGGAGCGTCCGCAGTCTGGGAAAGATGTCTCCCGTCGCCTCCACGCTGGTGTCCATGAGGAGGACGTAGCGGCCCCTTGCCCGGCGCAGGCAGACGTTGCGGCCGGCGGCGCTGCCCAGGAAGTGGTCGGCGTGGAACACACGCAGGTGGGGGTCGCTGGTTGCCGCCGCGTCCAGGTGATGGCCGCAATCTTCGTCGATCCCGTTGTCCACCACTATGACCTCGGCCCTGTGGGAGCCGAGCCGGCGCTGGATGCTGCCAAGGCAGCGCTCCAGTTCCTGGCAACCCTGGCGGGCTACGATGCCGACCGTGAAGTCCAGGTCCGGCGGACCTTCCAGCAGCGACTCCACGTCCCCGCTGGCTGAGATGGTCTTCTGGCCGCGCGCCCACTCTGGCGCTGGCAGAACCACGGTTCCGGCGGCAGTATCCCTGATCTCTAAGCCCTGCGCAGTGATCTTCTCCCGCATCTGGTCAGCGTCCTTATAGTCGCGGGCGCGGCGCAGGCGGCCTCGCTCTCGCACCAGCTCTCGCACCTCTTCGGATGGTCGCGGCGCTCGGTCCCGCTGTACCAGGTCCAGGCCCAGGAGGCGGTCGAAGTCCATCAGCAGCTCGCGCTTGACGGGGGCCGACAGGCGGGAGCGGGCGACCCGCCAGGCGACGGCTAAGGCGCGCGGCAGGCCGAGGTCGTCCCCTGCGGCGTCCCAGAACCGCCTGCGCATGCGCTCCCCTTCCCTGCGAGCGGCCTTCGTCATCCGCCCATCCGGCTCCGTGAGGGAAAGTCTGAGCCGGCATAGCGCCCGCTGGGCCGCTCTAAGGCTGGCGAAAGAGAAGTTCATGCGGGTGCGGTAGTGGATGGTGGCGCAGAGGTAGCGGAAGGCAAGCGGCTCGAAGCCGCGGCTGCTCAGGTCAGACAGGGTGTAAGCGTTGCCGCTGGACTTGGCCATCTTCAGTCCGTCCACCATCAGGTGCTGGCCGTGCAACCAGTAGTTGACATGCTTGCGTCCGAGGGCCGCCTCGCTCTGAGCGATCTCGTCCTCGTGATGGGGGAAGATGTTGTCGACGCCGCCGGTGTGGATGTCGATGCGCGGGCCCAGGTGCCTGGCCACCATGGCCGAGCACTCGATGTGCCATCCGGGGAAGCCATCGCCCCAGGGGCTGGGCCAGGCGAGATGTCTTCCCGGCTCAGCCGCTTTCCAGAGGGCGAAGTCCCGCTGGTCGCGCTTCAACGGGTCGGCCTCAACGCGCACTCCCACCTCCAGCGCGGCGGAAACCTGGCCGGATAGCTTGCCGTATTCGGGGAAATGGTCGACGGCGAAGTAGACGTTGGCGCCCGATTCGTAGGCGAAGCCCTTGTCCACCAGGGTGCGCGTCATCTCCACCATGTCGTCGACGGCCTCGGTGGCGCGGGGGAAGATGTGAGCCGGGAGGACGTTCAGCCTGCGCTCGTCCTCCATGAAAGCCTCGGTGTAGAACCCGGCGATCTCCGCCGGCGTCTTGCCCTCAGCCAGCGCGGCGGCGACGACCTTGTCCTCGCCGCGCTCCAGCATCTCTTGCCGCATGTGGCCAACGTCGGTGATGTTCTTTACGTGGGTCACGTTGTGGCCGCTAGCCTTCAGCAGACGCCGAAGCCAGTCGGCGGCCAAGTATGAGCGGAGGTTGCCGATGTGGGCATAGCGGTACACGGTCGGGCCGCAGGTGTACATCCTGACCCGCCCCGGCTCCAGCGGCGTGAAGCGCTCCTTGGCACGGCTCAGCGTGTTATACAGGGTAAGGCCTGGCGCTTTTTGGCGACGCGGGGAGGCTGACCGGCCCCCGTTAGCTGATCTCTCAGCCATGGTCGCCCTCCCAGCCGACCTCCACATCGTCCTCGTCCCAGATAATGATGGGCACAGTGAAGGCGTACTTAAGGGCCTCTTCCCACCACTCCTCGTTCTCGTCCACCCGCCGCTCTTCGAACTCGATACCGCGCTCGCGGAGGGCGGCGCGGGCTACATCGCAGGTGGGACAGTTGCGAAGTGTGTAGACGATTACGTTGCTCATGGAGACGGCCCTAGGCGCTATTTTAGCACCGTTGCTGGGGTTTCTAAAGAGAACGATTCCCAAGTATCAGTGGGCCCGTAGTCAGACCTTTATTCGCTTCCAGTGGCCCTGCCGGAAGCGAAGGAATATAAGCAGGGCGCGCGTGTTTATGTCCGTGACCGCGGCAACCCAGGCGCCGGGCACGCCGAAGCCGGCCACCACCGCCAGGACGTAGGCCGGGGCGAGCCGGACGCCCCATACGCCCACAGTCATGATGCCCAGGACAGAGCGGGTGTCCCCAGCCCCGCGCAGCGCACCGCCCAGGGCAAGGCTCAGGGCAAGCGCGGGCAGGGCGAAGCCGAAGATGAAGAGAAGCTGGCGCCCTATGTCCACTACGTCGGGATCATTTATGAACAGCCGCGTGATCGGGCCGCCGAAGACCATGATGATCACGCCGACAGCCGTCATACCGACGAAGGCAATGCGGGCGGCCGCCGCGGCGGCCTTCTCGGCGAGGTCCGGCCGGTTGGCGCCCAGCCCCTGCCCTACCAGGGTGGTGGCGGCGACTCCAAAGGCGAACCCCGGCTGGAAGGAGAGCCCTTCGATGCGCAAGGCGACCTGATGCGCGGCCAGCGCAGTCGTGCCCAGGCTGGCGATGATGCGGGTGTAGAGGAGGAACGCGGCCATGAACTGGAGCTGCTCGGCTCCCGAGGGTAGCCCCACCCTGAGGACGCGCCCCGTCTCCGCCGAATCAACGGCGAGTGCTTTCGAGGGCTGGAAGCGCACCCCGCGCGTCCCCCGCATGAGCACCGCCAGAACAAGGAACTCCCCGGCGAGAGCAGCGCCAAGAAATCCCAGGCCGGCGCCGCGCACCCCGTACTCCGGAATCGGCCCCATCCCGTTGATCAGCACCCAGGACAGAATACCGTTAATCAGGTTGACCGCCAGCATGATGAGCATTGGGGTGCGGGTGTCGCCCGAGCCCTGGAGACAGGCGTTGGCGGCGAACAGGAGGGTGTAAAAGGGGATGCCGAAGGCGGCGGCCTGCATGTACTCGACTCCACGATCGAGCGCTGCGGGCTCAGCGCCCATAACACGGAGCATCGGCGCCGCCGCCACGAAGAACAAGACGGCCATCGCCACGCCCCAGAGCAAGGCCAGAACCTGGGCGCTGCGCAGCGTGACGTCCGCCCGCTCGGTGCGGCCGGCGCCCACATTGCGGGCCACCACCGCCGTCGCTCCTATGCCGATGGCGGACATGCCGGACAGGGGTACCCAGTACAGTATCGATGCCAGCCCCACACCGGCCAGCGCATCCTCGCCCAGGTGGCCCACCAGAAAAGTCTCCACGAGCTGCACCGTGGTGAAGCTCACCTGCTGGATGACTACCGGCCAGGCAAGGCGGAGGACGGACCGCGTCAGGTTGGACTCATCGAATGCCGCGGGCGCAGGCGCGGCTATATCATCTCCAGCTCCGGCGGACATACTCCCTCTGCGGTCTTAATGGGGGGACGCTCCCTCATTATGGCAAACCCCTCCCCTTATCGGAAGGTGAGCCCTGTCTGCCTAGCCCTGTGTCGTGCATGCTATGATGTGCTGAAGCAGGTAAGAGGAGGGCAATGTGCGATTCGTGAAGACGCAGGACGAGGTGAGAGATATCCAGGCTATCTACGCCCGGCCTCAGTTCCTGGGCGTCCGCTCTCTGACCGTGCCGTTCGAGACGACACCGGAGGCGGTGCAGGCGCTTCTGCCCCCGCCCCTGGAGCCGACGGCGGAGGCGGTGGGGTCGGCCTGGGTCAGCGAGATCGGGAATTCGAACAGCGTGGGCCCGTTCCGGGGCGCCGCGCTTTACGTTCGCGCCCGCTACGGCGATCTCGTCGGCGACTACTGCGTGACGATGCCGATATCGACCGATGCGGCAGTGACCTTCGGCCGCGAGCTGTACGGCGAGCCCAAGAGGGTGGCCAAGATCGTGTTTGAGAGGCAGGGCGAGCACATTTGGGGTTCCGCCGAGCGCTATGAGATCCGGTACATGAGCCTGCGGGGGCGGATGGAGGGCTCCGGGCCCGCCGGTCGCCACCAGACCTCCACATTCCACTTCAAATATTTGCCCGGCCCGGACGGTATCGGCTTCGACCACCCGCCCGTGCTGGTCCACGTCACCACGGAAGTCAACGTTCAGTCGGCCCAACGGGGCAGAGGCGAGCTGGTGCTACGCGACTCCCCACACGACCCGGTGGCGGATATACCTGTGACCCAGGTCATAGCGGCGGTGTATACCGAGGGCGTTTCGTACACCAGCGGTAAAGTCCTGTGCGAGGTAGATCCAGAGCAGTTTCTTCCCTACGCTTTCAGCAAGATGGACTCATTCGACATTGTCGCCGAGGGGACGATTATGCACGCCCAGGCCGGCCGCAAGACGCGCGAGGGCCGGGGGCGCTGGCGAGGTCAGGCGGGAGACCTCGACTAGGAGGTCGGGGTCTTACCCGGCGGAGACTGGAAGAGCAAAGATTCATGGATCAGGAGAGGAAGGGACACAGGTGGTTCGCTGCCATATACGACCGTATGACGGCTTCCGCCGAGCGGTCGTACATGAAGGCAATACGGGAGGAGATCGTAGGCGGCGCCAGGGGCCGCGTGCTGGAGGTCGGCGCCGGCACGGGAGCCAGCTTCCCCTACTACAACGATCACGCGGATGAGATCATCGCCACCGAGCCTGACCGCTACATGCTGGATCGGGCCAGGCGCCGTGCCGAGGAGGCCGGACGCCCCATTGAGCTGCGCCAGTCCCCTGCGGAAGATCTGGCCTTTGACGACGCCTCTTTCGACACCGTGGTGAGCACGCTGGTGCTGTGCACCGTAGAGGACCCGGCACAGGCGCTATGGGAGATCCGGCGCGTGCTGAAGCCATCGGGCGAGCTCCGCATATACGAGCACGTACGCTACGACCACGCCTTCGGCGCCTTCTGGCAGGACGTCATCACGCCGGCCTGGCGGTGGTTCGGCGCCGGTTGCCACCCTAACCGTGATACCGCCAGCATAATCCGCGAGGCCGGGTTCGAGTTCCAACAGTTGGAGCTAATGAAGCCGGTGCCGCCGATACCCCCAATGGTGTTCTCGCGGCCCCACATCAAGGGCGTGGCCAGGCCCTCCTAAGGGTCTGCCAGTGGTTGAGCACGGACAGTAACCGCTGGTAGCGAGGGCAGGGATGAGCACGCGGCAACAGGGCGAGGGCCACAAGTGGTTCGCCGCCTTCTGGGACTGGGCGGTAAAGAATGAGAATGCGGCCATTCGTAGGGGACGACAGGAGACCGTGGGCGGCGCCACGGGTCGCGTGCTGGAGATCGGCTGCGGCACCGGCGCCAACTTCCCGTACTACCGGGACGACGTTACCGAGCTCATCGCCACCGACCCCGACCCCTACATGCTGGAGCGGGCCGGGAAGCGGGCCGCTGAGGTGAGACGGCCTGTCGCGATCCATAAGGCGCCCGCGGAGGAGCTTCCGTTTGACGATGAGTCCTTCGACACTGTAGTTAGCACCTGGGTCATGTGCCACGTGCGCGATCCTGCCAGGACACTGGCTGAGGTCAAGCGCGTCGTCAAGCCCGAGGGTGAGTTTCGCTTCTACGAGCACGTCCGCTACGACCACGCCTTTGGCGCCTTCTGGCAAGACTTGATCACCCCTCTCTGGCGGCGCCTGCTCGCCTCCGGCTGCCACCTCAACCGCGATACCGCCCGCTCCATCACGGAGGCCGGATTCGTGTTCCAGGAGTTGCAGTCTCTGAAGCCGGTGCCGCTGCTATCTCCAATGGTCCTCACCCGGCCCAACATCAAGGGCGTAGCCCGGCCCGCGTAGGGGTGTGCTCTCCTTGGCTGAGCTTTCGGGCCGCCACGTCGTCCTGCCGCACTCCCGCTTGCCCATCGTGGCCGAGCCCGACGTGCTGGTGGTGGGCGGTGGCTCGGCGGGCCTGGCGGCGGCTACGGCGGCCGCGCGCGGCGGCGCCGAAGTCATGCTCGTGGAGCGCTTCGGATATCTGGGCGGACTGGCCAGCGGCGGGCTGATCATCCTCCTCCTCACTATGGACGACGGAGCCGGCCACCAGACTGTGGCGGGCCTCTGCCAGGAGATGGTCGACCGAATGGAGCGTCGGGGCGCCGTCCATTACCCGCCCAGGAGCGAGTGGGACGACCCTGATGCCCGGCTCGTGGAGCACTACTCCCGCTGGGGGCTGGTCTGGGGTCGCGGGCCCCACCGCGTGCGCTACTCGGTGGCGTTCGAGCCCCACGAGTTCATCTTCGCCGCCGACGAGATGCTGAACGAGGCCGGGGTTCGCCCCCTGTACCAAACCTGGGCCTGCGAGCCGGTGGTGGAGGGCGGCGCCATCCGGTCGGTGGTCATCCAGAACAAGGCCGGACGGCAGGCCATTGCGCCCAGAGTCGTCATCGACACGAGCGGCGACGGCGACCTGTTCGCCGCCGCCGGCGAGCCGTTCGAGCTGGAGCGCGTGCACCCGTGGCTGTGGTTCCTCATGAGCAATGTGGGCGACCTGGACGAGGCGCTACAGGGGACCAAGGGCCTCTTCTTCCACACTCTCGGCGCTGGACGCGTGCTGGTACCGTGGGGCGGCGAGGGCCGAACGCAGCGCAAGATAGACGCCACCGATCCGGTGGAGGTGGCAGAGGCGCTGGCCGAGTGCCGCCGGATGGTGAAGGAGGAGGCGGACCGGCTCAAGGAGTCCGTGCCTGCCTTCCGCGACGCCCACATCTCGATGATCGCCGACCAGTTGGGGATCACGGAGTCGAGGCGTCTCCAGGGTGAGTACGTTATGTCACGCGATGACCTCGACCGACCCTTCGCAGATACAGTGGCCCGCACCGGCCACTGGACAAAGTACGGGTGCGTCTACAATATCCCCTATCGTAGCCTGCAGCCGAAGGGTGTCACGAACCTTCTAACGGCAGGCCGCTGCATCTCCGTGGACCACAGAGTTCACCACGCGACCAAAGAGATACCGGCGTGCATGGCCACGGGCGAGGCGGCGGGCACGGCGGCCGCTATGGCCGTGCAGGCGGGTCGCGGGGTGAAGGAGATAGATGTGGCCGGGCTGCAGCGGCGCTTGCGCGAGCAGGGGGCGATGCTGGAGTGAAGCGGCGCTACTCCGACAGGCGTTCCTCGAGCTCGCGCAGGCGGCGCACCACAGTCTCCAGCACCGCCATAGCGATCTCAGGGTCGCTGGCGAGCTCGGCCCGGAAGTCCCAGGCGGTCATCGCCAGGCACTCCGTGTCCTCCAGTGCGCGGACGGTGGCGGAACGGGCCTGTCCCTCGAAGAGGGCCATCTCGCCGAAGAAATCGCCCGGGCCCAGGGTCGCTAACGCCTGTGGGTTTGCGCCCTCAGCGCCGCGAACCACGTCCACCCGGCCGGACGCGATAACGAAGAATCCGGCTGGCCGGTCCCTTTCATGGACGATCGCGTCTCCCGATTTGAAGGTCCGGGGCACCATCAGTTTGAAGAGCCGCTTCAGGTGCTTACGGTTCAGGCCGGCGAAGATGGGCACCTTGTTGAGGACATCTTGTGGGTCCATGCGATCTTGTCCTTCCGGCGAGATAGTCCTTGCGTAGCATACGGCATTCTAATCCTCCACCGTGAACGCGTCAACAGGTGATGGTCGTCCCCGCGGTCTGGCTCTGGTGCTCGGCGCCGGTGGAACCAAGGGATGGGCCCACGTTGGCGTCCTCAAGGTGCTGCACGAAGCCGGCGTTCCGCTGGACCTCATCGTCGGCGCCAGCGCGGGGGCGCTCATGGGGCCTCTCTACGCCGTCCGTCGGGACGCCGCTGAGGCCGAGCGCATCGCCCTGAGCTTCACGCCGACGGATTACCTGGAGTGGTTCCTTCGCGACCTGCGCCTGTCGCCGCGGGCCGGACGGATGGGGCACACGCTGTGGCAGGCGTACGGCCGGTTCGACTTCGCTGAGATGGCGCTGCCCTTCGCGGCGGTCGCCCTGGATCTGCGCAGCGGCCAACCTGTGGGCCTGCGCTCCGGGAACGTTGGGCGCGCCGTGGAAGCCAGCATCCGGCCGCCGCTGTTCGGCCGCCCGGTCCAGCACGACGGCCTCCACCTGGTCGACGGCGGACTTCAAAACGCCGTGCCCGTCGGGGTGGCCCGGGACCTGGGCGCCGCGATGGTGATCTCGGTCAGAGTAGGGGAGCTAATTGCCCTGCCCAAGGCCTTGCGGCCCCTGTCGGCCAGGGTGAGCGCCGCCTACCGGGCCCACTCGGCCGCGTCGGCCGATGTCAGCGGCCAGTTCGGACTTCTGGCCGGCCTTCTGTCCAAGGGTCGGCAGGTCCCGGAGCGGGCGGACATTGAGATACGACCCGACATGCGGGGGATCAGCTCATTGTGGCCCTGGCATGTGCCGGTGGCGGCGCGCCGGGGAGAGAGCGCCGCCCGCAAGGCGCTTCCGGCGATCCGGCGGCTGCTGTCCGCCCGCGCAGTCTAGCTACTTTCGCGCATGGGGAGGATGACCCAGGCCCTGCCGGGGCTGGTCACCCCTTCACGCTCATTCTCCGCCCACACGTCCACTTCCACCCAGCCCTCGCCGTCCTTGCGGTAGCGGTCCGTGACCTTGCCCCTGCACGCCATCGTGTCGCCGGGGCGTTGCTGCCGGCGCATCTCGAAATACAGCTTGCGCAGGAAGCCGCCGTCGCCCATCCAGTCGGTGATCATCCGTACGAGGGCCGCCTGCGTGAAGCCCGTGTTCATGAAGATGTCCTCGTGACCGCCCTTGCGCGCGAAGGCGGGGTCGTGGTGAACAGGGTACCAGTCCTGGGAGCCGCTAATCTGGAGGAACACGCGCCGCGGCTTGATCTCGATGTCGAAGCCCGCAAGCTCTCCGCCGATCTCTACGTCGTCCCAGTGGACCTGCGGCTTTCTCACGCCGTGGCCTCCCTGGCCGCCGTCACCTCCTCCGGCGTGCGGTGGGTGAGCAGCGTGTTGCGGATCACGCAGACGGTCTCGTCCCGCTGGTTGGTGATGATCGCCTCGGCGACGATCCACACCGCGTCTGGGTCGATGGAGATCGCTTTCTGGTAGATGTCGGCGACGCGGCGGCTGACGGAGAGGTGATCGCCGACCTTGACACGGCGGAACCACTCGACCTCCTGATTCATGTTGACGATGCGCTTGCCGGGGGTGGGGACGATGGGCAGGAGGGGCTCGAACACGGCGGGCCAGGGGCCAAGGCTGGCGAAGTAGAGGGCCAGCCAGCCGGAGGGGGGACAGAGGACGGCGCCGTGCTCTGTGGTCCCGGCGTATTCGGGGTCCAGGAAGAGGAGGTTGTTATCGTCCACCATGTGGCAGTGCCGCCGTATGGCGTCGTACTCCACCGGGTAGCGGCCGCGTGCCCTGGCTATCTCGGTGCCGATGTACTTTTGGCGAACGGCCTCGATGTCGTAGCGCTGGGCCACGATCAGCCTCCGGCGGCGACTCCCTGATGCACGCGGGAAAGGAACCCTGTGAGGATGCGGTTGAACTCGGGCGCCTTCTCCATCTGGGGCGTGTGCCCCGCGCCCGGAATGATCTCCAACTCGCTGCCGGGGATGCGCTCGTGCATCCGGCGTGACGGCCCCAAGAACGGTTCGTCGTTCTCGCCGCAGATGATGAGGGTAGGCGCCTTAATGGCGTATAGATCGTCCAGCAGCGGCTTGCGATTGACCACCGCCTGGGCGCAATAGAGGTACGCCTCCCGAGAGGTCAAGAGGAATTGCTGTCGCCAAACCTTGAGTAGTTCGGGCTGCGCGCGTATCTGGTCCGCCATGGGGTTGGTGCGGAGCTGCTCCTCGAACACGGCCTCCATCCCCTCGTCGCGGGCGATCTCAATGAGCCGGGCCCGCTCCTTCGTGCGGACGCCGTCCGGGATTTCGGCGGCGGTGTCTATCAGAACAAGGGCCCGCACGGTCTCCGGGTGCCTGAGCACGAGGTACTGGGCTACCATGCCGCCCATGGAGTGAGCGATCATGTAGCACTCGCCGATGCCCAGGTGCTGGAGGAGGCCGTACGCGTCCTCCGCCAGCAGCCCCAGGGAGTAATCCTCCGGCCGGGTGGGCTTCTCGGAGTGGCCGTGTCCGCGCTGGTCGATGGACACCATGCGGTATTCGGAGGTCAGGACGGGGGCCTGAAGGGCCCAGTTGCGCAGGTTGCCCGTGAAGCCGTGGATCAGGAAGACCGGATACCCGTCTCCCCGCTCACGGTAGTTGATCTCAATGCCGTTGATCCTGGCTGTGGGCATGCTCACCTCCCTGGCGTAGTCGGGGAAAGTATAGCATGGGGCAGCGCGCGTGGGCGCGACGTGCTCAGCCTTGGATGGCCAGCAGCACGAGGCCGAAAGCGGTCAGTGCGCCGGCAAGGGCCCAGCCGGTACGTCTGCCCCTTTTGTCGTCGCTGGAGAGGAACGCGACGGCGGCGAGGCCGAAAACGCTGAACAACAGCCCGGCCAGGAATCCCTGGACACCAACCCAGCCTGATATGTCTGACATTTCGGCGGTTGAGCGCCGGGGAGTTGGAGGCTCTCTGATGTATCTGTACGCGAAAATATAGATAGGCTCGAACATCTCGTTCCTCCGTTCCCCTGTCGAGACCGGTGGAAGCACCGTCGCCCGGTAACCTCCGCCAGGCTCTGGCGTTTCCGCCGGGCCGCAGAGCCGTTTGCTTGCGAAAGAGTTAGTCTTCCTGGCCGGATACCAGCTTGACGACCGGGCGGTGGCTGACCGTCAGCGCCAGCTTGCGGCCGCTAAACGCGGTCACATGCTCCTCCGGGGTACCCTTCTCCAGGATCTCCTCAACGAAGGCCTGCGCCGCGGAAGGATCGTCAAAGCGGCGGATCTCGCTGTCGCCGTCATGCGTAATCGAGACGAAGTAGGCGTTGCCCTCAGGGGGTTCGGCGGCCAGCGTCGTCGCGGGCGCGCCTTTGCTGCTCTGGTCCTCGTCGAGAAATGAGGGCCGAAACTCGATCGGCATCTGTGGGGCGCTCGCGGGCGTTTGAGGTTCGGTCGAGGGTGAGTCTACGAAGGAACCATCGCCCCCCGTTTCGTCCTGTGAGTCGCCGGCGGGCGCGTCCCCACCGACCTCCGCCATCTCCTCAGGGGCCTCGTCTGCTGCGTCTTCCGGTCGCTTGTCTGCCTTCCCTCGTCCAAACGGCATGCTTATCCTCTCCTCTATGTCATTAGATGCGCTCATCAGATGACGTGTTACAAACGGCTCCGCCGCAGAATTGACACCGCTGAAGAGCAACCGATAACGTGAACGTTGGTTTCCCGTTCGTGTCAGACCTGGAGGGAGCGCCTCGTGAGTATGATCCT
>Ga0154773_1110_pt2 | contig 12197 bp, 15 predicted proteins | sample Rifle2008BG16ft_FD_105781 | JGI IMG/M metagenome (GOLD analysis project Ga0154773, IMG submission 105781) | Chloroflexi bacterium RBG_16_64_32 | reverse complement strand
CGCCGAAGCATAAGCGCTCTGCTGTCGCGGTCTATTCTCCTAATGACCATAGGCCTGCGGTGCGGATAAGACCCGCATTCCGGCACCGCCAATCCCATCCTCCGCCTCCCCATCTGCGGCGGGGGCTGCCGCCGCTGTCCCAACTGGCTATAATGGGTCGGCGAAGGCCAGCCCTGAGCCTGTCCTGAGCGCAGTCGAAGGGCCTGCCGAAGGGAGGCAGTAGCTATGGAACGAATACACGTGCGCACCCGATCCCCCCAATGCCTGGAAGACGTCACCGGGCAGGTCAACGAAGCCGTGCGACGCTCCGGAGTGGACGAAGGCGTCTGCCACCTGTTCGCGCCCCACACGACGGCCGGGCTGGTGATCAACGAGAACGCCGACCCGGACGTGGGCCGCGACCTGCTGGAGAAGCTGGAAGCGCTGGTGCCAAGCGACGCCTCCTACCACCACCTCGAGGGGAACGCCCACGCCCACATCAAGTCCAGCCTGGTGGGCCATTCAGCGGCGGCGCCGGTGGTCGGAGGGCGGCTGGCGCTGGGGCGCTGGCAGGGCGTGTACCTGGCGGAGTTCGACGGCCCCCGGGAGCGGTCGGTACTGGTGACGGTGGTGGCGGCGCGCGCGGGGACGCCGGCGGAGGCCACACCTGAGAGGACAGAGGCGAACCCGTGACCGAACCGGCCCCTTCGACAGGCTCAGGGCAGGCCCTGGACCAGGCCGTAGACGAGGCGGCCCGGCTCATATTCGCCGCTAACTACGTCGTGGCCCTCGTGGGCGCCGGGCTCTCCGTGGAGAGCGACATCCCGCCTTTCCGCGGGCCCGGCGGCCTGTGGACCAAGTACGGCGAGCCGGACATGCGCGGCTACGACCGCTTCCTGGACGACCCCAAGCAGTGGTGGGAGGAGCGGATCAGTCGCACCGGCTCCTACCAGGAGCTGGTTGACGCCCTGGCCCAGGCTAAGCCCAATGCCGGACACCTTGCCCTCAAGGAGATGGAGGACCTGGGATACCTGAAGCACATCATCACCCAGAACATTGATAACCTTCACCAGGAGGCGGGCAGCCGCGCCATTACGGAGATCCACGGCAATCGCACCAAACTCCGCTGCCTGGGCTGCGGCCGGCGCTGGCCCCTCGACCAGTTCGCCATCGACGAGCTGCCGCCCACCTGCCCCGACTGCGGCGGCATCGTCAAGAGCGATACGGTGATGTTCGGGGAGCCGATCCCCCGCGATGCCCTGGACGAGTGCCTTCTACAGACCGAGATGTGCGACTGCATGCTGCTGGTGGGTACCAGCGCAGTGGTCTACCCGGCGGCCGGGTTTCCGGTCGACGTCAAGCGGAACGGGGGCAGGCTCATCGAGGTGAACCCCAACGAGACGCCGCTTACCGACATGTCGGACATCGTGCTGAGGGCCCCGGCGGGCCGGTCGCTGCCTATAGTGATGTCGCGGCTGCGGGAGATGGCGGGCGCGCGGTGACGTCCGGCCGGCAGACCGAGGACGAGAGCATCGCAGGGATACAGATTTGTAGGGGCGACCTTGAGGTCGCCCGCTGAGTGCGGATCATGAGCAGCCTGCTGCCGACCCCAAAACGCATCCGCCTGGCGCCAGAGGTGTATCAAGGCCCGGCCGCCTTCAGCGTGGTCATCTCAACTGCTCAGCGCTTCGCTCTCTTCCATAATGGCCGCGCTATCCAGATGTGCGTCTCGGCCCTAGAGAAGACATCGCCTCGCCACAGCATGGTGGTGCTCGTATACTTCTTCATGCCTGACCATCTCCACCTTCTTCTCGAGGGTGGGGAAGGTAGCAACCTGATTCGATTCATGAAAACCTTCAAGCAGGTGTCAGCTTACTGCTATCGTCAAGCGTTCAAGCAGTCGCTTTGGCAAAAGGGCTATCATGAGCACGTCCTTAGAAAAGACGGAGACATGCGGACGGTGGCTGAATACATCTTCTATAACCCGGTCAGAGCTGGTCTCGTAGAGTCAGCTTGGGAATATCCTTTCTCCGGAGGATCGCTTCTGACTGCTCTGCGGGCGACCTGAAGGTCGCCCCTACACGTTGGCGACGTTGGGAGGAGCCGATGACGCAGGCGCTTGAGGGCATACGCGTCCTGGACCTGACCGTCTGGCAGCAGGGGCCGATGACCACGGCCATGCTGTCCGACTGGGGCGCGGACGTGATCAAAATAGAAGGGCCGGACTCCCCGGACCCCGGCCGCTCACTGATCCGCTACGAGGTGACGCCCGGCGGCGTCAACGCTTACTTCGAGACGCACAACCGTAACAAGCGCGGCATCGTCCTCGACCTCAAGACCGACCGCGGGCGCGAGCTGTTCTACCGCCTGGCGGAGGGCGCCGATGTCGTGGTGCAGAACTTCCGGCCGGGCGTGAACAAACGCCTGGGGATCGACTACGAGACCTTGTCCAAGACCAACCCCCGCCTCATCTACTGCTCTGCGTCGGGGTTCGGGCTCAAAGGGCCCGATGCGACCAGGCCCGCCCTGGACCCGCTGGCCCAGGCCCGCGGCGGCATGATGAGCGTGACCGGGGAGCCGGAGACGCCGCCCACGCGCACGTTCAACGGCTTCGCCGACCAGGTCAGCGCCTTCCTCCTCGCCTACGGCATAATGCTGGCCCTCTTCCACCGCGAGCGCACCGGCCAGGGGCAGGAGCTGGACGGGTCGCTCCTCCAGGCCGTCCTCGCCTCGCAAGCGTTCAACGTCACCAGCTACGCCACCACCGGCACCTACGCCGGCCAGCCGATACCCCGCATATCACGGCGGCTGACCAGCCCCATATGGAACCACTACAAAGCAAAGGACGGCAAGTGGGTGATGCTGGCCATGGCCCAGATGGGCCGCTACTGGCCTGTCTTTCGCTCGACTATGCAGGACGCGACAGGTGTCCTCCCGGAGCCGGAGGTGCTGGACATCGACTGGATGCGCACCCACGCGGTTGAGCTCATGGCAACCATCGCCAAACTGGACGAGCTGTTCGCCATGAAGCCCGCGCGCGAGTGGGTCGACCTGCTGCGACAGCACGACATGGTCGTGGAGGTCGTCCAGGAGTACAGCGACCTCGCCTCCGACCCGCAGGTCGTGGAGAACGAGATGGTGACCACCTTCGAGCACCCCTCCTATGGGCCGATGCGCATTGTGGGCCCGGCGGTTAATCTACACGCCACGCCGGGGAGCATCCGGCGTCCGGCGCCGGAGTTCGGCCAGCACACGGAGGAGGTGCTGCTGGAGGCGGGGTTATCGTGGGAGGAGATCGAGGGTCTGCGTACAGAAGGCGTGATCGGCCCGCGGACGGCGGAGACGAAGAAGTCGTAGCCGGGAACCGCCGTGTCCCGCTCATGGTGAGCCTGGCGAACCATGAGCCCCTGCGCTCGACCTTCGACAGGCTCAGGACGAGCGGATATGCGTTATCGCGGCCCACGCACCGAAACCCCTGGCTGGCGGGGCCGCTGCCTATGCCGCAATGAAAGAACCCCCCGGCGTGGGTGGAAGAACGTGAAGAGCCACGTCGAGGGGCTACTACGGTGGGAGCCACATCGCTCCCACTCAAATGGTAAACGCCTGTTAGGCCGACCAGGTTAGCCCCCGCCTTGCCTGCGGACGACCCCGCCTGAGGGGGGCAGGCTTCAGGTCGCCCCTACTCGCGGGGCGCGGCGCCGGACTTCATGATCTCCCGCAGCTTGCGCAGCGTGCGGAAGAGGATGACGCGAACGTTAGCCTCACTCAGGCCCATGATCTTGGCGATCTGGCTGTTGCCGAGCTCCGCGTCGAACTTCAGGGAGACGATGTCCTGCTCGCGCTGGGGGAACGTCTTCAAGCAGTCGATGACGGCCGCCACCTCCTCGCGGACCAGTATCTCGTTCTCCACCGAGACGTTGCTGGCGACGACCGAACGCAGGATGTCGGGGTCCACGACCGTCTCGCGGCCGCGCTTACGGGCTTGGCTGGTGACAACGTTACGGGCGATGGTGAACAGCCAGGTGGAGAACGCCTCATCGTTGCGCAAGGAGCTCATCTTGAGAAAGGCCCGCTCAAACACCTCTGACACGAGGTCCTCCGTCTGGTGGACGTCGCGGACACGGCCGTAAACGTAAGCGAAGACGCGGGGAAAGAACTGCTGATACTTCTCCGCGAACTGGTCGAGCCGACGGGCCGCCCCGTCGGCGGAGTCGGTGGCGGAGGAGCGGAAGAGCTTGGGAAGGGATGGCATCTTACGGGGTGCGTGCTCCTGAAAAACTTAGCGCTTGCTAGGCGAGAAAGCTAGACATCCAGGAATGTTAGGCGCATAATATCACTTGAATTTTGTATCCATATACCGCAAAGTAGTTTCTCGGTTCGGGACACCGGCATCTTAATATCGATCCGCAAGTGACTCAAAGCAGAAACGCAATTCTATATCGACACGGAAAGCATACGTTGGCCTTCGGAGGGGTGTCAAGGCACTGCGAGACAATAATCGGGGAATATCTCGGCGAAACCGATCATCGGGCACAGGCCGGGGCAATCTGCGGTAGTTGCGTCCCCGCCAAGAGGAGTGGTTAGCATGCCCAAGAAATGGAACTTCTTAAGCAATTACGGTCTGGTGTTGACCCACCTCTTTCAGAACTCCCGCGCCACCCTACGTGAGATAGCCCGCGGCACCGACCTCACCGAGCGCGCCGTATACCAGATCGTGCGCGACCTGGAGCACGGCGGCTTCATCGAGAAGAAACGGGTGGGCCGCCGCAACATCTACAACATCGACGAGCCCGCCCTGTTCAGCTTCCCCGTGTATGGGACGCTCAACGTGGCTCAAATGATCACCGCCCTCCGGCGAATCCTGGAGGACCGCCGGGCCCAGACGCCCGCCTAGACCCTACCCTCCCATCTGCGTGCGCGGGATGCCATAGCGACGGCTGCCCCCGGTCATCATGTATTCCACAATGCCGTAGCCCGTCTCGCCGTTCATCCGGAAGCGGCAGTGCTGGTCAAACCCGAAAGCGCTGGCATCGGCGTGTCCCAGGGCCTTGGCGTCAGAGTCGGACCACGCGCTGGCAACCGGCCCCAGGAAGATCGTCCCGATCTCAGATGCCTCCAGCGCCATCCGCTCGCCATCCGCTGTGGTTAGCGTGAACCTCCCGATCCTGGGCCGCTTCGTACCCGGCCATAGCTCCAGCTCATGCTCTATCTTCGTGACCTGCCGCGCGTCGCCCTCCTCCGGTATGATGCCCCCGTCAACGTGGATCACCTCGCCGTCCGGCGTCTCCCACAGCCAGGCGGAGATGCAGAACCCGGTGAACTGGGCGGAGATCCAGTACCAGACGGGCACGTTGGCCATGTCACGCACGCCCCAGGATCGGTCGCGCATGCCCAGGATGTCCGTGAACGTCTCCCCACCCACGGTGAACGAGCCTTCGTAGAGTCCGGCCTGGGTGTAGTGCATCTGGTTTGCGACCAGCCTATGACCGTCTTGCCAGTAGACGCGGCTGAAAGTGTACAGCGGACAGCGCGGGCGGAACACCAGCGACCCTTTGATACCGTTTGCCTCGTCGGCCACATCCAGGCGCCAGGCCTTCAGGGGCTCCACGATAGCGTAGGAGAGCGTACCAGCCTGCATCTCGTCCCTATCAGCGTTGATGGGGCGGACGTTGAGGTAGCTGTAGTGCTGATCGTTAATGACCGCGAACATGTACGCCTGCACCATGCCGTGCGGGCCTACCTTGCGATTAGGGAAGGCGCCCAGGCCGGTGATCGCCGCGAACTTGCCCTCGCGGTCGTGAATGTTGAAGTAGAATCGATCCTGCCACTCCGGGTGGTCCGACGCCACTTGGGCCAGCGGCTTCTCCGTCTGATGCACGAGGTATTCGTCGGCCTTGCCAATCACGGTCTTCCCTCCTTAGTGGCCCGCGCTGAATCCTGGTCGCTAAACGTAACCCGCAGCGTCTCGCCGTCCAGGGCGGATGAGACGCCATCGAGCTTCCGCACCTCAGGCGGAAGCTCGAACGCTCGGCTGCGTCCCCCCAGATGAACGATGAGAGCATCGTCCTGACGCTCCATCGCAATATCTTCGCGTTGAACGAACGGTAGATCGATACTGAGGACGTAACGGCCGTCTGTATGAGAGAATCCCTGGCCAGGCCCTCGGTGAAGGACCTCAGCCGGGTCCGCTCTGCCATACGCTAGACCGGCGAGCGAGGCCAGCCGTTCGAGCCCCGACGCGGCACGCGCATGCAGCACGACATCGAGGACCGGCAAGGGAGCCAGCGATTCGCGAATATCGTCCAGGGCCGCGCGCTCGTCGTCTCGGCGTGCTTGCCACCAGGGCCCTGCATCCTCAGGGAGAATCCGGTTGCAGATGGCCGCGTCCACCGAGTAGGCGAACAGGCTTAGAGCGGTCACACCTCGCTGCACCTCAGCCAGGGAACGCCTGTCCGCGGACAGGACGAGACGCACGGTCGCAGACTCGCGCTCAGCGAGCGTCCGGCGAAGCTCCGAGAAGCGGCGAAGTATCTCGCGGCCGCCTTCGTATACCTCGTCGCCGCTTACGGAGGAGCCGCTGAGGGCGCGCAGGAAGGGGTCAAATACGGTGGGCTCCCGGGGCGGAAACACCTGGTTCAGAGACCGGGCGGCGGCGTCCACGGCGGCCAGCAGGTCAACGGAGTGACGGAGGGGCGGGCAGTCCACGACCACCGCGTCAAACTCTTCGCCGGCGATATGCTCTTCCAGCGCGAGGAAGCGGGCGAGATCGACCAGGCCGGGTAGGCCGGCGATATCGTCCGCCACAGTCTCGTCCATGTCCCGCCAGGCGAACAGGTCACGCAGCCAGGCGAGGAAGGGGTCTGGTGCGTCGTAGGCTCCGGGCGCCCCCTCAAGCGCCCAAAGGTCGGCCGCCACAGGCGTGGGCCGGCCGGCCAAAGGCGTGGCGAGGGCGTCGGCGAGGCCGGGCCCGACGCCGAACGCCAGCGTCCTGCGGCCGCTGTTGGCTATAGCGGCCGCTGTAGCGGCGGCCAGCGTGCTGACGCCGGCGCCGCCCATGCCGGTGAAGACGATAACTCTCACGCGCTGTCTCCCGCGTTTGGCGACGGGGAGATGATAGCACAAGGATGGGCGAGAGTGTCGCCCACGATGCCGCCTCGACTACGGAGAGTCAGCGTTGACGCACTGGTCACACTGCCATAGAATCGTCCCACCATGCCCTTGCCCAGTGAAACCGTCCCCGTAGGCTCCCAAGCGCCGGACTTCACCCTGACCTCGACCCAGGGCGAACAGGTCAAGCTGTCCGATTTCAGGGGCCGCAACGTGGTCCTGGTCTTCCTTCGCGGATTCCACTGACCGTTCTGCCGCCGGCACCTCCTGCAGTTGCGGGACAGCATGGAGGAGTTCGAAAAGCGACACGTTCAGCTCCTCGCCATCGCCCCTGACACTCTGGAGCGGGCCCGGGCGCACTTTCAGCGCAACGACCTCCCCTTCCCCTGTCTCGCCGACCCCGACCGCCTGGCCTACCGCCAGTACGACGTCAAAAGCGCACTGGTCTCCCTGGGACAACGTCCTGGGTTGTTCATCGTGGACAGGGAAGGCGTGGTACGCTATACCTATCTAGGCTGGCAGCAGTGGGAGATCCCGTCCGTCCAGGAGACGCTGCGGGAGTTGGACGCCCTGAGCTGATTGCGCCCGCACCCATACGGACAAGCTGCGAGACACGCTACAGGAGGCAGATCATGAACGGGTTGCTGTCATCGCTTCTACCCCGGCTCCCGGTGAGCCGGCCGCGCATCGCCGTACTGGAGATGTACGGCCCGATAGGCCCCGTGATTCGGGGCCCGGAGTTCGCGCGCACGATATCGGCGCTGGCCCAGGACGCGCGTGTGCGCTCCGTGGTCGTGGATGTGGACTCGCCGGGGGGCTCTGCGCCCGTGGCCGATTCCATACACCGGTCGCTGCGGAACCTCTCCGCCCGCAAGCCCACGGTGGCCTTCATCCGGGGCTCCGGACTATCGGGCGGCTATCTCATCGCCTCCGGGGCATCGAAAATCGTGGCGCTTCCCACTGCGCTCGTCGGTTCCATAGGCGTCATCCTCATACGGCCTGTGGTTCAGGAGCTGCTGGAACGCGTGGGCGTGAAGATGGTAATAACCAAGGAAGGCCGCCTGAAGGACATGTTCCAACCGTTCCGGGAGCCCACCGACGAAGAGCGGGAGAAGGTGCAAGCGCTGACGGGCGAGATCTACGAGTGGTTCGTGGACGCGGTGGCGACCTCCCGGCGGCTATCCCCGAAGGTGGTTCGGGATTACGCGACGGGCGAGATGTTCTCGGCGACCAGGGCCAAAGAGATGGGGCTCATAGACGAGCTTGGGGACTGGGACACGGCGCTGGACATGGCCAGTGAGATGGGCCGGACGCCGCGACAGTTGCAGTACGTGCGGCCCCGGCGACCGCTGCTGGAGCGGCTTCTCTCCCGCAGCGGCGCAGCCATGGCCAACGCGGTGGCGGCAGAGATGGAGGCCCGTCTGTCGCCGCGCCTCGAATTCAGCTAGCGCGGTATCCGGAAAGCAGGCTCAGGGCAAGATCAGGCCGCCCCGATCATCAAACGACGACCCGGGCATCCAGGCAACTTCCCAGAGGTTGCCCTCCGGGTCCGAGAAGTAGCCGGAACGTCCGCCCCAGTCGGCATCGATCGGCCCTTTGACGATGCGCCCTCCGGCCGCTCGCACCTTATCGATCGCCACGTCTACCCCTTTTTTCTCCTCAACGTTGACCGCGAGTGTCACACCTTTGAACGCGTCCTCGCCGGTCGCCGCTTCCGTGTTCGCGTCGCTCGCGAGCGCGTCGAGCGGGAACAGGGCGAGCACCGCGCCGCCGGTATTGAACGCGGCGAACACCTCGGTGCTGATGGCCTCGCTCCACCCTAGATCGCGGTAGAATGCGCGCATAGACGCGAGATCGCGCACCCCAAGCGTGACCAGACTGACGCGTGCCGGGATCATGGCACAGACCTCCGCACCGCGTCAGCCGATGCGTCCACCCCTCCTCTACCCCCTCCTGAGCGCCCACACAAGGCTGGCCGCGCCCAGCGCCACAGCGGAGAGGAGCCCCAGCCGCTGCCAAAAGCCGGGCTGGATGATGGCGGGGTCGGAGGCGATGGAGCGCACCTCCTCGGCGGCCAGTTCGCCCGCGGTCACCTTCTCCACGTACTCCAGGCAACCCTGGACCATCGTCTCGCGGATCGCGTGGCCCAGCTCGGCCGAGGCGGCCGACGGATCGCCCTGATAGGTGACCGGTTCGCCGCCGAAGCCGTAGCGGGCGTTGAGCAACCAGCCCACGCCCCCGGCCAGGCTGTCGGACACTTCCTGAATACGCCTCGACCCGTCGCCGAATAGTGGCGCCACTACCTTTCCCAGGACAGCCACCGGCGCGAAGCTGGGTGGGCCCATCTGATTCAGCTCCTGGTACGTTTCCTCCACCTGCTTCGGGCGCTCGGCCAGCGCGAACGAGGTCTCCATCGTGCCCGCGTGCTCTCCGTGAAGGAGGCCCTGACGCTCCTTCTCCGTCAGCGCCCGGCCAAGGTGCGATTCGATCTGCTCGTGTCGGCCGCCGTTTACGATGCCGTATAGCACCGCAATAGATGGTGAGAACATCTTGATCCCGTATCGGCGGCTGGCGTCGCGGCAGGCGGCTTCGACGGCGGCGGCGTGCCGGGGGCCCCCGTGGCCGTTGGTGACGACGGCATAGCCGAAACCGGCGCCGGCCAGAGAGGCGCCGTGGGCCAGGAGGGCACGGTACACCGTCTGCTGGGTGCCGTCGACTGAGCCCGGAAGGGGCAGTTCGTCGGTGCCCAGCGGGATGTGCGGGTACAGAACAACCGTCCAGTCCGGGTAGCCTTCCGCGAAGCGGCGGGCGCTCTCCTCCGCCATCCAGCGGGCGGCGAACATGTCCATCCCCAGCGGCAGATGGGGGCCGTGGACCTCGAGGGCGCTGGCGGACAGGAAGCCGATGGAGCGGTCCCGCCGCAGCTCTTGGACGCGCGTGTAGGTCATCTCCTGGGCCTGGAGCAGGGGCATAGCGAACCTCCTTTACCGGTCATTCTATCCCAGGAGGGCCGGAGGCGGACCTCCTTCCGCCGGCAGGCAGGGGCTAGACGAACTGAGTGTCGATCTTGGCCGAGGAGTCGAAGAGGTGCTGGAACGACTGGTTGAAGCGGTAGAACGCGTCCCTCCGGTACCCGTCGTGGGAGCGGGCGATGCCATCGGGGTCCTCCAGGTCGATCGTGTTGAGCGTGTGATTGAGGTCCGCCTTGCCGTTGTCGCCGATGTTCTGGATCATTTCCTTCCAGCGCTCGTAGGACATCTCCAGCCAAAAATCGGTGCCCTCCGCATCAACTTCGGAGACCTCGCTCGCGTTCAGAACTTCAAACGCCTCAAACGTGAGGCGGAAGTACTTCTGCCGGTCGGGAATCTTGATGCCCACCACCGCGTCGCAGGTGCCGATACGCCTGTAGACGTCGTCGGCGTTGACGATTTCCCGGAGGGCGTCGAACCACTCAACGGAGGGAAACGATGCCTTGACTTTGGTCTCTTGCGTCATTGGGAACTCCTTATCACCTTGGTCTCAAGCCCGCTGCCCGCCTTAGACCGCCTGGGCCACGGCAGGCTCTACCAGATACCTCTTGAGGGCGGGGTGCAGGTGCTCCCGCCGCTCCGGCAGGCCGGCGGCGGCCAGGCGCGTCAGGTAGTCGCGCATCCAGCGCCGCTTAAAGTAATCCAGCTTGCTTACGCCTTCCTGGACCTGCTCCTTGGAGAGACCGCCGCCCAGGAGGATTATGAGCGCCTCCCGCCGCGGCGTGTCCTGCTCGTCTTCATAAGCCATGATGGCCTCAGCCTTATTGAGATAGGTGTGCACCTCCGGGCGCCGATCTATCTTTCGTAGCAGGAAGTACTTCAGGTGCTGGACCCCGTAGGCGATCTGCCGGGCGATGTCCTGCATGCTAAGTCGGAAGATCAGCGCTTCCGCCTCGCTTTGGGCGACGTATTCCCCGACCTGGTACAGCCCCATCAGGAAGCTATTGGAGAGGATATGCAGCGCGACGGAGGTCTCAGTCCAGTTCCGGGCATCGAATATGGCGCGATGGAAGTAGCCGGGGCTCTGCATTCCCAGGCCGCCGCCGTTGGAAAGGGCGCGCTTGCGGAACACCTCGAAGTGACGGGCGGCGTCGAACTCAGCGGTGGACAGATACAGCTTGACCTCGTGATAGCCGTAGGACATCTCGGGAAGCCACTTGCCGACAACATCGCCGGCCAGCAGCGCCTTCTCCGAGAAGTAGGTGCAGAGCTGACACATCGCCCGCTCGATCTCGTCCGGCAGGGGCTGGAGGGTGTCCCAGGGGATGTCGGTGGCGGGCCGCCAGCGGCGCTGGATCGCCTCCTCATAGAGATCGGCGGCGTTATCGGCCCAAAGCTCCGCCTTCTCGTATATGGAGTAGCCCATGGCCGGGACGCCCGGAATGGGATGAGCGCCGCGGGGCATCTCCGTCTGGTAAGGCCATTCGTCGGGGATGTCGCCGTATGTGCCGACATTTAAGGCGCCGACTGTGAGGCCCTTCTTGCCGCGGCGGGCGCGAATCCCCCACTCAGTGGGGACGTGCATCCAGCCAAAGTACGGTGTCTCCTCTCCAGACGAGACCTGCCGCATCCGCTCCTGCTGGGCGATGAAGCGCTCCGCCTGGTCGGCGCGGATACCGGACTCCATCTGGGTGACCAGCATCGACGGCTGGGCGCCCAGGGCGATCGCCCGCTTCAGCAGGCTCTCCGGCCAGGCGTACTGGGCCGCTGCCTGGGCCAGATCATCGGGGACGGTGATCTCGCCACCGGCGCGGATGCGCTCTTGCTCGGCGATGAACTCCTCGGCCTGCTTCCCGGTGGCGCCGCTCTCGATCTGCCCCTTGATCGCCTGCGTCGGGAAGCCCAGCGCCAGGGCGCGGCGAACGAGGTCTAGCGGAATCCCTTCTCACCGGCCAGTTGCGCCAAATCATCAGGAATCTGAGGTGACCCGTTAGGCACGAAACCCTACCTCCTTGTGGAGATGAAAGCGCCGCGGCGAGGCCGGGCGCCTCTGTCATTAAGCCATACCGTAGCGCAGGCGTCAAGGGCAGCTTAGCAGATGCTAAGCTTCAACATAAGGCCAATAGGCCAAGGTGCAAAGGC
>Ga0154773_1036_pt3 | contig 12394 bp, 17 predicted proteins | sample Rifle2008BG16ft_FD_105781 | JGI IMG/M metagenome (GOLD analysis project Ga0154773, IMG submission 105781) | Chloroflexi bacterium RBG_16_64_32 | reverse complement strand
CCTTCACGCGCTATCCGTTAGTTTTGGTACGGCTATCGCTTGGCACCTTTCCACGCGCTGACTTTGCCTCAAGGGATCTGGGCACGGTCAAGCTAGACTGGTCGCCAGAACGCAAGAGGCCTTACGTAGGTCTTACAAGCTCACCCACCCGCAAGGGAGGTGCCCGTAGCCTAGTTGAGACTGTCGCTCGAATAAGATTCATTTCGACGGATAGGCTGATCCGGCCCGACATCGACACTCAGTCAATGGAAGTGGAGGAGCAAGACTTGCTCGTCGGGAAACAGCTCGTACTTGCACTGAAGCAGATCGGCCGGAACGGATCCAAGTCCGATGAATTGGTGAAGATGGGCCGGGAGCTGTTCGGGGTGGATTGGAGTAGGCTAATAGAGGATCCTGAAGATATGCACTTTGTCGACGCTGCCATTGGACCTCGGGGGGTAAGGTTACCGTTTCATCTCGCAAGTCTAGGAACCCGCCAGTTCTTTCCCATACTCGTACACTCGCTGGCATCGGACAAAGATAGGATCCTCCTAACCGAGGAGCCCGAAATCAGCCTACATCCGCTCGCTCAAGTGGCCGCTGGCGAGTACTTGGCACGTGCGGCGAGCCGGGGCGTTCAGCTCGTGGTCAGTACCCATAGTCACTACCTCTTGCTTGGAATATGCAAACAGGTGCGCGCAGGCCTGATTCCCCCTGGTCAGGTGGCCGTCTTGAACTGCGAGAAGACAAGATATGGGACCAAAGTTAATCGCCTGCCTATGGATAATTCTGGACGGATCGATGGCTGGATTCCTTCCTTTTCAGAAGTGGACGATTACCTGTTTGAAGACTGGGTTCGTTCAATCGGTGAGGCAGGCGGATGAAGGTCGTCCTCGATACGAATGTCGTAGTAGACCATATCTGTGCCAAGGATGTGAGTTGCTCTGCGGCCGTTAATGCAGTCAGGTGTCATCGTCACTTCCTGCTTGTCTGTAACAGGCTTCTGAAAGAATACCGTGGAGTATTGTGCAAAGGCGACCAGCAAATGTACGCCGTTATCGACAAGTTGCTATTACAAATGTTCCCGATAGAATTGATGCAAAAGTACGATGACCCGCGAGTCCGAATTGAATTTGGGCCGCTGGAGGACCGGTTTCACATGCAGCTGGCTATCGATGCGGGTGCTAACTACCACGTGACGAAGGACGCGGCGGTTCTGGCAGAAGCCACGAAAATGCAGCGGTTCAATGTGCGGGAGACCCATCCCAGACGCTACGTCGACGACTGCACACGCCCGACCTCTAAGCGATAGACAGCCCATAGGTTCGACATGCGCATCGGCATCGGCTATGATATACACCGCTTCCAGGAGGGCAGACCCCTCGTCCTGGGAGGCGTGACGCTGCGGGGCGAGACCGGCCTCGGCGGCCATAGCGATGCCGACGTCCTCCTCCACGCCATCATTGACGCCCTTCTCGGCGCCGCCAGCCTGGGGGACATCGGCCAGCGCTATCCCCCAGACGATCCCGCCTACGCCGGCGCCGACAGCCGCCGGCTCCTGGCCGAGGTGGCAGCGGCGATTCGGGAGAGCGGCCACCGTCCGGAGAGCGTGGACGCCACGGTCATCGCCGAGCGGCCGAAGTTGGGACCGCACCTGCCGCGGATGCGGCAGGCGATAGGCGAGGCGCTGGGCCTGGACGCGGCCCGGGTCAACGTAAAAGCCACCACCAACGAGGGGATCGGCGCAGTAGGCCGGGGCGAAGGCATCGCCGCCATCGCCGTGGCCCTGCTCAGCGAAGAATAGCGATGAACAAACGGCAAAATGACAAACGATCGTCCTTCAGACAGGGGCCAGGCCTCCGCCCCAGCGCCGCCCTGCGCTGCGCCTGTAGCGGGGCCCCGCCGTCCGCCTCTGGCGGATCGGGGCCGGCAGCAGCGGGTATTTACACCCATACCGAGAAGGGAAGGACGGCCGATGGGGCTCTTACACAGCATTAGACGGGACATTCAGGCGGCGAGGGAACGCGACCCCGCAGCCACGTCCACGCTGGAAGTGATCCTTGCCTACCCAGGCTTTCACGCCAGGCAGCTTCACCGCCTTGCCCACACCCTACACACCCACCGCCTGCGGCTGATCGCCCGCTTTCTCTCCCACCTGGGCCGCACCGTCATCGGCATCGAGATCCACCCCGGCGCCCAGATCGGCGAGGGGCTGTTCATCGACCATGGGATGGGCGTTGTAATCGGAGAGACCGCTATCATCGGCGACGACTGCCACCTGTACCAGGGCGTGACCCTGGGCGGGACCAGCACCAAGCGCGCCAAGCGCCATCCCACCCTGGGCAACCGCGTGGTCGTGGGCGCCGGGTCCAAGATAATCGGCGCCGTCACGATCGGCGATGGCGCCAAGATCGGCGCCGGCTCGGTGGTCGTGACCAACGTGCCCGCCAACGCCACCGTCGTAGGCGTCCCCGGCCACATAGTCGCCTACGCCGACCCCGGCGACGAGACCGTGCTCAGGCTGCCTGACCCGGAGTGGGACGTGATCCAGAGGCTGGAGGGCCGCATTGAGCAGCTTGAGCAGCGCATCGCCGAACTGGAGAGCCCCAAGAAGCCTGTCCCATCGCAGACGGAGGATGAATAGAACGGTGAAGCTGTACAACACGATGAGCCGACGCGCAGAGGAGTTCACCCCCACCGGGGACGTAGTGAAGATGTACGTCTGCGGGCCGAACCTCTACGCTCCCTGTCACGTCGGCCACGCTATGAGCTACATCGTTTTCGATGTCCTCCGCCGTTACTTGGAATACTGCGGGTTCGAGGTCCGCCACGTCCAGAACTTCACCGATATCGAGGACAACATCATCAACCGCGCCCAGGCGCAGGGCGTCTCCATCGAGGAGTTGTCCGAACAGCATGTCGAGCAGTTCTTTCGTGATATGGCGCCCTTGAACATCCTCAAGGCCCACGTCTACCCCCGCGCCACCCACGAGATCCCCACCATCATCGAGATGGTGCAGCGCCTCATCGAGAACGGTCACGCCTACCAGGCCAACGGTGACGTCTACTTCCGGGTGCAGACCAGAACGGGCTACGGGAAGCTCTCCGCCCGCGACCTGGACTCCATGCTTGCCGGCGCCCGCATAGAGCCGGGCGAGAACAAGGAACACCCGGGAGACTTCACCCTCTGGAAAGCTTCCAAGCCGGGCGAGCCGGCCTGGGACAGCCCCTGGGGCAAGGGGCGTCCCGGCTGGCACATAGAGTGCTCCGCCATGTCCCTAAAGTACCTCGGCCACCCCATAGACATCCACGGCGGCGGCCAGGACCTGATCTTCCCCCACCACGAAAACGAGGTGGCTCAGAGCGAAAGCTACAGCGATGACCAGAAGCCATTCGTCCGCTTTTGGGTGCACAACGGCCTTATGCGGCTGGCCGAGAGCGAGGAGAAGATGACGCGGCACCTGGGGAACCTGGTGCCCATCAACGAGGTGGTCCAGCGATACGGGGGCGACGGCCTACGCATGTTCGTCCTGAACTCGCACTATCGCAGCCCTATCACCTTCTCGGAAGAGAGCCTGGAATCGGCCAAGCGGGGCGCGGAGCGCCTGCGTATAGCGGTGAACACCGCCGCCGGGGACGCGGACCCCCCGGTGGACGCGGCGCCGTTCAAGCAGCGCTTCCTCGACGCCATGGACGATGACCTCAACACCGCCGGCGCCCTGGCCTCCCTGTTCGACCTGGCGCGAGAGATCAACCGTGCACGCGATGAGGGCCGCAGCGCCGACGAGGCCCAGGCCGCCGCTCGGGAGATGGCCGGCGTCTTGGGCCTGACCCTGGTGGAACCACAACGGGTCGATAGAGCCGGCGCAGAACCCTTCATAGAGCTGCTGGTTGAGCTTCGCGAAGACCTGCGCTGCGCCAAGCAGTACGAGCTCTCGGACAAGCTGCGGGTGCGCCTCGCCGAGATAGGCGTGATCCTGGAGGACGGAGCCGCCGGCACCCGGTGGCGTACGAGGGGCTGAGCCGGTGCAGATAGCGCGAATTTCCTTGACTTTTCCGAAAGGAGGCACCTATACTACGGGTGGTGTCGCCCCATGGGGCGAACCTTGAATTTTAGGCGTCCTAATCGGCGCGGGCCGAAGTGGCGCAATGGTAGCGCAAGCGATTTGTAATCGCTAGGTTGGGGGTTCGATTCCCCCCTTCGGCTCCAGCAACGGCAGGTCGGATATTGACGTAGGAGCCCAGGAGCGGGTCCAGGAGGAAAGACAGGCCCAGCTCTGGCCTCCAGCGACCAATCAGGTACAACGGCGGGGTGGGTGAGTGGTTAAAACCACCGGGCTGTAAACTCGGCGCCCTGAAGGGCTACGCAGGTTCGAATCCTGCCCCCGCCACCAGACGCCAGAGTCAAGTTTTGAGGAGGAACCGGGCCGGGGGCCAAGGACAAGACTCCCAGCCACCGTTACGGACAGGCCCACGTAGCTCAGCAGGTAGAGCACGTTCTTGGTAAGAACGGGGTCACCGGTTCGAGTCCGGTCGTGGGCTCCACTAGGGGAATATGCGATAAAGGACAACACAAGGAGGAGACCAAGGTGTACCCGTACACCGTTGCGGATCTGGTCTGGGCCATAGCGCGCGAGCGCGAAGAGGAGGCCCGGCAGACCCGCCCGCACAGCGATGGAAAATCGGCCGCCAGGAGCGGCTGAGACCAGGAAAGGATATGATAGGCGTGGGCCAGGGATGGCCTGAGTGCTAGCCCCAACTGAGAAAACAGGAGGAACCTCCGGATGGCCAAACAAAAGTTCGTGCGCACCAAGCCGCACATCAACGTAGGCACCATCGGCCACATCGACCACGGCAAGACCACGCTGACCGCCGCCATGACCAAAGTGCTGGCCTATAAGAAGCTGGCGGAGTACCGCGACTTCTTCAGCATCGACAAGGCGCCTGAGGAGCGAGAGCGTGGCATCACCATCGCCATCGCCCACGTGGAGTACGAGACCGAGAAGCGCCACTACGCCCACATCGACTGTCCGGGGCATGCGGACTACATCAAGAACATGATCACCGGCGCCGCTCAGATGGACGGCGCCATACTCGTCGTTGCCGCCAATGACGGGGCGATGCCCCAGACCCGTGAGCATGTCCTCCTGGCCCGACAGGTTGAAGTTCCCGCTATGGTCGTATACCTCAACAAGGTGGACATGGTTGATGAAGCGGACAAGGACCTCCTGGACCTCGTCGAGCTGGAGGTGCGTGAACTCCTTAGCAAGTACGGCTTCCCCGGCGACGACATCCCCATCGTTCGGGGAAGCGCTCTGAAAGCGCTGGAAAGCGAGAGCGCGGACCCGGACGCGCCCGAATACGAGTCGATCCACGAACTGTTGAAGGCCATCGACGACTACATCCCCGAGCCCACCCGGCCCCGCGACATGCCCTTCCTCATGCCAATTGAGGACGTATTCGGCATCAAAGGCCGCGGCACGGTGGTGACGGGCCGCATAGAGCGAGGCATCATCAAGCCCGGCGAAGATGTGGAGATCGTCGGCTTCACGGACACCCGCAAGACCGTGTGCACCGGCGTGGAGATGTTCCGCAAGACCCTTGACTCTGGAGACCCCGGTGACAACGTGGGCTGCCTGCTGCGCGGCATTGAGCGCGAGGATGTGGAGCGTGGCCAGGTGCTGGCCAAGCCCGGATCAATCAATCCGCATACCAAGTTCGAGGGCGAGGTCTACGTGCTTGCCAAGGAGGAAGGCGGACGGCACACTCCATTCTTCAACGGCTACCGGCCGCAGTTCTACATCCGCACCACAGATGTGACCGGGGACGTTGCCCTGCCCGAGGGCGTTGAGATGGTGATGCCCGGTGACAACATTAAGATGAACGTGCAGCTCATCCAGCCGGTGGCTCTGGAGGAGGGCGTCCGCTTCGCCATTCGCGAGGGCGGCCGAACAGTGGGCGCCGGCGTGCTCACCAAGGTGCTAGAGTAAGGCGATTCTGAGCCGTGGCCAGGAAAGAGGACCGAGTGGTGGTGGAGATGGCCTGCACTGAGTGCAGGCAGCGCAATAAAGTCACCACCAAGAACCGCCGCAACGACCCTGATCGCATGGAGCTGCGGAAATTCTGCCCCCGCTGCCGCGGCCACCGCCTGCACAGGGAGGTGCGATGAGCCGCGCCCTCAGGCGTCATCCGCCCTCCAAGCAGGGGAAGAAAGCCCGTGGCATGGCGTCGGCGCGCCCCCTGCGCCGCACCACCGCCGCCCGCGCCGCACCCCGCGCTGAGGGCCGCTCCGGACTGGCCGCCGCGGCTTCCTGGCGGCCGCGCTTCCTCATGGACATAATCAACGAGCTGCGCAAGGTCGTCTGGCCCAGCCGTCAGGACACAGTGCACCTCACAGTCGTTGTCGTGGTTGTCGCCATCATCGTGGGCGCCATTCTCGGCGGTATCGACATCGGCTTCGGATGGCTAATCGACAATTCGCTTCTGCGTTAGAGGTGGTGGAGTTGGCTAGAAAGAGGAAGAGCGCCGAGACCGCGGAACGAGAGGTTCCCACGGAGGAGGCGGCAGCAGTCCAGCCGGAAGCGGAGGAGGGGTCTCAGAAACACCCTACCATCTCGGACGACGAGATGTTCCAGGCGGGCCGCGCCTGGTACGTCGTTCACACCTACTCCGGCTACGAGGATAAGGCCCGCACCAATCTGGAGCACCGTATCAGGTCCATGGATGCGGAGGACCTCATCTTCCACGTAGTCGTCCCCTCCGTCGATGAGATAGAGATCCGCGACGGACTTCGCCGCACCGTTCCGCGCAAGATATTCCCGGGCTACGTGCTTGTGCAGATGATCGAGATGCGCCAGGAAGACCTCGGCGCGTCGGCCCAGGAGAAAGCCCGCTCCAGCAATGCCTGGACCGTGGTCCGCAACACACCGGGAGTGACCGGTTTCGTGGGTTCCGGCGCCACACCTACGCCGCTGGAAGAGACCGAGGTGCGCGGCATCCTCCGCCAGATGCGCGCCGAGGAGCCCCGCATCAAGATCGGCTTCCAGTTGGGCCAGAGCGTACACGTCATCGACGGCCCCTTCGTCGACTTCGTAGGCACCGTCGACGAGATTAACGTAGAGAAGGGCAAAGTACGGGTCATGGTCGCCTTCTTCGGACGCGAGACGCCGGTAGAGCTGGACTTCCTCCAGGTGGAGAGGCTGTAGCCGCATGGCGAAGAAGATCCGCGCAATCATAAGGCTTCAACTGGAAGCCGGTAAGGCCACGCCGGCGCCGCCCGTTGGCCCCGCCCTGGGCCAGCACGGCGCCAACATCATGGCCTTCTGCAAGGACTACAACGAGCGAACATCCGCGCAGACAGGCAGCATCGTCCCCGCGGAGATCATCGTCTACGAGGACCGCTCCTTTACCTTCGCTCTCAAGACGCCCCCGGCGTCCGACCTCATCAAGAAGGCCCTGGGATTGGAGAAGGGTAGCCCTACCCAGATCCGTGAGAAGGTCGGCACCATGACGCGGGACCAGGTGCGCGAGATAGCCGAGCTCAAGATGAAGGATCTCAACGCCAACGACATCGAGGCCGCCATGCGAATGGTGGAGGGCACAGCCCGCAGTATGGGGGTGGAGGTGGCCGGGTAGCTATGGTCAAACGGGGTAAGAATTACCGGGCGGTCATGGAGAAGATCGGGCACAACCGCGCATACGAGCCGCAGGAAGCGGTGAAGCTGCTCAAGGAGAACGCCTTCGCCAAGTTCGATGAGACGGTGGAGCTGCACATCCGCACCGGCTTGGACACCCGCCACGCCGACCAGCAGCTCCGCGGCACCATCGTCCTCCCCCACGGCCTGGGCAAGGAGCAGCGCGTCCTCGTCTTCACCGAGGGTGAGGCCGCCCGCAGCGCGGAGGAGGCGGGCGCCGACTACGTTGGCGCCGACGACCTCGTCAAGAAGATCGAAGGCGGTTGGATGGAGTTCGAGGTCGCCCTGGCCACCAGAGAGATGATGGGTAAGGTCGGCCGCTTGGGTCGAATCCTCGGCCCCCGCGGGCTCATGCCCAACCCCCGCACCAACACCGTGGTGGACGCGGACGACCTGCCCAAGGCCATCGGCGAAGCCAAGCAGGGCCGCGTGGAGTTCCGCGCCGACCGCACGGCCCTTGTACACGTGCCCGTCGGCAAGGCCAGCTTTTCCGAGGAGGCGCTCATGGAGAACCTGAGCGCCCTTGTGGACGCTATCGTTCGCGCAAGGCCGGCCGGGGCCAAGGGCCAGTTCATCCGCTCCATCACCCTCGTTACCACTATGGGTCCGGGCATCAAACTGGACGTTCTTCCGACTCTTTCCCTAAGCGCCGAAGCCAACGTATAATTAGATCTCAGATAAGCCCGAGACAGCGGGTGTCGCACGGGAGGCGACCTAAACCACCGGCCCGCCGAGGCAAACCGGACGAACCTAGCACCGAAGGTCAGGCTTCAGCCTGAGCGACTGTTGCGAACCCCGTCCCTTGCCGCTGGGCAAGGGACTTTCGCTTTGTAGGGGCGACCTTTAGGTCGCCCGCAGAGGAGCGGCCACATGCCGACCCAGAAGAAGATCGATCTGGTCGAACAGCTCAAACAGAACCTAGAACGGGCCACCATCACCGTAAGCACGGACTTCCGCGGCCTGCGGGTGAAAGAGATTGAGGAGATGCGACGGCACCTTCGACGTGCCAACGTGGAGGTCAAGGTTGTCAAGAACCGCCTTCTCCGCCTGGCCGCCGACGAAACGGGAACGCCGGAGCTGATGCAGATCGTGGACGGCCCTACGGCCCTCGCCCTCGGTTACGAGGACCCGATCGCGGCCGCCAAGGCGATTACCGAGTACGCCCGGTTGGCGCCGCCGACCTTCGCCATACGCGGCGCCTTCATGGATGGCCAGGCGATCTCGCCTGACGACCTGCGAGATCTCGTGAGTCTGCCTCCCAGGCCGGTCATGCTCGCCCGGCTGGCGGGCAACATACAGGCGCCTCTGGCCGCCTTCGTTGGCCTGCTGGACTCTCCGCTGCGGGAGCTGGCATCACTCTTGCAATCGGCTCTGAGCGAGCTGCCCAGCCTCCTTGAGGCGCGCGCTCGCCAGTTGGAATCAACACAGGAATAATCCCAAAAGGAGGAGCAAGCTATGGCCAAGTCTTCTGGAGATGGACAGCGGGTCGACCAGGTGATGGAGATCATCAAGGAGATGACCATGCTGGAGCTGCGAGACCTGAACAAGCGCATCGAGGATGATTTCGGAATCACCGCCGCCGCGCCTGTAGCCGTCGCCGCTGCTGCCCCGGCCGGCGCCACTGCCGAGGCCGCGCCGGCAGAGGAACAGACGGAGTGGACTGTGCACCTCAAAGATATCGGCGCCAACAAGATCAACGTGATCAAGGCCGTCCGCCAGGTCACCACTCTTGGGCTCAAGGAGGCCAAGGACCTGGTGGAGTCCGCTCCCACCAACGTCAAAGAAGGGGTCGCCAAGTCCGATGCCGAAGAGACGGCGAAGAAGCTTCAGGAAGCGGGCGCTACCGTCGAACTGAAATAGCCTGTAAAATGCGACCGTGGGGAGAGCGGGAATCGTCCCCCGCCGATAGGGGCAGGCTATGGACTGTTATCTTTGCGATGAGGAAGCCACTCAGCGCTGTCCCCGGTGCGGCAACGCCTACTGTGGGGAGCACGGCGATGATCTGTGCGCAGACTGCCTGAGCCCTGTTAACGCCGCGCCCAGAGGTAATTTCTTCCGAGCCTCCCTGCTGGCCCTTCTCCTCGGCAGCGTGCTGGCCCTCTGGTTGCTCATTCGCCCTCCCGGCCTGCCGGGCGAGTCATCGGACATCGTCGTGCCGGAGCCCTCACCGCCGGCATCGCCCAAGCCCGTGACCCCTACCGCCATTACGGAGACTCCCACCCCCGAACCGACACCGAAGCCACCTTCGGAGTCCACCCCGGAGTCGACGCCCGAGCCCACACCGGAGCCGACGCCCGAGCCGGAGGGGCCAATCGAGTACACCGTGCAATCGGGAGACACTCTGACCGGCATCGCCCAGGCGTTCGGGGTTAGCCTGGAAGACCTCATGGCCGTCAACGAGCTATCCGAGGATTACATTATCCGGCCGGGCGATGTCCTCACCATACCCGAATAAGCAGCGAAAGGACGCCCGCATGCCTGCCCGCCGCGGCCTCGCCCGCTCCAGCGGCCCGCCGGGCCCAGGCGAATCCGCCCTCAAGGCAGAGTACCGCCCCCTCATTCGCGACCTGCCGGTGAGCGAGCGCCCGCGGGAGCGGCTGCGCCAGTGGGGGGCGTCCGCCCTCTCCAACGCGGAGCTGCTGGCGATCATCCTGCGCACCGGCGCCGCCGGCGAAAACGTCGTCGCCCAGGCCACGCGCCTGCTCTCCCGCTTCAACGGCCTGCCCGGCCTGGCCCGAGCCTCCGTGGGCGAGCTGTCCTCGGAGCATGCCGTCGGCGAGGCCAAGGCGACCCAAATACTGGCCGCCCTGGAGCTGGGGCGCCGCCTGCTGGCCACCCAGCCCGACGAGCGCCCGTTCGTCCGCTCCCCGCAGGATATCGCAAATCTGCTCCTGGCCGATATGGCCCTGCTGGAGCAGGAGCACCTGCGTGTCGTCCTCCTCAACACGCGGAACCAGGTGCTGGCCGCGCCGGAGGTGTACAAAGGCACCGTCAACACCACCCAGATTCGGGTATCCGATCTGTTCCGTGACGCGGTGCGGGAGGGCTGCCCCTCCGTTATCGTCGTCCACAACCACCCCTCGGGCGACCCCACGCCCAGCGCTGACGACGTGTCCATGACCCACCAGCTCAGGGAGGCGGGCTCCCTGCTGAACATAGACGTCCTGGACCACATCGTCCTGGCCCGCAACGGATTCGTCAGCCTGCGAGAGAAGGGCCTGGGCTTCCCCGGAGACTAATTTGACCGGCTTCTCCATCATCGACGCCCACGTCCACACCTACGGCTCCCGCAAGATAGGGCGCCAAGCGATGATGGGCAGCGGCCACACGGACTACGGCGGCACCGTCGACGAACTCCTGGATCTTATGGTGCGCGGCGGCATTGAAAAGGCGGTGATGGTCAATATGACCCCTGTGGTGGAGATGTTCGACGCCGCTGTCGCCAAGCTGCCCTCCGACCTCTCTGGCGCCGAGCTCGCGGAAGCCAAGAACGACATCCGCCGCCAGATGATAGGCCGCCTCCAGCGCCGCAACCAGTGGACCTGCGAGATGGCCCGGGAGCACCCCCAGCTCACTGCCTTCATCGGCCTCGACCCGTCCATGAGCGACGAGGAGCTCGTCGCCGAGATCGACCGGCGCCGGGACGAGGGCGCCGGCGGCATCAAGCTGCACCCCGCCAACCAGCGCTTCTATCCCAACGACCGCCGCCTGTGGCCGGTCTACCAGCGGGCGCAGGAGCTGGACCTGCCCATCATCTTCCACTCCGGCGCCTTCCCCGCCTATGGCGGGCCACGCCCCACCGACCACGCGCACCCCAGATACTTCCCCGAGGTGCTCTCGGCCTTCCCCCACCTGACCGTGGTCATGGCCCACCTCGCCTTCGGCGACTTCGCCGCCTGTGCCGACCTGGCTCGCGCCCACCCCAACGTCTTCTTCGACTGCTGCTACATCATCAACGGGACGGAGAAGAGCCCGGCGCTGAACGACGAGGAAGCCGCCGCCGCCCTACGACTGGTGGGCACCGACCGCGTGATGTTCGGCTCTGACTACCCCTGGTTCGACCCTGTCCTGGACGCCGCCCGCATCCAGCGCCTCCCCCTCACAGACGCCGATAAGCGCGCCGTGCTGCGCGAAAACGCGCTCCGCGTTTTGGCGCTATAATAGGCAGCACCCCGACTGACCAGTTAATGGGAGGCCACCAATGCCCTTCTTTTTCAGCGCAGTTCCGGAGTTTCGCCGGATCGTCCACTTCCGCTTCGCCGGCATGTTCGACGGCGAAGGCGGCGACGGCGGCAACCGCCCGCGGCGTAAGAACGTAGCCGTAGCGGAGGGATCAAACGAGTGAGCGACATCAAGCTCATCGCCCTGGACCTCGACGGCACCCTGCTCAACAGCTCCCTCAGGCTGAGCGAGCGTAACGGGGAAGCGGTGAGGCACGCCCTGGACAGGGGCGTGCAGGTTGTCCTGGCCACCTCCCGCTGGTTCGGGCTGGCCAAGCGCACCGCCGATCGCCTGGGCATCGACACTCCCCTCATATGCAGCAACGGCGCCCTCGTCAGACGCCCCGCCGATGGCCGCGATCTCCTCCACCTGCGCCTGGACCAGGACGTGGCCCGCGAGGTGACGGCCCTGGGCGACGAGCGCAGCTGGGAGATGTTCACCACGATCGATGGCGCCACGTTCATGCGCATGCGGCCCGGCGTCATCCCTGAACGTCTGCC
>Ga0154773_1090_pt2 | contig 12723 bp, 10 predicted proteins | sample Rifle2008BG16ft_FD_105781 | JGI IMG/M metagenome (GOLD analysis project Ga0154773, IMG submission 105781) | Chloroflexi bacterium RBG_16_64_32 | reverse complement strand
GCGGTCAATTGCGGCGCGTCGAGGGCGGGGGCAGAGACGGTTGACACCTCGACAATCTTGTCCGAGAGGAGGTCGGTGTTTGAGAAGCGGTAGATCCACTTCTCGGTGTTCGTCCAGTTGGTGTGGACCTCGAAACGGTCTATGTCGCAGACGACGAGCAGGGGAGGATTCCCCAATGCTTCTCGGTAGTCACAGACCTGCTTATATGCGGCGGCGAGGTCCTTGCGCTTGCCTTTGTATTCCCATGCGAAGTGGCCTTTTAACCAGACATCGGCGAAGCCCTCGCCGTCAGGTTTCCTGGCGCCCTTCTCGAACGCGTAGAAGTCGCCGCTGGGGTCCGCCTCGTTAGGCGTGCTCTCATTCAGCAGTCCGCACAGGTCGATGAAGTGCTCCTGGGAGGTCGCACGTTCAGCGCCACGCGATGCCGACCATTTCTGTACGAACGTACCGGCATTCATCATCGTGAATTATAAGCCCCCGCACCCCCTGCCACCTCCCCCTTCCACCTCCGCCGCCGTTCGCCCTACGCTGAACGCGGCCCGCCTGCGCGCATCCCCCGCACCTTAAGACATGCATCCCCCCGAACGACCACCGTAGGGGCGCTGCTTGCTGCGCCCACCCGCTTTTCCCTGCTCGCCTGGGCTCGCCCGCCAAGACCTGCTTGTCATCCTGAGCGGCCACCACGCTCGCTACGGCGTGCAGCGATCGGCCGCGAAGGGATCTGGGGAGGGGCAGGCCGCCGGCCTCGCAGCGGCCGCAGGTGTTGACCCGCCGCCCACCCCCGTAGGGGCGCTGCTTGCCGCGCCCATGTCGGCTCCAAAACAACCAAACACCTCGCCCCATCCCGTATCTGAAACTCGCTCCCAACAGACTTTTTGGAGAAAACAACCAGACGCTCAATACGGATCGCCCAATTCAATCAAAAACGGCCCCGCTCTCAGCAGGGCCGCTCTCTATCGCCGGTTTGCTGGGCGCTTGCGCCTACGACCCGCCGCCGGTGGGCGCGGGGGAGCGAGCCTTGGCCGCCGCCTCCGCCTCCAGCACCCCTTCCGCCTTGGCGATGATCTCCCGGGTCTTCTCGATCACGTCCGGCGTCACGGAGATGGAGGTGATCCCCCACTCCACCAGCTTCTGGGTCAGCTCCGGGTAGTCGCTGGGCGCCTGGCCGCAGATGGAGGAGGTGATCCCCCGCTCCTTGGCCGTCGTAATCAGACGCTCAAGAGCGACCATCACCGCCTCGTTCCGCTCGTCGAACTCCGCCTGGAACATGGCGTTGTCCCGGTCGATGCCAAGCGTGAGCTGCGTCAGGTCGTTGGAGCCGATGCTGATACCGTCGATGCCCACGTCAATGAAGCGGTCAAGGATGAACACGTTGGATGGCACCTCCGCCATCATCCACAGCTTGAACTCCTCCGACCGCACCAGACCCTCCCGCTCCAGGATCGCCTTCACCTCCGCCAGCTCCTCGGGCGTCCGCACGAAGGGGATCATCACCCACAGGTTGGGGTAGTCCCGGCGCACCCGCTTGATCGCCTCTATCTCCAGCTTGAACGCTTCCTCGTCGCGCGCGTAGCGGGAGGCGCCGCGGAACCCGATCATCGGGTTCTCCTCGTCGGGCTCGTACTTGTCGCCGCCCTTCAGGTTGCGGTACTCGTTGGTCTTGAAGTCCGTGGTGCGGTACACCACCGGCCGGGGGTGGAACGCCATGGCGAAGCAGCGCAGGCCCTCGGCCAACTTTTCGATGAACTCCTCGCCGCGCCCCTCTTCCAGGACGTGGCTGGGGTGCTCTCCTATCTGGGCGACGATGAACTCCGCTCGCAGAAGGCCCACACCGTCCACGTTCTGCTTGGCCACGCGGTCCGCCAGCTCGGGCTCCGCCAGGTTCACGTACACCTTGGTGCGGGTCTTGAGGTGGCCGACCGCTGCCCGGCGCTTTTTCTCCTCCTCGGCCCAGGCCAGACGGACCTCGGCCCGGCCCTCGTAGACGCGGCCCCGGGAGCCATCAACCGTAATCAATTGGCCGTTGGACAGAATCTCGGTGGCGTTTTCCGTGCCCACTACACAGGCGATGCCCAGTTCGCGGGAGACTATGGCGGCGTGAGCGGTTCGGCCTCCCTTATCGGTGACGATCGCCGCCGCCCGCTTCATGGCGGGCACGAAGTCGGGCGTCGTCATCTCAGTGACGAGAATGTCACCCTCGGCCACCTGATCGATCTCTGATGGGCTGCGGATAATCTTGACCTCTCCGGCGGCCACGCCGGGGCTCGCCGGAGAGCCTTCCAGAAGGATGGCCGCTTTCTCTGCCGGCTGACCCGCCCGCTCCTGAGCGGCCTCCGCCGTGACGGTGACCGGCCGCGACTGCACAATGTACAGCTCGTCTTTCTCCTCCGCCCACTCGATGTCCTGAGGCGTCCCGTAGTAACCCTCCACACGCTTGCCGATCTCCGCCAGCGTTACGATCTCCTTATCGGTCAGTTTCTGGAGCTTGGCATCGTCCTTTGGCACGTCCACCCAGGTGATGGTCTCTTCTCCCGATGCCGTGGAATCGTCGTTGGCGACAAGCTGCTTCTCCTGATTGGCTACTGTTCTGTCGATGACCGTCAACCGCTCCTTGTCCAAAACGTACAAGTCGGGCGTCAAAGCGCCCGACACGATCGCCTCGCCGAGGCCGTAAATGGCCTCAATTACTATCTTCGACTTGTCGCCGCTGACCGGCTCCAGCGTGAACATTACGCCTGAGCAGTGGGACTGGATCATTCTCTGTACCGGCACGGCGATGCCCACGCTGAGGTGGTCGAAGCCGGCCTGCACGCGGTAGAAGATCGCCCGCGCCTCGAACAGCGATGCCCAGCAGGCGCGTACGGCGGCGACGACGTTGTCCTCTCCCACCACATTGAGGAAAGTGCTCTGCTGCCCTGCGAAGGAGGCATCCGGCATGTCCTCGGCCGTGGCCGAGCTCCGCACCGCTACCGGCCCTGAGCCCAGTTCGCGGTAGGCGCGGCGGATCTCCGCCGCCACGTCTCCCGGCATGTCCGCGCCAGTGATCAGATGCTTGATCTCCTCCGAGACCCGCTGGAGTTGGGCGCTGTCGTCGACGTCAGTCGTGGAGAGGAGCTCGGAGATCTTGGGCTCGAGCCTGGATGCCTCAAGGAAGCTAGAGTACGCATGGGCGGTGACGATGAATCCCGGCGGGACGGGAATACCGGCCTTGATGAGCTCCCCCAGGTTAGCCCCCTTGCCTCCCACCAGCCCCACGTCATCCTTGTCCACTTCCTGGAACCAGACAACTCGCTTCATACTTGCGCTCCTCCCGTCGAAAGCCTGCTAAGACGCCTCTCCCGAAGGTTCACGACAGCTAATTATATCGGAGCGGTCAATATTTTTCCAGTTTATCGCTCCGGCGGTGCATGATAGACGTTGGCTATGCCAATGACGCGCTAAGTGTATCTGAGGAAGCTTATTCAACGGTCACGGTCTTGGCGAGATTCCGCGGCTGATCGACGTCGCAGCCGCGGCGCACGGCGATGTGATAGGCGAAGAACTGCAGCGGAATGGCCGTGAATATGGGAGAAAGCAGAGGTGACATCCGCGGCAGGTAGATCACGTGGTCCGCCTTGGCGGCCAGATCTTCGTCCCCCTCCTGGCCCAAGGCGATGACCGTCCCCTCGCGTGCCTTCACCTGCTCGATGTTGCTCAACATCTTGTCGTACAGGTCGTCTTTCAGGGCGATGGCGATGACCGGCATCTCCGGGTCAATGAGGGCGATGGGGCCGTGCTTCATCTCGCCCGCAGGGTAGCCCTCCGCGTGAATGTAGCTGACCTCTTTCAGCTTCAGGGCACCCTCCAACGCCACGGGAAACTGGATGCCCCGCCCCAGGTACAGGAAGTTGCTGTAACGGAAGAAATGGTGGGCCAGATGTTCGTACTCCTTTGCGCGCTTGGTGATCTCGCCGGCCAGGTAGGGTACGCCGGCCAGCGGCTCCAGCAGCCCACCCATCCGCTCGCGATCGATCAAACCCCGCGCCTGCCCCAGATAACAAGCGAGGAGGTAGAGCGCTGTGACGGAGGCGGTGAACGTCTTAGTGCTGCAAACGCCGATCTCCAGACCGCAGCGGGTGTACACCACGCCGTCGGCGAGGCGCGTGGCCTGGCTGCCCACCACGTTGCAGATGGTAATTTGAGGGGCTCCCTTCCGCCTGGCGTCTTCCATCGCTGCCAGAGTGTCCGCTGTCTCTCCCGATTGCCCCACCGAGACCACCAGCGTGTCGTGTCCGATAATAGGCCCGCGATAGCGGTACTCGGACGCGTTGTCCACTTCCGCCGATATACCGGCGATACGTTCCATGTAATGGCGTCCGATCATCGCCGCGTGAAGGCTGGTCCCCATGCCCACAAGGACCACCCTCCGGAGCTTCGAGATCTGCTGCTTGCTCAAGGGAACATCCTCCAGTTGCACCTCCGGCGTGTCGAACTGGACCCGGCCGCGGATGGTATTGAGCATGGACTCCGGTTGTTCCATGATCTCCTTTAACATGAAGTGCTTGTAGGTCCCCTTGGCCGCCGAGACCGGGTCATATGGGACTTCCTGTGGCTGTTTTTCCAGGGGCCGGCCGTCGCTGTTCCAGTACGACACACTGGTGGCCGTGACGCGCACCACCTCCCGGTCCTCCAGGAAGCCCACGCGACGGGTATATGAAAGGATGGCCGGGAGGTCGCTGGCGAGAAGGTTCTCGCCCCCCCCGTAGCCGATGACCACTCCGCCGGCGTTGCCCACGCGCGCAGCCACCAACGTGCCGGGCTCCGAGCGGCTCATCGCCACGATGGCATGCGCCCCCTCCAGGCGGGTGATCGCCTGTCCGAGCGCGGCCGCCAACTCCATGTTCTCGCTGAGGTAGTGCTCCAGGAGGTGAGGGATCACCTCCGTATCCGTCTCCGAGGCGAAGCTGTGTCCGGCGGCCGCAAGCTCCGTTCTTAGCTTGAGGTAGTTCTCTACGATCCCGTTGTGAATGACCACCACGTCGCCGCTGCAATCAGCGTGTGGGTGGGCGTTCACGTCGTTGGGTTTGCCGTGGGTGGCCCAACGCGTGTGGCCGATGCCTTCATGCCCGTTCGGCCAGCGCCCGGCGATGGCGGAGGCCAGCGTTTCCAGCTTGCCCACTCGCTTGTGTATTGAAAGGTCGCCGTTTGTGTCAAGCACGGCGATACCGGCGCTGTCGTAGCCGCGGTACTGCAGCCGTCGCAAACCGTCGATGAGGACCGGGCCCGCGGGCCGGGAACCCACGTATCCGACGATTCCGCACATAGACGAAGCTCTCTTGCTCCCAGACGTTCCTTAACTTAAGTAACGTCCGCTCTCAGCTTCGGTTATGGCCGCGGGGGAGTGTGTGGCGGTTGTTCACGGTCTGCAGCTCTGCTGCGATCCGCTGCGCGTGGGTTACCACGGCCTCGATGGCGGAGTCTGGCGTTGAAGCGCCTGCCGTTATGCCTAGCCGCCGGCAGCCTTTCAGCCAGTCAGTTTTCACCTCCGCAGCCGACTCTACGTGGTATGCCGTCACCTTTTCGTCCTCGCATACCTCCAGCAGGTGTCTGGTGTTGGCGCTGCTGCGGCCGCCTACAATCAGCATCACGTCTACCTCCTGCGCAAGGTCACGGGCTGCCGCCTGCTGGCTGGAAGTAACGTCGCAGAGAGTGTTGATGACCCGCAGCTCATTTATCTTATTCGCCTGTTGGTGAACAAGTCTGGAGAGGAACTCCGCGAAACGCTTCGGACTCTGCGTGGTCTGCGAAATGACAGCGACACGAGCAGGCAGGCCTTCAGGGATGGGCTCGCCATCGGCCAGGGCGAGGCCGTTCGGGCCGGCCCAGCCAAGGACACCCTGTACCTCCCGATGGTCCCGGTCGCCAAACACGATGACGGTGAAGCCCTCGCCAGCCATTTTCCTGGCCCAGCGTTGTGAGCGTGTGACGATTGGGCAGGTGGTATCGATCACCTCCGTGTCGCGGGCTCGCGCATCCTGCAACACCTCGGGGCGCGCGCCGTGTGCGGTTATCGCGACCAGCGCCTCGTTGCCGTCAATGACCTCGCTGTTGGTGCGGACCCCTTTCTCCTCCAGCTCACGCACCACCTGCGGGTTGTGGACAATGGGCCCCAGGCTTACGATCTCGCCTCGCTCCGCCGCCGTGCGCTCCATGATGTCGATGGCCCGGCGCACGCCCCAACAGAAGCCCATATCCCGCGCTAGGAGTATCTCCATTGCTACCTCATCCTCTCCTTCGCCTCGGGCGCCTGCGGCTGCCCGCCGGCGTACACGCCGCGGTATCGCTCGGGGAGCAGCTCCGCAATCCGGCGCATGATTGTTGCGGCCCCGTCTTCCACCGCGCCTTTAGTGAGCCGCTCCGGTCTCGGCAAGTAGAACGGCTCGCCAAAGACCACGTTCACCGTGGTCCGCTGGAAGAACGCGCGGGGCAGCGTGACTCCTGCCGTGCCCCAGATCGCCACCGGCATGATCGGCGTTTTGGTGCGCATGGCGATCAACGCTGTGCCGGGCTCCCCCAGACCAAGGCCACTTTCGCCGCTCCGGGTGCCTTCCGGAAACATTCCCAGCACCAGGCCGCGGCGCAGCGCTTCCTGAGACAGCCGCAGCGCCCGCAGGTCTCCCTCAGATCTGCGCACGGGAATACAACCGAACAGGTGGTAGAGGACGCCAATCACGGGAATATCGAACAGCTCCTGCTTGCTCATCCAGACGATGCGCCGCGGCGTCAGGGCAGTGAGGACGCCGGGATCCGCCACGTTCAGGTGGTTGCTGGCCAGGATCAGCGCGCCCCGGCGCGGAATCCTATCGCGCCCCTTGATGTCGAGCTTCGTCGCTAGCCAGACGAGGAGCCGCACCCAGGTCATCACGTTGACCCAGTAGTACACGGCGTGGAACAGATTCCTCACGTCGTGCCCTCCACCAGCTCCAGCACCCGCCGCACAACCTCCTCCAGCGTCAGTCCATCGGTATCGATTACGATTGCGTCCTCGGCTGGACGAAGCGGCGACACCGAGCGCTCCGAGTCGATCCTGTCACGCCTGCGAAGATCGCGCAGTACGCTCTCCTCGGTCACCTCAATACCCATGGTCGACAGTTCAACGAACCGTCGCCGAGCCCTCTCTTCCAGGGAGGCGTCCAGGAACGCCTTGAGGTCCGCCTCGGGCAGCACCACCGTACCGATGTCGCGGCCGGCCATCACCACGGAGTTCCGTCCCGCCAGATCGCGCTGCACCTTCACCAGGGCGTCCCGCACCCCTTCTACCCGGGACACCAGCGATACCGCCGCCTCCACCTCCGGCTGGCGCAAGACACGGGTTACGTCCTCCCCGTCCACGAAGATAGTGCACGGTTCAATGCTGCCGGGCGATGGGGGACCTATGTCAATGCTGATGGACGTGGCTAGCTCACTGAGGGCGTCTTCGTCGCTCAAGTCGACGCCCCGGTGCAGCGCCGTCCAGGTCATGGCACGGTAGATGGCTCCCGTGTCCAGAAACGGATAGCCGAGGTGGAAACCGGTCTGGCGACCGACAGTGGTCTTGCCTGCCGCCGCCGGCCCGTCTATGGCGATGACCCGCGGAACTCTAGGATTTCGCCGCGACCCCTCCGCCTTACTCCGCCCGGCTGCGGCCGCCCCATCACTCATCGATAACGATTATAGGTTACCCCCGTTTCGCTCAGCAAGGCGAGCGATCCACCAGGCGTGACCGGCGACGGTGGCCAGGGCCGCTGCGGGCACGCCCAACGCCAGCAGCAGCGGCCAGAGCAGCCGCCCGCCGCCGTCCGGCGTGGGTTGGGGCTGTGGCGCCGGCCGCTCGTTTGCCAGGGTCGTGCCCTTGGCCCAGGCGCCGAGCGACACGCCCTCCGGGTCTCCGGCGCCACCACCGTCTTGTGAAGCAAGGCGATTCGCCGGGGGGTCGGCGTCTTCTCTTCCTGGCGCATCAGCCTTGCCAAACCGCACGTCGTCGAAGTAGGCCACGGCAGACGCCGGCGACACGGGCCTGAGCAGCAGCCGCACCCTGGCCGACCGCGCCTGAGACGGCGCTTGTACGGGACCCGTGTCCAGCGCCACGAACCTCGGCGAGTCGTCCGCCAGCGGTTCCGAGTCCGCCGTGCCGATCTGGCTTCCGCTGCCGTCGGTGGTGTCGTACCAGGAGATGCGGAGCAGCACCTCGCGCACCCCCGGGTCGTTCTTGAGGGCGAGCGCCTGCAAGCGGTAGTACGCTTCGCCTTGCACCGATAACGTCTCGTATACCCACTTCGTGGAGGCCGTGTCGCTGGCCAGCGCCGCCGACCGCTCTCCTTCCGCGCGAAGCGTCTGGCTGGCGCTCAAAGCGCCGCCCACGTTGTGCCAGCCGTAGGGGCTACCGTCCTCGCGTGCTTCCTCGAAGCCGCCGTTCACTAGCGAGGGGAACACCGCAGGTTCTGGTGGCCGGGGTGTGGTTGTCGGTTCCGGAGGCGGCGGTGCAGGTGTAGTGGTAGGCGCTGCTGAGGGCTCCGGTGAGGGGGTTGGTGTCGGCGTGGGTGTGGGGAAGGGCGTCGGTGTCGCGGTGGGACTGGGCGGCGGCGATCCCGTGAACGAGAAGTCGTCCAGGTATAGCTGGAACGGCCCGCTCGGCTGAACCCAAACGTTGAGCCGCGCTTTGTGAGCTTGGGGCGGTGATACATGGGGACCTGTGGTGACGAAGCGGAAAGAGCCGTTGGATCCCGCCAGCCAGGGGGACTCGACGGGGGAAATCGGAGAACCCTCGTCGTCAAACCAGTTGATGCGCAAGAACACCTTAACGATGGACGGATCGTCCAGTAGAATCCAGCCGCTGAACTCGTACGGCTGATCGGGTGCTACGTCCACCCATTGGTGAACCAACTGGTCTGGGGGATCACCGGCCAACCGGCCGCTGGCGGAGCCAGTGTGCACCGGTGAGCTCACCGTCGTGAGTTCGCCGTAAGGTGCGTCCCATCCCGTCGTTCCGGCCTCGAAGCCGCCGTTGACCAGCAGTTCATCGCCGCTGGCTATCTGCCGGTCAGCGCAGAGAAGGGCGGCCCCAAGCCCGGCCAGGAGCACAGCAATACGCAGCAAGCGAGCGTCCACGGGGAGCCGGTGCAGTCACGCATATTCTAAGCGGGCCGTGAATATTGTCAACGGTACGTGAAGAATATCGCTGAGGTCAGCCGCGTTGCCGCGGGTGTTCGGTGACGTCGGAGATGCGCTCTCGCCCGCCTATGGGCCTGACCTCAACCTCCTTGAGGTGGGCAGCGCAGTAGCCTAGCTCTGGCCCGGGGACATAGCAGGGTGATGAAAAAGGCTGGTGGCTAGTTTGTGGCTCGACAAGCTCACCACGAGCGGAATCTAGATACGCTCGTCCTGAGCCTGTCGAAGGGCGAATCTCCAAGTATTTCGTCACCCTGCTAGGTGTCCGCGTCGAATCCGTCTGCTGCGCAGCCCCGGCGAACCGGAGCCTCGTCCCATCTCCGCGAGGAGGACGGTGTCGGCAACTTGGGGACGCGGTCTAGCGGCGAAGAGTTACGCGCCGCATCACCAGCGTCTCGGTCACGGCGTAGATGCCTTTGGGGCGGTGCTCATCACGCCGGGCGGGAAGGGACTTGGTCTTGGCCGGCCGTCTGAGTGCCGGCAGCCTTAGTGCCCCTTTCGCCAGGGCGTTAAGGGCTACCTCCGCGGCCACGCCCAGCGCTACCAGCGCTACTCCCCGGGCGATGACCGGCGCGGTCTGCTGCCAGACGGTGGGGTAGGCAGGGGTACGCTTCACAGGCAAACGCAGGTTCCGTAGCTCCGCGCCGCAGTTACGGCAGAAGCTGGCGGCTCGGGAAGCGTAGGCGCCGCAATTCTCGCATCGCATGGGGACCTCCAACGGAAACCGTGCGTTCGCCGCCATTATAGCAACCCGTCCTTGCCCTCTCAAACGGGAACCGCCGATACGGCTACTCCCTCGCCTGCGCCACGATTCGCTCGATCTGGTGCGTTAGGTCGTACCCGGCGATCTCGCGTCCTTGGGCGTCGAGGACGCGCTTGTCGCGGACGATTACGCGTCCCTTCGCGAAGGCGCGTAGCGTCTCCACGACGAGCGGCAGCTCCCGCGCCACGCCCTGGCGTCGCACTTCCTGGAAGAGGGCGCTCTCCTCTCCATCCTCCGCCTTGATCGCCGCAACGCCTCGCTCCTCCACCTGTCGCCACAACTCGTCGAAGGCGGGGCCGCGGATCGGGTAGGTGCAGTAGGCGACCGGCGGGCCCATGTCCAGCTCCTCGGTTGCCAGATGCATGCGCACGCCGGAGTGGTCGGCACGCTGCTCCATGAGCCACCAGATCACCTCCTGCCAGGCGCCGGGCGGTCCGTCCGGCGCCGCCGGGTGAAGGTTCAGCAGGTCGTAGCGCTGGCACAGGACAGGGGCGATGAGCATCCATCCGGCCAGCACGCCGAGATCGAACGGATAGGGCTCCAGCAGTCGGATGACCTCACGGTCGAAATCGTGCCGCCACTCGGGCAGCGGCTCGCCCGGCTTCGTGGGGCTTGCGCCCCGTTCGCGCCGGAAGCGCAGCGTGGACAGGTACACCAGCGGCAGGCCGCAATCGCGCACCTGCTCCATCAGCTGGTCGGTCTGCGGGCTCTGGCCCGGCTCCCGGTTGCAGAAGACGACCACGATGCGGGCGTCCAGTCTCCCGGCGGTGATCTCGTCCTGGACGGTGGCCAGGAGCCGCCGCGAGCCGGGGCCACGGCCGCTGGTGAACCAGCCCAGCTTGAGCGTCATTTGGGTTCTCGGGGTGGTAACAGATCCCGCCGATTGAAATCGGCGGCTCCCGTAGGGGCCTGCCCGGCATAGCTGCGGGGCTCAGGGCCTAGTGTTCGGTCTCTGGGTGCCTGCACCGGCATTGGTGGCCTCAGTATAGCCCAGCCGCGCAATTCATTGCGCGGGCGTGTGCTCACGTGCCGGCCTCCAGCCAAGCTTCCGCCGTAGGGCAGCGTAGCGGCTGATCAGGTGCACCAGCGGTGTGGAGGGCTTCCCGGCGAGCGTGGCCCAGCGCAGCGCCTCTAGCAGCTCCTGCGGGCCATCGAACCTCGGAGCCTCCACATAAGCGCGGCCGATCTCCCACGGCGAATGGGCGTCGCTCACGGCCACCCCCGCCAGGCCATGCTTCTCAGCCAGGCGGGTGGCTTCGTCATTGTCGCGGCCCAGCGTGGTGCGGGCGTTCATCACCTCCATGATGTCCGCCAACGGGGCCAGGCGGTCCACCCCGTCGGCCCCTACGCCGCCGCGAAAGCGGTCCAGCGGGTGCGGCAGCGATACCAGCCCTGACTGGGCGCGGATGCGCTCGATCGTCTCCTCAGCGCTCAGGCCCGGCGGCACCTCCTCGCTCAGGAATAGGCCGATAATTTCACCCTCCGCCGAGCGTATCTCCTCGCCTACGATGATCGGGAAGGGCGCGATCTCCTTCACCGCCACCGCCCCACGGATCGTGTTGTGGTCTGTGACGGCCACGCAGGTGATCCCCTTGCGCTGGCATGCCGCCACGAACCGCTGCGGCGAGGTTATGCTGTCCGGCGAGTAGTGCGTGTGGGTGTGCAGGTCGAGACGGAGAGGCTGCTCCTCGCTCATTCGGGCGATGTCTCCTCGTCTTGCTCTACGGCGTACGGTTCCGGCTCCTCGCGCAGGGAAGCAAACTCCTCCTTGAGATGCGTGACCTTCAGCTCCGCCTGGCTGACCAACTCCTGGCAGCGCTGGGCCAGCTTCATCCCTTCCTCATACAGCGCCAGGGATTGCTCCAGGGTGAGGCCGCCTTCTTCCAGCCGCGCTACCGTCTCCTCAAGACGCTTGTACACGGTCTCGAAATCTTTTGGAAGGCGCGCCTTACTAGAACCCATACTGCCTCGACACCTCCGCCGGGAAGCTGCCGTCCTGAACGTGTACCGTCAGCCGGTCGCGGCCTTGCACCTGCCGCATGCTGGTCACTACCTGCTTGTCGTCTCGCTTCTGGACGACTGCGTATCCCCGAGCCATCGTGCGTCGCGGGTCCAGCGATCTGAGCTGGGCGACGAAGCTGCTCAGCCCCTCGCCCCGCCGGGATGTGGCGCGCTCCAGCGCCACCTCGGCCGCACGTACGAGCCCGGCCAGACGCTGCCCTAACGGCGACAGATCGGGCTGCGAGCGATGCAGCCGCTGGATGAGCGTGTTAGCGGTCGTGCGGCCCTGATTCACCTGGCCCGCCGTCCAGGTCTGGAGCGACAGCGCCATCCCTTCCACCCGTCGCGTCACGTCCGCCCGGTCGGGCACGACCGTCTCCGCCGCCGCCGAAGGCGTGGGCGCCCGCACGTCCGCCACGTAGTCGGCGATGGTGTAGTCGGTCTCGTGGCCAACACCGGTCACAACTGGTACGCGGCTGCCAAACACCGCCCGCGCCACGGCCTCCTCGTTGAACGCCCACAGCTCCTCGATGGAGCCGCCGCCGCGAGCGAGGATGATGACGTCGATGGCGGCCTCTTCGTTCAGCCGGCGCAGCGCCGCGACGATCCCCGGCACGGCCTCCGCGCCCTGCACAGGCGTCGGCGCCAGTACGATCTCGGCGAGGGGCCAGCGCCGCCCAACCACGTGGCATATATCGTGGAAGACGGCCCCCGTGGGCGAGGTGACGACTCCCACGCGGCGCGGGAAGGGTGGCAGGAGGCGCTTGCGGGCG
>Ga0154773_1084_pt1 | contig 12895 bp, 12 predicted proteins | sample Rifle2008BG16ft_FD_105781 | JGI IMG/M metagenome (GOLD analysis project Ga0154773, IMG submission 105781) | Chloroflexi bacterium RBG_16_64_32 | reverse complement strand
CCCACCAGCGCCAAAAGAGGACGAAATAGAGCGGCACAAACGCCAGGACGTAGCTCAGCGTAATGGCCACGGCCACGTAGGTCGCGAGATCCGAAAGGGTCCCGTCATTCAGTCGGCTGTCCACAACGAAGTAGGAGAAGGCGGCAGCGGCAAACAGCATCCCGAATGAGATGAGGACGATGATGTCCAGGATGAAGGCGACGATGCGAACCTGCAGGCCGGCGTAAATGAGATCAGCGAGCTTGCCGCCTGCGAGGGAGGTGACCGCCGTTTGGGATGGAGCCATCGTCAGCCGGAATTATATCACTCCTATCCCAGCACGCTAAGGGCGCGGCAAAAACTCCATTTTCTGTCCTGACCTATTGACAAAGGCAAAACCGTGTTGATACTATTGGCGGTTCACTGCCGGATTCCGGCGCCGCCCTAGCGGTGACCCCTGCCGTCACCGAGCCAAGCGAGCTGCCGCCACGGCAAGCCCCAAGGGCCCTTTCCCCGGCTTATCCCTAACATTTTCGCGTTCACGCGGCGCGTGATCGCGCCGTGGAGAGGCTTGCAGTGTGGCTAGTGTCCTGGCGGCAAAACGGCAGCATACCAAGATGAGGGTCGGTATGGCGGCCGGCGGTGGACCCGCTCCCAGCTCATTTTTCGGCCGTCCGCACCCGGTGGCCGGCATGTCGATGGTGACGGATTCGTCGCCACGGGCTGCGGGAGGGTTCACCCGGATGCACTCCAGGGCCACTGACTTCGAGGGACGAGGCGGTGTCGGCGTGAGAGAGGTGACGTTCCTGGAGGGCATCGAACCGCAGCTCGAAGCGGTCGATGCGATATGCGTCGTTAGCAAGTCTCTACGCACCGGCGCCGCCCCAACCATATTCAGGCCGTTACCGGGCGTGGTGACTACCGCGATTGAACGAGTTGCCGGGGTTGAGGAGTGGACGGAGCGGTACCGCCACGCCCGGATGGCACCTGTCGCTGCGAACTTTGACGACGAGTTACGCGTATGCAGATGCTGATCCTGGCCGGTGGGCTGGGCACGCGGTTGCGTCCGATTACCAAGCGGCTGCCAAAGTGCATGGTGCCGGCTGGAGGCAGGCCGTTTCTGGAACACCAGCTACGGCTGCTGGTCTCCCGCGGCGTGCGGGACATCGTGCTCTGCGTAGGGTATCTGGGCCATAAGGTGCTGGAGCACTTTGGCGATGGGCACCATCTGGGCGCCCATCTGACCTACGCATGGGAGCGCAACGGCCTCCTGGGCACCGCCGGGGCCATTCGCAACGCGGAGGCGCTGCTCGCGCCGGAGTTCTTCGTCGCCAACGGGGACTCCTACCCGGTGCTGGACTACAGGGCTATCATGAGGCGCTTTCGTCATTCCGACGCCCTGGGGATGATGGTGGTCCACCGCAACGAGGGCCGACTACGGCCGAGTAACGTGGCGGTGAACGACGGCCTCGTGACCGCCTACGACAATACAACCAGGATCCCGGGGATGGCATACGTGGAGCAGGGGCTGTGCGTGGTGCGGCGCCGCGCCCTGAGGCTGATCCCGCCCGGCATGCCCTTCTCCCAGAGGCAGTTCCTCGGGATGCTGGCGCGCCGCCGGCAGCTCCTGGCCTACGAAACGGAGCAGCGCATCTACGAGATCGGTTCGCCTCTGGGGCTGGCGGAGTTCCGCCGCTTGATCACTGTGGGAGGGTTGTCATGATCGTCACTCGTACCCCATTTCGCGTCACCCTGGGTGGCGGCGGAACGGACCTGCCCTCCTATTACAGCCGCTACGGCGGTTTCATCGTCAGCGCGGCGATCAACCGCTATGTGTACGTGATGCTAAATCGACGTTTTGAGGACAGCATCCGCGTCAGCTATTCGCAGACGGAGATCGTGAATGGGCCGGATGCCGTGGAGCACCCCATCGTGAGAGAGGCACTCAAGTTCACGGAGTTGGGGAACAACCTGGAGATCGTATCCATCGCGGACCTGCCGGCGAACACCGGTCTCGGCTCGTCCTGCGCCTTCACGGTCGGCCTCCTCAACGCCCTGCACACCATGAAGCGGGAGCACGTGCCGCCGGAGGAGCTGGCGGAGGAGGCCTGTCATATCGAGATCGACCGCTTGGGTGAGCCCATCGGCAAGCAGGACCAGTACATTGCCGCGTTTGGGGGCATCACCTGTCTCGAGATAGATCGTGAGGGCGGGGTAACAGTTTCGCCGCTGCAGCTTCCGGAGGATATCGTGCAGGAGCTGGAGAACAACTCGATGCTCTTCTATACGGGAATCCAGCGTAGCGCCTCTGACGTGCTCAAGCACCAGGACAAGGCGACGGAGGAGAACGACGAACGTGTGATTCAGGCGCTGCACATGATCAGAGACATCGGTTGGGAGATAAAGGGAGCACTCACCCGCGGTGACCTGAATCGCTTTGGCTGGCTGATGGACCAGCACTGGCAGGCCAAGAAAGACCTGTCCGGCAGCGTGACCTCCAGCGACCTGGATCGCTGGTACGAGGTCGCCAAGTCCCGTGGGGCGCTCGGCGGCAAGGTTATGGGAGCGGGCGGGGGTGGCTACTTCATGTTCTACTGCCCCAATGGCAAGAAGAGCCGCCTCCGGGAGGCGATGGTCGCTGAGGGTCTCAAGGAGATGCGCCTCGGTACTGACTTCGAAGGATCTAAGGTTCTGGTCAACTTCTAACAAGGATGGGAGATGGTTGTCCAAGCCGGTATGTTCATAGACGAATCCCTGGGGGAGATGGAAGAAGTGGGCCGGAGGCTCCCCCGGGCCGAGTTCCGGTGCGCGGTCGGCGCCCTATACGAATGCTGGCACACAGGGGGCATCGTGTTCGCCGCAGGGTACGGCGGCTCCGCGTCCACGGCGACGCGTCCGGCGTGCGACCTGGCCACAGCGACGATCGTGCCGGAGCGCCGGCGCCTGAGGACGGTGCCCCTGGGGGACAATGTTCCCCTCAGCAGCGCCGGGGCCAACGACAGCGGATTCGCCGGCGTGTTCGCCCAACAGTTGGCGCCGAGGCTCACGGACGGGGATCTCCCGGTGGCCCCCTCGGCCGACGTCCGCACCGTGGCGCCTATCGGATCGGAGCCTTTCGGGACACCCATCGTGGAGTCGTGGCGCGCGGCAATCCGTCACTTGCTGCGCCTGGCGCCGCGAGGGCGAAATGAGGAAGAAGGAGAGTAAGGAGAGAGGCGGAGATGGAGATATTCCTGGATACAGCCAACCTGGACGAGATCGAGCGCTGGCTGGACTGTGGGGTCCTGGACGGCGTCACGACCAACCCCAGCATCATGCTCAAAGACGGCGGCTATGACCTCCAGCGGCGGGCACTAGAGATCGCCCGGCTGGTGGAACCGCGGCCGGTCAGCGTGGAAGTCACCGCCAACGAGCCCGACGAAATGGTTCGCCAGGCACGCATCTATGCCGGGTGGGCGGCCAACATCGTGGTGAAGATACCCGTCATCAATGAATTCGGCCGGCCATGCCTTGGTGTGGTGCGCCAGCTCGAGCGGGAGGGCATCCGAATCAATATGACAGCATGCCTCTCTTACGGGCAGGCGTTGTTGGGTGCGAAAGCGGGCGCCACGTACGTGAGCATCTTCGGGGGACGGGTATCCGACGAGGGAGGCGACGCTCCGGGGCTCATCCATGGCGTCCGTGAATGGCTGGATCTGTGGGGCTCGCCTTCCAAGATCATCGTGGGCAGCATGCGTTCCACCATTGACGTTCAGAGTTCGGCTCAGGCTGGGGCTCACGTCATCACCGTGCCGCCGTCCATCCTTGACAGGTTCATCGACCACAAGTACAGCCGCGACACGGTGCGAACGTTCAATGAGGACGCGGCCGAGGCGCTGAACAAAATGAGGGAGTTGGAGGCGGTGGCCGTGCGGGTGCGGGGGAGCGGCTCATGACGCCAGGCTCTCTGGTCCTCAGCGTGGGCGATCAGTCACCCAGCGGGAGGCGCTGAACGAGGTGCTCCGTTTACGCAGGACACCGCGCCTCATCCTCTGGGCAGCCGTAGCTGTGTTGGTGGCGCTCGTGGCATACACGGTGGTCACCGCCGTTCGACTGTGGGTCGCGTACGACGAGATGGTGGAGGCTAGAGGACGATTGCTTTCAGTGGAGGCATCCCTGCGACAGGAAGGTCTGGACGCGTCCCCCGCTACACTCGCTGAGGCAGAGTCACAGGCGCTGAGCGCCCAGGTCACGTTCCGCTCTGCCCGCGGCATGCTGGACAGTGAGCCGCTCTTGCGTGTCGCTGGCTGGGCGCCCTTGCTTGGTTCTCAGATTTCGGCTGCCAGAGCTATCGCTGGAATCGGCTACGAGGGCAGCGAGATCAGCCTCGATGGCATCGCCGCGCTGCGTACCCTCAACGCTATGACGGCTGAGGAGGACGGCACCCTGGGCGAGAAGCTGGGTCTCTTCGTTGAGGCTATCGAGCCACAGATGGAGGCGGTGGAGCACCGGCTCGCCGCCATCCGGTTGAGACGGGAAGGGATAGACACCCGATGGATCCTGCCGCCCCTGTCCAACTTCGTTGAGCAACTTGATGCCCGGCTGGTCCGTGTGGAGGAGTCCGTCGATAGGTATCGCCATGGGCGAGCCGTTGTAAACCATGTTCTCGGCTTCGATCAACGGACGAGCTATCTCATGCTGGGTCTGGACAACACGGAACTCCTCCCCGGCGGCGGTCTCATTGGCATCTACGGTGTCATCACCTTTGAGGACGGCCGGATTGTTGAGCGCTCCTTCAGCGAGGTTGATGAGCTCTATTACGGCTGGCAGGCGCGCAGCGGCGGTGAGTACGTCGAGCCACCGGGACCGCTGAAGCGCTACTTGCTGCGCGACTGGACTTGGAATTTCGCCGTTTCCAACTGGTCACCCGACTTTCCCATCTCGGCCCGCCAGGCCCTCTCCTTCTATGACCGCGCTGGGGCTGACCCAGTGGACGGGGTTATTGCGGTCGACTTCGCAGGTCTGGAAGGGCTGCTTGCTGTCCTGGGATCGGTGGAGGTGGAGGGCTACGGGGTGACTGTCGACAGCCAGAACGTCACGGAGGAGATCCTGGCCCGCATCGGGAAGCCCTTGCGCGCCGAGGACGGCAAGCATGCCTTCGCCAGGGCGGTCGCTGCTGAGACCGTAGAGAACACCCTGGTGGCGGACCAGGACAAGTGGGTCGCGCTCGCAGAAATGCTGGATCGGCTCACTGAGGAAAAGCATCTCTTACTGTACGTCAACGACCACGAGGTTCAGGACTCAGTGCGAGAGCTGGGCTGGGCCGGCCAGGTGAGGGTTGAGCCGGGCGACTACGTGATGGCGGTGGAGGCCAGCCTCAACAGCAGCAAGTTGAACCTGGTGGTCGAACGGGAGTTGGACCTGCAGATCGAACTCGACGAGGCCGGCACAGCCCACCATCAGTTGATCCTGCGCTATCGCAACGGATTGGACGATTGGGCTCCCAGCCACGACGTTCAACTGGTGCGCGACATCATGCTGGACGGCTTGTACGGCGGCTACCTGCGCCTTCTGGTCCCGCCGCAGGCAGAGCTCCTAGAAGTGGCCGTCGATGGCCGGCCAGTAGGGGCTGAAGAGATCATTCAAGAGGCGGGTAAAGCATCCTTTGGTCGCTACCTACCGCTGCCGAGCGGTTCCCAGGCCGCCCTCATGTTCACCTACAGCGTGCCCGCCGCAGCGAACGTCTCCCGGGCCACTCACGAGTATCGATTGCTTGTCCAGAAACAGCCGGGCATCCGGGCCGCGCCCCTTGACGTGGCGATCACCTTGCCGCCTGGCGCCGGGGTAGAGTCGGTGTCCTTGGACGGTCAGGTTCTGCCGGACGCTCCGCTGAAGATCGCGATGACGTCTTCGGCTGATCGGGAGCTGGTGGTGCGGTATGAGCTCTGAAATAGAGGGCCTGGCCGCCCGGTCGCCGGCGGGCCACAGCCGTGTGATCGTGTTCGGTGAGCGAGGCTGGATCAGATGGTAGGCGAACGATCCGTGTCCGTGGTCATTACGACCCGCAACGCCGCCCGGACCATCGGCCGTTGCCTGGATTCCCTGCTGCCCTACCAGCGCAGGGGGCTCATAACCGATGTCGTGCTGGTGGACAGCCACAGTACCGATAGCACCCTGGCGATCGCGGGCCGCTACCAGACGGTGGTCTTGCAGGAGGAGGGGAGCGAGGCCTATCGAGACAGCATCATCCGCCAGTATCACAGCACCTACTCGGCGCTGGACCAGGGCTGGCGCCGCGCTAAGGGCGACCTGGTGATGTTCCTGGACAGCGACGCCTGGGTAGGTGAGGGGATGTTTCCCAGAGCGGCTGAATTCTTCACCGACCCCCGGATGGCAGTGCTTGGATGCTGGCAGCGGGGCCACGGAAGCACCCGGGTGGCCCAGACCCTGTCGCAACTATGGGAGTTTCATGGAAATCAGATTCGGAAGCTACAAAACGGCACCGCGGGCCTGCCGGCGACGGCCTATCGGTTCGCTAGCTGGTTCGGCAGTGAACATCTGCCCATTGGGGGACCTTGTCTGATGGTGCGGAGGGAGTGCCTGGAGCTTCTCAACGGTCATGACGCGTACGGCGACGTAGGCATCGCTGCTCGGGCGGTCGAGCGGGGTTGGCGCGCGCTCTGGTGGGTGGGAGCACCGGTCTACCACGCCCAGCGGGAGAGGATACGGGACCTGTGGCGGGAACGTTGGCAGTGGGGACAGACAGCAGCCTTCCGACCTCACAAAGGTCGGCATTATCTCTCAGTACCGGTAGCCCTTGGCTGGTCCCTCCTCGTGGGCGTCCTCCTGACCATCGGGTACCGTAATCCCTTGCACCTGGTGGTTCACCCATCGGCCGCGGTGGTCCAAGTGACAGCGGCCGCCGCCACGAGCCTGTCGAGGTTCCTCAGACCAGGCACGGGAATGAGAACTAGTTGTGGTTAGTGAGGAGGCGCCGTGAACTGCGGAAACACGCACCGGTCTGAGCCCGCGGTGGCGCCCAGCGCATGTGAATAGTGCTCAGGAGGGTTAGGCATGGACTGGACAAAGCAGAGAGTGTTAGTCACCGGTGGGGCCTCGTTCATCGGGTCACACCTGGTGAAAAGCCTGGTGGAAGCCGGTGCACAGGTCCGAGCGGTAGACGACCTTTCAGCCGGCAGGATGGAGAATATCCAGCACCTGGTGGGGGAAGGCCCGGTGGAGTTCGTCCAGGCGGACCTGCGGGAGCCCGGCGTCGCCCGCGACGCAACAGCGGGCATCGACGTGGTATTCCATCTGGCCGCCGACCACGGTGGACGAGGCTACGTAGACCTGCACCAGGCGGGTCCGGCCTCAAACTTCCTTCTGGACGGCATCGTCTTCTGGGAAGCGCTCAAGGCGGGGGTGAATAAGGTTGTGTTTGCCTCCTCTGGGTGCGTGTATCCCAACAACATGCAAGACGACGTCAATGCGGAGATCTACCTGACCGAAGATGTCGTCAGGCAGCCCCATGACGCCGATAACTTGTACGGCTGGGCAAAGCTGATGGCTGAGCTGACCCTCCGAGCCTACTCTGCCGAGCTTGGCCTAAAGACCGTCTCGCTGCGCTACTTCACGGTCTACGGCCCGCGCGCCAAAGAAGACCATGCCGTGATGGCGATGATAGCGCGGGCCTTCATTGGCCAGAACCCCTTCGAGGTGTGGGGAAACGGCCAGCAGGTTCGAAACTGGACCTTCATCGACGATATTGTGCGCGGCACTATCTTGGCAGCGGAGAAGATCGACGATGGGACAGCCATCAACCTGGGCACTATGGAACGCATCCAGGTCATCGACGCCGTGCAGGAAATCCTGAGCTACACGCGTCGGAAGGCCGAGATCAAGTTCCTCAGCGACATGCCTACAGGTCCCCTGAACCGGGTGGCGGACAACCGACTCGCTAGGGAACTGCTGTGCTGGGAGCCTCAGGTCCCCTTCGCCGATGGTGTCCGGCGCACCATCGACTGGTATTTCGCCACAAAAGACCATTGCGAGGTCGAAGCGGCTCTCGGCCATCTATTGACAGAGCGAAAGTGAGACGAGCATGAAAGGGATCTCCGTTGTCGGCCTGGGTAAGCTCGGCCTTCCTATGGCCGCCTGCCTGGCGAGCAAGGGCTACAAAGTCATTGGGGTTGACGTCAGTCTGAAAACGGTCATGGCCGTGAACGGCGGTCGGTCGCCCATCTACGAACCGGGGCTGCGGGAGCTGTTGGAGCGGTGCCGCGGTTCCCTTTCAGCCACCGACGATTTCAACCTTGCCATCGATGACTCGGACGTCACCTTCATTGTGGTTCCCACCCCGAGCAACGATACGGGAGGCTTCTCGACGAAGTTCGTTGAGGCGGCGGTCGCGAGTGTTGGCCGGGCCCTCCGTTCCAAGCAGGGCTTCCATGTCGTAGCGCTGACAAGCACTGTGCTTCCCGGAGTCACCGAGCGGGTTCTAAGACCCCTGCTGGAGGGTGCCTCCGGCAAGCAGTGCGGCGTAGACTTTGGCCTCTGCTACAACCCTGAATTCATCGCCCTGGGAAGCGTCATCCGTGATTTCCAGAACCCTGACATGGTTCTCATCGGTGAGTCGGACCAGCGGGCGGGAGAGATCGTGGCTGACATCTATCGGAGGGTCTGTGACAACGGTCCTTCGCTGGCCAGGATGACGCCCCACAACGCGGAACTGACCAAGATCGCGCTCAATACCTACGTCACCATGAAGATCGCGTACGCCAACACCATCGCCGAGCTCTGTGAGAACATCCCTGGCGGCGACGTAGATGTGGTCACCGGTGCTCTGGGGCTTGATGCCAGGATAGGCTCAAGATACCTGAAGGGAGGGCTCGGATATGGGGGGCCGTGCTTCCCTCGCGACAACAAGGCCCTCTCCTTCTTCGCTCGCGGGGTCGGATGCCAGGCGAAGCTGTGTGAAGCCACAGACCATGTGAACGACTATCAGACCGATCGGATAGTGCGCTTGGTACGGCAGAAGCTAGTGGAGGTTGAGGGAAAGAAGATCGCACTCTTGGGGTTGACATATAAGGCGGACACTGATGTCACAGAAGAGTCCGCCGCCCTGAAGATAGCCACAGCCCTGATCCAGAGCGGGGCAAAGGTGCAGATCTATGACCCGTCGGTGACCAGTGGCGGTTGGTCTGCGCCCAAGGACGAAAAAATGACCTTTGCAGATTCCGCTTTCGCCTGTCTAGACGGAGCCGACCTCTGCATACTGGCTACTCCCTGGCAGGAATTCGCCGATCTCACGGTGGAGGACTTCCAGCGCAATATGAAGAGCCCCGTGCTCCTTGACTGCTGGCGGTTCTTCGACCGGCCGGAGTTTCGGGAGAAACTCGACTGCCTGGCGGTTGGAGTGGTTCCCGCACAGCAAGTAGCAAAGGTGGAAGTGGCGTCTTGAGGATCGCGGTTCTGGGACTCGGACACGTTGGCTCCGTCGCCGCCGCCTGCCTGGCGGAGGCCGGGCACCAGGTGTTGGGTATCGACATGGATGTCGGACGGGTACGAAGCATTCAGACGGGCCAGGCTAACTTTTTTGAGCCGGGACTTGACCGGCTACTCCAGACAGTTCTTGACTCTCGTGCCCTCACCGTAAAGGCCCTTGATGAGGTTGAGAACCCGGACGCGCAGGTGGCAGTGATAGCCGTGGGCACCCCTCCCCTGGCGAGCGGTGGCGCTGACCTGTCCGCGGTCAGGTCGGCCCTGGGCTGGCTGGCTGAGCGCTTTCCTCGGCGCCCGCTGGTGATGATGAAGAGCACCTTGCCGCCTGGAGCGGGCCAAAACCTCGCCCGGCAATTCGGTGTTCGCTACGTCGCCAACCCTGAGTTCCTGCGGCAGGGCCAGGCCCTGCACGACTGGCGCCGGCCTGACCGGATCGTCATCGGAGGAGAGTGTCAGCGGGATATACAGCTGGCCAAGAAACTATATGTCGATGTGGAGGCCCCCTTTCTTGTCACTGACCTTTCGACGGCCGAAATGATCAAGTACGCCGGTAACGCCTTCTTGAGCACCAAGGTTAGCTTCATTAACGAGATCGCCAACCTTTGTGACCATGTAGAGGCAGATATTGACGACGTAGTTGCCGGCCTGGGGATGGACCCCAGAATCGGCCCCAGCTTCCTCCGCGCAGGGATCGGCTACGGCGGCTCCTGCTTCCCCAAGGATGTCCGCGCTCTGGAGTACGCGTCGGCGACGAACGGGTATTCTTGCGATCTGCTGAAGGCCGTCATCTCCGTCAACAAACGGCAGCGCCTCCTGCCAGTCTATGTCCTCAGGAGGGAGCTGGGCTCCCTGGCCGGCCGGCAGGTGGCCATCCTGGGGCTGACGTTCAAGCCGGGGACCGACGATCTCCGCGAGGCCCCGGCCCTGGACATTATGACGTTCCTTCTTGGCGAGGGAGCCCGGGTGACGGCCTATGACCCTGTGGTTAAGCAAGGCAGGTGCGAATTGCCGATAGAGGCCACCATCACCGCGAGCGCCGAGGATGCTGTGGCCGGCGCCGAAGCCGCGGTCCTCTGCACTGAGTGGGAGGAGTTTTCAGGCCTGGACTGGCAGTCGGTCCGCCAGGCTATGCGCCCTCCCTACCTGGTCATCGACGGCCGCAACGCTCTGCCGGCCGAAGTCCTCAGGAACCTCGGGTTCAGGTACGTGGGGGTGGGACGGGGGCGCCCCACGGGCGCGGGAAGCAGATGGGGAAAGTCCTGTGAGTAACCTCGCAGTCCCACGTGCATTGGGGGGTATCCAGGCGAAGGCCACCGGGCAATCGCCCGCCGTGGTGATTCAGTCGTCCCCGGGGTGGGCCCTACCTGATCTGGCCGAACTATGGCAGAATCGAGAGCTTCTCTACTTTCTTATTTGGCGGGACATCAAGGTGCGTTACAAGCAGACCGCCGTTGGCGCCGCCTGGGCGGTTGTCCAGCCCCTCCTTATGATGGTCGTATTCACGCTCTTCTTTGGTAGAGTGGCGGGCATCTCCTCAGGAGACGTGCCCTATCCCATCTTTACCTTCTCGGCCCTGCTCCCGTGGCAGCTCTTTGCGCTGGGTCTAACCCTGGCCAGCACCAGCCTCGTGGTCAACGAGCGGCTGATCACCAAGGTCTACTTCCCCCGTATCCTTGTCCCCACCGCAGCCGTCCTGGCCGGCCTGCTGGACTTCGGCATCGCCTTCCTCCTGCTCATTGGCATGATGATCTATTTCGGCATCGTGCCCGCCTTGGCTGTGTTTGCGCTGCCCCTGTTTCTGCTGCTGGCTGTGATAACCGCCCTGGGACTTAGCTACTGGTTATCCGCCCTGGACGTGCAATACCGGGATGTGCGCTATACGATCCCGTTCCTCGTCCAGATCTGGTTGCTGGCCACCCCCGTGTTCTATCCCAGCAGTCTGATTTCGGAGCGGTGGCAGTTCCTCTTGGCGCTGAACCCGATGGCCGGTGTCGTGGAAGGTTTCCGCTGGGCCCTCCTGGGCCAGGGCGGGACGCCGGAACCCATGGTGGCGGTCTCCGCCCTAGTCGCCGTGGTGATGTTTGTGGGGGGAGTCCTCTACTTTCGCCGCGTGGAGAGATACATGGCCGATGTGGTGTGAACACGAAAGCATTGCAGAAAACGGACAGGACTGAAGATGAGTGACGTTGCCATCCACATAGAAGAGCTCGGCAAGCTCTATCGCCTGGGTGAACGGGAACCGTACAAGGCATTGAGGGACGTCCTCGCGACCGCCTTCACTGCCCCTTTCCGCCACCTGACGGGCGGCCGCCGTAATGGAGCGCCCAGCCAGGACTCGCGCAACATCTGGGCCCTTAAAGACGTAACCCTGGACGTGAAACAGGGCGAAGTCATGGGAATCATTGGGCGCAACGGGGCTGGGAAGACGACCCTGCTCAAGGTCCTTTCTAGGGTCACCCAGCCAACCCGAGGATGGGCTGAGATTCAGGGTCGCGTCGGCTCGCTGCTGGAGGTGGGCACGGGGTTCCACCCGGAGCTGACCGGCGGCGAAAACATCTATCTCAACGGAGCCATCCTGGGGATGAAGAAGGCCGAGATTGCCCGCAAGTTCGACGATATTGTGAGCTTTGCCGAACTGGAAAGGTTTATCGATACGCCCGTCAAGCGCTACTCCACCGGCATGTTCATGCGGCTAGCCTTTGCCGTGGCTGCCTTTCTGGAGCCGGAGATACTCATGGTGGATGAGGTGCTGGCGGTCGGTGACGCTGCCTTCCAGCAGAAGTGCCTCGGGAAGATGGAGGACGTTGCGCGGGGCGGTCGCACCGTGCTTTTTGTCAGCCACAATATGGCCACTATATCCAACCTCTGTTCGGTAGCCTATCTCCTGGACAAGGGTGAGATCGTAACTTCGGGTCCGCCGCAAGAGGTCATCCAACGATATCTGGCGATGGTGAGGGCATCGTACGCCGTCCCTCTGCGGGAGCGCGAGGATCGCGTCGGTGACGGGCAGATGAGGCTCACCGGCCTGAGCGTTCGGGATAACGCGGGCAATCCTTTGAGCGCGGCCGCCTGCGGTCAGGATGTAGAAATATGGCTAAGCTACGAAGCTCCCGACAGCAAGCCCCTCCGCAACGTGGTTGTTGGCATCCCCTTGTTCGATGCGTTTGGGCAGACGGTGGTCTCCTGCGGCAACGAACTCACCGGACAAGTCTTTGACTCTCTGCCACCGTCGGGAACAATAGTCTGCCGCATTCCGCACCTGCCTCTATACCCTGGTCGCTACGACTTCAATCTCCAGGTTAGGGTCAGCAATGACGTGATAGCCGACTGGCTGACCCCAGCCGGCGAACTCACGGTGGTAGAGGGGGATTTCTACGGGACAGGCCGATTGCCTGCCCTCAGTCATCGCAGTCTGCTGGTGTCTCACGATTGGAGA
>Ga0154773_1006_pt3 | contig 12922 bp, 10 predicted proteins | sample Rifle2008BG16ft_FD_105781 | JGI IMG/M metagenome (GOLD analysis project Ga0154773, IMG submission 105781) | Chloroflexi bacterium RBG_16_64_32 | reverse complement strand
GGCGGCCCCTGCAGTGGCGCTGTCTCATATGTAGTGAACGAGTACAGTCTTTTGCGGCTATTTGCGGCAGACGGTATAATGCGCTAGGTCTCTGCCTCAGGACCGGGAGGAAAGGTTGCCCTTCAATCCGCTCAACGCCCTGCTGGGCTTGTTCTCCCACGATGTGGCCATAGACCTGGGTACAGCGAACACCTTGGTGATGGTCAAGGGCCGCGGCATAGTCATTGACGAACCCTCGGTGGTCGCAATCGACCGTGTGAACAGGAAGATCCTGGCCATCGGCGCGGAGGCCAAGCGTATGGTGGGGCGCACACCGGCCGACATAGTGGCGGTGCGGCCCCTGCGGGACGGCGTCATCTCCGATTTCGCCGTCACCGAGAAAATGCTGCACTACTTCATCCGGTCCGTGCACGACCGTTTCGATTTCGGGCTGCCGAGGCCCCGGGTTGCGATTGGTATTCCCTCCGGCGTGACGGAGGTGGAGAAGCGGGCCGTGCACGACGCCGCCATCAACGCCGGCGCGCGCGCCGCCTACCTGGTGGAGGAGCCGATGGCGGCCGCCATCGGGGCAGGCCTGCCCGTCATGGAGCCGGGAGGCTCCATGATCGTCGACGTCGGAGGCGGCACGACAGAGGTGGCGGTAATCTCGATGGGAGGCATCGTCGTCTCCACCTCGAACCGCATAGCCGGCGACGAGATGGACCAGGAGATCGTGGCTTACGCTCGGCAAGTGCACAATATGCTCATCGGCGAACGGACGGCGGAGGAAGTCAAGATCGACGCCGGTTCCGCCTACCCGCTGGAGCACGAGGTTACGGTTGAGCTCAAGGGTCGCGACCTGGCCACGGGCCTTCCAAAAGCCGTCGAGGTGAGTAGCGTGGAGGTCCGCGACGCCCTGTTGGGGACGGTGAACGCCATCGTCGATGCCGTGCGCCAGACGATTGAGATCACGCCGCCGGAGCTGGTGGCGGACATCATGAGTCGCGGCATCGTGCTGGCCGGTGGCGGCGCCCTTCTTAGGGGGCTGGACCGCCGCCTGGCCCAGGAGACCCGGTTCCCCGTATACGTGGGGGAGGACCCGCTGACGTGCGTTGTCCGGGGAGCCGGCGAGGTGCTTGAAGAGGCAGCAGTCCTGCAGAAGGTGCAGGCGAGGCTTAATACCCGTAGGGCTCCGCGCTAGACGCCTGCGCACAGCGCCACTGTCGCCGGTAGGCGGGGTGCGGGGAGGCCATTGAACGATGCGACTGCTCTGGTGGACGCTGGCGGTTGTGAGCATTAGCCTGCTCAGCATCACCCTCTCCCAGAACCGAACACTGGATCCGTTGCAGAACACGTCCCTCACCATCGCTGCGCCCGTTGAGAACGGGCTGCGAGAGCTCGCCGACTCCATATCCGACTTTTTCAAGGGAGCCTTTAACCGTGACCTGGAGCGTGAAAATGAACGGCTGCGCGAAGAGATCGAGCTGCTGCAGACGGAGATAGCCACTGGCGAGGACGCCCAGCGACGGGCGCAAGAGCTGGAGGAGGCCCTTGGCGTCAAGCAGGGCCGGCCCGAGGACCAATTTGTGGTGGCGGACATCATCGCCCAGGATCCGTCGGGCCTCAAGCGCGCTCTGGCGATAGACCGCGGCGCCGAGGACGGTCTCGACGAGGGGATGGTCGTGCTGTCGAAGGGCGGCGGCCTGGTGGGGACGGTCTCTCGGGTGTACGAAGATTTCGCCTGGCTGCGGCTGATCACGGATCCCAACAGCGCTGTGAACGTCGTAGTCCTCTCGGAGGGCGAAGAGGGAGGCTCCCTGGCTCGCGGCGTGGCTACGGGTGGTCTGCGAGGGGACCTGACGCTCGAGATGCTCCCCGCCGATGCCAAGATAGGGGAGGGAGACCTCGTGACAACCTCCGGCCTGGGCGGCAATTACCCACGGGCGCTACTCTTGGGCAGCGCTAAGTCAGTGGAGGAGAAGCCGCAGGCAGTGTTCAGAAAGGCTACTCTGGAGCCGGCGGCGGACCTCTCGACCCTGGATACGGTCCTCGTGATCACCAGCTTTCTCCCGGCGAGGCTGGCCGGCCCGTGAAGTACCTCGTCGCGTTCGCCGGCGCGCTTTCGTGCGCCATGCTGGCCGCCTCCGCGATGCCCAGCGTGAAAGTGCTGGGGGTGACCCCCGATCTCGTGCTCATCTTCACCGCCTGCTGGGCCGTGGTCCGCGGCCAGGGCGAGGCCATGGTTGTCGTGCCGATAGCAGGCGTCCTGCGCGACCTGACGACCAGCGACCCTGTGGGCACCTCTGTGCTGGCGTTGTCGCCGATCGTGCTCTTGGCCGTGGCCCGCGAACTCCGTCCAGTGGAGAGCGAATTCCTGCCGGCCCTGGCCGTAGTGGCGTCCGCGAGCCTGGCCTACGCCTTGGTCAGCATGGCGGTGCTGACCGCGATCGGCGATGGCGTGCCGTGGGGAACGGCTCTGCTGCGGGTGGCAGTGCCCTCGATGCTGGTGAACGCTCTGTTCGCCGCCATCGTATACCCACCGATGCGCTGGATGAGCCCGCGTCCCAAGGCCGTGAGCTTCGGCGTCGGTTCGGCAGTGCGATTGTAGACCTGTATGGACCCCTACCTGGAGCCGAAAGGTCGGGAGCGGGAGCGACAGCGTGCCAGGCAAGGGCCGCCGGGCCGCGGCCACCCGGTCTTCGCCCTGCTGCGGGCGCTGGTTATCCTCCTGTTTGGCATCCTCATCGTCCAGCTCGTGCGGCTGCAGGTGGTCAAGGGCGATGATTACGCGCGCCAGTCCGAGATAAACGCTCTGCGAGAGGTGCAGATGCCGCCGGCGCGCGGGCTCATCCTTGATCGCGAAGGGCGGCCGCTGGTGACAAACGCCGCCCGGTTCTCGGCGGCCGTCGTTCCGGGACACCTGCCGGATAGAGGCGAAGTGGGAGTGTACCGGCAGCTGGAGAGACTGACCGGCGTGACTACCGACGAGATTGAGACGAAGGTGGCGGCCGGGATCGAAAAGAACGGCCGCTTCGAGCCGGTAACGATCAAGGCGGACATCGATGGCGATACGGCGCTGATGCTGCGGGAGCTGGAGCCGGTCACGCCGGGCCTGGAGCTTCAGGTGGAGCCGACCCGGCGGTACCTCGAGGGCCCCCTCCTCGCGCACGTGCTGGGATACGTGGGGTCCATCTCCCAAGATGAGTACGAGGAATTGCGGGACCAGGGCTACCTGCTGCAGGACTACATCGGTAAGACGGGCATTGAGCTCACCTATGAGTCCGTCCTCCGCGGGAGGCCGGGCAAGAAGCTCATCGAGGTCGACGCCCTGGGGCGCGAGCTCAGAGTGATCTCGGAGCGGAGGGCGCTGGACGGGTCCAACCCGGTTCTCACCATCGACCTAGACCTCCAGAGGAAGGTGAAGGAGACGCTCGAAGAGTTCACCACTGACGGCGACAACGCCGCCGCGGTAGTGATGGACATTCGCACGGGAGAGCTGCTGGCGATGGTGTCGCTGCCGGGGTTCGATAACAACGTGTTCTCGGGCCCCCTCAGCGACGAGGAGTTGGCCGCCCTGGTGGAGGGCCCCGGCAAGCCCCTGCTGAACCATGCAATCGCCGAGAGATACGCGCCGGGTAGCACGTTCAAGACTATAGTCGGCGCGGCGGCCCTGCAGGAGGGGATCGCCTCTACCGGCACGACCATCGTCAGTCGCGGCTACATCACGGTGCAGAACGAGTACGACCCCAACGTTGTGTACAAATACGATGATTGGGCGGCCTTGGGCGCACTGGATTTCTACGGTGGGATCGCCAAGTCTTCCGACGTGTACTTCTACTACCTGGCCGGCGGCAAGGCCGACGAGGGGTTCGTCGGCCTCGGCGAGGCGCGAGTGGCCCAGTACGCTCGCGCCTTCGGCTTCGGCGAGCCGACGGGCGTGGACCTACCGGGGGAGTCGGCCGGCGTGGTGCCGGATGCTCAGTGGAAAGAGGAAACGATCGACCAGCCCTGGACGATAGGCGACACCTATAACTTCGGCATCGGTCAGGGCTACCTGTCAGCGACGCCGCTCCAGCTTATCGCCGCCGTTTCCGCGATCGGTAACGGCGGCACCGTGCTGACGCCGCACCTGCTGCGGGAGATCCAGGACAGCCACGGCAATGTGCTCCAGCGGTTTGAGAAGAGCGTGCGGCGTACGGTGCCGGTCGACCAAGGCTACCTAGACATCGTAAAAGAGGCGATGCGCCAATCGGTAGCTGATGGTGTGGCCAAGGGTGGAGCCGTGCCGGGGGTCGAGGTGGCGGGCAAGACAGGAACAGCGGAGTTCGGGCCGCAGCATGTTGACGGCTCCTACGATACCCACGGCTGGTACGTCGGATTCGCGCCCTACGACGATCCGGAGGTTGCGGTTGTGGTGTTCTTGCAGCGCGGCGGGGGAGGCAGCGATGCCGCACCCGTGGGCGCGCAGATACTGGACTACTACTTCCACGGCCCGCAACTGGCGCAGAAGCCGGAGGAGACCGAGTAGTGGCGTTCCGCGCCGTCCGCCACTTCGACTACGCGCTGCTGCTGCTAACGGGGGCGCTGGTGGCATACGGAGCCCTGCTCATCTACAGCGCCTCGCTGACGGCCTACCCGGAAGGCATCGTTGGGCTCAGCCACCCGGTCGCCAAGCAAGCGCTATTCGCCCTGTTCGGCCTGGCGGCAATGGGGATTGTGGCCTGGATGGACTACCGGGTATTCCGGCAGATGGCGCCGGCGCTGTACGTGCTGGCGATCCTGATCCTCGTGGCGGTGCTCGTCATGGGCGAGAGCGCCTTCGGCTCGCGGCGCTGGATCACCATCGCCGGCACACAGGTACAGGCCTCTGAGGTGGCCAAGCTCCTCACCATCGTCGCTCTAGCCCGCTACCTCGCCGACCAGCAGCACCAGATCACCCGCGTGCGGGTTTTCTTGACGTCGTTGGCGCTGGCCCTGCTGCCGGCAGTGTTGGTCATGGCTGAGCCGGACATGGGGACGGCCATCATCTTCGGCGCCACCTGGGTGGGGATGGTGCTGGTGGCGGGAGCGCGGCCGCGACACGTCCTTCTGCTCGGAGGGTTCCTTCTGGCGGCGATACCGTTCGTCACTCTGGCGGTGCTCGGCGATTACCAGCGGGAGCGTATCGCGCTGTTCTTCAACCCCAACTCGGACCCGCTCGGCGGTGGCTTCAACATCCTCCAGGCGGAGATCAGCGTCGGCTCCGGCGGCATCTTCGGCAAGGGGCTGACCGAGGGCAGCCAGACACAGCTTGATTTCCTGCAGACGCCGACGACGGACTACATCTTCAGCGTGCTGGGGGAGGAGCTGGGGCTCATCGGGGCGCTGGTGCTGCTGGCCTTGTTCTCGGCGCTGCTGTTCCGGGCGATCCGGGTGGCAAGCCTGGCCCGGGACCAGTTCGGCCGGCTGCTGGCAACGGGGATCGCGATCATGATCCTGTTCCAGGTGTTCATCAACATCGCGGTGAACATACGGCTGTTGCCGGTCACGGGCATCCCTCTGCCCTTGGTCAGCCAGGGAGGCAGCTCGCTGATCATGCTGTTCGCGGCGATGGGGCTGCTTCAGAGTGTGCTCCTGCGCCACCGCCAGATCGAGTTCTAGGCGCGCCTCCGTATCCGTCCCGGATGCTGTTTAGGAACGTTCCTTCAGCCGGTAGACGTCGGCGAAGTAGACCCTGCCGACGTAGTCGTAGTCCTCCGAGAGGAGGGCCATGAAGGCCGGCGGGTGGTACTGCGGGTAGTCCTTGAAGATCGGCGGCAGCAGGGAGTCGATAATGTAGACCGGTTTCTCCTGGCGCAGCGCCCCCATGGTCTGCGATAGGGCGCTCTTGTCGTACCAGAGAGCCCAATCGTAGAAGTAGGGGACGGCGGGACCGCGGTCGGCGTAGAAGTAGATCTGGGCCTCTCTGCCGTAGTTGAAGATGGTGTCTTCCGGGCTGGTGCGCTGGGCGATGTAAGCGCCCAGAGAGCGGCTGGCGCTCTCCCACTGCTCCTGGTGGAAGATGGGCTCGTAGACGCGTTGTTCGGCCTCCTCAGGCGTAAAGTAGAGGATTGCGTTCGTCGTAAGCGAGATGGCAATGAGGAGGGCCGTCGCGACAAGTGTGGGCCTGCCAATTAGACGCATGCCCTGCCTGCGCCAGCGGTCATAGATCACCACGGCCGTGAGCACGGCCATCGCTGGAAGGAGCTGCATGAAGTAGTGAGGGAAAAACTGGCCGCCCGAGGCGACGCCAGCAACCGAGGCAAGGGCCCAGAGGACGAGGAGGTAGTGCGTAACCCTGCTCCTTCTGCGCCAAGCCAGCAGCAGGCCAGCAAGGGCGCCCGCCACCAGCGGTGCTGCAACCCCGAAAAACAGCAGAAAGAAGGCGCCCATCTGGAACAAACGCTGACCGAAGGAGAGGGCGCCGACGTACAGCCAATTGTAGGAAACGTTGGCGTACACAAGATCATCAACGGCCCCGGCGGCCACAAAGGGCAGAGCGACCAGGGCTGTCGCGGCGGCGGCCCCCGTGACCAAGCACAAGGCTGGGGTCACGCTGCGCCAGCCGCCTCCATTGACCCGCCAGCCCCATCCTAACACCACCACCGCCAGCGCTATCAGGTTCCAGACCGCAACCTGCTTGGTCATCATGGCGAGCCCGCCCAGCGCGCCCGCCAGCAGGAACCAGAGCAGACTATCTCTGCGCATGCCGATGGTGAAGGCCAGCAGTGACGCCACGAGGGGCAGCAACATGTAGGCTTCGGTATTGGCGTGCAGGGCGACCCATGGCAGGCCGGTAGAGACGGCGAACATGCCGGCCGCTGCGTAAGCCACGCCCCGCGGATACATCATTCGCGCCTGACTAAACAGCGACAGCGTCGTGAAGGACAGAAGCACCGCCGCAACGATACGCGGGGCTACAACACTCTCTCCGAAGAGCAGGAAGCTGAACGCGTACCAGCCGTAAACAAGCGGCGGCTTATTGTCGAAAAGGTCACGGTACGGGACCCGACCATCGAGCAGGCCTTGAGCGATGGTGGCATACACCCCCTCATCCCGCTCAAAGGGCGCGCGCACGAAGGGAAGGTAGAGGACTACCGGCAGGAGACAGATGACGATCAGGGGAACCGCCTCCAGCAGGGAGCGCCGGCTCAGATTCGGTGAGGGAGCCAAGCGAAGAGCACGGGCGATGACCGGCCGCAAGGCGCCTCGCTCCCCGCCTGACAGGTTAATGTCCATCACTTCGACCTGCAGGTCTCCTGCCGGCAGCGGGGTGCCACCTCGTCGTCACTCTCGCTGCCTGCTCGCCGCCGCCCGGTCCGCAGCGGCTCGGCTGGCACGTCTCCCTCGGCTTGCCGGCCGCGCCGCGAGGACAGTAAGCGGTCGATGCCCAAGGCCACAAGGAAACCCACGGCTACTACGATTGCCCCACCCAGGGCGTCGGCTATGAAGTGATTGCCGGTGGCCACGATTGACCAGAAACTGGCCACAGGAACGACCAAAGCCAGCAGCCGTGTCCACCTCCAGGGTAACGTCTGATAGAGGCCAACAGCGATGATGAACGACCACGCGAAATGGAGGCTGGGGAAGGCGGCGTACTTGTTGACGAGCAGGCCCGCCTCGCTCGTGGTGTAGTTAATAGGGCTGTACAGTGCCATGCTGTCCACAAAGCCGTAGCCGTCAGGCAACAGTCTTGGCGGCGCCACCGGCAAGAAGTAGAACGCGGTCACGCCGATTAGCTGGGTAATCACCCAGACGTTGCGGAGGAAGCTGTAGCTGCGGGGGTTTGTCAGAAACATCCATAGAGCGAAGATCGGGAGCAGCGGGAGGTGCAGCCAGAAGTAGATGAAGTTAGCGATGTGCATTAGCGGTAGACGATCCAGCGTCCAGGCCTGGATATCCGGCTCCCAGTTCAGCCTCCACTGCTGCTGCCATCGGACGAGGTCTTCCGCTCGGGCCACCGCTGCGTCGGCGGCGTCGCCGGAAAGCGAGCGCACTGCTGAATAAGTGATATAGACCGCCGCCACTACCAGCACCTCTCGGAACCCATGCAGCCACCGCAAGTTGCGAACGGCTATCGCTGGTCGTGGCCCTTGTGTCGGCATCGTCTTCACTGAGTCACACTCGACTATACAGGGAGGCAAGTACCGAGACTAGTGACCTTTGCTTGCCCATCGTAGTGTAGGCGATGCAGACGCCGTCCGTGGCTGTGCAGAACCGGACCTGCTGCTTCATGCGTGGCCCTCTTACCTCTCGCAAGCATAGCGCCGCCAAGCAGATACGTCAAAAGGGCTACGCCCCCCTACTCCGTCTCGTAGCGGGGCGGCGCGGTCACCCCCCACTGGCGCCAGTCGTACACGCTCAGGGCCAGCGTCAAGCGCGGCTCCCAGCCTATGGGTTTGTACTGCGGAAACTTCTCCCGGATCATCGCCCACGCTCGCTCCAACTCCTCGCCGGTCGCCTCCTCCGCCCGGCAGCGCAGCAGCACGCCCTTTAGCCGGGCCCAGTTGTCGTCGTACTCGTCGATGAGGACGGCGATGCGCGGGTCGTCCCGCAGCGCCTCGGCGGTGGTATAGCGGCCGCCAATGTCGACGTACACGGTGGAATCGCCGTCGAACACGGGGCAGACGGGGATGACGTGGGGCTCGCCGCCGGGTCGCACGCTGGCGATGCGGCAGACCCGCGCCTCCCTGACGAAATGCTTGACGGCCTCAGGGAGCGCCTCCATCAGGCCAGCCCCAGCTTGATCGCCTCTTGCAGCGTGGCGGCGGGCAGAAGCTCCAGGTTCGTCCGCGGTTTGGAGCGAACCAGGGCCGCCTGCGGCAGCAGGCAGCGCCGGAAGCCCAGGCGCTCTGCCTCCAGCAGCCGCCGCTCTAGCTGCGACACGGAGCGCAGCTCAGCGGAGAGGCCAACCTCGCCCAGGGCGACTAGGTCCGGCGGGATGGGTTTGTCTCTGTAGCTGGAGACGATGGCCAGGGCCAGGCCCAGGTCGGCCGCAGGCTCGTGGACGCGCAAGCCGCCCACCACGGAGGCGATGACGTCCTGTGCGGCCAGCGAGAGGCCCACGCGTCGCGTAAGGACGGCGGTAATCAGGAGCAGACGATTGAAGTCCACGCCGTTGGTCGTACGTCGGGGCGTTGGCATGGCGGTGGGGCTGGTCAGCGCCTGCACCTCCACCAGCAGGGGCCGGCTGCCCTCCAGCGTAGGGACGATAACCGAGCCCACGGCTCCGCCCTGCCCGTCTTGGCCGGCCCGCTCGGCAATGAACGCTTGCGATGGGTTGTGTACGGCGGTCATGCCCTCGCCGGTCATCTCGAACACGCCCACCTCGTCGATCGAGCCGAAACGGTTCTTCACGGAACGGAGCAGGCGATAGCTGCTGAACCGCTCACCCTCGAGGTAGAGCACCACGTCCACGATGTGCTCCAGGAGACGAGGCCCGGCGATATCGCCCCCCTTGGTGACATGCCCGACGATGAACGCGGGCACGCCCGTCCCCTTGGCCCAGCGCATCAGGTCCATCGTGCACTGGCGGAGCTGGACGATGCTGCCCGGCGCCTGGGGCGCAGCGTCCGAGTGGACCGTCTGGATGGAGTCGACGATGAGGAGGCCGGGCGAGAGCGATTCCGCCTCCTGGAGGGCGGCGTCCAGGTTCGTCTCCGTAAGGACGAACAGGCCGTCGCCCGCCACGCCCAGTCGGCCGGCCCGCAGCTTGATCTGACGGGCCGACTCCTCGCCGGAGAGATAGAGGACGGGACGCCCGGTAGCCGCTAGATATGCCACCTGGAGGAGGAGCGTGGATTTGCCGATGCCGGGGTCGCCGCCGATCAAAACGAGAGAGCCCGGGACGACGCCGCCGCCCAGCACGCGGTCGAACTCCGGCAAGCCGAAGGCGAGGCGCGGCTCCTCATCGTGGGGCAGACGGGAGAGCTCGAGCGGAGCAGCCGCGGGGCCCGAGGCCTTCGGCCTCTGGGCCGGGAACCTCTCCACGAAGGTGTTCCAGGAGGAGCAGTCAGGGCAGCGGCCCAGCCACTTCGAGTTCTCGAAGCCGCACTCCTGGCAGGCGAAGACCGTGCGCGCCTGCCCTGAGCTTCGTCGAAGGGGGGGCTTGCGGGCTGTGGTCATAGGCTTGCGGCCATTATGACAGAAGGCGTGCGTAACGCCAACGGGTCAGGGTCAGGGAACTAGAAAGCGGGCCGCCAGAAAGCGACCCGCCGGGATTGCTTACGGACTACGCTCAGGCCAGGGCGGGCTGCGACACGTTGATGAGGATGATCTCGTCGTTCTGGATGTCGACGCGGACGGTGTCGCCGGCGCGGAATCGCTCCTCCAGCAGCGCCTCGGAGAGGGGGTCGTCGATCTCGTTCTGGATGACGCGCCGCAGAGGGCGTGCGCCAAACAGGGGGTCGAAGCCCTTTTCGCCGATCCAGTCCTTGGCGGCGTCGGTCATCTCCAGCGTCACGTCCTTGGCGCGGAGCTGCTTCTCGGTCTCCACCATCTCGTTCTCCACGATCTGGCGGATGTGCTCCCTGCTCAGGGAGTGGAAGACGATCGTGGCGTCCAGGCGGTTGAGGAACTCCGGCCGGAACACGTTCTTCATGGCCGTGAGCACCTTCTCCTTCATCTTTTCATGCTGCTGCTGGATCGTCTTGGACTCATCCGTCTTGGTGGCGAACCCCAACGCGGTCTCCTTGCGGATGAGGTCAGAGCCAACGTTTGAGGTCATGATGACGATGGTGTTGCGGAAGTCCACCTTACGGCCCTTGGCGTCGGTGAGGTGGCCATCGTCGAAGATCTGGAGCAGCATGTTGAACACGTCCGGATGGGCCTTCTCTATCTCGTCCAGAAGGATGAGGCAGTAGGACTTGCGGCGAACGGTGTCTGTGAGCTGGCCGGCGTCGTCGTAGCCGACGTAACCGGGCGGGGCGCCGATGAGCCTGGAGACGTTGTGCTTCTCCATGAACTCCGACATGTCCAGCTTGATCATCAAGTCCTCGCTGCCGAACATGAACTCGGAGAGAACGCGGGCAAGGAACGTCTTCCCCACGCCGGTGGGCCCCAGGAACATGAACACGCCTATGGGACGGCGCACGTCCTTCAGGCCGGCGCGGGCGCGGCGCACGGCCTTGGCGATGTTGTGTATCGCTTCGTCCTGGCCTACTACCCTCTCGTGCAGGACGTCCTCCATGTGCAGCAGACGCTGCGACTCCTCGGAGGCGATGCGGGTGACCGGGATGCCGGTCCACATGGCGACGACTTCGCAGATGTCCTCTTCGGTGACAACCGGCTTGGACTCTTCCCGCTCCGTCTTCCAGCCGGCCTGCATCCCCTCCAGCTTGTCCTGGAGCTTCACCTCGCGGTCGCGGAGCTGGGCGGCGAACTCATACTGCTGGGCGGCGATCGCCTCCTCTTTCTCCCGGCGCAGGCTCTCCAGCCCCTTGCCTGCTTCCTGCAGCGAGGGCGGCGCGTACGATCGTTTGATGCGCACCCGAGAGGCGGCCTCGTCCACCAGGTCTATAGCCTTGTCGGGGAGGAAGCGGTCGGGGACGTAGCGGGACGCCAGCTCGGCAGCGGCCTCTATCGCCTCATCGCTGATGATCAGGCGGTGGTGCTCTTCGTAGCGGGACTTAATGCCGTGAAGGATGGCGATGGTTTCCTCCGTGCTGGGCTCCTCGACTAGGATGGGCTGTAGGCGGCGCTCAAGAGCGGCGTCCTTCTCGATGTGCTTTCGATAGTCGTCCAGGGTGGTGGCGCCCACGCACTGCAGCTCGCCTCGGGCCAGGGAGGGCTTGAGAATGTTGGCGGCGTCCACGGCGCCCTCAGCGGCGCCGGCGCCCACCAACATGTGCATCTCATCGATGAACAAGATGCAGTTGCCAGCGCTCTTCAGCTCCTCGATGACCTTCTTCAGCCGCTCTTCGAACTCACCTCGGTACTTGGTGCCGGCGACCAGGCTGCCGATGTCCAGTGTTACGATGCGCCTGCCCTGGAGCATCTCCGGCACATCGCCCTTGACGACCCGGTGGGCCAGCGCCTCCACGATGGCGGTCTTGCCCACTCCCGGCTCACCGATCAGGACAGGGTTGTTCTTCGTACGGCGAGAGAGGATCTGGATAACGCGCTCGATCTCCTTGTGGCGACCGATGACGGGATCCAGCTTTCCGGCGCGGGATGCTGTCGTGAGGTCGATCCCAAGTTGGTCGACGGTGGGTGTGCGTGTGGACGCGCGACCCCCCTGAGCGGCGCCCTGAGGCATGCTCTGAGAGAGGATGCGGGTGACCTCAGCGCGGAGCTTCTCCAAGCTGACACCCAGGCTCTCCAACACTCCTGCGGCTATGCCTTCGCCCTCGCGGACGAGGCCCAGAAGCAGGTGCTCCGTGCCGATGTAGTGGTGGCCCAGGCGACGCGCCTCGTCCACCGCTAGCTCGATGACCTTCTTCGCCCGCGGCGTGAGGCCGATCTCTCCCATGACCGCACGGTCGCCCCGCCCGATGATGAACTCGACGGCGGAGCGGACCTTGTTGAGCTCCACCCCCAGGTTGGCCAGAACCTTGGCCGCTACGCCCTCGCCCTCGCGGACGAGGCCGAGGAGGAGGTGCTCTGTGCCGATGTAGTTGTGGTTGAAGCGGAGAGCTTCTTCCTGGGCCAGCGTCAGGACTCTACGTGCCCTCTCCGTGAACTTGTCGAACCTGTCCGCCATAGCCTATGCTCCCGCCCGTTACCTACTCGCTCGTCTCGCCTTCCTCGGAATCGGAGGCCTCGTCAATCGTCGACTCGGCCTCGGCGGGCGCGTCCTCCACCTTGTTCAACGCATCCGGCCCGCTTTCCGTTACAGCGGACTCACCTTCAGGCTTGGACTCGCTGGCGATATCGATCTCTTCCTCCGCCGTCTCTGCTGCTTCCTCTTCAGCGGCGACAGGCTCGT
>Ga0154773_1129_pt1 | contig 12958 bp, 11 predicted proteins | sample Rifle2008BG16ft_FD_105781 | JGI IMG/M metagenome (GOLD analysis project Ga0154773, IMG submission 105781) | Chloroflexi bacterium RBG_16_64_32 | reverse complement strand
GGTCAGGGCCTTGCGCGAGACCAGGGCGTCGCGTACGTCGGCGCGCTCCGTGACGGCGCCCACGGCCAGCCCGTCCGTGCTCTCAGAAGGCATGTCCTTCAGGCTGTGCACGGCGATGTCGATCTCGCCGTCCAGCAGCGCCCGCTCCAGCTCTGCGACGAACACTCCGCGCCCGCCGATCTGGCTCAGGGAGGCGCGCGACCTGTCGCCGGTGGTGCGGATGGCCCGCATCTGGAAGCGGGCATCGGGCCGCTCCCCTCGGAGGGCGTCGAGAGCTAACCTGGTCTGCCGCCGCGATAGCGGGCTACCGCGGCTGCCGACCACGAACAGGCGATAGGACACAACACCAGTCTTTGCCGGGCCTAGCGCCGTCTCCCCGAAGGGCTGCGGCGCACCTCAAACAGGTCCTGCAGAGCCTCCATATATGCGCCCGCGTCACCGCCGTTCTTGAGGCGCGCGATCGGGCGGTCGAGCATCTTCTTGACGATGGCGCGCGTCATCGCGTCGATGCGCTCCCTCTCCTCGTCGCTGAGATCGGGCAAACGGCGAAGCGCCCTCTCCGTCTCGCGCCGGCGGAGATCTTCCGCCCGCTCGCGGAGGGCGGCGATGGCGGGGACGACATCCAGAGAGCGCCACCAGGTCACGAAGTCCTCGACCTCATCCTCAACGTGCGCCTCCACCCGCAGTACCTCGCGGCGCCGGCCGCGCATGCTGGCCCGCGACACCGCCTCAACGTCGTCGATGTCGAACAGGCGCACCCCCGGGATCTCGCGCACGGCGGGGTCGATGTCGCGTGGCACGGCGATGTCGATCAGGACGAGGGCGCTGCCGTTGCGGCCAGCGGCGGCCGGCGCTACCAGCTCCGGTCCGAGCACAAACCCCTCGGCCCCGGTGCCGCTGATCACCACATCGCTCGCCGCCAGAGCGCGCTGGAGCCCCGAGAACGGGACCGCCCGCCCGCCTATGCTGTCCGCCAGGGCGGCGGCGCGTTTCGGTGTCCGGTTGGCCACGAGTATCCGCGCGGCGCCGCAGTCGGCCAGGCTACGAGCGGTCAGCTTGCCGGTGGAGCCGGCGCTCATGACAAGCACCGTCTTGCCGTCAAGGGCGCCCACGGTCTTCCTAGCCAGGGCCACGGCCGCCGAGCTCACGGAAACGGAGTACCGGCTGATCTTGGTCTGGCTGCGGGCCCGTTTGCCCACCCGCAAGGCGCAGTGGAACAGGCGGGAGAGAACGCTGTTAAGGGATCCCGCCTGAGTGCCCGCGGACATGGCGTCCCGGACCTGGCCTAGTATCTGGGATTCACCCAGGACCATTGAGTCGACGCCGGCGGCGACCCGGAACAGGTGCCTCACGGCCTCATCGTGGGTGAGGAAGTAGGTCAGGCGGGGGTCCAGCTGCGTCCCCTTGCAGGCCGTCAGGGCGATCAGCAGGCGCTCCGCGTGCGAGACGTCGCCGTCTGTGGTCGCGTACAGCTCCGTACGGTTGCACGTGGAGAGGATAACGGCGCCGCCGAGCTCGCCGTCCAGCCGCGTCAGGGCGGCCGGCAGATCCTCGGCCGAGAAGGCCACTTTCTCGCGCTCCTCCACCGGTGCCGTGCGATGGTTAACCCCGACGCAGGATACGACCCTCGATTCGCGCTTCATCGCTCTTTCGCCGGCTCAAGCAGAGACCGCAGCAGGCGCTGCTTCGCTTCCTCTCGGTGTCCTTCGGTCAGGAGCCGTCTCATCTCCTCATCTAGGGCCGCGTTCCAGACCTCCGGGTCTATCACCACGTCCCGATCACGTAGCTCCTGACGGACCTCGGCCGCCAGATTCAGCATTCGGGCGTGGTCCTCGGTGAGGAACGCTTCCAGCTCCTCGCGCATCTTGCGGGCCATGGCGGGACTGCCGCCGCTGGTGCATACGGCCACAATGAGGTCGCCGCGCTGGACGACGCCGGGCATGATGAAGTCGCAGTTGACAGGGTCGTCCACGGCATTCACCCAGACGCCCCGCTCCTTCCCCTCGCGGGCCACGGCGGCGTTCACCGTGCGGTCGTCGGTGCCGACGAAGGCGAGGACGTGGCCCTCCAGGTCGCCCGAGGCGTAGGCGCGGGCGATGTGCCTGACCGTACCCTGGGCGACCAGCGGTTCCAGGCCGGGATGTAGCGTGGGGCTGACGATAGTCACCTGCGCTCCGGCGTCCAGGAGACCTTCCACCTTGCGCAGCCCTACCTCACCACCGCCGATCACCACCACGGGCTTGCCGGCGATGTTTAGAAACACCGGGTAGTAGCGCATGCAGGGTTATCTGGTGCTTGCCGCTGGAGTCTCCGCCTGCTCATAGGTCTCGGCGATGGCCAGGAGCACCTGGTCGGCCAGGTTGGAGAGGAGCTCCCACACTTCGACCGCGTCCTCAGAGGTGAGATCGTTCTTCTGGGCCAGCTCCATGGCCGCGTCATCCAGGCCCTTGCGGAAGAACGTGAACGCCTCCAGGATATCGCGCATGCTCAATCGGTCGCGGACTAGCTCGCGGCCGTATTCGTGACCGATCTCGCGCGCTTCGTCGATAAGGTTGGAGCGGCGGGCGCCTTTGGTCAGGTATTCGGAGCCGAGTGCGACCAGCCGGCGGCCCAGGGAGCGCAGCCGTTCTCTCTCCTCCTCGGAGATGTTAGCGTACCAAGGAGCCTGGCCGCGGCCCCGTTGCAGGCGGCGGCGGATACGGGTGAGGGCAAGCTGGCCGAGGGAGGTGTAGGGCTCTCCCCCAGTCCCACCACGTCCGGCCACTAGGCTCCGCAGATCCTCCTCTGAGAAGCGCCGGTGGCCACCGGGGGTGCGGAACGAGCGGACGTGTCCCGCATCGGCCCAGCGCCTGAGCGTGGACTCGTTGACACCGAGGAGCTTGCAGGCTTGGCCAAGGGTAATCCAACGGGTGGAGAAGGACTCGGAGCTGTCACGAAAGCGGTCAACCACGGGCACGAACCTCACTATAACTCGCTGAAAACCTGATGGGGCACTCTAGACTAATTCTACAATGCTGGCGTTTTAGCGGTCAAGCGCTATGAATGCCGACCTTCGTGAAGAAGTGGACTCACCGCACCCCCTCCAATGCAACCCTTGTGTACGGCAGGAGCGTCGCCAGCAGATCCACCCGCGAGTCTAGCCGCTTGCCCAGTCCGCTCAACAGGCCCGTCACACGCATGATTAGCAAGAACTCTCGCGGTATCTCCACTATAGGATTGGCGCGGATCGCTCGGGCCATCCGAGCGTTGGCCTCCGCCACGAGATCGGGGTCCGCGTAGCCGCGCCCCGGCTGACTGGACTCCAGAAACGCCCGCCCCATTGCCAGAAAGGGCATCGGATCATCAGCATGCTTGACCCGAAACCCCAGCTCGCGGAAGGCCTGGACCATCTCTGGGGCGTTGCCCGTGATCATGGCGTTAACCAGCTTGGCGTAGCCTAGGCGGAACTGGTCATCCAGCTTTCGGCAGAGACCGAAGTCCAGCATTACGAGCTGCGGCCCGGGCCGCACGAACAGGTTGCCGGGGTGTGGATCGGCGTGGAATACGCCGTGCAGGAAGAGCTGCTCACAGTAGGCGTCGGTGACGAGCTGCGAGACGGCCTGGAGATCGATTCCTGCGCCCTCCAGGGAGTCGACGTCGGTGATCTTGATGCCTTCCAGGAGCTCCATGACAAGGACGCGGCGGGTGGTGTACGCCCAGTGGATGCGGGGCACGATTATGTCCCGGCGGGAGCCAAAGTTGGCAGCTATGAGCTCCGCGTTGTGGCCTTCGTTGATGAAGTCCAGCTCCAGGGGAACGTTGCGGCTGACCTCTTCGATGATCGGACCGAAGTCCAGATTCCGCTCTAGCACGGCGAGAATGCGCAGGAGGAAGCGGATGCTGTCAAGGTCGGTCCGCACGATGTCCCAGATGCCCGGGTATTGCACCTTGACAGCGACAGTGCGGCCGTCCTTGAGGGTGGCCCTGTGGACCTGGGCCAGGGAGGCGGAGGCGATGGGTTCGCGGTCGAACTGGGAGAAGACGTCGTGGAGGGGACGACGGAGCTCCCTGACGACCTGGCGCTCGATAACGGGGAAGGGGCGAGCGGGCACCTGGTCCTGCAGCCGCGATAGCGCAGAGACGTACTCGTCAGGGATCAGGTCGGGGCGGGAACCAACGATCTGGCCGAACTTGATGAGGAGGCCCTGCTGGCGAACGGCCAGGTCATAGATCTCCTGGGCGGACCAGGCGTGCTGGGCGCGACGGCGGGAATCGGCCTCGTCTGCGGGTAGGTTCAGGCGGCGTTCACGCACGGTGATGGCCTTGTAGCCGAAATAGATACGGGCTGCAAGCGAGGAGACGGCAAGGAAGCGGCGGAGGCGTTCTCCAGCGTTCATGGCGATACCGTTCCATTATGGGGGGACGGCAAATTGCGGTCGAGGGCGGGGCGCCGGTAGCGGTGCAGACCAGCGCCGCGCCCGCATCGATAATTGCGCCGAGGACTCCGTGCGCCTCCCACCTTATGTGAACCGACTGTTCACCCTGCACCTGTAACGGCCAGCGCGCTCACTCCCGTCTAAGCTGATAGAAGCCGCGCGGCCTGCCGCGACGGCATCGGCGATTGAGAGCACCGAAGGGCGGAGGCTATGAACGCATGACCGCGGACGATGGGGACCCGGCTGGAACGTTGGCAGAACACCAGACGGCTGTTGGACATACGCAGCCGCAGCTGATTACCCCGGACGAAGAATCACCCGCCGACGAGCACGGCCAAGCCGGCTCAATGGGCCGCGCGTTCCTCCTGCTCCGACTAGCAGGCGTCGTATCGATAGTCAGCGGGCTGACGCTGCTTGCAACGTTGGGTATCCTCGAGGGTGGCTGGATAGTTGTGGTGTCCATGGGCCTGTTTCTCACCTGCGTGGCCCTGGCCGGCGAGATCCTGCTGCGCTGGACGCGCAAGATGATGCAGGCGGAGCGTGACCGGGCCGCAGCAATCTTCCTACACCGCCAAACCGAGCTCCAGGACATCGCGTCCCGCGACGACCTGACCCAGCTCCAGAACCGCCGCTTCTTCTACGAGCGGCTTGAGGAGGAATTGGAAAAGGCCGAGCGGTCCCGCAAGAATCTCTCCGTCGCCATGATGGACGTTGATGACCTGAAGGCGATCAATGACGAGTTCGGCCACCAAGTGGGCGATGTCGTCCTCCATCAGTTCGGGCGCATCCTGAACCGAACCGTCGGGCCGGGCCACGTCACCGCCCGCATCGGTGGCGATGAGTTCGCCGTAATCATGCCGGACGCGGACCGCCGAGAGGCGGACCAACTGGCCTGGCGGCTCTGGGATGAGCTGAGCGCGGTGCCGGTCTGGGAGAACGGCCACGCCAATATCTACCTGGGCGTGTCAATCGGTGTCGGCGGCTACCCGTGGGGCGGCACGGACCTTGAGGAGGTCATCCATTGGGCTGACGCCAAGCTGTACGCCAACAAGCTAGAGCGCAAGGGGTTTGACCAGAGCGATTCGGTGGCCAGCAACAACCGGCTGTCCTCCGCGGTGGTGGACGTACTCAGCACGGCGCTGGACATTCGAGATAAGATGACACACCGCCACGCGCGGCGGGTGTCGAGAATGGCGGCGGTGGTGGCCAGGGAGATGGGACTCGACCCAGAAAAAGTTCTGGAGATCGAGTATGCGGCGGCGCTGCACGACATCGGCAAGATTGGCGTGGCAGACAGCATCCTGCGCAAGGCGGCGGCCCTCGACGAGGAGGAGTGGCGGGACATGCGCCGCCACTCCGAGCTGGGGTACGAGATCCTTAAAGGGATTGATTTTCTTCGTGATGCGGCGGAGATCGTCTGGGCCCACCATGAACGGTGCGACGGCAAGGGCTACCCGCGGGGACTGGCGGGCGAGGAGATACCGCTGGGGGCTCGAGTGTTCGCGGTAGTGGACGCCTATGACGCCATGACCTCCCGCAGGCCCTATCGCCACGCGATGTCCCGCGAGCGGGCCGCCATCGAGATCGCGACCAACTCGGGGACTCAGTTCGATTCCACCGTGGTGGAGGCGTTCCTGGTGATGATCCGGCGTAGCCCCGAGGGATGGTTCGAGGAAAAAAGCGCCTACGGGCCCGTCGCCAAGCGGACCGGGGTTCCGCAACGCCGTCCTGTAGGGATGAGGGACGGATAGGTTCCGCAGGACATCGGCTCCAGGGCCGCGGCTGACACCGCGGCCTTTTTCCTTCGGCAACGGTTGATAGGGTGCGGAGGCGAGAGTAGAATCAGGCCGAACCGGTACAACGAGAAGGAGGGCAGACACCATGGCCGAGGAGGAAGAGATCGGCCGCGTATCGGACTACTTCGCCCGAATCGGCGTGGCGGGGATAGACCTCACGGGAAAGCTGCGGGTAGGCGACACGATCCACGTCAAGGGCCACACCACAGACCTGGAGCTGGTCGTCGAGAGCATGCAGGTTGAGCACGATCAGGTGGAAGAGGCCGGTCCGGGGGACAAGATCGGGATCAAGGTGCAGGACCGCTGCCGCGGCGGCGACCACGTGTACAGAGTGACGCCCTAGCGCCACAACCCGTACGAAACTTAAGACGCCGAAGCCGAAACGGCGGCCACGTTTCGCGAGTTTCCGGTTTCCTTTTGCTGAGCGCGGCTAGGCGGCGGCGCGGGCGATAGGATTACGTCGCAGGAAGCGAGACAGTACGAAAGAGACCGCAGAGATCACCAGCGCACCCAGGAAGGCGGCGATGAAGCCGTCCACGTGAAACTCGATGCCGAGCTGTCCCGACAACCAGGCGGTGAACGCCAGCACCAGGGCGTTGACGACGAAGATGAACAGCCCCAGCGTCAGGAGCTGAAGGGGGCAGGTCAGGAACACCAGGAGCGGTCGCAGGAGGGCACGGGCCGCCACGAAGATGGCCGAGGCCGGCAGGAGCGACTCCCAGCCCTCGACCTCCACACCGCGGACGATCCACGCTGCCGCCACGAAACCCACCATGGTGATGCCCCAGCGCACGGCGAAGCGCACGATCCAGGGGACGTCCCGGTCCCACGGTGGCTCCGTGTTGGACCAGTACCTGACGACGATGCGGGACATGCCGGTATTATAGCGGAAGAGGCTGGCTGCGGTGGGCCGGTCTTGTGGCCCTTGGAGGACGCGTGACAAGGCGGACAGCGAGCGCCGCGGCGGTCTCACGCGGGCAGCGATGAGGGGGTGCAGGCGCGACCTGACTGTCCGCCGCAGGCATTGTGCGCCTGGGCCCCTTGGGCGGGTGTCAACGGGGCCGCATCTGCTGCGCGCCGGGCGCCCCGTACGCCAGAAGGCACAACATGCGGAGGGGATAGGGGCGGGCCGCACTGCGAGCCGAACCGCCCGACCCCGTGGCCGAGCCCCTGGGGCCCGTAGGGCGCGCCACAGCCGGTAGGCTACTGGGTCGCTACCTCGGAGACCCGCGCAGCGCCTCTAGTACAGATGCCGAAACCAATCTTGCACGCCGTTGCGGACACCAGCGCCAGCAGGGAGTTCGTCGCCGCAGAGCTCCGGCCCATCGTATCGCTCCCTGCACGGCTGCCAGTTTAGGCCGTCTGCGGCCAGCCTGTGGTCGAAGCTACCGTTGAAGTAGAAGGCGCCCAACACCAACGGCACCAGGACGACTGCGCAGAGGATGAACAATCCAAAAACGGAGTTCGGTTTCCGACTTGATCTGGCCATCCTTCGGCATACCGAACACCAGAGAACGCCGCCGCTGACCCGAACGACCTTGGAGTTACAGTCCGGGCAATAGGTTCCGGACCGGGACTTAGACCGCTCGCGTTCTTCGTGCTCGACAGGAGCCTGCGATGATACCTGAACCGACTGGGGTGGTTGCCCCACAGGAGTGCCGGAGAAGGTCTCGCCCCGGTATGGTGCTGTCTCTCCGCTACCGACCATGTTTCCTCCGAGTGGTGTGTGCACCTCATATGACGCGTGCGTCCACTGCCGCGTTACTTCCAACGAGTCCAGCACTCGTCGAAGACTAGCCACCCGCGGTGGTCAGGGCGAAGATGGCGGCTGGGCTGGGCGGGTGTCAACGGGCGAGTCAGCGCCGGCACGCTCGCAAGCGGTGGCTTCGGTAGCGCCCTGTGGCGGCGAGGGCAGAGGAGCACGACCTGTAACGTGGGGCAGTTCAGTGCGTCTGTCTTTAAAGGGAAAGCTGTGCGGGTCGAATAGGATGGCGATATTTCGCGACGCTGGGGCGGCCCTGACGCGGCTCTTTGCCCGCGCCGACCGAGAACGCGGCCAGTCTTTGACCGAGTACGCCCTGATCCTGGCGGTCATCGTAGCTGCGACCACCGCTGTGCTGGGAATGGTCAGCCCGCCCGTTTTCGGTCAGCTGGACTCAGTGACCACCGCTCTCCGAGGAGATGGCGAGAAGCCAGCGTTCGGGGTCGAATTCCCGCCGTCATTATGGGTCGCCATTGGGGTGCTGGTCATTGGGGCTGTTGCTCTATACCTGCTGAAGGTGCGGCGCGGCTGAACCGTCGGCGGCTGACAACGGGCGGAAGGCGCTGGCTGAGGTAGGGGCAAGGACCGCGATTGTGCGCGCGGACCGGGCGGGTGTCAACGCGGACGCCCCCCGCTCCCAGGGTGCTGCGCCGGGCCGCCCGTTCTTGTAGCATTAGCAGCACGAAGGCCGCCGCGTTCGCCGGCCCCGCCGCGCGGAGGCCGGAGCCACACAGCAGGAGGAGGGAATGGACGCCTACCGGTGCATAGTCAGCAAGCGCGACACTAGGGCCTATCTGGACAAGCCCATCGAGGAGGAGAAGCTGGACAAGATCCTCCAGGCGGGTAGGATGGCCGGGAGCTCCAAGAACACGCAGCCCACGCGGCTGGTCGTCGCGCGAGACCGCGAGTGGCTGAAGGAGCTGGCGACCTGCGGCCAGTTCACGCAGCCGCTGCTCGCCGCGCAGGTCGGCATCGCCGTGTGCTGCCCGCCGGACGGCAGCGACTTCGACGCCGGGCGGTCGGCCCAGAACATGATGCTCGCCGCCTGGTCGCAGGGGATCGCCTCCTGCCCGACCTCGATCCACGACCAGGCCTGCATCCGCGAGAAGCTCCAGCTGCCGCAGGACATGCAGGACCCAGCGACCGGCCGGAAGGGCTGGCGGGTCGTCGTGATCCTGGCGCTGGGCTATCCTAGTCCGGCCGTCCCCATGAGCCTGGGGAAGAAGCGAGTGGAGTTAGGGGAGTTGGTGCACGAGGAACGATGGTGAGGCGAAAGCGTATTAGGAGACCCCGTCCTTCCGCCAGAGGCGGATCCGCCTTCGGTGGAGAAGGCTGAGGCATAGGAGCAATCGTGTCCGCCTCAGGCGGGTGCTGCCATCCACGGTAGACCAAAGCACACGAACAGCGGCGAAAGGAACTGATCATGACGATAGAGGAGGAGCCCGCCGACGGTGTAGGGCCGGAGCGGCCCGGCGGCCAGGGGCTGGACCCCAACCAGGAAGAGTCAGGGAACCACGCCATCGCGGCGCTGCTCACGGACCCCGTGCGCGGAGAGCAGACCGACCTGGCGATCACCTACCGTGACGGCGCCTACGAGGTGTGGGCCAGGCGGGGGATGATCCGCTTCCAGCGCTTCCACCTGCCCCCGCCGGAGGCGGGTCAGCCTACGGCTGATGCCGGCAGGCGCAGCGCGGACGGCGGCGCCCAGACGCCGACGCGCGTAGCGGGCGGGCGTCTGCCCGGATACGGCTATCGTATCGTGGAGCGGATCGGGGAGGACCCCATCGCTAACCAGGACCCGACAGCCCTGGCCACCCTGTCCGAGGAGCTGGATGCGGCCGCTAGGTCCGGCTACTCGGGATCGGACCCTGCGCAGGCGTTCATCGAGCCGGAGCACCTCACCTACCCGCTGGCGCTGGAGCGGATCGCCCAGCTCTTCGATAGCCCCAACGCGCCGGACATCGCGGTAAACCCGAAGACGTACGCCTTTGGGCGGCAGCCGGGTCAGCACGGCGCGCTGGACGTCGTGCAAACGCGGGCGCCGCTCGTATTGTGCGGGCCGGGTATCAAACCCGGGATAACGGACGCTCTCTGCGCCCAGGTGGACGTGGCCCCCACGCTGGCGTTGCTCCTTGGCCTTCCCCTCATCGACGGCATGGACGCCAGCGGCCGCACCTCCAGCGACAGAGGCGTGGAGCCGGACGTCTACCTGAAGCGGCAGGACGGCAAGCCAATCGAGGAGGCCCTGGACCGGAGTCCGCAGGGCGAGTTGGAGCGAAGGCCGGAGCGCGTCTACGTCATGCTCCTGGACGGGCTGAGCAACACCCAGCTCCTGGAGCGGCTGGAGAAGGACGCGGAGTCGATCCCCAACCTGAAACGGTTGGTGGATGGCGGCCTCATGTTTCGCTACGGCACGATGGTGACGTTCCCATCCATTACCTGGCCCAGCCACAACACCCTTGGCACCGGCGCCTGGTCCGGCCACCACGACATCGTGAACCCCGTCTATTACCTGCGGGAGAGCCGCCAGACCATCACACCCCAGGGGATGCAGTTCGATACCGCCAGGTTCCTGGCCGATGGCGTGGAGACGCTGTACGAGGCGGTGCACCGCGTGTACGGGAAGTGGGACGGCAAAAAGGGCGCCCTCACGGCCTCGATCAACGAGCCCAGCGCACGGGGGGCCGGTCACGCCGCTCTGGAGCGCCGCCTGGTCTGCGACCCCGAGAAGCTCCGCGACGTTACCCGCGCCCACTACGACGACACGCACCCCCGCTGGCGAGAGGAGGGACAGGAAGACATCTACCGCTACTCGCGCATCGACAGCCAGGGGCAGGCTCAGGCCCTGCTGCTTTTCGGGGACGACACCCTCCCACCGCCGATGTTCACGCTGCAAAGCTTCTTCCTGTCGGACGCGGTAGGCCACGACTACGGCCCCCACCACGACGCCGTGCGCACAGCGCTTATGGAGACGGACAAACGTATCGGCGAGATCCTGTCGCTACTGGAGCAGCGAGGGCTGATGGACTCCACGTTGTTCGTAATCACGGCCGACCACGGCATGGCGCCCATTGACACGGAGCTAGCGGCAAACCAGGTCCAGGCCGTCCTCGACGCTGGCCTGAAAGCCGTGGTCCCGGCCCCCTTCGTGTATTTGCTGGACATGGACGTCATCCTGGAACCAGCCATGGACGGCCGCACCATCACGGTGACCGTGCTGGAGAACGACACCGACTCCCGAGGGGAGAAACCACCCGTGGCCGGCGCCCAGGTGCGGGTCGTCGGCGCCGGCGGGAAAGCGCAGGCGGAGGCGACGACGGACGACTTCGGCGTCGCCGGGCTACCGCTGCCCGTAGACGCCGACCCCTCCAACCTCATCGTCTCCGTCAGTAGCGATCGATTCAACCCGCGTCATCTGCGCCTGGACGGCACGAACGTGGTGGAGGACCTGCGGGTGAGGCTGTACGGGCGAGGTGGGAAGTGGGAAGAAGGAAGTAGGAAGTAGGAGATTCTTCGCGGAGTTCATCCCTACGGGCGTCTGCCTGAGCGGGGCGCCAGATTCTTCTCCGCCTTCGGCGGATCAGAATGACAGAGCGAAGGGCCCTGAACGACACCGGGTTGTTGTCACCCTGATCCGCCTGAGGCGGAGAAGGGTCTCACCACCAGGCCAGCACTCGAAGAGCGAGCGAGGAGAGGCAACGGGAGAGGAAGTGATGACCCAGCAAGAGATATCGGCGGCGTTCCCGTTCGAGTCGAGGTTCGTGGAAGTGCAGGGCTCGCGCCTGCACTACGTCGAGGAGGGCTCCGGCGACCCGGTGGTTTTCCTTCATGGCAACCCCACCTCGTCCTACCTGTGGCGTAACGTCATCCCGCACGTTTCTCCTTTGGGCAGGTGCATCGCCCTCGACCTCATCGGCATGGGGAAGTCGGACAAGCCGGACATCGAGTACCGCTTCTTCGACCACTCCGGGTACGTGGAAGGCTTCATCGAGGCGCTGAGCCTGCGCAATATCACGTTCGTGATCCACGACTGGGGCTCGGCGCTGGCGTTCCATTACGCGCGGCGTAACGAGGACAACGTCAAGGGGATCGCGTTCATGGAGGCGATCGTGCGGCCGGTGACCTGGGACGAGTGGCCGGAGCAGGCAAGGCAGATGTTCCAGGCGTTCCGCACGCCCGATGTGGGCGAGAACATGATCATCAACCAGAACATGTTCGTGGAGGGGGTGCTGCCCGGCGCGATCCTCCGCAAGCTCTCAGACGAGGAGATGGACCGCTACCGGGAGCCGTACGTGGACCCGCCCAGCCGCAAGCCGACCTGGCGCTGGCCCAACGAGATCCCCATCGAGGGCCAGCCGCCGGACGTGGTTGACGCTGTACAGGCCTACAGCCGGTGGCTGGGGAAGTCGGACATCCCTAAGCTCTTGCTTTACGCAAGGCCCGGGGCGATTATGCGGGAGCCGCTGATCGAGTGGTGCCGCAAGAACGTCCGCAATCTGAAGACGGTGGACATCGGTCCCGGCGCCCACTTCGTGCAGGAGGACCGCCCGCACGAGATAGGGGAAGCGATCGCGGAGTGGTACAAGGGACTCTAGAAGCGAGGTTCGAATGAGCGCTCTCGAACAGATACGAGCACTATACGAGTATAACGAGTGGGCGAACAACCACGTTCTGGACGCCGCGTCAGAGCTGAGCGAAGGGGAACTGGGAAGGGAAATGGGCGCCAGCTTCGGGAGCGTGCAGGGGAACTTGGTGCACGTCGTCGGCGCTCAGGTGCTTTGGCTCGCGCGCTGGGCGCAATCGGGGACGGTTGGGATGCCACGGCTACAGGAAGGTCGGGTGCTGGAAGCGATACGCGACGCCTACGCGAAGTCTCACGAGGACCTGCGCCGGTTCGTCAAGTCGCTGAGCGCCGGAGACCTGACAAGTGTCCTATCATACACGGATAGTCGCGGCGAGCGCCTCGAGCGGCCGCTGGGGCAGCT
>Ga0154773_1072_pt3 | contig 13052 bp, 13 predicted proteins | sample Rifle2008BG16ft_FD_105781 | JGI IMG/M metagenome (GOLD analysis project Ga0154773, IMG submission 105781) | Chloroflexi bacterium RBG_16_64_32 | reverse complement strand
CCATGAGCGACACCGCCTCGGCGCAGCTCAGGGCGCCCATCCGGCACTCGTCGCAGCCAGCGAGGTGCCGGGTCAGCGCCGTGGAGTCCCCCGCCCGAAGCTCGCGGGCCTCCGTTATCAGGGTCAGGGCTTGCTCGCACGTCAAGGTACTCATAGCTCGCTCACCAGCTCCCTCCATCCGCTCAGGCCGGCTTCCCGGCAGTAGCGTTCGATCTCCTCCCGCAGCCGCTGGCGTCCGCGAAGGATGCGCGCCTTGACCGCGGGCAGCGATATCTCCATCAGCTCCGCGATCTCCGGCGCCCTCAGGTTCACGCAGTCGGCGAGTACGACGGGCATCCGGTAGTGGTCCGGGAGGGCGGCCAGGAAGCGGGCCACCTGGTGTTGAGCCCAGCGGCGGCCGGCCTGCACGTCCGGCTGCGCGGCGGCGCCGCCGGGGATTGACTGCGTCTCCTCTACATAGACCGCCGGCGCGCGGCCCAGGCCGCGGCGGCGCTTGAGGCAGGTGTTCAGGGTCAGGCGGTAGAGCCAGGTAGAGAACCGGCTTTCGCCGCGAAACCGGTGGAGGGCGCCCAGCATCCCGATGAGCGCCTCCTGCGCGGCGTCCTCCGCCTCCTCGTGCGAGGCGAGCACGCCCACCGCCAGCCGGTACACGGAGGCCTGGTGCCGCTGGATGAGCGCGGTCAGGGCCTCGTCATCGCCGCTGCGGTAGGCGGCGATGAGGGACGTGTCGTCGGTGCCCGGCTCGGTCAGTAGCATGTCACTGTCCATTAGTACCCTCGCACGGCGAAAAGGATACATCGCGGGCGGCGTTACCTGTCAGTCCGCAACGCCTTCCTTGCGACCTCTTCGGGCGGTAGGATAGAATCGCACTTGACCCCAGTCCCAAATCGAGGTAGCCCCAAATGAAAGAGTACCCACCGGAGAAGATCCGTAACGTCGCCGTAATCGGTCACGGCAGCACGGGCAAGACCTCGCTGGCCGAGGCGATGCTGTTCGCGACCGGGGCGGCCACGCGCCTGGGGAAGGTGGAAGACGGGACCACCGTCTCCGACTGGGACCCCGACGAGCAGAAGCGCGCATTCAGCGTCAACCTATCGGTAGTGCCCTGCGAGTGGAACGGGCACAAGGTTAACGTCGTGGACGCCCCAGGCTACGCGGACTTCATGGGCGAGGTCAAGTGCGCCCTGCGCGCCGCCGACATAGCTCTTATCGTGGTGTGCGGCGCCTCAGGGGTGCAGGTGGGCACGGAGTTCGCCTGGCAGTTCGTCGATGAGATTTCCCTGCCGCGGGCTGTGTTCATCAACCGCATGGACCGGGAGAACGCCGACTTCAACGGCACGCTAGAGCAGTTGCGGTCCATCTGGGGCCAGAAGTGCGTTCCCCTACAGATACCCATCGGCTCCGAACAGGCGCTCAAGGGCGTCGTCGACCTGCTCACGATGAAAGCCTACGTGGGCGAAAAAGGTGAGCAGCAGGACGTGCCGCCGGAGCTGGCCGACGAGGCGAACGCGCATCGCGAGAAGCTCATCGAGGCGGCGGCGGAATCGGACGACGCCCTGATCGAGAAATATCTGGGTGGAGATGAGCTCACCGAGGAGGAGCTGGCCGGCGGCATTCGCGCCGGCATCATCGCCGGCGACATCGTCCCCGTACTCACCGGCTCCGCCACCCGGGTGTTCGGCGTGCACGCGCTCCTGGGGGCGATTGAGTCGATGTTCCCTTCACCGGCGGACCTGCCGGTGAAGACGGACGGGGATGCCCTCAAGGCGGACTCCTCGGGCCCCTTGGTAGCGCTGGTGTTCAAGACCGCGGCCGACCCCTACGTAGGCCGTTTGACCTACTTCCGTGTCTTCTCCGGTGCGTTCAAGGCCGATTCGCAGGTCTGGAACGCCGGCCGCCAGGCGGCGGAGCGCATCGGGCCGGTATATCACATATGCGGCAAGAGCCAGGAGCAGGTGTCGCAGGTGACAGCGGGCGATATAGGCGCGGTGGCTAAGCTCACCGCGACCCAGACCGGCGATACGCTCTGCACTAAAGATAAGCCGGTCAACCTGCCGCCCATATCGTTCCCCGCCACAGCCTTCAGCGCCGCTATCAGCCCCAAGACCAAGGCCGACTTCGACAAGATGGGCAGCGCCTTGCAGCGAATAGCGGAGGAGGACCCCAGCCTGCGCCTGGAGCGCAGCGCTGACACCGGCGAGACAATCCTCTCCGGCCTGGGCGATTCCCACGTGGAAGTGGCCCTGGAGAAGATACGTCGCAAGTTCAGCGTCGACCTTGGGATGACCCTGCCCCGAGTTGCTTACCGGGAAACGATCCAGGGCTCGGCGCAGGCGGAGTACACGCATAAGAAGCAGACGGGCGGCCACGGCCAGTTCGCGCGGGTGGCTGTATCAGTGGAGCCGCTGCGAAGGGGAGCGGGACACGAGTTCGAGAACAAGACTGTGGGCGGGGTCGTCCCCAAGCAGTACGTCGGGTCTGTGGAGAAGGGAGTGGTGGAAGCGATGCAAGAGGGGGTAGTGGCCCGCTACCCGATGGTGGACATGAAGGTGACGCTGTACGACGGCAAGGAGCACCCGGTGGACTCCTCGGACATCGCCTTCAAGATCGCCGCCTCCATGGCGGTGAAGAAAGGCGCTCAGGACGCCCAGCCGGTGCTCCTGGAGCCCATCATGGACATGAAAATCACCGTCCCCGAGTCAAACACCGGAGACATCATTAGCGACCTCAACGGCAAGCGCGCCCGGGTGCTGGGGATGACGCCGATGGGGACGCTGACCACCGTTGAGGCTCAGGCGCCCCTGGCGGAGGTGCAGCACTACTCGGCCGACCTGCGGTCGATGACCCAGGGCCGCGGCCACTTCACGATCTCGTTCTCGCACTACGAGGAGGTGCCAGCGCACGCGGCGCAGAAGGTGATCGAGGCCGCCGAGCAAGAGCGCGAAGCGGCGAAGGCGTAGGGACACGTTGACGCCGCCGCTCCTCCTTCGACGGGCTCAGGACGAGCGGTAGGAGGGCCGCCGAGCAAGAGCGCGAAGCGGCGAAGGCGTAGGGGGAGAGCGGCAGGCTTGGGCTCAGCATCCCGAATGTTTGTCATCCTGAGCCGAGAGGTGGGCGGAGCGAAGTGGGGCGGAGGGCGAAGGATCTGGCGTTTGCAGTCTGGAAGGCAACGCAGGCGCACTGACCCACCGCCACGCCCACTCCCCAGATTCCCGCCCGAGGCGGACTGACGCCTTCGCGGCCCCCGGCATCACGGGATGCGAGCCTTGTAGCCGCTCAGAATGACACTCCTCTCCGGTGAGGCCGGACCTATTCGCGGGCGGTGATGTCGGCGTCCACAATCTTCCACTCGGAGCCCACGCGCGACCAGCGAGCGCGGACGGTGAACGACTCCGGGCCGATGTATTTCACGTCGTACAGGTAGTCGTCCCCGTCCTGGCTGCTTCCTAGCACTTCGTAATCGTTGATCTGCAGGGCGGTGCCGCCTCCCGCCTCCTGCTGGAGCTTCATCATCGCCTCCGGCATCAGGTCGTTCATGATCTGGCCGATGTCCATGCTGACGATGGCTTTGGCGTGGCGGTGGACGATGTCATCGACGGCGGGGTCCGGAGTCATGGCTCCTCCTCCTGGCGCTGGGCTCGCCTGCGAATATACGGACGAGGCGAGGTGCTGTCAACGGCCTGTCGTGCGTGCGTGCTAGCGACGCGACCGGCGGCCTCGCAGAAGCCTCGCCGCGAGGCGCGAGACGAACCCGGGTCGCCTGTCGCCCTCAGCCCAAATGCGCTCCGCGTGAACCACCATCCATCCATCATCCTGCTTGCGCCAGCGGCTACGGACGACGAACGATTCGTCGCGGGCGGAGTATCGGATGTCGAAAACGTGGTCGGCGCCTCGCGGCTCGTGCTTCTCGATCCCGTGGGCGGCGACGCGAGGCGGCAGGCCGGGGAAGGAGGCTCGCAGGCTATCGACCGCCTCCGGCGTGAGGTACTTGGCGTAGCCCTGGATGTCAGCGCGGACGCGGGCCTCGGCCTGGTCCTGGACAGCGGCGAGGAGCTCCTCAGGCGGTTCACCCGGGTGGGCAGGCATATCGCGCCTAATGTTAGTGGACGGGAGCCGTGTTATACAAGGAAATTCGCGAATTTCTTGATGACGTTGCGGACTGGGGGTTCCAGAACCGCAGCCTGAAGGCGGCGGCATCGCTCAACTTCTGATGCCCCAGGCTTCAGCCTGGGGTGCCGCGTATCCAGCCCCAGCCGCGCCCCCCACCCACGGGGCAGGCCTGAACGCCTGCAGCTACTGCGACCGTGGCTGTTTGTCCGCGCCGTGCCTGCCGGCAGGCAGGTCCACGATGCGCAGGAAGCGGTGCTTGCCGACGCGGATGGTAGCGCCGCTCCGGAGCTTGACGAGGGTCTTAGCCCCGACCTTCTCGCCATTGATCTCAACAGCGCCCTGGCGGAGAAGCCTCCGTCCTTCGCTTACGCTCGGGACGACGCCCCAAGTCTTTAACAGGTTGGGGAGCACGTCAGGCATGGCCTCTCCCGCTTCCATTAGAGCAGGAGGGATCATGACTTCGCGAACCGTTTCCTCCGGCGTCTCCCGCTTGCGGAAGGTGCGCACGAACCCCTCCTCCGCTTCCCGCGCCGCCTCCCGGCTGTGGAACTGCGTCACAATTTCGCGGGCCAGGCGCATCTTGTGCTCCATCGGGTTCACCGTTCGCTCTTCCAGCGACCTGCGAATGTAGGCCAGTTCCTCGTCCGGCACGTCGGTGAGGAGCTCGAAGTAGTCGATCATCAGCGCGTCCGGGATGGACATCAGCTTGCCGTACATCTCGTGGGGCGGGTCGTCGATGGCGATGTAGTTGCCCAGGGACTGGCTCATCTTCTGCTGGCCGTCCAGTCCCACCAGCAGCGGCACCAGGAACACCGCCTGACCGTCGCCCGCCGGGCCCGCCCTCTGGCCCAGCATCCGCTGCAGCTCGCGGCCCATCAGGTTGTTGAACTTCTGGTCCGTGCCGCCGAACTCCACGTCCGCCTCTACCGCCACGGAGTCGTAGGCCTGCAGCAAGGGGTACAGCAGTTCGTGCAGGCCGATGGGCTTGTGGCCGGCGTAGCGCTGAGCGAAGTCGTCCCGCTGCAGCACCTGGGCCACGGTGAAGCGGGCGGCTAGCCGCACGACATCGGTCAGGCTGAACCCATCGAACCACTCGGACTGGCGGCGGATCTCAGTGCGAGACTCGTCCAGGACCTTGTAGAACTGGCGCAGGATCGCCTCCGAGTTGGCCTGCACCTCCTCGGCGGTGAGCATCGGTCGCGTCTGGGACGCGCCGGATGGGTCGCCGATGCGCGCCGTCCAGTCGCCGATGATGACGACCACCGTGTGGCCGAGGTCCTGGAGCTGGCGCAGCTTGCGCAGGCCTACGGCCCAGCCCAGGGTGATCACCGGCTTGGTGGGGTCGAACCCCATCTTGAGACGGAGAGTCCGGCCGGAGCGCAGGGCGTCCTCGAACTCCTGATGGGGGACGATCTCCGCCACGGCGCGGGTGGTGATCCGGCGCAGCGTCTCGTCGTCTGGGATGCGCGCTCTGCTAGCCACAGTGGCTTTCCCTTCGCGCATTGTAGCTGCAGACCTTCAGGTCTGCCGGGCGGGGCAGTGCTGCCTGCCCGGCCAGGGAAGCCCTGCCGCTACGTAGCACCGTCGCCCTCCTGCCGCGCGAAGTACTCGCGGGTGGTGGCGATGTCGCGCCTCATCTCGGCCACCAGTTCTTCCACGGAGTCGAACCGAAGCTCGTCGCGCAGTCGATGGAGGAGGTCGATGCGGACCTCCTGGCCGTAGATGTCGTCCTCAAAGTCGAGAATGAACGCCTCCACCGTGGGCCGCGGCTCCGCGTCGAACGTGGGGCGGACGCCGATGTTGGTGCACGACTGGTGCTGGTTCTCGCGAACGAATGCGCGGCTGACGTAGACACCGAAGGCGGGGAGGGCGCGATCCCGGCCGATGGCGATGTTGGCGGTAGGGAAGCCCAGGCTAACTCCGCGGTGCGCGCCCGCCACCACCGGGCCCTGCAACGAGAACGGCCTGCCCAGCAGACGGGCCGCCTCCTCCACATCACCGACGGCCAGGGCCTGACGCACGGCAGAGGAACCCACCTTCTCGCCGTCCTGGGCCAGGAGCTCGGCCGTCTCCACCCTGAAACCCAGGTCGGCGCCGATCCTGCGCAGCGCGCCCACGCTACCCTCCCGGTTGCGCCCCAGAGCGAAGTCCGGGCCCACGTAGAGGAGGCGCATGCTCAGCTCCTGGGCGACCAGCGAGACGAAATCGCGGGCCGAGAGCTGTGCCATCTCCGAAGTGAATGGGAGGATGCCGACGCTGTCCGGCCCCAGGCGGCGGAGGAGGTCCAGCCGCTCCTCCAGGCTGGTGACGTAGGTGACGGCGCTGCCCGGCCTGAGCACGGTCGACGGGTTCGGGTACAGCACGATGACCACCGAGGCCAGCCCCTCCGCTCGAGCCCGCTCGTTCAAGCGGGCGATCAGGTGCTGGTGCCCGCGGTGGACCCCGTCGAACTTGCCGATCGTGACAGCGGCATCACGTCCGGGCGCGATGCGGGCCAGCTCCTCGCGGGCGAGAATGACGCTCATCCCCGCGCCGCCTCAACCATGGCGCGCAGGTTGGCCTCCGGTGTCGGGGGATCTATTGAGCACTCGGGGGCCAGGAGAAAGCGCCGCCCGCCGACCTCACGAATCGCGTCCCCGGCCTCTGCGGCGACATCGGCGGGTGAGCCCTTCAGGATCGTCGCCTGCTGGTTGACCCCGCCCATCAGCGCCTTGTCCGTCTTCGACACGATGTCGGATAGAGACGGGTTGCTGGGCGAGCGAGAGGCCCACTGGAACGCGTGCACCGGGTAGTCCAGGAGGCTCTGTAGGTGGTTGTTGTCGCGGCAAACGTGGAAGACGTTGAACGGCGCCCCTTGCGCCGCCCCCAGCACCTCCAGGTCGAAGGGCCGCGCGAAGCGGTCGTAGTCATCCGCGGAGATGTTGTCCCGGCTGCCCCACTCGACGGTGGCAAAGAAGATGCCGGACGCCCCGCGCTGCAGGCAGGCGGCGCTGTATCCGGCCAGCGTCTCGGCGACCGCCTCCAGGGCGGCCAGCAAGTCATCCGGGGCCTCCCGCATGAGCTTCTGCACGTATTTCGTGGAGCCGGTAATGCGGCTCATGGCCGCTAGAGGCGAGAACACCGTCTGCAAGAAGGGCGCCTCTGCGGCCAGCTCCCCGGCGATGATGGAGAGGGCGGCGAGCTGCTCCCCGTAGGCGCCCTCCGCGACGTCCAGCGGCCGGACGCGGCGCAGGTCCTCCGGCGAGCTCACGCCCGGCTCGACGAGCTTCGGTTGCTGCTGGGGCTGGTCCGACCGCTGGTAGTGGGCGCCCCAGTCCTCGCCGTAGTAACAGGCGCGGGGGTTAACCTTCACGAAGTCCCAGTCGTAGCGGCGGTAGGCCTCCAGGGTAGCCTCCGCCAGCCCCTCCGGCGACCACTCGCGGGGGAAATCGTGCCACCAGGCGGAGACCGGCACCCGGTCCACCTCATCCCCGCGGAGTGCAGCGAACGTTCGTTCCCGTTTAGACATCACGGCGCTCATGGCGAGAGTTAGTGTACGGGAAACAGCGGCGCGGTCGCCAGTGGGCGCGGAGGGGTCAGACGACAGGCTGAAGCCTGTCCCACCGAGAATCCAGAGACGTTGGAACCGCGCGGACCGCTGCTAGGCGGGCTCCGGGGCGGCCCCTTCTCCGCCTGAGGCGGATCAGGGTGAGCGGTTATGATCCGCTCATGGGGAGCGGTTATGATCCGCTCGTGGTGAGCCCCTGGCCGGGCAGGCTGTCGAACCATGAGCGGGCCGGTACCCGGAATTGGGCGCGCACCAACCTAGCGTAAACGCAGCCTACCGGCAGGTAGGGCTGGGGCATGTCGCCCACGATCCGCCCCACCCGCCCGGCGACCTGAAGCCTGCCCGCCTCAGGAGGGGTCGCCGCTAGATGACAGGAACCCACTCAGAGACGAGCTTCGCGGTTCCACCCGCAGTTCTCTTGCCTAGGCGGGCTCCGCAGCCGCCTCCACCAGCGTGATTTCGCCGAACGGGCTTTCCTGCTCCGCCCACAGGCGGCCGGCCTTGATCATCTCCAGCACGGCCAGAAACAGCACCACGATCTCCGTGCGCGTGTCGCAGGCGGCGAGCATGGGCCGGAACGACACCCGGCCGCGCGACCGCTCCAGGGCCAGGGACAGCTCTCCCATCTTCCGGTCGACCGTGACCGACTCAATCTCGAGGACCGCCTCCTCGGGCTCGGGCGGTTTTCGGGCCAGCGCCTCGCGGACCGCCTCCATGAGGGTGTCCACCGTCACCCCCTGCAGGCCGGGCGGTAGCGAGATGTCTTTGCCGGGGGCCAGGCGCGTATAGGTGCGCTGCCCCTTCTCCTCCAGCTCGCTCAGAATCCCGGCCGCGTCCCGGTAGCGTTTGTACTCCTCAACCATCCGCGTCAGATCGGCGGCATCGCCCTCTTCCCGCGGCCGCTCCTCCAGAGGCGGCGAGGCAGACGGCAGGAGGGCGCACGACTTGATGTACATCAGCTTGGCGCCGATGAGGATGAAGTCGGCCAGGGCGTCCGGCTCCAGTCCCTCCCGGGTCTCCACGTGCTGCCAGTACTGATCGGCGACCTGAGCCAGCGAGAGTGCGGTTATGTCGAGCTGCTCCCGCTCGATGAGGTCCAGAAGGAGATCGAGCGGCCCCGAGAAGCCGTCGACCTTCAGTTCGAGCATCCTGCTTATTATAACGGGGCGAAACGTCGTAAGTATCCCGACAGCGACGCGAACATGAGGATTCACCCTACTAGAGGCGCCGTTCAACGGCCGCCGGGATGCTACAATAGGAATGAGTGGGCGGGCCCGTTTGCTTACTGGAGGTACTGTTATGGCGCTCCGTTGTGGCCCCGTTCTGTCATTTCGCGGCCGCTTCGGCTTCACCCTGCTATTCGGTGGTCTGCTCGCCGTCGCCCTTATCGTTCTCGCCGCCGCCTGCGGGGGAGGAGGAGCGAGCGATCCGGCAGCGCCGCCCAACACATCTCCAGGTGATCAGGGCGCCCTAGCACCGACCCTCGTCACCGTATATAGCTCCCCAACCTGAGGATGTTGCCTCGGGTATGTGACATACCTGCAAGAGAACGGGTTCGAGGTAGAGTCGGTACTGACGGAGGACTTTACCGGGATCAAGGACAGCCTGGGCATCCCGCAGGACATGCAGAGCTGCCACACCCTAGAGATCGACGGGTACTATGTCGAAGGGCACGTCCCGGTGGAGGCGATCTCGAAGCTACTCGAGGAGCGGCCGCCGATCGACGGCATAGCGCTGCCGGGTATGCCCGAAGGATCACCCGGAATGAGCGGCGATAAAATGGAACCGTTCGTGATCTACTCGATTGCAGAGGGCAGCATCGAGGAGTTCATGACGCTATAGGGCCGCCCTTTCGGTTCGGCACGAGGGGCGCGAGCCGCCGGAGGCCGGCAGGGCATATCTATACCGCGCATCCGGGCGGGCAGGGCTGCAGCCCCGCAGCTACCTGCCCGTCGTGTTCCGCGCCCCGTGTTCCGCAGCGCGTGTTCTGTGTGCCGTTGAGCGGCCTAGCTGGCCTTCTTGACCGCCTCCCTCAGCTCATCGATCGGCGGCGCCACCGGCCGGCCCATCGCCTCCGCCAGCGTACGCACCTGACCCATCAGCTTCTCGAAGTTGGCCGGCGTTAGGGACTGTGCGCCGTCCGACAGCGCCTGGTCTGGGTTCGGGTGCACCTCGATCATGAGGCCGTCCACCCCGGCCGCCACAGCCGCCAGGGCGATAGGCGGTACCAGGTACCACTTGCCTGTGGCGTGGCTGGGGTCGCCCATGATGGGGAGATGGCTCAACCGCTTGATCACCGGGATGGCGTTAACGTCGAAGGTGAAGCGGGTCGCCGTCTCGTAGGAGCGGATGCCGCGCTCGCACAGGATGACGTCGCGGTTGCCATGGGAGAGGATGTACTCGGCGGCCAGCAGCCACTCCTCGATGGTCGCCCACATGCCGCGCTTCAGGAGCACCGGCTTCTGCGCCTTGCCCACCTCGTCCAGGAGGGCGAAGTTTTGCATGTTGCGGCTGCCGATCTGAAGGACGTCAGCGAATTGGGCGACTAGCTCCACGTCGCGGGCGTCCATCACCTCGGTGACTATGGGAAGGCCGCTCTCGGCGCGAGCCGCCGCCAGGATCTTCAGCCCCTTTTCGCCGTGGCCGCGGAATGCGTAGGGGCTGGTGCGCGGCTTGAAGGCGCCGCCTCGCAGCATGTGAGCGCCCGCGGCCTTGACCGCCCGCGCTGTCTCCATCACGATCTCTTCCGTGTCCACGGAGCAGGGCCCGGCTATAGTTACCAGGCGGCCGTTGCCGATCTCCAGCGGCCCCACCTTGACGACGGTGTCCTCCTCCTTGACCTCGCGGCTGGCCAGCTTGAACGGCTTGCTAATGCGGACGACGGTGTCGACCCCGTCCAAGACGCCAAACTCGTCGAGCAACTCCGGGTAGACGGCGCCCAGCACGGCGACAACGCTGCGCTCCACGCCCCGGATCATGTGGTCCTTGAAGCCTAGTTCTCGTATGTGTTTTTGTACTGCCATTACCTGGGCCTCCGTGGCCTCCGTTTTCATCACGATAATCATGTTGATGGTCTCCTTCCGGGGAGAATGGTGTCGTTCGGGTCTTATCGGCTAGCCGGCCCCGCCCTCGAAGTCGGGCCGCAGGACCTTGGCGCTGTGGAGATAGACGTGGACCATTTCGCTGGCCTTCTTCTCGGTGTTGACGTGGATGAGGATGCGCAGACACATGCGGAGGGCCCCTGGAACGTCCATCTCGTGTCCGCAGAGAAGGGCCACATCGGTCCAACCCATCTGCCGGGCGGCCAGAGCGGGGAATTCGGCATTCAGGTCGCGGCTGCTGGTGAAGAATGCGGAGGCTATGTCCTCCACCTTGACCCCGTTGGCCTCCACCATGGCTGCGAGGAGCTCCCTGGTGGCCTCCAGGATAGCCTCACGGGTGTTGGCACCTACGGCAGTGGCCCCCCGGATGCCTCGAGTCAGCATGCCGACATCGCCGAAGCTCCCGCCCGTGACGGACGGGCCGGCCTGCTAGCCCGGCCCAAACACTCCGGCCCGAGAGCCGCCACCATAGACGCGGCCGGACAGCCACCCGCCTATGGCGGGAGGCCGAGCGGCCCTAATCGGCAGCTCTCCGCCGGCCGGTAACCACCTCCGCAAATCGCTTAACATTACTTGCTCTCTCAGACGGATCGCACCTGTCGATCTCGTCAATGATAGCACTGCCGATGACGGCGGCGTCCGCCATGCGGCCCACCGCTCGGAAGTGCTTTCGCTTAGATATACCAAATCCCACCGCTACTGGCAAGCGGGTACGTGCGCGCACCCGGTCAACGAACGAGGAAAGGCCCGGCGGTAGCTCATCGCGGGCGCCCGTAACGCCCGTCACGCTCACACAGTACACGAACCCGGAGGCGAGCCCGACCGCCAGCCCAATCCGCTCGTCCGTGCTCGTAGGCGCCAACAGGTATATCAGGTCCAGGCCGTGGGCGCGGCAGCCGTCTCTCAGCGGGTGCGACTCCTCCGGCGGCAGGTCAACAACGATGATCCCATCGGCGCCGGCGCTGGCGGCGTCTCGGCAGAACTCCTCGAGGCCGTAGGCCAGGAGCGGGTTAAAGTAGCCCATAACGATGAGCGGTGACTCAACCCCTTGCCCGCGCAACTCCGCCAACACCTCCAGGCAGATGCGAGGCGTGACCCCCTGCATCAGCGCGTGGTGTGACGAGCGCTGGATGGTGGGGCCCTCCGCCAGGGGGTCGGAGAAGGGCACGCCCAACTCCACGATGTCGGCCCCTCCGTCGATGAGGGCGGGCACGAGGCGCAGCGTGTCCTTCACGCTCGGGTATCCGACGGTGAGAAAGGCGATGAGCCCGGTGCGGCGCTCCGCCCGCAGTCGCGCGAACGTATCTGCTATCCGGCTCAGGTGCCCACTCCCGAAACGGCCAGGCCGAAGCTGATGCCGTTGAACAATAGGTGAGCGATCACGCTGGCCAAGAGGGAGCCGGAATAGACGTAGCCCCAGGCGAACAGCATTCCCACTACGGTGAAGGGCATGTATACCAGCGGGTCTATGTGGGCCAGGGCAAACAGGAAGCCAGTGGCCAGGGCCGCCAGGAAGACCCCCCAGCGGCCGCGCAGACCGCCGAACAGGAAGCCGCGGAAGAACGTCTCCTCCATGATCGGGGCCAGCCCCAATGAGAGCACGCCTACGAGCACCACCAGCGGCACGCTATCGAACGCCTCGTCGGGGATGTTGCCCTCGGGCTCCACCCCAAAGGCCGCGAGGATGCCGAAGTAGGTCCAGATCACCACCAACGCACCGCCCAGGAGCGCCAGCGGTAGCCACCAGCCTCCTCTCTGGGGCATTCGAAAGCCCACGGCGGACCAGGAGACCTTGTACTTGCCCACGGTGAACAACGCCACCGCCAGCAGCAGGAACGCCTCCAACAGCAGGTTGGCGCCCAGGAGGACCGCCATCGCCGTATCGTCGCCGCCAAGGTCGGCGTCGCCGCTGATAATGGACGCGATCACCGCGGCCGGGGCCACGATGAGGATCGTGACCCCGATGACGATACCGATCGCCATCGCCATGTCCGCGTAGCCCCACGGAGTGCGCTCCCTTGGCGGCGCTGGCTCTGCTACCGGTTCCGCCGGGGGCAACGCTTGCTCGAACGCCATGCCCTCAGTCTATAGCGAAGGCGGATGGGGGAACAAGGAACCAGGCCTGATTCCGCTCACCCTGTCGCCAAAGGCGACTCGCCTGGGCGAGAGCCCGTCGAAGGGGGCGCGGCGGCACGCTGCCGCTCATGGTTCGACAGGCTCACCATGAGCGGGGATACTGAAGGGGTGGCTGAAGACAGCGAGCGCTTCTGGGACGAACGCTACCGCGCGGAGGA
>Ga0154773_1109_pt2 | contig 13129 bp, 12 predicted proteins | sample Rifle2008BG16ft_FD_105781 | JGI IMG/M metagenome (GOLD analysis project Ga0154773, IMG submission 105781) | Chloroflexi bacterium RBG_16_64_32 | reverse complement strand
ACCAGACTCCTCGCCTAGGCGCACTGATGTGTCACACAGCCCTTGTTGACACCGACCCCCCGTGCTATTATGCCGTCGTCCTAGGCACACAGGAGTTATCGTGAGCGACCGCGGCGACGGCAGGCAGGAGCGCCAGCAGGCCCTGGAGCTGGCCATCGGCCAGATCGAGAAGCAGTTTGGCCGCGGCTCCATCATGCGCCTGGGAGCGGCCTCCGCTCACGCCGCCGTGGAGACGATCCCCACCGGCTCCCTCGCCCTCGATATCGCCCTCGGCGTGGGCGGCATACCGCGCGGCCGCATCACGGAGATCTTCGGGCCGGAGATGGCGGGCAAGTCCACTCTCGCCCAGCACATCATCGCTCAAGCCCAGCGTTTAGGCGGCCAGACCGCCTACGTGGACGTGGAGCACGCCCTGGACCCCTCCTTCGCATCATCCCTCGGCGTCAACCTCGAAGACCTCCTCGTCTCCCAGCCAGATACCGGCGAACAGGCCCTGGAGATCTGCGAGGCGCTCCTCCGATCCAACGCCCTCGACGTCATCGTCATCGATAGCGTAGCCGCTCTCGTACCTCGCGCGGAGATTGAAGGCGACATGGGCGACTCTTTGCCCGGCCTGCAGGCCCGCCTCATGTCCCAGGCGCTCCGCAAGCTCACCGCCGCCGTCTCACGCTCGCGCACCGCTCTTATCTTTATCAACCAGCTCCGTGAGAAGATCGGCATAGTGTTCGGGAACCCGGAGGTCACCCCCGGCGGCCGCGCCCTCAAGTTCTACAGCTCTGTGCGCATAGACCTCCGCCGCGTGGAGTCGCTGAAGCAGGCCGGCACCATCTTCGGCAGCCGCGTGCGGGCCAAGGTCGTGAAGAACAAGCTGGCGCCCCCCTTCCGCACGGCGGAGTTCGACATCATCTTCCAAGGCCCCCAGCTAGGCATCAACCACGAGGGCGACGTGCTGGACCTGGCTGTAGACGCCGAAATCGTTAAGAAGCACGGCTCCTTCTTCCTGTTCGAGGAGCAAAGGCTGGGCCAGGGCCGCGAGCAGGCCAAAGCCTACCTCAGAGAGAACCCCCAGCTCCTGGATCAGATGGAGAACCTCATTCGCGCCGGCGCGGCGGCGCCGGTCGGGATCGCCACGCCAGCCGGAAACGAATCCTCCCCAGGCGGGTAGCCAGCCGCATCCCTCGCCCCCGTGGCCGTGCTATCATCTCCCCGGTAGCGCCATCATGGATCGGACCCAACGCAACCTCTGGAGCGCGTTCCTGGGTGAGGCCAAGGCCAACCGTCTGTACGTCGCCTACGCGCTCAAGGCGATGGACGAGGGTCACCCGGAGGTGGCCCAGGCGTTCATGGAGGCCGCCGGCGCCGAGACCATCCACGCCCTCAACCACCTCAAGGCGATGGCCGAGGTCAAGTCCAGCCTGGTGAACCTGAAGGCCGTCACCGAGGGCGAGGCATACGAGTTCGAGACGATGTACCCCCGCATGGTCGCCGCCGCCATCGAGGACGGACGCGAGGACGCCGCCGACAGCTTCCGCGTGGCGCTGGAAGGCGAAAAGCGTCACCTGGCGACGTTCCTCAAGGCGCTCTCCGACCTGGAGAGGAAGACCGGCCAGAAGGCGCCTCCCCTGGAGCGGTCCTCGCCCGCGGCGCCCGCACCGGCCCAGCCACCCCTACTCGCCGAAAATCTCTCCGAGGTGGAGACCGAGAAGGAGCGCATCGCCGCCCTCACCCGCATCCGGGAGGTCGTCTTCGGCATGCAGGACGGCCTTCTCACCACCGCAACCCTCGGCGCGGCCGTGGCCGCCGCCACGGACTCCAGCCGAACCGTCATCATCGCCGGCCTGGCAGGCGCCCTGGGCGGCATGATGTCCATGTCCGCCGGCGCCTTCCTAGGCTCGCGCGCCGAGCGCGAGGTGCAGGAGTCGGAGCTGGCCCGCGAGGCCCGCGAGATCGAGACCAAACCGGAAGAAGAGCTGGCCGAGCTCATCGAGATATACCGCCGAGAAGGATTCCGCTACGACGAGGCTGTGGAGATGGCGGAGCGCGTGGCCCAGGACCGCGATCTGATGCTGCGCACCCTCGCCGAGAAGGAGCTGGGCCTCTCTCTGGACATTGAGACCAGTCCCGCAAAGGACGCCGCCGCCATGGGGGTGTCCTACATCATCGGAGCCGTCCTGCCCCTCATCCCCTACTTCTTCCTGGACGACATCACGGCCGTCCTCACCTCCATAATCGTAGCCGTCTCCACGCTCTTCGTGATGGGCGTGGCCAAGGCCCGCTTCACCCGCCGCAACCCCCTCCTCTCCGGCGCGGAGATCATGGTCATCGGCACCGCCATCGCCGCCGCCGGCTACGGCCTCGGCTTCGTCTTCCCCTCCCCCTGACCGGTGCGCATCACCGCCATCGAGAAGCAGCGCCGGGGGAAACGGGTCAACCTTTTCTTGGACGGCCGCTTCGTCCTCAGCCTCTCACCGGACGTCGCCGTCCAGGCAGGTCTGCGCGCCGGAGACGAGGTTGACGACGAATCGGTTCATTCTCTTCGGGAGGCGGAATCAAGGGCCGGCGCAATGGCCACCGCCCTGCGCCTCCTCTCATATCGCCCCCGCAGCGAGAGCGAGCTCCGCCAGCGCCTGGCCCGCCGCGGAACTTCTCCGGACCTCGTGGACGGGACGCTGCAACGCCTCCGCGAGCTGGACCTCGTGGATGACGCCGCCTTCGCCCGCGGCTGGGTGGAGAGCCGCCACCGGAGCAGCCCCCGGGGGCGGCGCCTGCTGCGCCAGGAGCTCCAGGCCAAGGGAGTGGGCGGCGATGTCTCACGCCCCCTGCTAGAGCAGATAGACGAAGAGGATGCGGCGCTACGTGCGGGGGGCCGCCGTGCGCTATCTCTGCGCACCAGTCCGTATCCCGAGTTCCGCCGCCGTCTGGTGGACTTCCTGCGCCGCCGCGGCTTCGACTACGACACCGTCCGCCGGACGGTAGAACGGCTGTGGCAGGAGCTGGCCGAAGAAGAAGACCCTCACCTGAGCGGCTGATTTCCGTGCCCAGGGGGCACACCCCAGGGGCCGCCCGCAACTAGATAGGCGCCATCGATGACATCCGCTCAAATTGATTGCCAGAATTAGCCATTTCCTTGACACTCAAATCTGACGCGCCGTAAGATGGATATGAGCGGTCACATTTGGCCGCTCCGGTTCGAATCCAATCGACTATCCCCGAAAATCGAATACAGGAAGTGAGGTTACGATGCCGGAAGGCACGATTCTGGCAATCGGCGTCGGCCTTCTCGGTGGGTTGTGGGGTGTACTTGGCGGTGCAATTCTTCAGCAACGAATTACGCAGCGGCGTATCGCCGCCGCTGAGCGTAGCGCCGCGCGCATCCTTAGCGAGGCCGAGAGACGACAAAAAGAGCTACTCCTCGACTCCAAGGAAGAGGCCCTCCGTGTCCGTCAACAAGCTGAAGCGGAGCTGAAGGACAGGCGTAAGGAGGTCCAGCGGCTTGAACGCCGCATAATTCAGAAGGAAGAAACCGTAGACCGCAAGCTCGACTCGATGGAGCAGCGCCAGCGCAACTTCCAGGACAAGGAGGCACGGCTGGAGGAGGAGAGAACCAGCCTCCAGGAGCTAGAAGACCAGCGCAAGCAGGAGTTGGAGCGCGTGTCCAGCCTCACGGTCGCGGAAGCCAAAGAGCTCCTCCTGGCTCAGGTGGACCGTGAGATCCGAGACGAGGCTAATAGACGCCTTCGCGAGAGCGAGCAAGAGGTCAAGGACGAGTCCGATAAGCGGGCCCGCAAGATCATCGCCGTGGCCATGCAGCGGCTCACCGGCGATGTGACCTCCGACGCGACTACCTCCGTCGTGCCCCTCCCCTCCGAGGATATGAAGGGCCGCATCATCGGCCGTGAGGGCCGCAACATCCGCGCCCTGGAGCACGCCACCGGCGTCGACGTCATCATCGACGATACGCCGGACGCCGTGACCCTCTCCGGCTTCGACCCTGTGCGCCGAGAGACCGCACGAGTGGCCATGACCAAGCTCCTAACAGACGGCCGCATCCACCCTGCCCGTATCGAGGAGATGGTGGAGAAGGCCCGCAAAGAGGTCGAGGCCTCCATCAAGGAGGCAGGCGAAGAGGCCACCATCGAGGCCGGCTGCCCCGGCCTCCACCCGGAGATTATCCGCACTCTGGGACGCCTCAAGTACCGCTACAGCTACGGCCAGAACCAGCTCAAACACGCCGTGGAGACGGCCAACCTGGCCGCCATGATCGCCCACGAGCTTGGCGCCAACGTGGAGGTGGCCCGCCGCGGCGGCCTTCTGCACGACCTGGGTAAGGCCATCGACCATGACGTGGAGGGCACGCACGCCATGATCGGCGCCGAGCTGGCACGCCGCCACAACGTCCACGCCGGCGTCGCCCACTGCATCGAAGCCCACCACGAAGAGGTCGAACCCTCCAGCGTGGAGGCCGTCATCACCATCGTCGCCGACGCCATCAGCGGCAGCCGCCCCGGCGCCCGCCGCGAGTCGCTGGACCAGTATCTCAAACGCCTGGAGGCCCTAGAGGAGGTCGCCAACGCCTTCCCCGGGGTTGAGAAGTCTTTCGCCATCCAGGCCGGTCGCGAGATCCGTATAATCGTAAAGCCTGAGGAGATCGACGACCTGGGCGCCGGCCGAATGGCCAAGGAGATCAGCAGGAAGATCGAAGAGAGCCTGGACTATCCCGGCCAGATCAAGATTACCGTCATCCGCGAAAAGCGCTCGGTTGAATACGCGAAGTAGCTCTTCACAAGAGCGCCGTCCGGATGGGCGATTGTCTCCCTCGCTAGGAGGCCTGACCCGCATTGGACATACTGGTAATCGGTGACGTCGTAGGAAGAGCGGGACGTAGGGCTCTATCCAGCCTCATCCCGGAGATCAGACGAAGCCACAACCCGGACCTTATCATCGCCAATGGGGAAAATGCCGCCGGTGGCAAGGGACTCACACCCACCACCGCCGACGAGATGTTTGACGCCGGCGTCGAGATCATCACCTCCGGCAACCACATCTGGCGCTACCGGGATATCTACCCTGTCCTGGACAGCGAAGCGCCCGTGTTGCGCCCTCTCAACTATCCACAAGGCGCACCCGGTCGAGGCGTTCTCACCCATGGCGGCGTCGCCGCTATCAACCTCATGGGCCGCACCTTCATGCCCGATGACCTCGACTGTCCCTTTCGCGCCGCCGACGGAGCCCTGGGGACCCTCCGTGACCAGAAGGTGATCATCGTGGACATGCATGGGGAAGCCACCAGCGAGAAGGCGGCCCTCGCCTGGTATCTGGACGGCCGCGTCAGCGCCGTCGTCGGCAGCCACACCCATATCCCCACCTCGGACGCCAGGATACTGCCCAAGGGCACCGCATTCGTCACCGACGTAGGTATGGTCGGCCCACGCGATTCTATCCTGGGGATAGAGACCCGGCCCGTGATTGAGGCTTTCCTCAGCCAGCTCCCCACCCGCTTCACTACGTCGGAGCGAGGCCCCGTCGTCTTCAACGCCGTCCTCATCCAGGTCGACGAACAGAGCGGCCGCGCCACCGCCATCGAGCGGCTGGACCGTGAGGTGCCATAATGAGCAGCCGCGCCGACCTCCATACCCACAGCACCTTCTCAGACGGGCTGCTGACCCCCACACAGCTAATCGATCTGGCGTACCGTCGCGGCGTCCGCGTCATGGCCCTGACCGATCACGACACCACTGAGGGCCTGCCCGAGGCGCTCACCGCCGCCGCAGGTCACCCGGACCTCACCCTCATCCCCGGCATCGAGATGAGCACCGACGTGCCCGGCTCCGAGGTCCACATCCTGGGCCACTTCATAGACTGGCGGGACGAGGATTTCCAGCGCCAACTGGTCAACCTCCGCGAGTCACGCCTGGGGCGGGCGCGCAGGATGGTCGAGAAGCTGGCTGAGTTGGGCAAGCCCGTCCCCTGGGAGCGAGTCCATAGCTTGGCCGGCGAAGGCGCCGTCGGGCGCCCTCACATCGCCCGCGCCCTGGTGGAGGCCGGCCACGTCGCCACCGTGAATGAGGCGTTCGACCTCTACCTCAGCCGTAACGGCCCTGCCTACGTGGAGCGGGAGCGCCTCACCCCCACAGAGGTGGTCGAAACCTTGACCGCGGTCGGCGGCCTGCCTACCCTGGCCCACCCGCGCGAGCTTGACCACCTGGAGGACCTCCTGGCCCAACTGAAGCCGGCCGGGCTCGTGGGCATGGAGGCCTACTACCAGGACTACTCCCGCAATGATGTTCAGCGCCTGCGCGCCCTGGCCGATAGCTGCGAGCTGATCCCCTTAGGGGGGAGTGATTTCCACGGCATGGGCGGCCCCCAGCAGCGGGAACCCGGCGATATCCCCCTCCCGGACGAGCCCGTGGAGCGGCTGCTGGCCCTGGCGCGAGAACGAGGGGTTCTGGAGAGGACATAGCTCCCTTCTCCCGATGCAATGCGCCCGCCACCCCAAGACCGAGACCGAGCTAACCTGCGGGCGCTGCGACACCCCCATCTGCCCCCGCTGCGTCGTCTTCACGGACGTGGGCGCCCGCTGCCCCACCTGCGCTCCAGCCCGCAAGCTCCCCCAGTTTGAAGTTGGCCCCATCTTCCTGTTGCGGGGCGCCGCCGCTGCGCTGGCCGCCGGCGCCGCCCTGGGAGCGGTTTGGGGCGTGCTCATCCCCGGCCGATTCGGCCTCTTTGAGCTCGTCCTTGCGGCGGGCATCGGCTACCTCATCGCTGCGGCCGTAAGCGGAGCCACAAACCGTAAGTCCGGACCTCCGCTGCAGATCGTGGCCGCCGCCGGCGCCATCGCCGCCTACCTCGTGCGCAACCTGGTCATCGGCGACAGCCTGCTGCCCACCGACGATCTGTTCGGATATATCGCCGTCATCATCGCCGGCGCGGTAGCTATCAGCCGCTTGCGATACTGAGCTAGCGGAGGATGGCGGTGATCACGAGCCCGCCGATGATAAACGCCATCAACAGGGCGATCAGCCGCACTTCGCCCAACACGTAGCTGTGATCCCGCGCGATGTGCCGCAGGCGCGAGGACCGCTCATGCGGAGCGGCTGACGGCGCCGGCCCAGGGCGCGCGGTAGGTGCGGGAGTTGCAGCGTCCCCGTAGGTTGGGGCCGCCGTCCCCTGACTAGAGTCGCCCTTATTCGATTTGCGCCGCCTCGCGGGCGGACGGTAGCGTCTGGGCAAAGAATACTCCCTGTCTGCGGTCACTCGCATCGCATTATATAGAGAGTTCCTGCTAATGCCAACGACGGTGAGGGCCGGTAGGCCATGCGTTGACACCTTTCGCGGCCCAATATAGAATGAAATCGCCCTCAGGAGGCCGCGCCGCCACTTGAGGGTTTTGCCATGGGCGGCCCCGTGGTGTAGCGGTTAACATGCCAGCTTGTCAAGCTGGAGATCGTGGGTTCGAATCCCATCGGGGTCGCCAATAACCAGCGCAGGCTCGCCGGGCAAGTTCCCCGGCGGCGGGTGGGGTGCGCCCAGAGCGCCCACAGCGGCAGGGCGGATTCGCGCCGGTCCTCGGCGCGTCAAGCAGGGGCCTGAAGCCGCCTGCCGATGATTCGCACTGCTAGGTAGTGGTGCTTGAATTGCTCGTCACACTTCTACGGGATCAACACTACCCGCCCGAAGGCCTGACGGCTCTCGATGTGGGTGTGAGCCGCGGCCGCTTCTGAGAGCGGGTACGTGCGGTCAATGACCACGCGGAGGGACCCGTTGGCCACGTCGCGGAGATGGCCCTCTACCAGCGGGCGGGCACGCTGAGACTCTAGCATCAGCGAGTTGGCGAAAGAGACCCCGGTGAGCGATCGGTTCTTGGAGCTTAGGGCGTTGATGTCCACGCGGCTGTCCGTTTCCCGTCCGGCGTTGCCAACCTGGATCACTCGGCCACGATATCCAGTGCATTCTACGCTGCCCCGCAGCGTTGTGCCGACGGACTCGATAACCACATCGACTCCGCGGCCGCCCGTGATCTCGCGAGCGCGGGCGACGAAATCGTCGCTGCTATAGTTGATCCCGTGGTCCAGCCCAAATTCCTTCAGGCGCTCCAGCTTATCGTCGCTTGAGGCTGTGGCCACGACCGTGGCTCCGGCTCGCTTGGCGAGCTGGATGGCTGCGAGGCCGACGCCTCCAGCGCCTGCCTGAATCAGCACCGTCTCGCCGGCCCTCAGATGCCCGAGCTCGAAGAGACACTCGTCGGCGGTGCCGAAGGGGATGGGCACGCAGGCAGCGTCCTGGAGGTCCATACCGTCGGGGACCAGCCAGGTCTGCATTGCCGCAACGGCGACTAGCGAGGCGTGTGAGCCGAAGGGCATGACCGCCACGACCGGTTGACCCACGGTTCGGTCGCCAACGTTGGCCCCGACTTCTCGGATGACGCCCGCGCACTGATAGCCGACAACGTGAGGGCGCGAAGGCATATCGCCGCCGGCGCGATTGAGGACATCGCCGCCCTCGATGCTGATGGCCTTGACGTCGATAACGATGCCGCCTGGCTGGCAGATCGGATCCGGCAGATCCTCGTAACGAAAGACGTCAGGGTCGCCGGTTTCGTAGTAGACTGATGCTTTCATACGTTGGGGTCCTTTCCTGTGCTGAGGCCGGAACGAGGCCAAGGTGGCCTGCGAGACAGTTTACGTTTTTCTGGGACGCCACACTAATGCGCCATAGTGATCCTGTTCGGCGTCAGAGGGAGCGGGGGCCCTGCCCTTCGCTGCGCCGTCACGTGCAGAACCACCAAGGACCCGCCGTTCCCTCTCCCCTGTCGGCTTTGACCTTTGCGGGAACCCGCAGTTCGAAGCGGCGACGTACTTTCAGATTCATATCGGGCTTATGGTCGCGAGTTCAGAGTAAGCGCCTCCCCTTCCTGAACATCCGCCTCATCCGGGTCACCCCGTCCCCTATCGCCATATCATCCGCGTGGTCAGGCGCCAGGCTTGCGCCCGCGTACCATGGTAGGCACCATTAGCTTGTGCCCGCCTCGAACGGCCAAGTGAAATCAGGGGATGGAAGGCCATGCACCACGACGACGTCCTCCACGCCACCAAGCGCACACCCTTGGTCGAACTGCGGAACTGCAGCCCAAGGCCGGGCGTGCGTCTCTTCGCCAAGCTGGAGGGCCAGAATGCCACCGGTAGCGTGAAGGACCGCATCGCGCGGCGGATGATGCTTGGTCCCGAGAGAAAGGGACACCTCCGTCCCGGCGACACGCTGGTCGTGGCCTCCACCGGTAACACCGGCATCTCTCTCGCCATGGTCGGCCGCGCCCGGGGCTATAAGGTGCGTGTGGTCATGCCGGAGAACGTCGGTCCGGAAATCCCTCGCATGTTGGCGGCGTATGGCGCCACCGTGGAGTGGGTCCCAACCGAGAAAGGGATGCGAAACGCAATCGAGGTGGCGCGGGAGCTGGGCAAACAGGAGGGGTGGCTGGTCCTTGACCAGTTCGCCGACGCCAGCAACGTCCAGGCCCACTACGACACGACCGGGCCGGAGATCCTTGAGGACCTCCCCCAGGTGGATGTTTTCGTAGCTGGGCTGGGCACCGGAGGCACCCTGATGGGCGCCGGTCGCCGGCTCAAGGAGGCGAACCGTAACACCCGGGTGATCGCTGTGGAGCCGCATCCAGGCAGCCAGCTTCAGGGCCTCAAGAGCCTGGCCGACGGCTTCGTTCCGCCCATCGTCGACCTTGACCTGCTGGACGGTAAGATCCTGGTGCGCACCCGTCACGCCTTCCGGGCCACGGCCGAGGTGATGCGCCGGGAGGCGATCTTCGCCGGCATCTCCTCCGGCGCCGTGCTCCACGCCGCCCTTAAGGTGGCCCAACGCCTTCCCCGGGGCAACCTCGTCCTAATGTTCGCCGACGGCGGCTGGAAGTACCTGGCCACCAATCTCTGGACCAGTGCGTACGAGGATGCCGAACAGCATGAGTTGGACGATATTATCTGGTGGTGACACCAGCCCGCTCCCCACTTCGCGACCCTCACCAGCCGCATCCGCTCCTCCCAACCGTGTAGATCTCGTTAACCAAACACGCGTTTTTCGCATTCTATTCATATAGAGCCGATGGATAGGTCTAGATACGGGTATCCGCTCCGCCGCAGGCGGCCGACGCAGCACGAATGGTGGCTCGTGCTTCCACTGGCGCTGGTGATCGGGCTGGTGATTCTGGGTTCCCGCCTGCCCGAGGCCGCCGGCGGGCTACCGGCATCTTCCTCACCAGCCGCTTCCTCAGCGTGCCCGACCGGCGAAAACTGCACCGTTGGCGCTCCTCCCCCGCTGGCATGCGCCCCAGGCGACGCCTGCGCGGCGTCTCAAGACAGACCCCCACTTGACGCCAGCGCCACGCCACCCACGATCACCGGCCGGGCGGCCGCTATCATCGAAGAGCCCTGCGGAGCGCTGCTGTACGCCGATAACGCCCACGATCGGTTGGCGCCCGCCAGCCTCACCAAGATAGCCACTGCTCTCGTCGCTCTCGAACGGGCCGACCTCGCGGAGACGGTCGATGTGCGAATCAATGGGGTGGAGCTTTCGGCCTCGACAGACTCAACGGTCATGGGGCTGGAGCCCGGGCAGCGGATGAGCGTGCGTGATTTGCTCTTTGGGCTGCTCCTCCCTTCGGGGAACGACGCCGCCATCGCCCTCGCCGAACACGTGGGAGGCGATGTCCCCGCCTTTGTTGACCTGATGAACGCTAAGGTGAACGAGTTAGGGCTTGGCGACACTCACTTCGCAAACCCCCATGGTCTCGATGATCCCGATCTGTACACCTCCGCCTTCGACATCGCCATGCTCGGCCGCGAACTCATCCGCCAGCCGGAATTGGCAGCCATCGTTCGTACTCCCACATACCAGCCGGCCTGGGATGGCCCCCCGGTGTGGAACGGCAACCGTCTCCTCAATACATATCCCGGCTCAATCGGGGTCAAGACCGGCTTTACGGACGAGGCACGAGGGACCATCGTGGCGGCGGCAGACAGGGACGGGAGACGCCTCGTCGTCTCAGTATTAGGTAGCTCCGCAATCTACGATGACGCCATCACTCTCATGGAGTGGGCGTTCACCGACGAACGATCTGCCTGCAACTAGGCGGTCCCAGGCAGCGCACAGCGAGGACCCCTGCCGGAAGCCCCCTGGCAGGCGGATCGCCCGCCCGATAGCGTAAAATGTTCCCGCTATGGAGTCATCTACGCAGTTCCTAGCAGTCCCCCAGAAGTGCGCCCGGACCGGTGCGGGCTAGCGTCGGGATACGATGCCCATCAGACTGGCCTACACGATCTCCGTTGCCCTCGCATGTGGCCTGGCCATCGTGGCGGCCTTCTTACCTTGGACCTCCCTCAACGTGGAGGTGCCCATCTTTGGATCTATCGCCAACGTCACTCGTTACGGCTACGAAGGCGACGGCGTTATCACCCTACTCCTCGCCCTTCCGGCCGCTGGTTTCGTCGCCTACCTGTGGTTCGACCGCGGCGCCACCGCCTTCCGCCTCGTCACCCTGTTTAACTCCTCCGTGGGCGCCGTCGTCTTGGCCACCGCGCTCGTAAATCTGTTCGACTCCCAGCGGGCGCTCGGCAACGCTCAGCAACAGCTCGGCGTCGACCTGAACGCATTTCTTGGCATCGATCTCGATAGCCTAATGGAAACGGGCGAGGGCGTCTACGTCTCGGCAGCCGCCGGCGCCATCCTCGCGGTAGCCAGCATCCTGGCGTTCTCCGCTCACCGCTTTGCACCGGCGGTGCATGACGTCACCAAGGCCGGCGAGGAGCGGCCAGAGCAGACCCTTGCCTGCAATGGATGCGGCACGCCATCGCCCAGCGGCGCGAACTACTGCCTCAACTGCGGCCGGCGCCTGCCCTGAGCCGCTATCACCGATGCGTCGCCGGTCGGCAAGATAAGCGCCAGCCAGCGGGGACCCAGGTAGGACGCTTACGGGCCCGGCGGTACGACCGCCGCGTTCAACCTCCGCCGAGCGGTCCCTAAACCGCCAGCGTACCGCAAGCCCGCCTATTCGCCCGTCCGTTCGAGACGTAGGACGCTTACGGGCCCGGCGGTACGACCGCCGCGTTCAACCTCCGCCGAGCGGTCCCTAAACCGCCAGCGTACCGCAAGCCCGCCTATTCGCCCGTCCGTTCAAGACTAATCACGCTTACGGGCACAGGGAGCTCGCCTGCGGACAACTGGGCCGCCAAGATGATCGCCCTGGGCAGGCTGAGGCCGCCAATTACAACTCTACTGTTAGTTACCGGCTCCTCGACCCTGGGCCCGGCGAGCAGCTCCCCGTCCACAAGAATGCCGAGCGGTAAGCCGACCATCCCCGCCGTGATCTTCTGGAATCGAGCGCCGCTCTCAGGGAAGAAGGCAACGATGACCACAGGCGCCCCCGACCTCTCCACTGTCGCCCTCAAGGGTTGTATAGGGATCTGCGGTGCGTCGCCGGCCGGGCCCTGGCCGCCGCTTGTATCCACGGGAATCCAGACGATAGCGCCACTCTGGCCCTCGCTGCCGGCGCACCGTGGCAGCACGCGTTCTCCCGGTACCTCGGGGACGTACGTTATGTCGCCCGCAGAGACCGTAAACTGAGCACCGTTCGGCGCTTCGCAGAGGACGCGGCCATCCTGGTCGAGGGTGGGCTGGCTGAACTCTAGCCGCGCTTTCTGTCCCAGCAACTGGCGGGCGTCCTCCTCGGAGATACTTCCCCTCATGGTGACGGACGCACGTCCGGTGTCCTCGCGCTCGACGCGGACGTCGTCCACGCCGAACTCCGTAGCCCGGCGCTCCAGGACGTCCTCCAGGATAGTCATTATCGCGCCGCGGTCGACCTCAGCCGGCAGTTCGCTGAAGTCGGCTTCCAGGACTAGCCGGACGGACGGAACACCACCATCGCCACCCCCGCAGGCAGAGAGGGCGAGGGAAAGGGATGCAGCAACCAACACAGCGATAGCGCTCGACAGGCGACCGGTCACAGCAGCCATCATACATCCGCTGCTGAGCCTACCGCCGGGCCGGCGGCATCCAGACGGGCGTCCGTCTGGCCGGAAGCGGGCCAGCGCGCGTTCGTTGGGAGGAGGCATATGACCTTCCGGGG
>Ga0154773_1081_pt3 | contig 13208 bp, 12 predicted proteins | sample Rifle2008BG16ft_FD_105781 | JGI IMG/M metagenome (GOLD analysis project Ga0154773, IMG submission 105781) | Chloroflexi bacterium RBG_16_64_32 | reverse complement strand
TGAGGACGGGAGATGTCCTCATCCGAGCCGATGAGGAATGGAAGGCCGGGATGGGGTGGATTCAGAAGACCGTCACCGTTCTGCTCACGTGGCCATGGCTCTGGCGCTACGGATACCGTCTCTGGGAATAGGGGCTTCGGGAGGGCGCGCGCCGGCCACGCGGGTGACTATGGTGCAAGTGCCTCCGCGCCATGCGGGCTTGCGCGGATCCTAGCCGGTGGATGGGGCTTTCCGCGGCTTGCTGGCGATCCAGGCCACATAGTGTCCAGTGATTGGGGCTAGAGGAGTCGCCGCCAACTTCTCCATCCCCAGAAGGAGGCGTTCCATCCAGGCGGCCCACGAAGGGGCACGGTGTTCGAGCATGTGCACGATCCGGATGGATGGGTAGCGCACGGAATGGTCGATGTAGAATGGTCCTTCGACCTCGAATCCGACGCTCGTCAAGACACGAGTACCCTCGCGTGACGTGAGAGTCTTGCCAATCGGGAACCTATCGGCCCGAAGCCGACGCACGATGGACCGCGGCAGCACCTCCCGGAGAGCGACTTCCAGGTTCCTAGGGTTGTCGAGGGTGAGGAGCATTGCCCCGCCCGGGCGGAGAAGCCGGTGGATCTCGATCAGGGCATGGTGGATCTGGGATGGAGCGTCGAAGTGATCCAGGGTCGAGAGAGAAAGGACGGCCGCGGCGCTGCCAGAGGGGAAGGGGAGGCGGCGAACGTCGCCCACCACGCAGTGCCGCGACGAGTCCTCGCTCCCGATGCGAGCGTCGGCCAGGGCGGCAACCGTACGATCGATGTCGAGGCCGATGAAGCGAAGGTGCCCCGGGAGGTCTGAAGCGTGGTGGTAGGGCCCGCTCGCCTCGTCGAAGAGATCGGTCTTCACCGCGTAGCCGGAGGGCGCGCCGCGGAAGGCGTCACCGATCCAGCGACGGAGGACGGTTTGATGGACGCGCCACCAGGCGCCGTCGCGTGGTCGCACGCCGTGCTCATGAGCTGCCCGCTTCATGCCGAGAGGATCCCTCGCCGCTTCGCGAGCCGCTTCCGCAGCCGATCCGACTCTGGCGGACGGTTCGCGTGAGCGCCGCGCCGTTCGACAAGGTTGAGGTCCTGGGAATTGCGGTTTCCAGGCTCAGCCTTGAGGGACTCCTGGAGGCGGTCGTCCGAACCGTAGAGACACCGGGATGCCCGCCGCTGCTCATCGCCTACGCCAACGCGCACACCTGCAACCTTGCCATGGCCGATCGCGCCTTCCGCCAATGCCTGGACGACGTCGACGTGGTGTACGTGGACGGAAACGGCCCCCGCGTGGCTGCCTGGCTGGCGGGTCACAGTCTTCCGCACCGTCTCACCGGGGCGGATTGGATCGACGCCCTCAGCCGGCTTTGTGTCGAGCGCCCCATGAGCCTGTACTTCGTCGGGGCGGCCGACGGCGTCGCCCGAGAGGCAGCAGAGCGCCTCGCCCTTCGCCATCCTGGCCTCGTGGTACTCGGCTCTCATCCGGGGTACTTCGATGCCAGCGAGGAACAGGCGTTGATTGCCGAGATCCGACGAGCTCGGCCGGACGTCCTGCTCGTGGGCATGACCAGTCCGGCTCAAGAGCGGTGGATGGTGGAGCAGGCACCCAGGCTCGGAGTGCCGGTCGTGTGGTGCGTCGGCGCCATCTTCGACTACGCCTCGGGCCGGCTCCGCCGAGCGCCCCGCTGGATGCGCCGTCTGGGCCTGGAATGGCTGGGTCGACTCCTGATTGAGCCGCGTCGCCTGGCCGTGCGGTACCTGATCGGCCTGCCACTCTTCTTTGGTCGCGCTGTGCGCGAAGGCATTGAACGGAGACTCCATCCCGCCGCTCCCGGGTATCAGGCGGATGGCAAGTCCTGAGCGGCCTGAGCACAGGCGCCGCGCCGAAGCCACTAGTCTCCGTCCGATTCCTGCCACGCCAAGCGCCTGTGCAGGGCGGGCCTGGCCAGCGCGGCGAAAAGGGACGCCGGCACGAGTCCCTTGCGATACAGACTCATTCCGAACTCAAAGACCCTGGCGGCTCCGCCGGATCGTCCTCCGTCGGCCATGGTCTGGAAGCGGCGCATGGCCAGGGTCTCCGCCACCTGGCGCGGGGAGACCGCTTGCTTTCGAGCGGAGCTCAGGATGCGGCCGACATGGGTCTGGGTGTGAAGGCGCAAGGTGCTCTCGATCTCGGGCGTGCCGATCGAGGCGAACTCGAGAACCGAGCCCAGGACGCCTCCGCAGTTGGCGACGAAGTCAGGGACGACGACGACCCCTCGCCGCAGCAAATCAAGCTCGGCATCGCTGGTCAGCGAGTTGTTCGCCCCCGAACAGACAATGCGCGCATGGATGTGGGTAGCCACGGCCGCGTCGATACTGTGGTAGCCGGCGCACGGCAACAGAACATCGGCCGGAAGCGTCGGGAGAGCGTTTGCTGGGAGCGACTGAGCATCCTGGTAGCGTTGCACGACTATGCTCCCCGAAGAGGTGGCAAGCGCCGTCAGCCGTTCGATGTCCAGCCCCGAGGGATCGTAGAGGGCACCGCGCGAAGTGGAGATGGCGACGACGCGGACCCCGGCGGCGGCCAACAGCCCGGCCAGCGCACTGCCGACCTTTCCAAACCCCTCGATCGTCGCCCGAGCCCCCTTGAGGGTCACGCCGGCGATGACCGCCGCCTCCTGCAGACTACAGAAGGTAGTTACAGCCGTGTAGTAGCCGGAGCGTGAAACGCGCAGTTGCCGGGGTGACACTGGCACCCCGGCGGAGCGCAGGACGAGACGAATGTCGTCAACATCTGTCCCCATGTCGGGCGCCGGGACGTAAGCGCGGCTGCGGAGCAAGGGAGCGGCCGCTTCGGCGAATCGAGCCAGCCGTTCCCGCCGCTCCTCGGGTGGTGCCTCCGGATCGGCGCGGACACCGGCCTTCGCCCCGCCAAAAGGCTGGCGAAGGTAGCCATACTTGAGCGTCATCGAGCGGGCCAGATCTCGCAGTTCCGGCTCGTCGACGGTGGAGGACATCCTCAATCCACCGTGGGCGCGAGCGCGAAGGGTGGAGTCGATGACGACGCATCCCATCGGGAGGCCGGCGTCGGTGTAGTTGTGGACGATCGGGTGGGTCATGACCGTCATCTCGGGTTTCGGCGGCGGAGGATGAGTGCCTGCGCACCTGGTCGAGATAGTATAGTAGGCATGAAAGGTTCGCCCTGATCGCCTCGGCGAACCCGATGACTCGACGATGATTCTCGACCTCCTCACGTGCAGCGGTGCAGGTCCGCATCTTCGCCAATCTCAGGAAGACTCGAGCAGGGGTGAGCGCGGTGGAAACCAACCCCTCGCGCTTCTGGAAGTAGAATGCGACCTGGCATCTGTCAGGCCTGATACCGGCCCGGGCCACAGGCTTTCTTCCCCGAGGCAAGGCGATCATGAGAAATGCCCCCGATCAACCACTGCGCCTGCTGCGAACGTTGATTCCGAAGCGGTATCAGCCGTGGCTAAGGGGCATCCACCGGGGACTTGCTGCCATAGGCATGCAGCTCGAGGAACCGTTCCGGACCGCCTTTCCTTACACTCAGGTCCACCCGAACCGCCTTCGGGCCCTGGCGCAGCATGCCCGAACCGTTTGCGGAACCGGCGTTGCAGGTGATGTCGTCGAATGCGGCGTCCTGGATGGGGGGGCGGCCGCGATCATGGCGGCCTTCACTCGAGAATGCCGCAAGCGTATTCATCTCTTCGACGCCTGGGAAGGCTTGCCGCAACGTTCGACCGAGGACGGGCCCCTGGCAGATCCCTGGGTCGGGGATGTCGTCGGAAGCCCCAGACGCGTCCTCCGGATCATGAGACTCCTTGCCATCGACGAGGACAGACTGGTGTTTCACAAGGGGTGGTTTCGCGACACGTTCCCGGTCGCGGACATTTCGGCGATCGCTCTGATGCATATTGACTGCGACTTCTACGAGCCCACCAGGGCGGCCCTGGCGCGGTGGGCGCCGCTTGTCGCGCCCGGTGGGATCGTGCAATTCGACGACTACGAGGACTTCGTGGGTTGTCGTCGTGCCGTGGACGAGTTCCTTGCCGAGCACTCGGCCATTCGACTCGAACGCCTCGGCGCTCCCGGGACCGCGTACTTCATCAGATTCCCGGGACCGCGGTAGACGGCGAGGCGAGGTCGTTCTCGAAAGGCGCGGGTACACCGCGGCTCCAAGAACCGCGGCCGAAGCGTGCAGGCACAGACTTGGGGAGAATGCGTCCAGCCAGCACATGCCGAACGTCTTTGTGAGTCGAATCGCAGGGGATTACCTCGGGGCCATACGGGCAGGACTTGATCACATTGGCCTGTCGGCTTTCGTCAGCCGATCCAGCGTGCTCTTCGTCAAACCAAACCTGACACTCCCCGTCTACTCTCCTGGTGTCATGACATCGATTGCGGCCCTTGAGGCCGTGTTGATCGCTCTCTCCGACTACACCCCGAACCTTATCCTTGGTGATTCGGACCCCGGAGGCTACAACCGATTCTCCATGGACGCTGTTTATCACAGGACAGGAATCTTCGACATTGCCGCCCGGCTTGGCGTAAAGGTCGTCAACTTGAGCCGAGTCGAACGAAGGCGTGTGTCCCTCTCCGTCGGGAAGCGGGAGGTCGAGATTGGCCTGCCGAGGCTTCTCACGGATGACATCGACTTCCTCGTGACTGTCCCTGTCCCGAAGGTCCACATGTATACGGTGCTGAGCCTTGCCTTCAAGAATCAATGGGGTTGCATCCCTGAGCCTGGAGACCGGCTACGATTGCACCCTTATTTCAACGAAGTTGTGTTGAGGGTCAATGAGCTCGTCAAGACACGGGTTGCGGTCGTAGACGGCAGCTACGGCCTCGACGAGAGCGGCCCTCTGCGCGGTCGACCCGTCCCCCTGGGATGGGTTGTCGTGGCGGACAGCCCGGGAGCCGCGGCACGTGTCGTATGCGACCTTCTCCAGATTCCGGTTGAGCGTGTTCCGCACCTCCGGCTCGCCGCCGAGCGAGGGTTGGTCCCTCCCTTCGAGCGAATCGTCTTGAACCAGGATCTGGGACCATTCGTTGCTGACCCTTTCCACCGTCATCTTGCACTCACCGACTACCCGGGGCTTCTCGCATTCCGAAGCCCTGTTCTCGCCTATCTTGCATACTTCTCTCCCTTCGCCGCGCTGCTCCACAAACTGCTCTACCTCTTCCGGAAGCCCTTCTACGACTACGGTCTGTACACCTCCCGATCGCCAGGCGAGACGGAGATGCCGGGGGAGACCCCTCCTCACCCGCGCCGGGACTAGAAGTGCGCAAACTTGCCACACCCCCTTGCCTTGCCCACGATGTCGTGGCTTCACGCTGTTCGACGCCGCCCACGGGGCGTTCTGGAGGAACGCAGTGACGGAGGGCATCGCCGTTCTGGGGGTCCGCATCAGTCCTGTTAACCCGGGGCAAGTTCAGGAAGTCGTCGACGTCCATATCACGCACCATCGCGGCACCTACCTCTGCGTGGCAGCGGTCCACAGCATCATGGCATGCCGACGGGACCCCGCGCTTCGCAAGGTCTTGAACCGCAGTGGCGCGACGACGCCCGACGGGATGCCCCTCGTCTGGCTGTGCCGACTGGCCGGCTTTCGGCACGTCGAGCGTGTCTACGGGCCGGACTTGATGCTCGCTTTGTGCGAGCACGGTGTTGGACGAGACTACCGGCACTTCTTCTTCGGCGGGGGTCCCGCAGTGCCTGAGGCTCTGGCCGAAAGACTTGCCGATCGCATTCCGGGTCTTCGAGTGGTCGGGACGATCTCTCCACCCTTCGGGGAGATCGCTGATTCCGAGGAAGAGGGTTTCGTCGAGCAGATCAACGCCGCCAATCCAGATATCGTTTGGGTCGGCTTGGGGACGGGAACTCAGGAACACTGGATGGCGCGCAATCGGCCGCGGTTGAAGGCGCCGGTTCTGATCGGTGTGGGCGCGGCGTTTGACTTCCTGTCAGGCCGGAAGCGCCAGGCGCCGCCCTGGATGCGGCGCTCTGGGCTCGAGTGGCTCTTTCGTCTGGCGACCGAGCCTCGACGCCTGTGGCCTCGGTACCGCGAATACCCCTTGTTCCTGTTGCTCCTCGCCGGTCAGTTCACCGGCCTCCGCAAGTACCCCGTGGACCGTGGATGAGCCGCACCAGGGAAGGCGGCCGGCCCGTACCTCGATCAAGCCGGATGTCCGCGCGGTGCGAGAGAAAGCGGCCTTGCCCTAGCCCTCGGCGAGGTCCCGGCGTTCTCCGGTCACGCCCGTTGGGAGAACTGCTTTGGCTTCTTCGCGCCGGCGGAAGACTAGCCAGAACGAATAACTGACCCCGCATTCGGTGAGCTGCAGTAGGACGACCGTGATGGCGAGAAACGCGGCACCCCATGACAGCATCCCGGCGATTCCCAAAGCGAGGGACACGACCATCGAGCAGAAGTAGGCGAGCGCGAACCAGCCCATCGTCCGGATGGAGGAGCGAACGGCCAAGTCGGCCCTTGCCGGAAGGGCGCCGATCAGGAGTACGCCGGCCAGGGCCATGTAAGGTATCCAGCCGATGGCCTCCTGATAGCGGTCCCCGTAGAAGCGTGAGGCAAGAAGAGGGATCAGCGCGGCGGCGGCCACGCCGCATCCAATCGCAAGGACCCAGAAGCCAGCAATGAGTTTCCTGTAGGAGACCCTCCGGAACCGCAAGAGGTCGGGCCCCAGGATCATTGCCAGGATGCTCCGGATCAAGCGGAAGGGTCGAATGAGGATCGCCATGGCCGCGAAGGCGGCCACCTGGCTGACGGGCAGGATCTTGCCGGCAACGGCGATCAATCCTTGATCCGGCAGCAGATCCGTTGCCGCGGTTGCCATGAAGACCGCGCCGTCGAGTCGGTGCCGGACCGTGATCCTCTTCGAGCCGGCCGGCAGGACGCGGCGGAGGATCGCCAGGCCCGTCAGGAGTGCGGCTAGGTTCGCTATGACGTACGCCGCGAGCACTGCGCCGAGCCGGACTTCCGCCGCCAACCACAGGCTGGCAAAGCCCGGAATGAGCAGGGCGGAGTTCGGCGCGCGAACGAGAAACGACGACCAGGTGTAGTGTCCCTGCGAATTCAACATGAAGTAGGTCACGGCCAGCAGAGCGCCCAGGAGCGTCAGCACGAAGAGACAAGCGGCGAGCGGAGCCGGGAAGTCGTAGAGGCGCGAAACCGCCCAGGAGGCAAGGGCGATCATCGGGGTGAGATAACCCGCCGTCCATCGCAGGTCGCCTCGCCAATCGAACACCCCCGGTCCGGCTGCAGCATACTGGCGGGTGATCACCGTGCCCAGGCCCACCAGGGCCACGAGACCTAGGATGTCGGAAAGCGAGATGACAATGGCCAGCATCCCCGCCTCCGTCACGGGAAGCTCCCGGTAGAGAAGGCTGAATCCGACGAGGGTGGCCAGGCTCATCAAGGCGCCGATCATCCCAGGCCAGCCGGCCATCTGGATCCATCGGCGGAGGCTTCCCGTTAGCGTGGGGCGATCAACGTTGCTGTCATTCATCGCAGAGGACTGCCGTCCGAGACGGGGCGGCCAGTATAACGCCGCAACGACCCGATGTCTGCGGCAGGTGGAGTGGCGGATACGGCAAAGGCCATCCCGAGGCCCGGTCGAGATCTTTTCAGCGACGACAGATGAAAGAGGCTAGAATCTGAGCCGACGGGTTGGAGCCTGCCACCCGAAGCATGAGAAGAGCCCTCGGCCTCGCACCCCTCAGTCTGTTGCTCCTCGCGCTCGACATCCTGTTGGTGGCCCTCGGCCTCCGGTTGTCGGAGTCCTTACGCCTGGTATTGCCGTACGGCCAGCAGATACCGGCCTCGGGGGTCGTCCTTCCGCGGCAGGTGTATCTCATAGCGGAGATCTGTTGGATCTTGGCTCTCGCCGGCTGGGGGGCCTACCGCCCCCGCGCGGTGCTCCGTTGGTTCCAGGAAGCCGGACGGGTCGTGTTGGGCGCCGCCACCGGCTCGATGATCCTGGCGGGAATCCTCTACTTCACCGTTCGAGAGATTTCGCGCCTCCAGTTCCTCTACTTCGCTTGCGCAGCGCTTGGCCTGATCCTCACCGCGCGCGCAGGGCTCCGCCTCTACTTCCGCGCCATCGGAAGATCAAGGCCGGGCTGGCGGAACCGGGTCCTGATCGTGGGGGCAGGCGAGCTGGGGCAGAGGGCGGCCGCGATCGTGGTTGACCACAGTCGTTGGGGCTACTCCCTGGCCGGGTTTCTGGACGATGATCCAGCCAAAACGGGGCAAACCTTCGTGGCCCACTCCGTCCTGTCCTCTGTGGACAGCGTCTCGGAAATCGCCTCGAGTGGGAAGGTCGATGAAGTATGGATTTGCCTTCCCGGCCGATCCTACGAGCGAATCCATTGGGTCGTCACTCAGCTCGAGAGGCACCCGGTGCGCATCAAGATCGCCCCCGACTTCTTCTCGCTGGCGCTCGTTCGGGCCCGGGCCGAGGTCATTGCCGGGATCGCGCTCATCGGATTGAGGGAACCGGTCATCGAGGGGCCTGCCCGGGTCGTCAAGCGGGTCTTCGACGTCCTCGTCGCCATGGCGCTGCTCATCGTTCTCGCCATCCCGCTGGCGGTCATCGCCCTGCTCGTTCGTCAGGACTCGAGAGGCCCGGTGCTCTTTCGCCAAACCAGAGTCGGCGAGAATGGCCGGCTCTTTGAAATGCTCAAGTTCCGCACGATGCGAGAAGGTGCCGAGACACTGCAGCCCCAGGTCAACGTTCAGACCGCCGACGGCAAGACACTCCACAAGCAGCCCAACGACCCTCGGGTCACACGGGTTGGGCGCTTCCTGCGCCGCTACAGTCTGGACGAGCTGCCCCAGCTGTGGCACGTACTGATTGGAGAGATGACGCTGGTGGGCCCCAGGCCGGAACTCCCGTGGCTGGTCGATCGCTATGATTCCTGGCAGCGGAAGCGGTTTGCGGTTCCCCAGGGGCTGACGGGGTGGTGGCAGATCAACGGTCGCTCCGACAAGCCGATGCACTTGAGCACGGAGGATGACCTGTACTACGTCTACAACTACTCCCTGTGGTTCGACATCCTCATCCTCCTGCGGACTCCTGTGGCGGTTCTCCTTGGAAAGGGCGCCTTCTGACCACCGAGCGCACTCTGTCGGCGTGAAACCGCAGGTGTCCGTCATCGTCCCGTGCTACAACGAGGCCGCCACCATCGGTCTCCTGCTCGAGGCGCTGGCGCGTCAGGACTGCGGCCGGGATCTCATGGAAGTTCTGCTGTCGGATGGAATGTCCCAGGACGCGACGCGTCAGGTCGCCACGCAGATCGCCGCGCGGTACGAGGATTTCACCCTCCGGATCATCGACAACCCGGTGCGGTCCATCCCGGCCGCTCTGAACCGGGCGATCGCGGCCGCCCGCGGGGAGGTCCTGATTCGGCTGGACGCGCACTCCATCCCGGCCGAGGACTACGTCCGCCGCTGTCTGGAAACGCTGCGGTCCACGGGCGCCGCCAACGTTGGCGGGCAATGGGAGATTCGCCCGTCGGCGCCGGGGGCTGTCGGGAGATCGGTCGTGGAGGCCGGGTCCCATCCGATGGGCGCCGGCGATGCCCGCTACCGCACCGGAGGGGAGGCCGGCCCGGTCGAGACCGTTCCGTTTGGCGCTTTCCCCCGCCCCTGGCTCGAGGCCGTCGGCGGCTACGACGAAACGCTGCTCGCCAACGAGGACTACGAACTGAATCTTCGATTGCGCCGCGCCGGCGGGGTCGTCTGGTTTGACCCGCGGATCCGGTCGGTGTACTTTGCCCGGCCGACCTTTCGTGCACTGGGGCATCAGTACTTCCGCTACGGCTTCTGGAAGGGGCGGATGCTTCTGCGCTATCCCGAGTCGCTGAGATGGCGGCAGGCGATAGCGCCCATCCTGGTCTTGCTCTCCGCCGTCCTGGCCGGCCTGTCGATCTGGCTGCCGCTGGCCCGCCTGCTGCTCGCATTAGAATGGGGCACCTATGCTGCTGCGCTTTTCATCAGCGGCGTGGAACGGGCCATTCGCCGGCGGGATGTACATCTCTTGTGGGGATTGCCGGCCGCGCTCGTGACGATTCACTGGACGTGGGGCGCAGGGTTCTGGTGGGGCATCCTGACCGGGCTGGCTAGGAGCGCGCGTGACCGTCAGTCTTCCTCGGGCTAGAGGCGTTCGCCTTCGTTCAGGGGAGCGACGCCTGATCCTGGTGGCGGGGGATGTGCTTGCCGCCGTGGCCGGGGCGGCCATCGCTCTCAGCCTGTGGGGTCGCTTCGACTTCCTGGGCCCTACGCTGGAGTTTATTCAGGCACGCGCCATCTGGTTCATGTTCCTACCCCTCCTGTGGCCCGTGTTCATGGTCAACCTGTACGACGTCCATCGAGCCGCCTCCTGGCGAGACACGGTCAAAGGGGTCTTCCTGGCGGTGGCGGCCGGGGCCGTCCTGTATCTAGTGCTCTATTTCCTGCAGGGCGGATCGCTGGCTCGTCGGGGGATTCTGTACTTCCTCGGTGCGACCCTGGCGTTCACGCTGATGTGGCGGGCGGTCTACATCCGGGTCTTCACCGCGCCCGCTCTCATGCGGCGCGTCTTGATCGTCGGCGCCGGCCTGGGCGGGCGGACCCTGCTCACGATCTACAATGGAGCGTGGCCCAAGCCTTTCCTACTGATGGGCCTGATCGATGATGATGTTCAGAAGCTGTATGAGAACCTAGATGGATTTGCCGTGCTGGGGGGCAGTGCCGAGCTTCCGAAGGTCATCGCCGAGACAGGGGCGACGGACCTGATCGTCGCCATCCAAGGCCAGATGACCGGCGCCATGTTCCAGAGCCTGCTGGAGGCGCAGGAACAGGGCGTCGAGATCACCCGCCTGGCGGTGGCCTACGAGGACTTGCTCGGACGCCTGCCCATCCAGCACCTTGAGGCGGATTGGCTTCTGCGCTCCTTCGTCGACGAGCTGCGTGTGAGCGGCCTGTACCTGCTTGCCAAGCGCCTGCTCGACCTCGCCGGCGCCCTGTTCGGGCTGGCGGTTTTCGCCTTGCTGCTGCCGTGGGCTGCCGCGGCGATCCTGCTGGACAGCGGTCGCCCGATCTTCTTCCGGCAGGCGCGCCTCGGCCAGGGAGGGCGACCCTACCGTATGATCAAACTCCGCACGATGCGTCAGGACGCCGAGGCCGACGGCCAACCTCACTGGGCGGCGACCGTCGATCCGCGGGCAACGCGCGTCGGGCGGATCCTGCGACGCACGCACCTCGACGAATTCCCCCAATTCTGGAGCGTGGTTCGCGGCGACATGAGCCTGGTCGGGCCGCGTCCGGAGCGGCCGGAACTCGTGGCCGAGCTGGAAAAGCAAATCCCGTTCTATCGGGCGCGGCTGCTGGTCAAGCCCGGCATCACCGGCTGGGCCCAGGTCAACTACGGCAAAGGCGCCTCCGTCGAAGGATCGGCGGAGAAGCTCGAATTCGACCTGTACTACATCAAGCACCGGAGTCTGTGGATGGATCTGTGGATCCTGCTGCGTACGGTGGGCTCGGTGTTCGGGTTCAAGGGCGTCTGATCCGTGGGACGAGTACTGGTCACCGGTGGGGCCGGCTTCATCGGCTCGCATCTGGTGCGGGCCCTGCTGGCGCGGGACGACGACGTGCTCGTCCTCGACGACCTGTCGACCGGCGCCCGTGCCAACCTGGCCGATCTCCCGATGGAGCTCCTCGTCGCCGACCTGGCCGAAGCAGACCAGGCGCGGGCGGCGACACACGGCGTCGACGCCGTCTTCCATCTAGGGGCGATGATCTCCGTCCCCGCCTCCCTCGAGAACCCGGCCAGCTGTTACCGGACAAACGTCCTCGGGTCGTTGCACGTGCTGGAGGCGGCGCGCCGAGAGCAGGTGCGGCGCGTGGTTCTGGCCTCGTCGTGTGCCGTCTATGGGGACCACGACGGCCCGGTCGCTGAAGACGCCGCCTCACGGCCGATGTCGCCGTACGCGTCGTCGAAGCTGGCGATGGAGGATCTGGCGCGGCTCTACACCTCGGCCTTTGGCCTCCAGACCGTCTGTCTGCGCTTCTTCAATGTCTACGGGCCGCGCCAGGACATCCACTCGCCGTACGCCGCCGTCATCCCGTTGTTCATCGAAGCGCTTCTCGACGGACGGCCGCCGACGATCTACGGCGACGGCGAACAGTCGCGTGACTTCGTCTTCGTCGAGGACGTGGTCCAGGCGATGCTGGAAGCCTCCGAAGCGGCCGTCGGCGGCCAAGTGTTCAATGTCGGGCAGGGGCAATCGCGGACGGTCCTCGAGTTGGCCGAAGCCCTCGCCGCCATCGTCCCGGGGTCCCCGGCGCCGGTGTTCGGGCCGGCCCGGGCAGGGGACATCCGCACCTCGGCGGCCGACATCGGCCGCGCGACGAAGGCGTTGGGTTACCGCCCGGCCTGGGACTTGCACCAGGGCCTGCAGGCGACGGTAGAATGGATGCGGGCCTGGCGTAGGCCCGCCGCTGCATGAAACACCCCTTCCAGATCCGCAACCGCTTCCTGCTGCTGGCGGACCTCGTCCTGATCGTGACGGCCGTGGTCGCCAGCTTCGCGCTGCGCCTGGACATCGGGCGGGCCTTCGTCAGCTACCTGCCGCAGGCCTGGCTGATGATCGCCATCGCGCTGCTGGTGAAACCGACGGTGTTCTACCTGCTCGGCATGTACCGTCGCTACTGGGTCTACGCCAGTGTGCGCGAGATCCAGGTCATCGCCGTAGCCACGGCCACCGCCTCGATCTTCGTCGCGCTGTTCGTGATTCTGCTCGTGCCGCTGGTCGGGCTGCGCGGCTTCCCGCGCTCGGTTCTGGGGATCGACTGGCTCCTTTCGCTGTTCCTGATCGGCGGGTTGCGCTTCTCGGTGCGCTTGATGGCCGAGCTGACGCAGCGCAACGGCCACGAGGCACGCCCGGGAGGCATCCGGCGGGTGGTGGTGGTGGGCGCCGGCGATGCCGGGACGCTGATGGTGCGCGAAATGCAGCGCAATCCGCAGCTCCATCTGCGCCCGGTGGCCTTCGTCGACGACGACACCGAGAAACTCAAGAAGGACATCTACGGCGTGCGCGTCGCCGGCCGCCTCGATCAACTGCCGACGGTCGTCGAACGCAATCGCGCCGACGAAGTCATCATCGCCATCCCGACCGCCTCCGGCCCGACGGTGCGG
>Ga0154773_1067_pt1 | contig 14743 bp, 12 predicted proteins | sample Rifle2008BG16ft_FD_105781 | JGI IMG/M metagenome (GOLD analysis project Ga0154773, IMG submission 105781) | Chloroflexi bacterium RBG_16_64_32 | reverse complement strand
GACGCGCAGAACTTTAGCCTCATCTGCGACACGAACGGCTGGCGAGCGCCGACCGCCGCATCATAGACGGTACAAACCATTGCGATAATAGTAGCACGGCGGTCAAGCGCCGACAAGGGTAACTGACCCCGCAGGCGGCGCGGATTCACCCACGCTTGAAGTCAATACAGACGCGTGTGTGAGCGGCCTTGAGGCTTTTCTCGGAGTTAGCGATTGTGCGCCTGGCTCTGGAGGCTGTCAACGAGGCGCTGCGCGACCGCTAGCGGTTCAAGCGGGCCGCGCCTACCATGGGTGTAGATGCGCATCGCCATCCTCGCCGACGTCCACGCCAACCTCGCCGCCCTGGAGGCCGTGCTCCGCCACGCCGAAGCCCAGGCCGCCACCGACGCCCTCTGGTGCCTCGGCGATACCGTCGACTACGGCCCCCAGCCTTCGGAATGCATCGCCAGGCTGCGGGGTCTGGGCACCGTGGCGGTCGCCGGCAACCACGACCGGGCGGCCACCGGGGCGATCGGCACCGAGGAGTTCAACCCGGACGCCGCCACGGCCGCCGTCTGGACACGCGCCCGGCTCTCCCAGGACGACGCCGCTTACCTGAACGCCCTGCCGGAGGTGGCGTACGCCGGGGCCGGCCGAGACGCCAGCCCGGAGGCCGGGGCGTCAGGCGCGGAGTTCACGCTCGTCCACGGCACCCTGCGCGACCCCATCTGGGAGTACCTCCACTCCCACGAGGCGGCCCTGGCCCACCTTGAGCGGCAGCAGACGCCTTTCAGCTTCGTCGGCCACACCCACATACCGGTGCTGGTATTGCCAGGCGATGAGTTCCCCCACGGCTGCGAGCTGTACCACCTGGAGGACGGCGCCCGCCGGCAGCTACCCGGCGACCGCAAACTCGTGATCAACCCGGGCGGCGTCGGCCAGCCCCGCGACGGCGACCCCCGCGCCGCCTACGCCGTATACGACTCCGAACAGAAGACGATCACCGTTCACCGAGTGGAGTACGACATACCGGCCACACAGAGGCTGATGGAGGACGCAGGCCTACCCCGCTGGCTCATAGAGCGGCTGGCCATTGGGCGTTAGCCCACGTTGGCGCTGAACCAGTCCCAGTACTCCGGCCAGTCCGGCAGGGGCATCCAGGACGGACGGGTGTAGTAGATGGAGCCCGCAATCGCGAACGCCTCTATCGGGTTGGCGGCGCTGATAGTGGTGGATGCGCCGCCGCTCGTGACGTAGCTCAGAGGGCGTCCCTCGTACACGTACAGCGAGTCCAGCGCTGACCAGGGCGCGGTCGCCGCCAGCCGCACGTCATCGTCGCTGCTGGTCTGCCGCCAGCCCGTCGCCTCCATGAACGAACGCATCTCCGGCTGGAGCAACGCCAGCGCGTACTCGTCCGGGCCCACGTTTCGGAACTGGTACGCGTGCAGCATCTCGTGCCCGATAGACATGGTGCCCGCGCCGACGCTTAGCACCACCTGGTTGCTTGCGTGATAGCCGCCCGGGCCCTGATCGGAGTTCGTGTAGTACGCGATCGCAAACTCGCCGTACGGCTGCCATCCGCCTGCCGTTCGACCCTGGTCGTTGGATACGAACGTCAGCGGGCCGTGGCCGTGAGCGACAACGGTGGAGACTATCGTGTCCGGCAGCCGGTCTATGGCGCTGATCACAGCCTGGACGTTGATCGCCTGCGCCTCATCGACGGCGCCCCAGTTCTGGCCCTCGACGATGATCAGCACCCCGTAGGCCTCCTCCGCCTCGGCGGCCAAGCGGACCGCTTCGCCGGCGGGAGCGGGGGCCGGCGCGGGCGCGGCCGGAGTCGGCTCCGCCGACCAGGAGCTGGCGACGGTTCTTGGCGCCTGGACTACCGATGATGCTACCTCCTCTTCGCTCTCGACAAGCGAGAGCTGGACCTCCGGCACATCCTCCTCGGCCGGGCCCTCCGTCACGGACGGGGCCCTGGTGTCTTCCGGATTGGGTGCCAGCTGCGCCGGCTCGACCATGACCTTGACCGGCACAGGCGACTCGGCGGGCGTCGGCGAATTGTCCGGCGCCGTTGCGCGGCTGGACGGGGTCTGCGCGGCGATGACGCCCACGGCGGCCATGAACAGGACAACCACGACAGCAAGCCCCAGGACGAAGATGTAGCCGCCCGAAAATGAGCGCTTGCGGCGGGGCGGTCCGCTGTTGGGACCGGAACCGTTGTTATTGTCCTGCCAGGTGGGGTGCCAACCCCTGGCCATACAGTCCTCCCTCTTGGGCTCGCCCCGGGCTCCAGCGCTGTCACATACGCGGGTCTTGGGTCCGTTGCCACCCTTGCGCCTGTGTGAGTCGATGGGCTTGGGGAAGCCGTATCGGTTCAGGAGAGCGGATGGGGTTCATCGCCTCCAGTTCCACCGTAAGTCAACCGTTTATCAACATCAGTTAATGGATGGTTAAGAGTGGATGGTATTTGACGATTTATCGCGGCGGATTGATACCGTGTTCTCGCAGGCCACCTGTAGCCGCTATAATGCGGGGAGCCCTATGAACGAAGTGACCGTCGTCCTCGCCTTCGGCCTCGGCGACGACCTCGTCGCTCCCATCCGGCGGGTGAGCCCGCGCCTGCGGGTAGTGGTCCTGTCCTGGGCGCAACGGCAGGTATACCGCAAGGGCCGCCCCGTCTGGTTAGCCTACGCCGAGGGCCGCCGCCCCGAGGGCGAGACGGAGGAAGAGGCCGCGGCGAACCTGGCCGCCATCCTCGCCCAGACCGAGGTCCTCTTCACGTCACCCATGATCCCTCCCGACATAGCCGACACCGCGCCCAACCTGCGATGGGTGCAGCTCACCTCCGCGGGCCTGGACCGGCTCCTGGACAGCGAGCTGGCCTCCGCCCGCGGGCGGATCACTCTCACCACCGCCAGCGGCATCCACGCCGTGCCCATCGGCGAGTACGTGATGGGCGCCATGCTCGCCTTCGCCAAAGGGTTCGCCGGAGCGATGCGCGCCCAGACGGAGCGCACCTGGCGTCCCTACCTGGCCGAGGAGCTCTACGGCAAGACGGTCGGCATTGTCGGCCTGGGCGCCATCGGTGGCCACGTGGCCAGGCTGGCCAAGACCGACGGCATGCGCGTGCTAGCCATTCGCCGCTCCGTCCAGAGGCGAGCCGAAGGCCACGACACAGGGGTGGCGGACGTGGACGAGCTCCTGCCGCCGTCCGACCTGCCCTATCTGCTGTCCCAGGCCGATTATGTGGTCATCGCCGTGCCCCTGACACAGGAGTCCCGCGGTCTCATCGGCGAAGGTGAGCTGCGGGCCATGAAGACCACGGCGCGCATCATCAATATCGCCCGCGGCGCTGTCATCGACGAGGCGGCGCTCGTGCGCGCCCTCAAAGAGGGCTCGATCGCCGGCGCCGCTCTGGACGTGTTCGAGCAGGAGCCGCTGTCGCCGGAGAGCGAGCTCTGGGGGATGGAGAACGTGATCCTGACGCCGCACATCAGCGGCGGCACGCCGGTCTACATGGAGCGGGCCGTTGCCCTGTTCGCCGATAACCTTCGCCGCTACCTGGCCGGCGAGCCCCTGCGCAACACCGTCGACCTTAAGCGCGGGTACTGATCTGGACTCTTGCCCCCACCGATGGTTGCCCCATGCGATATGCCGGTCTGACCTACGAGGAGCTGCGCGATCTAGCGCCCCAGGTGCGCGCGGTCTTCATCCCCCTGGGATGCACGGAGCAGCAGGGACCGCACCTGCCCACTGATTTTGACACCTGGATGATCGCCAGACTCTGCGAGGACATCGCAGAGAGCTTGCAGAGCGACCACGGCGAGCTCGTCCTCGTGATGCCGGCCCTGCCGTTCGGCCCCACGCCTGAACACGTAGGGTTCGGATTCGGCTACGTCAACCTTCGCCAGTCCACACACGAAGCGCTGGTGGAGGACGTGCTGGAGAGCCTCGCCGCCCAGGGATTCAACACCCTGGTCGTCTGGCGGGGGTGCGGTCAGCATGACCTCCAGGCGGTGATCGACCCCTTCAACGTCTCGCATGAGGACTGCGCCGCCTATCAACCGGTCATCGACTACGGGACTGTCTGCGACACGGCCTTCGGCCGCCAGATACCAGGCGGCCACGCCGACTCCTTCGCTACGTCCATCCGCCTGTGCCTGGACAAGGACGCCGTTCGAGCAGACCGGGTGCGCATGCCCGCGTTGCGACCCTTCGAGTGGGGCCGCGACATGGATTTCTCCTCTGTATCCGACACGGGCGTCGTCGGCGATCCCACTCAGGGCAGCGCCGAGGCGGGCGCCAGGATCTGGGAGCTGTGCGTGCGCGAAGGCGTCCTACTCACCAGGCTCCTGCTCGAGGGCCGTGCCGGCCAGGTGAGGCAAACGTGGCACTTCCTCCCTTGAACGCAGGGGCGGTAGCTGCTGGAGCCTGCCGCTAGATAAGACGTATGCCGCTTTCGACGGCCTCACGGACAATGGTGATACGCTTGGTCATCTTCTCAAACTCGTCCGGGGTGTAGCAAAGGAAATCGTAGGCAACCCGTGGCTCGCGCAGCGACTCCAATTTGCTGGCTCGGGTGAGGAATCGCATGTCCTCGAACTCCGGCGATACCACGATGAAGTCGTAGTCACTCCATCCATCTCCGCGGCCCGCAGCCCGCGAGCCGAACCAGATAAGAGCGGTCACCTTCATTTGGCGCTCTATCCGGTCGCGGAACCGTTCAACTAGTGGATCTCTGATCGTTGTCGCGCCCATTGCAACACCTTTTCGGCTAGTTCGACGTGTCCACGGCTCTCCTCATAGTTTACCGTCTCAGCCGGGAGAGTGCTGGGAGTGATGTCGGGGTAGCGCGAAACTAGATACACCGCGGACAGCTCGGTCAGGGATGTCAACCATTCGGCGGGCAGTTCGGCTTCTTCACCCAGCTCCCTCAGGTCGTGTGTCCGTCTGGGTGGCTGGCCTTTGCCGATGAAAAGTAGCGCCTTGAGTGCCTTCTCCGCCACCTGCTGCGCAAAGTAGGATGCCGCGTAGTGGCGTCCACCCTGCAAGAGCACCCGTGCCGTTTTCAGATCCTCCCCCGCCTGGCGGAACCAGAGGTGGCCTTCCTCTTCCAAGGCCTACGGCGCCGCCGCTACAAGCTTCGTCTCTTCCCGCCGTCTCCCCGGGTGCAGGGCGGCCTTCAGCACCTCGTCCACGTGGCTCACCAACACGAACTCCAGCTCCCGCCGCACCTCCTCCGACACCTCCGCCAGATCGTTCTCATTCTCGTCCGGCACGATGACACGCTTGATACCGGCGCGGTGGGCGGCCAGCACCTTGTCGCGGACCGAGCCGACGGGCAAAACCTTTCCCCTCAATGTGATCTCCCCCGTCATAGCCACGTCCCTTCGCACCGGCCGCCTGGTGATAGCCGACACCAGGGCGGTGGCGATCGTTACCCCGGCGGAGGGCCCGTCTTTAGGTATCGCTCCCGCGGGCACGTGGATGTGGATGTCGTGCTTGTCGAAGAAGGAGGGTTGGATGTCCAGCGCGGGGGCGCGGGAGCGGGCGTAGGTCAGGGCCGCCTGAGCCGACTCCTGCATCACCTCGCCCAGCTTGCCGGTTAGGATAAGCCTCCCCTTGCCGGGCACTGTGGAGACTTCCACGAACAACACGTCGCCACCGGTCATGGTGGCGGCCAAGCCGGTGGCCACCCCCACCTCATCCTTCCCCTCGGCCAGCTCCCAGCGGAACCGAGGCGGCCCCAGGAAGTCCTCAAGGTTCTCGTCTCCCACCGTCAGCGACTCCGTCTCGCCCTTGGCCACCCTACGCGCCACGCCGCGGCAGATGGCCCCCAACTCCCGCTCCAGGTTTCGGACGCCCGCCTCCCGCGTGTACGAACGTGCAATCTCGAGAATGGCGTCGTCGGTAACCGTGAGCATCTTCTCGGGGATCCCGTTTTCCGTCACCTGGCGGGGCAACAGGTAGCGCCTGGCGATCTCCAGCTTCTCGTGCTCCGTGTAACCGGGCAGCTCGATGACCTCCATCCGATCACGCAACGGCGGCGGTATGGGGTCCGTGAGGTTGGCCGTAGTGATAAAGAACACCTTGGACAGGTCGAAAGGCACGTCCAGGTAGTGGTCGCTGAAGGTGTGGTTCTGGGCCGGGTCCAGCACCTCCAGGAGCGCCGACGCAGGGTCGCCGCGGAAGTCCACCCCCAGCTTGTCCACTTCGTCCAGCATGAACAAAGGATTGTTAGAGCCGCAGCGACGAATCTCCTGGATGACGCGGCCGGGGAGGGCGCCGACATACGTGCGCCGGTGGCCGCGGATCTCCGCCTCGTCGCGCATCCCGCCCAGCGACATGCGGATGAAATTGCGCCCCAGCGCCCGCGAAATGGACTGGCCCAGAGAGGTCTTGCCGGTGCCCGGAGGCCCCACGAAGCAGAGGATTGGCCCGCGCGTCTCGCCGGCCCTGAGCTGGCGCACGGCCAGGAAGTCAAGAATGCGCTGCTTCACCTTCTCCAGCCCGTAGTGGTCCTCATTCAGGATCTTTTCCGCTCGATCGATGTCCAGGTTGTCCTCCGTGTTGATCTTCCACGGCAGGTCGGCCAGCCACTCCAAGTAGGTGCGGGCCACCTGATACTCCGGCGAGATTGACGGGATCGTGAGGAGGCGCTGCATCTCGCGGTCGGCCTCTTTCCCGGCCGCTTCCGGCAGGTCAGCCTCGTCCAGCCTCTTCTTCAGCTCGCTCAGCTCCGGCGTGATATCCCCCTCCCCCAGCTCTTTCTGGATCGCCTTCAGCTGTTCCCGCAGGATGAACTCGCGCTGCCGCTTGTCCAGCTCACCCTTCACCTCGGACTGAATCTTGGACTCCACCTCCATCACCTCTTGCTCGTGGCGCAGCATGTCGATCACGAGCCGCAGACGTTTGGACACATCCAGCTCCTCGAGCACCTGCTGCCGCTGCTCCGGGGTGATGTGAAGATTGGCGGCGATGAAATCGGCTAAGGCGGATGGTTCTGAGATGTTATTAACGGCCGCCCCCAACTCCTTGGGCAACGCCTCCGATATCTCAACGACATTCTGAAAGGCGGCGACGGCGCTGCGCATCATCGCCTCGGTCTCCAGGCTGGCCCCGACTATGTCCTCCAGTCGCTCCACGCGACCGCGTATCCAGGGCTTGGACTGCTCGACCTCGCATATCCGGACGCGGGCGACGCCCTGGAGGATGGCGTGAACGGTGCCATCCGGGGCCTTGGCCATGCGCACGATAGTGGCGGCGGTGCCGAGGTCATGGAGCTCGCCCTCGTAGCGGCCCTCCTCAGGGCTGGGCTTCTGTGAGAACAGGCCCAGCACTTTGACGTCGGCGGCGGCCGCATCGTCAATCGCCTTAACGTCCTTCTCCTCGGTGGCCAGGACGGGCATAAGCTGCTGCGGATACATCACCGTGGAGCCGCTCCCAATGAAAGGGATCACATCCGGGAGTCGAATCTGGGGGTTCTCTCCCTGCGGGTTAGGCTGCGCCCGCTGGGCCTCGTCTTGTTCAGCCTGCGTTTCTTGACTCATTTACCCGCCCCAACCTTTACGCCGACCGGCAGAGCCGGCTGTCCTAACGGACGACGATCTTCACTTGGCGGCTCGTGCGGCGGGTCACTTTCGGCAGCACGATCTCTAACACCCCCTGCGAGTACTGGGCCCTGGCCTGGCCCGGGTTGACCTCGGCAGGGAGGTGAAGCTCGCGCCGGAACGGTCCGTAGCAGATCTCCATCTGTGAGTAGAGACGCCCGGGCTGCGCGGCGCTCGGCCGCCGCTCCCCGCTCATGACAAGCACCCTCCTGTTCACCGCGATCTCCACCTCTTCCTCTATGATGCCGGCGATCTCCGCCACCACCACCACCTCGCGATCCGTCTCGTAGACGTCTGCGGGCGGCTCGATCAGCGGGGCACAGAAGCGCGGGGATCCGGGCGGGCCCAGAACCTGGCGCCAGGCCTGCTCCATGCGCTCATTGATGCGCTCAAAATCAGAGAAAATGTCGGCTGTTCGCTGCTTCATGGCTGCGACCTCCGAATCATGGACCCTCCACCTCCACGGTCATTTCCACTTCCACAGGAATGTTCATCGGCAGCTCCGCCACGCCAACCGAGCTGCGGGCATGGGCGCCTTTATCACTGAACAACGATAGCAGGAAGGAAGATGCCCCGTCCACCACGACATGCTGCTGACTGAATCCCGGGCCGCTGTTGACGAAGGCCAGCAGTTTCACGATGCGGCTGACCCGGTCCAGGTCGCCCAGGACCTCCTGGAGAGCGCTGAGGCAGTTCAGCACGCACAGCCTCGCCGCTTCCTGCCCGGCCTGTACATTCAGCTCTACGCCCAACTTCCCCGTGACCATCCCCTCTGGCCCGACCGGCCCGGCGCCCGACACGAACACCAGGTTCCCGCTGCGCACGGCCCCGACGTACTGACCGGCGGAGCGCCGCTGGGGCAGCTCCAGCCCCATCTCGCTCAGCCGTTGAAGGACCCTGGACACTCCTAACTACCCTTGCGCGGAGACCGCCGCCGTGGTGCGGGTGCGGACTTGGCAGCAGACGCTCTGCCTTTGGCGGAAGTCTTCCCGGACTTGGCGCTTGACCGCTGAGTCTTGGCCGGCGGGGAAGTTTTCCCACCCGTGGCCGCAGATGACTTGCTCCCGGCGGAAGGCGCCCGCGACTTGGCAGCGGAACGCTGAGCCTTCGGCGGTGAGACCTTCCCCTTACCCTTCGCCCCGTGCTTCCCTGCACGACCACCAGCCCTCTTCGCGGGCTGCTTCTTGCCGCCCGCCACGGACTCCGGTTGTGCGCTCACGCCGGTAAGAAGGACAGCCTCTTCCTTGTACTCCCGTGCCGTATCGATAATGGTGACCGCCGCGACCGCGTCCCCATCTTCGACATCCATCAGCGTTACGCCCTGTGTAGATCGCCCCTGGACGGAGATGTGCTCCATCGGGGTGCGCAGTACGATCCCGCCTTCCGATATAAGCATCAGCTCCTGCGACGGGTTTACCATACGAGCGGAGATGAGGTTGCCGGTCTTGGCGTTGACCTTGAAGGTGATTACGCCCTGGCCGCCTCGGCCCTGCAGCGGGTATTCTTCCACGGGCGTGCGCTTTCCGAACCCCTGCGACGTGACGACCAGCATCGCCTCCTTCGGCTTGGCGATCTCCATCGCCACCACCCGGTCGCTCTTGCCAAGCCTCACCCCTCGCACCCCACCGGACTGCCGCGACGCGGAGCGTAGCGCGTGCACGGAAAAGCGCAGGCTCTTACCCTCCGCCGTCACCAGCAGCGCATTATCATCGTCGCTGGCCATCTTGACGGAGACCAACTCATCTTCCGGCTCCAGGTCCATGGCGTTGAGGCCGCCGCGCCGGACGTTGGCGAACTTCTTCAGGGGCGTCTTCTTCACCTCACCCAGCTTCGAGCCCATCACCAGGAAGTCTCGCTCCAGGTCCTTGGGCAAGCGCACAACGGCCGTCACCCACTCCCGCTGATCGACGGAAACGAGGTTTATCAGGGGGATTCCGCGGGCCATGCGTGCGGCGTCGGGCAGCTCATAGGCCTTGATCTGGAAACAGCGGCCGCGATCTGTGAAGAAGAGGAGGTCGTCGTGCGTATCGGCCACCAGCAGGTGACGGACGGCGTCGTCCTCCCGGGTCCGCATGCCGGTGACGCCGCGGCCGCCGCGGCGCTGAGCGCGATAGGTGTCCAGCGGCAGCCGTTTCACGTACCCATGGATGGACAGCGTGACCACCACTTCCTGGTGCGCCACCAGGTCCTCCTCGGAGAACTCCTCCGGCTCCTGTTCCATGATCTGCGTCCTGCGCTCATCCCCGAAGCGCTCCTTCACCTCCTGGGCGTCATCGCGGATGAGGTAATCGATCTTGCGGGGGTTGGCCAGCAAGTCCTCCAGATAGCCTATCTGCTTGATGATCTCCGCGTACTCATCCTGGATCTTCTCGCGCTCCAGGCGGGCCAGGCGGCGCAGCTGCATGTCCAGAACGGCCTGGGCCTGACGGTCGCTGAGCTTGAACGGTGCCTTCATCAGCCGCTGCTTCGCCTCGTCTGCGGAGGGCGACCCCCGGATCGCCTTGATCACCGCGTCCAGCTGATCAAGCGCCTTGAGCAGCCCCTCCAGGATGTGGCCCCGCTCTCGCGCTTTCTCCAGATCGAACTCCGAGCGGCGCCGGATCACCACCCGCCGGTGTGCGATGAACGAATCCAGCATCCGCTTTAGGCTCACCGTCCTCGGCTGACCGTCCACCAGCGCCAGCATGTTCATGGGGAAGGTAGACTGCATGGCCGTGAACTTGAACAGGTTGCTCAGCACCTGTCGCGGCTGCCCCTCGCGCTTAAGCTCAATGACGACACGCATGCCGTGGCGGTCGGACTCGTCCCGCAGCTCCGAGATGCCGTCTATGCGCTTGCTGCGGACCAGGCCGGCGATCTTCTCGATAAGCGCCGCCTTGTTAGTCTGGTACGGCAGCTCGTTTACAACGATCTGGTAGCGACCTCCCCGGGCCATCTCCTCGATGTGGGCGCGCGCCCGGACGAATACCCGCCCCCGCCCGTCCGCGTAGGCTGTGCGGATCGCGTCCCGCCTCTCGCTCGTGGGGCCCTGGCCGTTGGTCGCCGGCAGCCGCACAGTCTCGTAGCGGAAGAGCACGCCCCCGGTGGGGAAGTCCGGCGCAAGGACAATCTCCGCAAGGTCCGCGGTAGTCGCCTCCGGGTTCTCAATCAGGTAGGCGATGGCGTCGCACACCTCGCTCAGGTTGTGGGGCGGGATGTTCGTGGCCATACCCACAGCGATACCGGTGGCCCCGTTCACCAGCAGGTTGGGTAGCCGCGCCGGCAGCACCACGGGTTCCTGCAAAGAGCCATCGAAGTTGGGCGCGAAGTCCACCGTGTTGCGGTCGATGTCCGCCAGCATCTCGTCGGCGATGGCGGCCAGGCGCGCCTCCGTGTAGCGCATCGCCGCCGGCGGATCGTTATCGACCGAGCCGAAGTTACCCTGTCCGTCCACCAACGGGTAGCGCATGCTGAAGTCCTGGGCCATGCGCACCATCGCTTCGTACACCGAGGTGTCGCCGTGCGGGTGGTACTTACCCAGGACCTCGCCCACAATTCTGGCGCTCTTCCGGTAGGGGGAGCCGGGGCGCATCCCCATATCGTGCATCGCGTACAGGATGCGCCGCTGCACCGGCTTCAGGCCGTCGCGTATGTCCGGCAGGGCGCGCGACACGATGACGGACATGGCGTAATCGAGGTAGGATGCGCGCATCTCGTCCTCGATCTTTAGGGGGCGAACGTTCTGCCGTGGTGAGGTCTCTAACGTCATACTCTCAGCTCCTGCGCGGCCCGTCTCATGTTCTAGAAACGCCTGGATGAAAGGGGCGTTAACCTACGCGATGATAACCCACGTAGCGCCTATGTTCACGTCAGGCCTGCCCCCGAGAAAAGGAGCGCGAGGGCGATAGCGGTATCTCAGGCGCTCGCATCGCCGTCAACGGCGGCATATCCGCCGGGATGCCACCTCGCGCGGGGTCGCTCTGACGCGGGGCCGCTCACGCTTGACCCTCACCCCAGTGGTTCCGTAGCAGAGACGTTCCGATCGCCAGAAAGAGAAGGAACACTGAGGGCCCCCAGCGCTAGGGCTTCCGCCACCTCAACTCGAACAGCCGCACCGGGGGTCTGGAACGCCTGCGCCTCCCTGCTCGAATGTCTGGTCAGGGGCGTCCCGCTCCGGCGACCTCGACGCCGACCGTCTCGATCCATCCGATTGACTTCCCCTCACCTAGGCCCTGCAGCGTCGTCTCAGCCGTGCACAGGAACAGGGTGCGGCGATCCTCTCCCCCCAGCATGCAGGCCACTGCCCACTTGCCGGGAACGGGAATGCGATGGGTGATGTCGCCACCGTCCTTCACCCGCAGGAACTCGCCCGTGGGCGGAGAACTGACCCAAATGGCTCCTTCGGCGTCGACGCAGATCCCGTCAGGCATAGCCCCACCGAGAGCACCCACACCGAGGTTGGCAAACTGCCGCCTACCCGATAGGGAACCGTCTGGAGCAATATCGAAGGCGGTGAGGCACCTGCCCATGGTTTCTGCGACTATCAGGGTCTTCCCATCCGGAGTGATCACCAAGCCGTTGGGGTAGTTGAGGCCTTCGGCAGCCAGTCGCGCGTCCCCATCTGGGGTCACTAGGATGACGCTGCCCGGTTTGGGCGGCCCGGCCGAGATGTCGAAGGCGACATCGCCGATGTAGGCGCGACCATCTTCGTCCACAACCATATCGTTCGGTTGGACGCTGCCCAGTGCGTTGAGGTCGGCGTGGGTGTGAAGGCCGCCGGAATCGAGGCGCAGCAACAGCCCATCAAGCACGGAAACCACCAGCAGCCCGCCATCAGGGAGAAAGCCAAGGCCTGAGGGCCGCTGTGGAACGGATACGACTACGTCTGAGCGCCCCTCCGGGTCCACGGTCATGACTTTTTGGGCGTGGATATCGGAGAACCACAGCTTCCCGTCGTGCCAGCGCGGACCTTCCGGAAAGACCAGGCCGTCAAGCAACACACAAGGTTTCAGCGTCTCCATCAAGCTCTCCATCTGTGACTAGCTACGCGGCCCCATATTGATCACCAATGCCGCCGGCTTAAGTCGGCGGCTCCTGCTATTGAGCCGCGCACCTGCCTACCGGCAGGCAGGCTTTCAGTGCGCGGGCTAGATATCAATCTTGCACCCGTCACCTCTCCCTCCGCCACCTCAACTCGAACAGCCGCACCGGGTCATCGAACCCCCGTAGGGCTACGTCGCCCTTGTCGGCGAACAAGAAGTCCTTCCCCTCCGCCAGCTCCCTCACGACGTTCGCTACCAGTATCTCGCCCCCCTGGGCGATCGCTGCGATGCGCGCCGCCCTTATCACCGCCACCCCGAACAGGTCGTCCTCCTCCGCCACCGGCTCGCCGGCGTTGATGCCGATGCGGACGCGGATGGGCTCGGCGTCAACGCTTCTATCCGCTCGTGCTGAGCTTGTCGAAGCATGAGCGGAAGGTTGTGGCTCCGCTCGCCCTTCGACAGGCTCAGGGTGAGCGGGAAGGGAGGCATTTCGCACGGCGAAGGCGCGCTGCATGGCGACGGCGCACTCCAGGGCCCCGGTCGGCGACGAGAACGACGCCATGAACCCGTCTCCCATCGTCTTCACCTCAGCGCCCCCATGCGCCCTCAACGCCTCCCGCACGATGCGCTCGTGCTCTCGCAGGACCTCCCGCGCCCTGGCGTCGCCCAGGCGCTGCGTCAGTGCCGTCGACCCCTCCATGTCGGTGAAGAGCACGGTGCGGACAGCGCCGGCCGCTGATGTCTCAGCCCCGACTGCCGCCGCCTCTCCCTCGCCCAGGAACTCGTTGATGGCCGCCAGCACCGCCTCCGCGTCGCCCAGGAACGGTATCACCGAGGAGCCCTCCAGCAGCGCCAGGCGGGCGTCCGGTATCCGGGAGGCGACCTCTCGGGAGAGCCCCACTTCGGGAGCCGGGACCTGGCGGCGGTGGAGCACCAGCGTCGGCGACCTCACCTGCGGCAGCAGCTCGGTGACGTCGACCCCTTCAGCCGCGCGCATGGCCGCATTCGCCGCCTCCCATGTGACAGACTCCCGAATGAAAGCCGCGATCGTCCGCGCCTCCTCATCGCTCCCCCTCCGTCCCAGCCCCAGCTCTGCCATGGCCTCCACGAATAGGTCCCAGTCGGTCTCCCTGATCGCCCGAAAGGCTTGATTGCGCGGCGACCGCCAGAAGTCAGAGCCCCGGACGTAGGAGCACCACAGCAGGAGGTGTGACACCCGCTCCGGGTAGCGGGCCGCGTAGGCGATGGCCGTTGGCCCGGCCAGGCCGCTGCCCCATAGGGCGAACCTCTCCAGGCCCAGGCGCTCTACCACGGCCTCCAGGTCCAGCAGCCAGGCCTCCAGGGAGTAGTCGGAGACCTCGCGGTCTGACAGCCCGGACCCCCTGCCGTCGTAGCGGACCAGCATCCTCCCCCGCGCCAGCCCCTCGAACCACACGCGGCCCCGGTGGTACTGCCACTCCAACTGGATGTGGCTCCAGGGAACGCCCGGTATGTGGACAAAGGGTGCGCCTTCGCCCAGGGTCCCGAAGGCGATACTAACGCCGTCGGCCGTTTGGGCGTACTGGATGCGTGGCTCCATGTGGATCACCAATGCCGCCGGCTCAAGTCGGCGGCTCCTGTTGGCGACCCTTCGGCCCTGCTCAGGGCAGGCCTGAAGGTCGCCGCTACATGGCGGGGCTGCATCACGCCTCCTGCCGCCACCTCAACTCGAACAGCCGCACCGGGTCATCGAACCCCCGTAGCGCCACGTCGCCCCTATCCGCGAACAGGAAGTCCTTCCCCTCCGCCAGCTCCCGCACGACGTTCGCTACCAGTATCTCCCCCCCCTGGGCGATCGCCGCGATGCGCGCCGCCCTTATCACCGCCACCCCGAACAGGTCGTCCTCCTCCGCCACCGGCTCGCCGGCGTTGATGCCGATGCGGACGCGGATGGGCTCCACGCCCGGTGTCGCCCGGGCTTCTCCACCCGCTCGTGCTGAGCCTGCCGAATGGGTCGAAGCATGAGCGGGACGTTGTCGCTCCGCTCGTCCTTCGAGGGCCTCTCGCCCAGGCGAGTCGCCTTTGGCGACAGGACGAGCGGTTCGAGGGCCTCTCGCCCAGGCGAGTCGCCTTTGGCGACAGGACGAGCGG
>Ga0154773_1076_pt3 | contig 15491 bp, 17 predicted proteins | sample Rifle2008BG16ft_FD_105781 | JGI IMG/M metagenome (GOLD analysis project Ga0154773, IMG submission 105781) | Chloroflexi bacterium RBG_16_64_32 | reverse complement strand
CCATAACGACCCTGATCATCAACATGTCCGTGTTCGCTCTCATGCTGATGTACGTCCACTTCATGATAGCCGGCGCGCTGGCTATCCTCGCTGCCGCTACGACCAACTTCATCGTCAGCTCCCGTATCATCTTCAGACGGCGCAAGGGGTTTTCGAGGGGCGCCACGGGCGGTAGTCTGAGCCGCTGGCCGTTCTGAGCCGCCCACGGATTCGACGGCGACCCTGTCCCGCCGAAGGTGGGCCGTAGGCCCGCGCCGCTATGGCCAGGACAGGGGGCTGGACTATGGCTCCCTAAAGCTGCGAGACGAGAGGGCCGGCGAGCCCCTATCCGTGGAGCGCCCTGGCCACGTCTTCCAGACCCAACTCCGTCAGCTTGGCGCGGCTGGGCATACACGTCTCCTGGTCCCAGTCGCAGGCGGCCAGGTACTCCCGCTGCATCGTATCGCCATCGACGGTGTAGTCCTTGTGTGGACCCACCTCCTGGGCCGGACTGCCCACCAACCGGCCGGGCACGCGACGCTGGGCCGGGTTGTCCCCCTCCCGCACGTGGAACGCCATTCGCAGGTTAGCGATGCGCTCGCCCGTGCGACGTAGCTCGTCGTGGGTGACGTCCCAGCCGGTGACCGCGTTAATCCACTCGGGGATGCGCTCGTTAGGGCCTGTGAACGTGATGAACATGCAGGCGCCTATGCTGTTGACGATGTGCATGTACTCCGCCGCCCCCTTGTGGTGCTCGCCCCGGCCGGAGAACTCGTTCCTGGTCTTGGCCGTAGGTGGCACGGCCCATCCGGCGCGGGCTGCGCCCTCGTAGAGGGTGTGCCGGGACGGGGTAGGGTCCAGCTTGTACGTGGTGAAGTACTCCGGCTGGAGCTTGGCGTCGTGCATGGGGAGCTCCTCGCCGCCCACGTCCATGGCGAACGGCTCCGCCTTGGGACCCAGCTTCTCCGCCGCCTTGCGAATGCCGTCTGCGAAGAGATCGCCGATCCCTTCCCGCTTTCCGATGCGGTGCAGCATCTCGATTATCGCTTCGTTGTTGCCCCAGGTGAGCTCAAGCCCCCCGGTGTCTTCGCTGCCTATCAGTTCGTTCTCATAGCACTCGATGGCGAAGGCGATAGTCGCTCCTGCGGAGATCGTATCCAGCCCATAGGCGTTGCACAGGTGATTGGCATACTGGAGCGAGTCGATGTCCGCGTTCAAGGAGAGGGTGCCGAAGGAGCAAGCGGTCTCGTACTCGGCGCGATGGGTGTGCTTCGGATACGGGTACGTGGGGTTTTCTGACTCGTTGCTCTCGGCGCCGCAGGCCAGGGGACAGTGCCAGCAGGCATAGCTTCTGTCCATCTTGGCGTTGAACTTGTCGCCGCTGAGCTCCTGAAGCTGCGGGAAATCGACCGTGCCGGCGCCGCCCCAGTTCTTCACCGGCGAGTCCCCGCTCATGGCCGAGACGGGAGTAATACCGGTGGTGCCGAACGTGCGGAAGAAGTTGGCGGCAGGCCCGAATTCGTCGAGAGACGTCCGGACCAGGGCCCGGATCTCCTTGTCGTCGCCGGCCAGGATCTTGCGGGAAGCGAGGGTGACCACAGCCTTGAGCTTTTTGGCGCCCATTACGGCGCCCAGGCCGCTGCGGGCCGCCAGACGGCCACGCTCATTGCAGATGCCGGCCATGTAGGAGAGATTCTCCCCTGCGGGGCCGATGCAGGCGATGCTGGCCTTCTTGCCGTGCCGCTCCTTGAGCGTGTCCTCCGTAGTGATGGCGTCAACGCCCCAGAGGTCGCTGGCATCCTTGATCTCCGTCTTCTCGTCCTCGATGAGGAGATATACGGGCTGCTCGGACGCGCCCGTGATCATGAGGCCGTCCCAACCGGCGTGCTTGAGGAACGGGCCGAAGTCGCCGCCGCAGTTGGCGTCGCCCCAGCCGCCGGTCTTGGGCGACTTGGCCACTACCTGGAAGCGCGACCCGAAGAGGGGTGTGCCGGTAAGAAGCCCGGGAAAGAGGCCAAGGATGTTGTCCGGGCCCAGGGCGTCAGCGCCACTGGGAATGCGATCGAAGAGGAGCCGCGCCCCAATGCCGTAGCCGCCGATGTAGTTGCGGTACATCTCCTCAGGCAGCGATTCGGCCTCCATTACGCCCGAACTGAGGTTAACGTTGAGGATCTTCCCGTTGATCGCGTTGTTCAGCATCCTCCGTACTCCCTTCGCGGACTATCGTCCGGTGAAGGCCAGCTATCCGGCCCCACCGGAGCTGACTACAAGGCAGCGCCACACGTAGGATACGACAATTGCAATTACCGTCAAATCGCTCACGAGTGCCGGGCCGCCCGACGAGGTGAGCACCGGGCCGGCGTGGCACTACATTTGCCACAAGCTGGCGGCGCGGCCGATCCGCCCTCCTTGTGAAGCGGAGGAGAAAGGAATCCTTGACTCTCTCCTGACGAAGCGGTGGAACGTTCGGGCGGTACTCAGCTCCCCCTCAATTGTGCAAGGCGCTCCTGGACACCCTTGGCCTCGGCCTCCAGGTCCTTCAGGTACTGATCGAGCGCCGTCACCTCTTCCTCGCTGGTCGAAAACCAGCGGTGGAAGCGGAACGGATGCCCGCAGCCGCAGCCGTACTCCGAGTGACCCCCGCAGCAGCACTCTGAGGCTCCTCCCCAGCCATGTCGCCGCTGACCCCCACAGCCGCAGCAGCACGATGGGGAGCCTCCCCCGCCGTGATGACCTTCACACATGTCTCGAACCTCCTTTCGAATGTCTTTTCTTCGCTCAGTGCCGCGGGATAAAGGACTTGAACCCCTCGGCCAAAGGTACACCCGCCTCCTCGCCGGCGCGCTCTGCCCAGTGCCGGACCCGTTCCATCATCGCCTCGCCGGAGTGCATGGTCTGACTCCGATGCTCCCGCATCGCCCGCATCTTGACGTCGAACGTCTGCGTGATGTCGACCCAGAAGTCAGGGCTGTCCGTCTGGAACAGGTGGACCTGGCCGACCGTATGAGGCGGGAGGCCTTCTCGGTACATCTGGTTGCCAGCGGTGACGATGGCGGCCAGCGCTGTGAAGCCGACGGCGCGGTGGTCCGGGTGGATGCGGTAGCGGGCCCAGGGGTCGTGGGTCATGAGCACGTCCGTCCGGAAACTCCGGATGAGGCCCGACAGTTCGCGGCGCAAGGCGAGCGTCTCCTCCAGCTCGCAGTCCTCATGACGGAGGAAAGTGAGCCCGGTAACGCCCAGGATCTCGGCCGCTGTCCGCTGCTCCGTCTCCCGTATCTCCCCCAAGCGCTCTGGCGTCATCTCTGGGTCGGCGCTGCCCCGGTTCCCGCTGGTGCAAAGCACGTAGTGAACCTCCCAACCCTCGTGGGCCCAGCGGGCCACGGTGCCGCCGCTGCTGATGTCGGCATCGTCAGGATGGGCGGCGATCACCAGCACGTGCGGTTGCTCTTCTCTCGTCATGTTTCTGCTCCCCTCGGCGGGCCGCGCGATGCCTGCCGGGCCGTAGGGCCGAGGTCTGCCGGACGGGCGACGCCATGAACTCCTCCCCCAGCAGGGTGAAGGCCTGGGCCCGGTAGGCTGCAAGCCCTTGCGGGCTCAGCCGATAGTGGACGTGATAGCCTCGGCGCTCCCCGATGACAATGTCCACAGCTCGCAGGACCGATAGGTGCTGCGAGACGGCAGGCTGCGACACACCCAGCTGGGCGACGAGAGCGTTCACGCACAGCGCGTCTCCAGGCTCCAGGCCGGCCAGACGCTTGACCAGGCGCAGACGGGTCCGGTCGCCGAGCGCCCTGTAGACGCGAACGAGATGATCGAGTTCTGGCATGTTCATAAGTCAATGCATATATACCTCTTTCCCACCCTGCTGTCAAGCCTCATATGGTGACCATTGGTGCTGGGGAGACGCTGGTGCTACTACTGACCGTGGAGCTCGTGGGCGCTCCACCTGATTCGGCTGAAGGTCAGGGCGGTGGCTCCTGCACCTCGGCCCCGCTACCCGTCGCCCTAGCTGCGGCCGATCCGCCGCTCAACGGCTGGTGGAGATACCTCACAACATCTGTATTTCACCTGAATTACTAAGGTATGAGACGGGGCGAAAAGCCCGAAAAAGGGGCACGACCTGCACTTGATACCTTTCCGAAGCCCATCCTGATACGTCCATGCCATTGTCTTCGCCATAGCTGGGCTATACGTTGAATATGTGGGCGATCATCGTTCCCCGGCTCCAACGCGAGGTTTCGCGCCGGGGTAGCGGTGAATTAGGCGTGATGACTAAGGGTCTGATACTGGGTGTCAGCCTCACGGCTGTGACACTGGCGCTCAGCCCTTGGCTAACCGACGCCAGCGACGAGCGCCAGCCAGCCCCGCATGACTCCCGCGCTCCTCCTCCCGCCAGTCGATCGGCTACGGCCTCCACCGTCGCCTGGCTGGCCGGGCAGACCGGGCCGGTCACCCAGGAGGCCCCGCGCAACGACTCGTTATGTTTGACCTGCCACAGCGACCCCTCCCTTCAGACCCGGTTCGCCGACGGACGTAGCCTGTCCCTGCAGGTGGACCCGCGCGGGCTCAGGGACTCGGCCCACGGTCTTCTGACCTGCGTCACATGCCATGATGATCGCCAAGTCTGCCCGCCTGATCGAGCCGAGCCCCTGGACTTCGCAGCCTACCAGGCGGAAGGGACGGAGATGTGCATCGGCTGCCACCTGGCCGCCGCCGGAGACTATGCCGAGAGCGCGCACGGGCAGCCGGTCCTCACCGGCAGCGGCGATGGCGCCACCTGCAACGATTGCCACTCGCCGGTGCAGTCAGGGCACACCGTAGGCTGGCTGAGCGACCCCAGCCTTCAGCTCGCTCCCCAGTCGGTCGATGAGAACTGCGGTCGCTGTCATGAGCAGGAGCTGAAGACGTATCGCCACACCTCACACAGTAAGGTCGCGCGATTCGGCGACCCGGAGCGGCCGGCCAATTGCACAACATGTCACGATGACCATGCCGTGAAGGCCGTGGACGATCCGAACGAGCCCCTGACAGCGGCAAACCTAGTCACCGTCTGCAGTCGCTGCCATCGTGGCGCCGATGAGGCGTTCGCCAGCGGCTGGCTGGGCCATGAGGCGTCCTCCTCCCAGTCCCCCGGCCTCTACTACGGGGAGCGCTTCATCGTGCTCTTGATCGCCGCCAGCCTCGGCTCCGGTGTGGCGCACATCTCCCTGGACTTTCGGCGGCGGCTGGCCGACCGCTGGCGAAACGGCGGGGCAAGCCCGGGTGAACCACGATGATCGGCGCCGCATCCAGGGACACCACAACAAGAGAAGCCCGGGGCCTTCTCCTGGAGTTGCACGGGCAGGCCCAGTACGCCTTACTTCTGGGGAGCCTCCTTGTTCTCACCCTCACCGGTCTCCCCCAGAAGTTCGACTCCCTCTCCTTGAGCCGGTGGTTCATGGACTCAGCGGGAGGCATCGAGACTCTGCGCCTCATCCACCACATCGCCGGCGGCGTGCTGATCTTCGCTGGCCTCTACCACTTCGCTCTGGTCCTCGTCGCTATCCTGGTGCTCAAGGTGCTGGCGCCGCTGCAGATGATCCCCGACGCCAGAGATTTTCGCGAAGCCCTTCAGACGATCCGCTACTTCCTGGGGCTCCAGCAAGAGAGGGTTCCCTTCGACAGGCCGTCGTATTTCCAGAAGCTCGACTACTGGGTCATCGCATGGGCCATGGCTCTGATGGGCGCCTCAGGCATGGCGCTCCTCTTTCCGGTGCGGGCCGCGCGCCTCATATCCGGGGACGTTGTCCTGGCCACGCTGCGAGTCCACAGCGATAGCGCCATCCTGATCGTGGCCTGGGTGCTCATAGTCCACCTGATCTATGCCGGCCTGTCACCAGCGCTATTCCAGGATAGAGCAGCCATCCTCAGCGGGAGAGCTCATATCGCAGGTCTGCCCGTTCCCCAGACCCCCAGGCTGGCCTCCGACGCGGCCCCGCCAGCGGCGGACCGTCACGACCCCGACCGCGAGATCTCCGGCCAAGGGATGGTCCCCAGTTTCGGGGTGAGCCGGCGGCAGGAGGAGGAGCCCCCGGGGAACACGGAGCTGGGGAGATGAGCGAGCGCCAAGAGCCGCGGATGGTGCTGGCCTGCGGCCGGACAGCGCGACTTCTCCTGGCGCTGGTGGTCTGCTCCGCCTTTGCCGCTGCCCTGGTGCTGGTGGGCGCGAAGCGCGGCCTGGCTCTGCGCGACCAGCCAGCGCCGGCCCTAGACTCGTCCGCCCAGCTCGCCGACGCCCGCGTCGACCCCAATCTGGCCTGCCTGGATTGCCACCGTGATCCCAGCCTTAGCATGACCTTTCCCAACGGGGATGTGCTTCCCCTGACATCAGACATCCAGGCGTTCCGGCAGTCGGTGCACGGCGATAGGCTGGACTGCATAGACTGCCACCAGCGGCACAGGGAATATCCTCATCCAGCGCTCGAGGTCCGGAGCCGCCGCGACTACGCCCGGGCGGAGTACGAGGCGTGCAAGCGGTGCCACTTCGAGAACTACACCCGCACCCTGGACAGCATGCACTTCGACGCCATGGCCGAAGGCGATGCCGACGCCGCCATCTGCACTGACTGCCACACCGCTCACGAGGTGACACGGCTGGAGGACTCCCCCATCAAGATCGCCGAGACCTGCTCCCACTGCCACGACGACGTCTATCAGAGCTACGCCCAGAGCGTCCACGGCTCGGCTCTACGCGAGGAGAACCCTGACGTGCCGCAGTGCATCGACTGTCACGGCGTCCACGACATCGCCAGCGCCACCACCGCAACGTTCCGCCGGGCATCCGTTGACCTCTGCGCTGAGTGTCACGCCGACAAGAAACTCATGGACAAGTACGACATCTCTTCTCGCGTGCTCAAGACCTACCTGGACGACTTCCACGGCAAAACCGTGGGCTTCTACCAGAAGCAGACGGCGGAGGTCTGGCCGGACGTGGCCGTCTGCAGCGACTGCCACGGCGTTCACGACATCAAGGCGGTCGACGACCCCGAGTCGTCAGTCGTCAAGGAGAACCTGGTGACGACCTGCCGGGGGTGCCATCCGGACGCCGCGTCCAACTTCCCCTCTGCCTGGCTGTCCCACTATGAGCCCGACATAAACAAGGCGTCCCTGGTCTATCTGATCAAGCAGTACTATCTCGTGCTTATCCCCGTCATGGTGGCGGGTCTGGTTCTGAACATCGTGCTGGACCTGTGGCGGTTGGCCCGGAACCGATAACGAGTACGTGGAAGATGGCTTTGATGCATCAAGCGGCGGAGAAGGGCGGGAACGCCCTCCAGGCGGAGGACTACGTCCGCTTCAACCGGTGGCACCGGCTCGGGCACTGGCTGCTCGCGGGCTGCTTTCTCGCTCTCGTGGCCACCGGCCTGCCCCAGAAGTTCAACGATGCCGGCCTCTCCGTATGGATCATTAACGCTCTTGGGGGCATCGATAACGCCCGCTTCTTCCACCGCATCCTCGCCTGCATCTTTATATCCCAGTCCCTGCTGCATCTGGCCGAGATCGGCCTGTCCATTCTGAGGCGCCGGTTCAGGCCGTCTATGGTGATCACGCTCCACGACTTTCTTGACGCGTTCAACATGCTGCGCTACTCCGTCGGCCTCATCCCCCACAAGCCGCAGCCTGACCGATATGACTATCGGCAGAAGTTCGAGTATTGGGGCATCGTTTTCGGCGCCATAATCATGATCGCCACCGGCCTCATGCTCTGGTTCCCTACCTACATCACCCGCGTCCTGCCTGGCGAGCTAGTCCCTACCGCCAAGGAGATGCACAGCGGCGAGGCCCTGCTTGCCTTGCTGGTGATCGTCGTTTGGCATATCTACGATGTCGTCTTGAGCCCCAGCGTCTTCCCTCTCGACACCGTCATGATCACCGGCAGAATGTCCCGCGAGAGGCTCCTCGAAGAGCATCCACGCGAGTACGCCCGTTTGCTGGCCAGCGAAGCGCCCGCCTTCCCCCGAACGCCAGAGCAGCCGCCAGGCGTCCTTCCGGTGCGGGGCCGCGGCCCTCCCGGCGGCAGGATTCAGGCGGGCGCACCGGCAGCGGCCGAGGCTGCGGGCGAGGTTGCCGGGCCCGGCGGCGCGAGGACCGGGGCCATTAGACGTAGCCTTCAGTGGCGGGTGCTGATCCTGGTGACTATCGGCATGGCCGGCACCCTGGCCGCATTTAGTGTCTCCAGTCTGCTTGCCGTGAACGAGAGCATCGATCGTACCCTGGACGAGCGACAAGCGTTGGCACAGGCCAGCGCCGGCCACGTAGACTACGTGGTCCGCCAGGGTCTGACAGTCCTGGAAGAGCCGGCCAATGGCGAAGGACTCGACCTGGAGGATGAAGACGCGGAGCCCGAGCGGCGAGCCCTCAGGCGGATCTTGTCCGCCTCAATCTTCACCCGTGTTTACCTGACGGACGCCGACGGCGAGGTGCTCTGGACGGAGCCACTCTACCCCTCGGTGCTGGGCGTAAACATCGGATTCTCGCCCCACACGGAGGCCGCCCTGGACAGCGGACGGCCGTCCGTCTCCGGCCTGTCCACCGCACTGGCCAGCGGCGAACCAGCGGTCTCCATGGTCGCGCCCGTCCGAGGCGTCAGCGGGCAGGTAGCAGGCCTGATCGCGGGCGATATCGTGCTCAGCGAAACCGACCTCGCGGAGTTGATTCAGCATGCGGCTGTGGGCGGGACCGGCTACGCCCAAATTGTAGACGGCCAGGGTACCGTCCTGGCCAGCACGCTCCCGGGTCAGCTCCTGGAGAAGAGTGACCACGAGGGACAGATAGCCAAGCTTATCGAGGAGAAACGCGCCTCATCGGGCACCTGCCACGGGTGCCATGAGTCGGCCGGCGAGGAGGAGCGGGAGAAGGAGGTGATGGCTTTCGCGCCTATGGAGGTGGCTCCCTGGGGCGTGCTCATCCGGCAGTCGGAGGACGAAGCCCTGGCGCCCGCCGACCGGCTCCGGGAACGAGCCCTCTGGTTCGGCGTTCCTGCCTTCGGCCTGGCCCTACTGTTCGCCTGGGTCACCGCCCGCAGCGTCCTTCGCCCCGTGCGCGTGCTGACCGCGGCGGCCGAGAAGATATCCGCCGGCGATCTGTCCCAGGCGGTGCCCAGCCTGGGGGAGGATGAGATCGGCAGCCTGGCACGCACATTCGAGGCGATGCGAGGCCGGCTCAAGGAGTCGCGCGACAGCATCGAAGCCTGGGGGCGCCAGCTTGAGGAGCGCGTACAGGAGCGCACCCGCGAGCTGGAGGCGTCCCGCGACCACCTGAGGAAGGTAGCGGGAGAGAACGCCGCCCTCTTCGAGGAGCTGAGGCGTAAGGAGGCCGCGCGGAGCGAGCTCCTCAAGAAGGTGATCAGGGCTCAGGAGGAGGAGCGCCGCCGCATCGCCCGCGAGCTGCACGATGAGACGAGCCAGGCCCTCACCGCCCTGGCGGTGGGAATGGAGACCGCAGCTATGGCGCCCGAGGCGGAGAGAGCCAGGTTCCAGAAGAAGCTGACGAAGCTCAAGGAGCTGGCAGTGGAAACCCTAGAGGATGTCCACCGCCTGATCTATGACCTGCGACCCTCCGTCCTCGATGATCTGGGCCTGGTGGCCGGCCTGCGCTGGTACGCCGACAGCCGGTTGCAGTCGGCGGGGGTGCAGGTTCGAGTTTCGGTGAAGGGAGATGAGAAGCGCCTACCCGCCGAGGTGGAGAGCACCCTCTTTCGCATCGGCCAGGAGGCGATCTCGAATGCGACCCGGCACGCTCGCGCGACCGACGTTCTCATGGCTCTGGACTTCCAGGACGGCTCCATCACTCTGGAGGTGAAAGATGACGGCGTTGGCTTCGACGTGGCGAGCGTCACGAATTCCGAGGGCCCGCGCCCCGGCTGGGGCATCCTGGGGATGCAGGAACGCGCCACCCTGCTCGGAGGGACTCTACAGATCGAATCGGAGCCGGGCAAGGGCACCCACGTGAAGGTCAGCATTCCCCTGGGAGAGGAGAGTGGCGATGATGCGAAAGATTCGCGTCCTCATAGCCGATGACCACGCCGTGCTCAGGGACGGCCTGCACGCCCTGCTGAACATGTACGAGGACGTGGAGGTAGTGGCTGAGGCCGCCGACGGACTGGAGGCCCTGGAGAAGACCATGGAGCTTCAGCCAGACGTGGTGCTTATGGACATCGCCATGCCCCGCCTGGGTGGCCTGGAAGCCACCCTGGAGATGCGCCAGCGCAGACTGCCCGCCAAAGTGCTCGTCCTCACTCAGTACGACAACAAGGAGTACGTATTCCAGATGCTCAAGGCCGGCGCGGCGGGCTACATCCTCAAGAAAGCCGCCGGAACTGAGCTCGTCTCGGCCATTCGCGCGGTGCACGGGGGCGAGTCGTTCCTGTACCCCTCGGCAGCCAAGGCCGTGGTAGACCGCTATCTCGGCAAGGGCGAGGAGAACGAGGAAGAGCGCCGCTTGGACGAGCTCAGCGACCGCGAGAAGGAGGTGCTCAAGCTGCTGGCCGAGGGCCGCAGCAACCGGGACATCGCTGAGCTGCTGTGCCTGAGCGTGAAGACAATCATGAGCCACCGTGCCAGCATCATGGAGAAGCTGGACATCCACAACCGCACCGAACTGGTAAAGTTCGCCATTCGGGCTGGACTGATCGACGTGGGACGCTAGGAGCCGCTTACCCTATGCTGGTGCTTCTGTCCACCCACCTCCCCCTCCGCCGCTCCCCAGGGCGGCGGCGACCGGCAACCCGTAGGGCGGTTTCTGTCCCCGCAATAGGGCACTTTCAGGCCTTCTTCCCCAGCGATTGCCCGTTTCCGCATGAACCGGCCTCCCCTAGGCTTAAGGCGGAGAAAGACCCAGATGATGGTGGGTCGGTAGCTGGGAAGGAGGCCGAAAATGTTCAAGAAGCACAACGCAGGCGAGTTTGTCCCAGCCGGCACGTACTGGAACAAGAAGGCCTGGGAGCTGACGCAAATCTCCGAAGGAGGCGACTACCTGCCGGCGGGGGACGGCGTCACCTACTACCGGGTGCCGGTGCTGCTGGTGCTAGCGCTGGGGCCAGTGGCTGGCCTGGCCTTCATCCTGTTCCTCCCTATGGCGGTGCCGATCGTGGCCTTGTACTGGGGAGTGAAGATTATTCGCAACAACGTCCCCTGGTTGCGCCGCAAGAGGGCCGGCGAGGAACTCCGCCCCGCTCGCTAGGCTCCTTTCACTACCGGGAAGGCGGCGGCAGATGAGATTGCCTCTGTTGGCCGCCTTCCTCGGTATGGCGCTGGCCTCGCTAATGACCTTCGGGCTCACGCTGGGTGAGCAGGGAAGGGTCATCAGCAGCGAGCACGACCTGGGGGTAGTGGCCTACCCGTCCGGCGTTTCGGCGTGCGAGACTTGCCATCTTCCCCACGACGCCAGCGGCGAGCCCCTCTGGGCCCAGAGCCCGCACCCGGAAGGCGAACCGTTCTCCGGCTCCGAGCCACTCTGCTATAGCTGTCACGACGGCACGGTCACCGCCGGCGCCTACGCCTTCGATCCGGCCGTGGCGCAGCACCCGACCACGCCGGGAGAGGCCGGCGAGCACTGCGACATGTGCCACGATCCGCACGTCCCGGACTACAGCAACTTCCTCCTCTTCCCCTCTGGCGCCAACCTTTGCAGGACCTGTCATGCTCGCAGCTATGACACGTTCCACACGCTGAATGTGGATGCTATCGACTCCGGAAATGTGCCGCAGGACGGCCTCTGGGACCCCAATGCCGGCGATATCAGTGGCACCCGCCTATGGGATGCCGGCGGCTCCGCACCAGGCGACAACCTGAAGTGCCTGAGTTGCCACGCCGCTCACGGCGCCATTTCAGGCGACGCGCTACTCACCATGCCATATCGGGACGAGGTCAGCACGATCTCGCCTCTCTGCCGGAACTGCCATGACTGATCTGGGAGAAGGCGATCGCCGATGCTAAGAAGATATCAGGCGCTCCGGAGGTTGGTCGGCCCGGCGGGCCTACGGCGGCCCAGCCTGGCGGCCCTATCGTTGGTAGTAGCTCTGGTATTCGTGATGGTGGCGGCGGCGTTCGTATCAGAAAGAGCCCAGGGCCCGCGGGTGAGCGCGCCGGTGTATCCCGCCAGGCTGGTCCAGCACGTCGAGACACTGACCGGCGCACGCGGGTGGAAGCAGCCTTCCGCCATGGCCGTCCTCGACGAGCGCTGGTTCGTGCTGGACACCGGCAACGATCGCATTCTGGAGCTGGACCAGGCGGGGATCGTTCGCCGCGTTCTCGACCGTCAGGCGGACAAGCGGCTGGCCCTCCGGGGGCCGATGGCCATCGCCAGCGACGACCGGTACCTCTACGTGGCCAACTCCGGGACATCCCAGGTCCTGGTGCTGGAACCCGGCGGCCGCGTGGAGAAGGTTCTCGCTCTGGAGAAGGTGGAGGCCGAGGATGAGGCGCCGCCGCGCCCCATCGGCCTCGCTGTCACCGGCAACGGCGAGCTACTCGTTTCCGACGCCGATAACCAGCGTGTCCTGCGCTATGACGGCGAAGGACGGCTGCTTCAGGTGATGGGCAGCGGCAAGCGAGACGGCGGGCCCGGCGGCTTCAACACCCCCGCCGGCATCGCCCTGGACCAGGCCGGCGATATCTACGTGGTGGACATGCTGAATGGGCGCGCCGTCCAGCTATCGGCGGACGGCGAATTCGTGCGCCAGTTCGGCCGGCTGGGTGATACCGCCGGTGCCTTCTCGCGGCCCAAGGATGTCGCAGTTGACTCGGCCGGCAACGTTTATGTGAGCGACGGTCTGCTAGCAGCGGTGCAGGTGTTCAGCCCAACGGGCGAGTACCTGGGTTTCATCGGCCGGGAAGACCCGCGTGACCCGGACTCCGCCCCGCTATTCCAGGCCCCCGCCGGGCTGACGATCAGTCAGGGCAGGCTCTACGTTGTCGACCGGTTCCGCGGCCTGTTTGTGTTTCAGCTCCCAGGTCAGGGATAGCCCCCCTGCGGGCTGCTTCGCGCGCCCCACATAGGTTCTGCTCGCACGTTCGGCGCCGAGGCCATCCGGACGGAACGACGGCGCTAGCCCTTGAGAAGCGCCAGCACCTCGTCGTGGAGCACACCGTTGGTGGCCACGGCGTTGCCGCCTCGAATCGTGCGCCTGCCCTGCCAGTCGGTGAACCGGCCGTTCGCCCCCTCGATGATGGGCAGCAGGGCGGCGCAGTCCCACACGTGCATGCGCGGGTCGGTCATGATGTCCGCTCGCCCAGTCGCCACCAGCGCGTACCCGTAGCAGTCGCCCCAGGTTCTGGCGGGGCCGGCCGCATCCACGAGGCGGTCGAGCGCTGAGGATCCCGCCGCGTCGGCATCGAAGTCCAGGTCTGTGGTAAGCCATAGCGCGTCCCTAAGCTGGGCGGTGCTCGACACCTGCGCCCGCTGGCCGCGCCAACGGCAACCTTCCCCCCTGGCGGCCGCGACGGTCTCGCCAAGCGCCGGCAGGTGGATGACGCCCACAAGCGGCTCCTCGTCCTGTTCTACGCCGATGAGCACGCCGTACAGCGGCACACCGCGGACAAACGAGAAGGTGCCGTCTATAGGGTCGACGATCCACCGTCGTCTGGCCCGGGCCCGTATCTCCCCGAACTCCTCGCCGACTATCCCGTCCTGCGGGAACCGCGACTCGATAGCGCGGCGGATGTACGTCTCCGCCTCCCTGTCTGCGACCGTGACCGGCGACGTATCGGCCTTCGTCTCCACAGCGAACCGCCCCTGGTAGTACCGGAGCGTAATCTCTCCGGCCTTCTCCGCTATGTCGACGGCCACCTCCAGCAGGTCACGAACCGATTCGCCAGCCATACGTTCGCTCCTCCGCTTCCCTAGCCTACGTCGAGCTCCGCCATTACCCCGAGGTGGTCGGACGGAAACAGGCTATCGTCTTCCGCGTGAGGGGTATCGAACGCCAGCCCGGCCTTCAGCACGCGCGCGCCGTCCACAAAGACGTAGTCGAGGCACCCCGGCGGCGCCGGGTCGAACGTGTTGACCGGCGTCGGCCAGGTCCGCTCCGGCTCCCGGCCGTGGGCCGCCTCGTGTGCGGACGTGAACCGTCCCTTCATCAGGGCCACCGTGGGCTCCTGCGGGTAGGCGTTGAAATCGCCGACCACTACGGTAGCCGCCGCTCCCTGCCACGTATCGACCCAGGCGAGGAGGCGATTCGCTTCAGTGACCCGCTCCTCCGTGCCCTCCGGCGGGTAGTACAGGTGGGTGTTGTAGAAGTCCACGGTCGCGCCGTCCTTCAGCCGCAACCGTAGCCGCTGCGCTACGTCCTCGTGAAGGAGGTAGTCGAGCCCTTCGTGCGCCTCGACCGGCAGCCGCGACATGACCGCCAGCGCGTCCAAATGCGCGCCACGCTCGGGCCGCGCCATGTGGTAGATGCGATAGGGCGACCCTCCGGTCAGACGGTCGTTCGCCAGGCGGCAGAGCGTCATCCCCTGGTCAGTGGCCAGATTCACCTCCTGCAGCCCGATGATATCGGGCCGCAACGCCGTCAACTGGTCGAGCAGAAGCGGAGACCTTTCGTCCCAGCGGCCGATCTGGTGGAACAGGTTGAGGGTGGCGACAGTAACGGCGCTCACCGGCCGGCCCTAGATACGAATGCGCTGGACAATCTCGTCCTCGTAGCTGGGGAAGTAGCGGGAGATTACTGTGATGTCAAACTCAGAGAGGATCGACTCTTTGGGTTCGCGCTCCAGAAGAAACTCGAACGAGGCCCGGACAAGCTCCTCCGGAGCGCAAATCGCGCCGGTCAGGCGTTCGTAGACATCGCGCGTCATCGTGACGCGGTGGGTGGTCTGGCCCGCTCCCTGGGACACGCTCACGTGGAATGCCCATCCGTCACCCTGGGACGCGGTGCTAATAACATCGATCTTCTGCATCGGGTGTCTCCCAGCCGCTACAGCGAACCTCGTGTCATTATACCCGGCAGACCCGCGGCAATGCGGACAGCGTCTAGAAGTAGTTCACGCTAATGCCGCCGTCCACGACGAACGTAGTGCCCGTAGTCCAGGACGACTCGTCGGAGGCGAGGTAGAGGGCGGCGTTGACCACGTCCTCGGGCCGTCCGAACCGGCCCAGCGGGATGCGGTTCAGTCGCTTCAGTCGCTCCTCCTCGTTGGGGAACAGGGACTCCAGCATGGGCGTCAGGATAGGGCCGGGACAGATGGCGTTGGCGCGGACACCCTGCCGGCCGTACTGGACGGCCAGGGAGCGGGTGAGGGAGATCACGGCCCCTTTGCTGGCGGTGTAGGCGTCCTGGGGGACGGTGCAGCCCACCAGCGCCACGAAAGAGGCGACGTTTATCACGGAGCCGCCCCCGGCCTCGATGAGGCGAGGGATGCCGTACTTGCAACAGAGGGCGACCCCCTTCAGGTTGACATCCAGCACCCGCTGGTACACGCTCTCGTCCATGTCGACGATGGAGCCGTCCTCGTCCGGGAAGATGCCGGCGTTGT
>Ga0154773_1024_pt1 | contig 16426 bp, 15 predicted proteins | sample Rifle2008BG16ft_FD_105781 | JGI IMG/M metagenome (GOLD analysis project Ga0154773, IMG submission 105781) | Chloroflexi bacterium RBG_16_64_32 | reverse complement strand
TCAGCCAACTGCTACCCTCTGACCACGAGCGGGCGCTAGCGGACAAGCCAGACCTGCTTCTCTCAGCCGGGCGACCTCTCGTCGGCACGGAGGTACGCGTCGTGGACGAGGACGACAACCCCGTGCCTAACGGCACGATCGGCGAGATCATCGCCCGCGGGCCGCAGCTCATGCGGGGCTACTGGAACCTTCCCGACGAGTCGGCCGAGGCCCTTCGCGGCGGCTGGATGCACACGGGCGACGCCGGCATCCTCGACGACGAAGGCTACATCTACGTTCAGGACCGGGTCAAGGACATGATCGTGTCCGGCGCCGAGAACATCTACCCGCGCGTGGTGGAGGAGGTGCTGTTCAAGCACCCAGCGATCGCCGACGCCGCCGTCATTGGGGTACCCGACGAGCAGTGGGGCGAGACGGTGAAGGCGATCGTCGTGCTGCGCGAAGGCGCCGCCGCCAGCGACGAGGAGATTATGGAGTTCTGCCGGGACAAACTCGGCGGCTTTGAGCGGCCACGCTCCGTGGACTTCGTCAATATGCTACCCCGAAATCCCACGGGAAAGGTGCTCAAGCGCCAGCTTCGCGAGCCCTACTGGGCCGGCCACAAGCGGCGCGTGGCCGGATCGTAGCGGACCCCGTGCCACGACGGGACACCCATTTCCTTCAAGCGGAGGAGGTATTCGATGTCTGACTATCCCGACCTCCTGTACCACGTTGAAAGCGGGATCGCGACAATCACCCTCAACCGGCCTGACCGCCTCAACGCCATCACGATGGCGATGCTTACGTCGCTGAGCGGGGCCCTTCGTGAAGCCGACCAGGATACCGACGTGCGAGTTATCGTCCTGACCGGGGCCGGCCGCGGTTTTTGCGCCGGACTCGACATAAAGGACGTCGTCTCCGGCACAGGCATCGGTGCGGACGGCGCAGGGCTCGCGACCGCCCGCTTCGATCTGGCCGGTAGCCCGCCCGTCGTCCTGCACACGACGGACAAGCCGGTCATCTGCGCACTAAACGGCGCCGCCGCCGGCTACGGCATGGACATAGCGCTGGGCTGCGACATCCGCATCGCCTCCAGGGAGGCAAAGCTGGCGGCTGTGTTCACCAAGCGCGGCATCCTGCCTGAAAGCGGCGGGAGCTGGCTCTTGCCGCGCCTTATCGGTTGGGCGAAGGCCGCAGAGGTGGCGTTCCGCGGCCTGACATTGAGCGCGCAGGAGTCGCTGGAGCTAGGCCTCGTGAACCGTGTAGTGGAGCCCGACGAGCTCATGCCCGTCACCATGGAGATGGCCACAGAGATCGCCGCCAACGCCCCGCTGGCCGTTCAGGCGACCAAACGGATGATGCGCCTGGGGCTGGAGGAGACGTTTGAGGCCAACGTCCACCACGTCTTCTTGCAGCTCCTGCCGCTGTTCCAGACGGAGGACTTCAGGGAGGGCATGCGCTCCTTCCTGGAGAAGCGCCCGGCGCGCTTCCAGGGCAGATAGCGCTGCGTCCGTTCCCCTATCGCTTGAAGGCGATGACGTTGACGCCGCCGATGCCGGCGTTGTGCATCAGGGCCGTTTTCGCGCCCGACACCTGACGCTGGCCGGCCTGACCGCGGAGCTGTAGCGTCAGCTCCGTGATCATCGCTCCGCCGGTGGCGCCGATGGGGTGGCCACGTGACAGCAGCCCGCCGTCGGTGTTGACGGGGATACGGCCGCCGATCTCCGTGTTCCCCTCGTAGACGAACGGTCCGCCCTCTCCGTGGGGGCAGAAACCCAGCTCCTCCACCAGGAACACCTCCCCCGGGCTAAAGGCGTCGTGCACCTGGGCCACGTCCACATCCTCCGGCCCGAACCCGGCCTCTTCGTACACCTTCCGCGCCAGCATCTCGTTCGGCCCTTCAAGGAAGTCCGCCTCGCCCCGCACGTACTTGGGGGTGCCTCCCGCCCAGGTGTCCATGAACACGGGATCCTTGGTGTACTGCCGCGCCCGCTTCTCCGAGGCCAGGACCACCGCCGATGCGCCGTCGGTCGTCGGCGAACACTCGTACAGCGTGATCGGTTCGGCGATCATGCGGGAGTTCAGGATGTCCTCCAGGGTGATCGCCTTCTGGTACTGGGCGTTGGGGTTGAGGACGCCGTTGCGGTGAGCCTTCACGGACGCCTGCGCGAAGTGCTCATGCTTGGTGCCGTAGAGATGCATGTGCCGCTGGGCCATGAGGGCGTACAGGGCGGGCATCAAAGCGATGCCCATCCTGGACTGGTAGCCGCCCTCGGCGCCGCCGACGCCGCTCAGCAGCCCGCGCTGCATCTTCTCGATGCCGATGACCATCGCCAGGTCGTAGAGGCCACCGACAATAGCGTCGGCGGCCAGCATGGCCGCCCGCGAGCTGCTGGCGCAGGCCAGCTCCACGTTGGTGATGGGGATGCCGGTCATCCCTACCTCACCGAAGGTGCGCAACCCCGCGCCCACGCCCTGGACTACGTGCCCGCAGAAGCCGGCCTCTATGTCCTTGAACTCCACGCCGGCATCCTTGAGGGCAGCCAAGGCGGCCACCCGCGCCAGCTCACCGATACTCTTGTCGGGATGCCTGCCGAAGGGATGCAGGCCGACGCCTAGTATGACAACCCGCTCGCCCATAGCTATCCCTCCCTCACCGGTCGAAACTTGAACGTCATGACGTCGTTCCCCTCGCTGTCGGTGCTGAGCTTCTCCACGACGAGCTCCAGGGGCATGCCGATGCTCACCGCCTCAGGGTCGACGTCCGTGAGCACGGTGGCCACGGCGACGCCCTCCGGAAGCCACACCTGAGCGATGACATAGGGCGGGGTCATCGCCGTGCCCGGCAGGCCCATCCTGGCGATCGTGAACGACCTTAGGTCGCCACGGGTGGACAGCGCTACCTCGTCCAGCCCCTCCTGGTAGCAGTTGAGGCAGACGTGGCGGGGCGGGTAGAAGTGCTCGCCGCAGCCGGGGCAACGGCTGCCGATCAGCGCCGGCGACTCCCCCAGGCGCAGATGAGCGCCCCTGATCGACACCTGCTTCCTCTCTGTCGAAGCCTCCGTGCCCATGACAGTCATCCTCCTTTCGCCGCGGCCCGCTTCACCTGCTTGGCCACCGACGCCGCGCCAGCGCGGCGACGGGCAGGCCGCGATTCCCCTCCTAGGTCACGCGTTTGTCGGTGTCCCGGTCGATCGTGAACCACTCGCCGCGGCTCACGGTCAGGCCGCCGGGGTCGATCTCCGTCCGAATTATCGTAAGCTGCTCCTCGGTGGGCAGCGTCATACGCTCCACCTTGTCGGCGATGAGAGGCTCGAACTCCATCTTGCTAAGGACTTCTTCCTCCGTGACCCAGGGCATCATGGCGATGAGCCGCATCTGGTGCGTCTCCTCGTGGAAGTCGAAGACGGCCTCCTGGGTGATGACCTTGTAGGGCCCCGTGTTGGCCGGCAGGCCTGCACGTTCTCGTGCTCCGGGTGTGCCGTCGAGGTAGCCCGGTGAGGACACGAAGTCAACCTTGTTGACGAACTTCCGGGACTGGAGCTTTGTCATGAGGAGGGTGCGCCAGCACTGGGAGGCGATCTCGGTGGCGCCGCCGGCGCCGCCGAAGCGGCGTTCCGGCTGCTCGTAGGTGCCACCGATGAAAGTGGAATTGAAGTTACCAAACTTGTCGATCTGAAGACAGGCCAGCAGGCCGTAGTCCATGAAGCCGAGGGCGGCGTGAGAATCCACGATGTTCATGCCATACCACCCGACCGCTCGATAGTGAGACCGGCTGGCCCCCACCATCATGCGAGGCAGGGGGAAGCTGGGGCTGGGCGCCACGGCTCCCTCCTCCACCACGTAGCCGACGCCCGGCGCGCTCATGTACTTGGCCAGGAGCACCGCCATCAGCGGGGCACCGGCCATCTGCACGAAATACAGCTTGTCCTCCTCGATCATTCCCGCAATGGTACAGATGTTGGCCTCGACGTCCGTGAAGGTCAGTTGCTCGCTCATTCGTAGTATCCCTCCCGAACGGTCTCCGCCTGTCGCAGCTTCAACAGCTTCGCGGCGCCCACCCGCTTGTCCAGCATCTCCTCGTGCGAGGCCACGCTGAAAACCCAGTTCTCCAGGTACTCGTCCGTCTTACCCTGCATCTCAGCCGCACCAAACTGCATCCAGTGCTCAATATCCGCGCCGTATAGGCCGGGCGTGCTGCCAGGGTAGCAGCCGAAGGGCGCCACCACTACGGCGTCGACAAAATAGTACGGGATGGTCGTTCTCTGCGGCTGGCGGCGAATAGCTTCGTGGTCGATGATCTCTTCGGTTGAGATGATGAGTTTCTTGGACGACATAGCGATCTCCATGGGCGCCACTCCAGCGCCCAGCACGCGAGCGTCGCCGTAGATATCGCACTGCTGCACGTGGATGATCGCTACGTCTGGATAGAGCGCGGGCACGAGACAGATCGGCTGGCTTGTAAAGGGGTCCTCGATGACCTTGGCGCCGGATTGAGTGAAGGTATCGGTTCCGACAAGATATCGCATGGGCAGGAAGGACACACCTAGCGAACCCGCCAGATGGCGGTAGGCCAAAGCGCCATTGGTCCAATCGATAAGCTTCAGTTCGCCCTTGCGAATGGCCTCGTTGATGAGCCTGCCCGTCGCCATCCATCCCACGTCGATCTTGCTGACACAGCCACCAGCGACGAGCAGGGAGGCATCCGACCAGGTGAACTTGGCGGCGATCCACAGGTCTTTCTTGCGCTGGCGGATGATCTCCCGGAACAAGGAGGTGGGGCCGCGCACAGCCACGTTCTGGTCGTAAGCGAGATAGTCGCCGTCCTCCACGAAGCGGGAAATGGCATCGTGCTCGCTCATTACCTTGCTGACAAGACGCCGCTCCTTGTGGGTGCGTACGTATTCCCTGTAGCCATCAGGGTCGGGCTTCCGGAACTCGCCGATACCGGACGCGAGGACGTCCACGATTGCTACTCCTGGGCTCCGGGGATTTGAAAGGCCGTTATGCGTTCCTCAAGCTCCAGCGCCCGCATCAGGTACTTCAGCTCGGCGTCACGCCAGGGGAGCGGCGCCTCCTCCTGGAGCATCTTCGCCTGGCGCAGCTCGTCCCAGACCTCGGAACTGGTCTTGAACGGCTTCCCGTACTCCATCTCGGAGAACAGGTCGTCAAAGGGGGCCTTGCGGGTCTGGCCGCCCGCCTCCCAGGACTCCGCCGGATAGCCCACTGACATCACGCAAACGAGGGTGGCGGTTTCCGGCAGCTTCAACAGCTTGTTCACCTTGTCGATCATTACGGGGCTGCTCATCAGGCAGGTACCCAGGCCTTCATCGTAGGCTACAAGGGTGGCTTGGGCGACAGCCTGCCCGAGATCCATAAACGCCAGCGGCGACACGGCTGCTTGCCGCCACATGGGCGTGAAGACAGGCCTTAGAGCTTGTTCGATGAGCCGCTTGGTCTCTTCCGCGTTAGAGCCCAGCCGTCTCGTGTCCGCGAGGCCTTTGAGATCCTCGATCCACTTGTTGATCTCATAGGCCGCTGCGTCAGAGTACCAGACGATGAAACAGGGGGCCGTCTGCATCTGCTGGTAGCCCACGGCGGCGTGATGGCTTTGATCAGCTCTTCCGACGCCTGATCCTTCCAGATGACAATGGCCCGAGAATTGTTGACGTTTCCCACGCAGCTAGCGCGGCGCGCCGCCTCCAGCATCTTCTGGACTTTGTCCCGCTCCACCGGCCGGAACGGGAGGAAAAAGCGAATCGTGCGTCTGCGACCAAAGACCTCCTTAAGCTCCATATGTGTGCTCCTTCCGACTGAGATGAATCACCGCTACTGTAGAGGAGACCCCGCAGGCCGTCAAACAGGGAAGCTCCGTCATGCAAGAGGATTCTCTACGCGGCTGGCGCCGTCAATCGGGCACGGCCCCAGCTTGACGTGGGGTTTTTCCTGACAGGGCCAGCGGCAGCGGCCTCGGTTGGCGCCTCCGCTTATGCTACGATCTCCTTAGGCCGGGCTCCCCCAGCAAGGTCCGAAGAGAAGTTTACATGGCAGAACCACAGGTGAGCGAACTGATGGTGCGGGGCATCGTCGTCGGCGTCTTCGCCGAGAACTGCTGGATCATCGGCTCCCGCAGGACCCGCGAGGGGATCGTCATCGACCCGGGAGACCAGGCAGGCGAGATCCTGAAGCTGGCCAAGGACATGGGGCTCAACATCAAGGTCATCGCCAACTCCCACGCCCACGTCGACCACATCCTGGGAGTCCGCGGCGTCCAGGAGGCGACGGGCGCCAAGTTCCTCCTCCACCCGCAGGAGATCGGCATCGCTCGCAGTGCTGCACAGACCGCCGCCATGTTCACCGGTCAAACGGTGGAGCCGCCGCCGGAGCCCGACGCTCTTCTGGTCGACGGTGATGAGGTCGAGGTGGAGGGAGTCAAACTGACGGTGATCCACACGCCCGGCCACACCCCCGGCAGCATATCCTTCTACACGGAGGGTATGCTCTTCAGCGGCGACACCCTGTTTCGCGGCTCCATCGGCCGCACGGACCTGCCGGGCGGCGACTACGGGCAGGAGATGTCCAGCATTGTCACGCGTCTGCTGGAGCTACCCGACGAGACCGTGGTCCTTCCGGGGCACATGCAGGAGACCAAGATCGGGATCGAACGGCAGACCAATCCGTTCATCCTGGAGGAGCTGGCCCGCCGCCGCTCCAAGTGAGCCGGCCGTCCTGATTGACGTCAGCGGCCCACCTCCATGAACCGGACAGCCTCGTCCAACGCCTCCCTGTAGACGGAGTCATCGGCGAGCATCTCCAGCTCTTCACACAATAGGGCCGCCTCCGATGGCAGGTCCATTCGCACCGCTCGCGGGGGTCCGCCGCCGTCGCGCATCCCGGCGGCAACGACCACGCACGCATAGTCCTCGGCATCACGGGAGATGGAGAAGCTTACGCCCCCGGCGGCCCCGAGCAGGACGGAAAGCAAGCCCTCCCGCGGCCGACCCGGGACCGGCTTCAGTTCCACGTGCACGGACCCGACAGCGCTCCTGAGGTCGAATGCCAGAGCGCCGTCCCGGGCGCGCTTGCCACCCTTCTCCAGCGTCCAGCCCAGACGAGACGCCAGCCAGCCAACAAGGAGCAGGCCTTCGATAAAGCCCGGCTCACTGCCTCGAACGGGGGCGACCTCAACGCTCACGCTTTTCAGGCGATCGAGGTGCTGGCGGGCAGGCGGCGTGTCGAAGAATTGCGCTACGAGCTCGCGCCAGTGATTCAGCCGCGACCAGTTGAGATCGCTCACAGCGACTGTGCCCTCGCGGGCGAGCCGTTGTAGGGCGGCAAGAGATGAGGCCGCGCTTTCGGGCGCGAAATCCGCGGAGTCCACGATCAGCCGATCGCTGGTTTCCAGCAGCTCCTGGAACAGGTGGCTTCCCAGCGACGGCTCCTCGTGCCACCAGAGGAAGACAGGTAGGTCTGGGACCAATAGCGGCACAACGGTGCTGTGAAGCTCACCAACGGCCGGGCCGGAGGCGCGGAGGGTGATCTGCTCGCTGCACACCTGTTTTCCACCCTCGGGCGCGATCTGACAGTGAGCGGAGATGGCGGCCTGGAGCAGCGGCGCCCCTGTGCCGGGTTCGGCGACGATGACGATGGAGCGACTGGGGTGGCGGCCGGACACCTGGGCGAGCACCTCGTTGATGTGGCGGGCCGCGTCGTCGCCTGGGGCGTAGGCGACCAGGTTCAGAACGCAGGCGCGGACGACTGGGTGACCCTCGAAGGCGTCCTGGGCGGCGGCGGTCCAGAGCTGCCGGAGCTCGCCCTCGATGGCCACGACATCGACCGGGCGCGCCTCACCGCTCAGGATGGCGCTGTACTCGCTGGGGGCCGCCATACGTTTACAGCCTCCGCCACTTTCGGCCGTCGCTAGACATGAATTCGTCGGCGGCGTCCGGGCCCCACGTGCCCGCCTCGTAGTCGGGGAACCGCCGCGGCTCGGAGTTAGCCCAACCCTCGATGATTGGGGTGATGAACGCCCAGGCCGCCTCCACCTCATCGCGGCGGGCGAACAAGGTGGAGTCACCCAGCATCGCCTCCAGCAGAAGACGCTCGTACGCGTCCGCGGCGGCGAACCCGAACGAGGTACCGTAGCTAAAGTCCATCTCCACCGGCCGGATGCGCAGGGCCGCCTGAGGCCCCGGCACCTTGGAGCCGAACTTTAGTGATATTCCCTCGTCCGGCTGGATCGTCATGCTCAGCACGTTGGGCTCGATGCTGCTGCCGCCCGTCGCCGGAAACAGTGATAGCGGCGGCTGCCTGAACACGATCGCAATCTCGGTGACCGGCTTCGGCAGGCGCTTACCAGACCGGATGTAAAATGGCACGCCCGCCCAACGCCAGTTGTCTATGAACAGCTTCAGCGCCAGGTACGTTTCCGTGGTCGAGTCCGCTGCCACACGTTCCTCTTCACGGTAGCCGGGTACTTTCCGGCCGGAGATCGCGCCGGGGCCGTACTGCCCCCTCACCGTGAACCGGTCCGCATCTTCGAGGGCGACGGGGCGGACTGCCCGCAGGACTTTCACCTTCTCATCGCGGACGGCGTTGGGCTCGAACGTTGCAGGGGGCTCCATCGCGGCCAGGGAGAGGAGCTGCATCGCGTGGTTCTGAACGATGTCGCGGATTACGCCGGCCCGCTCGTAGTAGGGGCCACGGCCCTCGACGCCGATGCTCTCGGCCACCGTGATCTGGACGTGGTCGATATAGCGACGGTTCCATATCGGCTCGAAGATGCCGTTGGCGAAGCGGAAGACCAGGATGTTCTGGACGGTCTCCTTCCCCAGATAGTGATCGATGCGATAGACCTGATCCTCATCGAATGCGGAGTTCAGGGTACGGTTCAACTCCGCCGCGCTGGCCAGATCACGACCAAAGGGCTTCTCGACTATGATCCGGGTCCATGCGGTGTCGTTGCGAGTGAGGCCCGCCTCGCTCAGCCGTCCGGCTATTTCGGCGTAGTAGCTGGGCGGCGTGGCCAGGTAGTATAGCCGGTTGCAAGCGCCCGTCTTGCTTTCGATTTTCGCGAGCGCGTTAGCGAGAGCGGCGAAACCCTCCGGATCGGTGAATTCCGATTGGTGATAGTGGAGATTGGACGCGAAGCCGTCCCAGACCGATGCTTGCAGCGGCTTCGTTCGAGAGTGCTGGTCCGCAGCGCTCTTCATCTCAGAGCGGAACAGTTCGTTGGTTTTCGAGCGGCGGGCGAACCCTACAACGGAGAACCCACCGGGGAGCAGCCCCTCCAGCGCCAGATTGTACAGGGCGGGTATCAGCTTCCGCTGCGTGAGGTCACCCGTAGCGCCGAAGATGACCAGGGTGTTGGGCTCAGGCGTGCGCTGGCTGCGCATGCCCACCCTCAGCGGGTTGTCTACCGGCTCCTGAACCGTCATCTCTTCCTCACGGCGCTTCGCCCCTGGGCTGGGCCCGCCTTAAAACCGTCGTCCATCAGCTCTTGGCATCTGCGAAGGCGGCCACCGACTGCGGCGCTACGGCTATTTGTGCCCGACTCGCTGGCGCGGCGCCGGAGAGGCTTTCGGCTGGGCCCGGTCGCCGATTCGCATTATACAGCCTGCGCAGTGGGCCAGTGGTCTGAACACGGGACTGTACCCTTGCTTCGGGCGGAGACTACCAGCCGGGGAACTGCTGGATGCAGACGATGGAGCAGTCGCGCCCGTGGATTCGCTCGGCCTCCGCAATCGCCTCCTCGACGGTGGCGGTTGGGATGAAGCCCAAGTGCCGGGGTACGGCTGGGTCTGCGGCGCCGGCCACCAACACCCGCCCGGCGTGCTTCAGGCGCTTCAAGGGATGCGTAGCTAGGATGGCGTGCACGGGGTGATAGGCCACGCCGAAACGGTACCGCTCGATGAAGCCTGCATGTCCGGCGTACTCGTCGCCAAAGCGGTCGCTGATCTCGTACGGGTCCAGCGTCTGGGGCAGCACGCGCTCCCACACCTCGGCGTGGGCGGGATGGTGCTCCAGGTCCCATTCGTCGGGACAGGGGCTGGCCATGATGACCGAGCAGCCCGGCTTGCCCAGGGCCTCGATGTACCCGCCCAGGTAGCCGAGTCCGGAGGAGACGAGGGTTAGCAACGGGTTCATCCCGGCGAAGGTAGCGTACGGACTCCAGGCAGGCACCCCGTAGATGACGACGTCCGCCGGCTCAGCCTCGCTCCGTCTGGGCTTGTGCATCGACGTCTGGACGTCGACGACCGCCGCTCTTGTCTCCGCCACACTCCCCGCCCAGATGCGACCGATAGTAGTGGGATTGGCCAGAACCGTCTCCACCTTGAACACCGGCCGTCCCACGCGTGCTTCTAGAAGACGGCCCATCTCGTCCAATACGTTATGCATGCGGTTCTCGCGCACGGACATGGACATGCCGTCAGGCGTGTGCGTCCAACGGATGGAGCGCCAGGTGGAAAGCCCGACGCAGACGGACTTCCATCCGCCACTGAATCCCAGATGGCAAGCGGCGTTGACATAAATGGTGAGATCGGAGTCGGCGACCTTCCGATGCACCTCAACGTCATAGCCGCTTGGGGTGGTGCCCAGATACGTGAGGTTGTCGGCGTCCTCGGCGTCGTGGCAGGTGAGGCGAACGCCGAAACGCCGCACGAGGTCTGGGCCCAGGATGGAGGCGAGCTCCGTTTCGGTCCACTTGCGGTGAAGGGCGTTGGCGCAGACCAGGCTCACGTTCTCCTCGGGCACGCCGGCCCCGGCCAGCTCCTCCAGTATCGCCTCGATCGCCAGGCGCCGCACCGGCCCGAAGGAGGGCACGGTGGGATCGTCGAAGGCGATGAGGACGCTGGCGCCGGGACGCACCAGCTCGCCGATGCGGGGCATGCCCAACGGCCGTGAAAGCGCCCTGCGCACGGCGGCTTCCTGGTCGGCGACCGGCTCCAGACGCGGGCCGCGCGATGCGCCGTCGCCACCTCCAACAATCCGCGCACGGTCGGGAAGGCTGACGTTGACTGCGCTATCGCCGAATAGGATCTGAGCTTCCATCGCGGTGACCTCCTTGTCGAGTGTCAGCCTGCCAGGTATCGCCGTGGATTGTCGACGGTCATCTTACGAATAGTGCCCTCATCCACGCCTTCGGCGCGCAGTGAAGGCAGCGCTGTGGTGGAGACGAACAGGTAGCGCGTGGGGCTCTCGGTGTCCGGGCCCAGCCCGTCCGCCGGGTAAGGCGCGGGTGCGTAGTCGTGCCCCAGCATCAGGCGGTCGGCCCAACCACGGTCTATGAGCGCCTTGACGGTGGCGTTTCGCTCCGGCCAGTCCGGCAAGTCCGGGCGGCCGGGATAGCGGTCCATCGAAAGGTACACGCCCTCCCTAAGCAGCCCTTCCAGATAGTCCACGTCAGTAGTGTCGGCGCTGTGACCGATGCAGACGCGGCCCGGGTCCACACCCTCGTCAAGGAATATCTCCATCTGCCGCCGGCCCACCTGAGCCGGCGCCCACTGGTGGGTGGTGATGGGCACGCCGGTGGCCTTGCAAGCGCGTGCGGCCGCCCGCAGCACCCGCTCCGCTTGGGGCGTCACGCCCTCCTGATCGTTGGCCACCTTGATCACACCGGCTCTGATCCGGTCACCCCCAATACCGTCCTGGATCTCATGGATAAATACTTCAGCGATGAAACCGGGGTCGCGCTCCCAGAAGAAGCGGGGGATGTCCCGCCAAAGGCCGGTGGCTACCACTACCTGCACGCCGCTGGCCCGCGACACCTCGGCCACGAAGTCCACGTCCCGCGACAGGTCCATGGTCGTGGCGTCAATTATCGTATCGACGCCGCCCGCCTTCGCTTCGGACAGCTCGCGAATGACCCGCTCGCGGGTGCGGGTCATATCGAACAGGAAGGGATACGCCTCCCGCACGCCCGCGGAGCCGACGATGATGTGCTCGTGGCTGAGCGTGAAGCCCAGCCGCTCCTCGTCGATAGGGCCGGTGGCGGTCTGAATGGTCGCCACGGCTATCTCCTTCGGCAGATCTCTCCGCGGATCACAGGCCGCCTACACCGCCTTCTTAAGCTGCTCGTAGGCACGCCGCACCTCCTCCACAGAGGCTTCGTCCTCAAGGGTGCTGACATCGCCGACGTCAGCGCCGGCGGCAACGGCGGCCAGAACGCGGCGCATGATCTTTCCGGAGCTCGTCTTGGGCAGCTTGGTCACGAAGTAGATCCCCTCCGGAGTGGCGATGGCTCCCACGACACGACGCATGTGGGCGCGTAGCTCATCCTTAAGCTGCTCCGAAGGCCCATGGCCCTCGCCGAGGATGGCGAAAAGCACTATAGTCTCGCCCTTCACAGGATCGCTCCTGGCCACAGCGGCCGCCTCAGCCACCGCCGGGTGGGAGACGGCGGCGTTCTCCAGCTCCAGGGTGCCCAGCCGGTGACCGGCCACCTTCAGCACCTCGTCGGCACGGCCCAGGAGCCAGAAGTAGCCCTCCTCGTCCCGGATGGCGTAGTCGCCCGTGTAGTAGAGGCCCGGCAGTCGCTCCCAGTAGGCCTTACGGTAGCGTTCCGGATTGTTGTGGATGCCAATGAGCATGCCCGGCCAGGGCCGCCGGATGGCCAGCAATCCCTTTTCGCCCCGCGGAACCTCATTCCCCTCATCGTCGACCACCACGGGGTCAACCCCGGGCAAAGGGAGCCCGGCCGAGCCCGGCTTGAGCGGTAGCGGCTGGATGCCCGGCGCAGGCGAGATCATGAAGCCGCCAGTCTCCGTCTGCCACCACGTGTCGACGATGGGGCAGCGCTCGCCGCCGATGTGTTCATAGTACCAGCGCCAGGCCTCCGGGTTAATCGGCTCGCCCACGCTGCCCAGGAGCTCCAGGCTGGACAGATCGTGCAACGCCGGCCACTGCTCGCCGTGACCCATGAACATGCGGATCGCCGTGGGCGAGGTGTACAGGACGGTGACCCCGTACTTCTCCACAATGTCCCACCAGCGGTCCAGGCGGGGGTAATCCGGAGCCCCCTCGTACATCACCAGCGACGCACCATGCATCAGCGGCGCATACACGATCGAGCTGTGGCCGGTGACCCAGCCGACGTCCGCAGTGCACCAGTAGACGGAGTCGTCCCTGATGTCGAACACCCAGCGATAGGTGGAGCAGTTGAAGACAAGGTATCCCCCGGTGGAGTGAACGATGCCCTTGGGCTTGCCGGTGGTGCCAGAGGTATACAGGATGTAGAGCGGATGCGTGGCCTCCAGAGGCTCGGGCTCGACGCGGAGGTCCGCGCGAGCGAGCAGATCATGGAGGAAGAAGTCCCGACCTTGCCGCATGGGAATATCGCTCCCCACCCGGCGCACAACGATCGATCTCTCCGCGCTGGCAGCGAGGCCCATCGCCTCGTCGGCGATCGCCTTCAACTCCAGCACCCGCCCGCGGCGATAGCCGCCGTCCGCGGTGACAAGGAGCTTCGCCTTCACATCGTTCATGCGGTCCGCCAGGGCCTGAGCGCTGAAGCCGGAGAAGACCACGGTGTGGACGGCGCCGATGCGGGCGCAGGCGAGCATGAATATGGGCAGCTCCGGGATCATCGGCAGGTATAGGGCGACCGCGTCGCCCTTGCCGATTCCCAGCCGCTTCAACACAGAGGCGTAGCGGTTCACCTCCCGGTAGAGGGTGGAGTAGCTCAGGACACGGGAATCGCCGGGCTCTCCCTCCCAGTAGATAGCGACCTTGCTCTTGCGCCAGGACCGGACATGGCGGTCCACGCACAGGTAGGAGGCGTTGAGCTGGCCGCCCACGAACCAGCGGGCAAAAGGTGGGGCCCACTCCAGCACCCTATCCCAGGTCCGGAACCACTCCAGCTTTCGTGCCTCGTCCGCCCAGAAGCCTTCTGGGTCCGCCAGCGACCTGTCGTAAGTATCCTGGTACTTCTTGAGGGGCCAGTAGCTACGTTCGGACATAGACACGCTCCAATCAAGCGTCCGGATGCCAATTTCCGAGTCTACCACGCAAGGCGGGCCCACGGAAGGACGCGCCTCCCGGGCGAGAAACCAGAGGAGGGCGGCCAGACGGCCCATTGCAGGAGGTCGGAAGGTCACTGATGGGAAGAGCCGTTGGCCACCCGACATAGGTCCGAATGGAAGATGGGCAAGCGAGAATCTGCGGCTAGACTGGCATGTGGGAGAAAGAGCCGGAAAGGAGGGAGAGATGTTCTGGTTGAAGGCCTGCCCCCGCTGCGGCGGCGACCTGCACGATGAGCAGGACTTCTACGGGAAATACGTGGCCTGCATCCAGTGCGGCGTCGTCCTCAGCGAGGAACAAGAACACGCTCTTCGCACATGGGGAATCCTGGAGCGCGAGCCGGTCAGCGCGATGCTGAAAGCAGCGTAATCTCTTCTGATCCGGTCTGCATCCTGTTGCCATCCCTGCCGACCAAGCTGGTTGCGTCCCGGGCCAGGACTTTCTGATCGAGGGAGTCGAGTCGGTGCGAAGGACGCCCCCATTCGAATAGGCCCTCGCTGAGCGGTGTGTGCTCGGCTGCCAGCGTGACTTCGAGTAGCCGCCGGGTCAGTCCAGGCGACGCGCTCTGCGCTCAGCAATAAAGGCCGCGGCCTCAGAGCGCCGGCGGAGATTGAGCTTGCCGAGGATGCTTGACACGTAGTTCTTGACCGTCTTATCGCTCAGGAAGACCTCCTTGGCGATCTCCTTGTTTGTCATTCCTTCCGAGACCAAGCTGAGAATCTTCCGTTCCTGGGGAGAGAGCGAGGACAGCTCGTCGCCTTCGCCGGTGGCGAGACGCCGCATCCGCTCGAGGACCTTGTCGGTCACGGCCGGATCCAGGAGGGATTCGCCCTTGGCCACCTTGTCGATCGCCGCCGCCAGACTCTGGCCGCGGGTCTGCTTGAGGAGGTATCCTGAAGCCCCAGCCATTATCGAACCGAACAGCGCTTCGTCGTCGGCGTAGGAGGTGAGCATGATCACCTTGATTTCGGGGAACTCCTCCCTGATCTCGCGGCAGGCCTCCACGCCGTTGCCGTTGGGCAGCCGGATGTCCATAATGACCACGTTCGGCCGCGATTGCCGGGCGGCACGGACGGCTTCCTCCCCCGTCCCCGCCTCACCCACGACCGCGAAGCCGGGCCGGCGCTCAAGCAGAGTACGCAGCCCCATGCGCACCACCTCGTGGTCATCGACGATGAGGATGTTGACGATGTCTTCAGCCATGACCCTATTATCGCACCTCCGCTAGGGGAAGTTCGACCGTCAGGCGCGTGCCACGCCCCGGAGCGCTGTCCAGAAGGAGGTGCGCTCCCAGGCTGCGGGCGCGGTCATCCATGTTGCGTAAGCCGTGACCATCCGCCGCCCGCCCCTCCTCGAGGTCGAAGCCGTTGCCGTTATCCACGGCCTCCAATCGCACCGATCGAGGCTGCGCCGTTACCTTGAGTCGGAGAGCTGTGGCTTGAGCGTGACGACTGACGTTGCTGACCGCTTCTTGCGCTATGTGAAATAGCGAGACCGCCTGCTCTTCCGTAAGGGCGCCGTTCAAGTCACCCTCGACCTCCAGCTCCGCGTCTATCAAGGCGTTGACACGTACGCTCTGCACTAGGTCCTTGAGGGCGCTTTCCAGATCGCCCTGCAAGACCTCCGGCTTTAGATCAAAGATGTAGCTGCGGATGTCCTGGAGGACCTTGTTGAGATCGTCCATCGCTTTCTCAAGCCCCGCCTTTACGTCGCCTGGCGGCCCGCCTAGACGTTCGGCGCAATCTTCCAGGCGCAGCAATACGGCGTATATGGACTGGATGGCGCCGTCGTGTAGGTCCATCCCGATCCGCTCTCTCTCCTCAAGCAGCGCCAGACTCTGGAGCTTCTCGTAGAGCTTCCGTGTCTCAACTACCACTGCCGTCCAGTGGGCGAACGATTGCAGTAGTTCAGCCTGGTGGGTGGTGAACTGGGTGCGTTTTCGATTGCCCACTGTCAAGGTGCCCAGTACCTCGCCCTTGCCGGAGAAAGGTACGGCCACCTGAGAGACGAGACCCTCCTCTTTCACAAGCGTTGCCGGCCGGTTGCGCAGGCGCTCGTCCGTCTGATAGTCGTCCACGATGACGGCACCGGATGCGTCCAGAGCCAGCGCCTGTAGGCCATGCTCCCTGGATAGGCGAAGAGCGCGCATGCCGGCGGTTCGCAGCCCTGAGTGCGCAGCCATGCTGAGCTCTCGGCCGTCTGCCGATAGGAGCATGAGCACCGATATGTCCGTGCCGAGAAGGTCTCTGGCGCGCACCACGATGGAGTTGAGCAGCCTCTCCACATCGGGGGAAGCGGTAACCTCCTCGCCCAGCGCGAACAACGCCTTCCACTCCTCTGCGCGTACCGTTTCCTCTTCCGTGAGCCGCTGTAGCTCGCGGGAGCGGCGTTCCAGCTCTCGGTTCTGCTCCTCGATGCGGCCGTAGAC
>Ga0154773_1036_pt6 | contig 19569 bp, 13 predicted proteins | sample Rifle2008BG16ft_FD_105781 | JGI IMG/M metagenome (GOLD analysis project Ga0154773, IMG submission 105781) | Chloroflexi bacterium RBG_16_64_32 | reverse complement strand
GGATAGCGCACGTACCAGAGGTTGGCGGACTGCTCGCGGTGCTCCACCTCCAGGTCGGACAGCGCCGTCTGGCAACGCGGGCACCAGTTGATCATCCGCTCGCCGCGGTAGATGAGGCCATCCCGGTACAGGTTGGCGAAGGTGGTGCGCACCGCCCGCTGAGGCCCGTCGTCCATGGTGAAGACCTCTCGCTCCCAGTCGCAGGAGGCGCCCAGGCGCATGTGCTGCCGGCTGATCACGCCCCGGTACTTGCGCACCCACTGCCACACGCGCTCCACGAACTTCTCGCGCCCGAGGTCGTGGCGGCTTAGGCCCTCCTTGGCCAGCTCCCGCTCCACCACGTTCTGGGTGGCGATGCCGGCGTGGTCGACGCCGGGGAGCCAGAGGGTGGGGTCGCCGCGCATGCGGTGCCAGCGGATGAGGCAGTCCTCCATGGTAGCCGTGAGGGCGTGGCCCAGGTGGAGCTCCCCCGTCACGTTGGGCGGGGGCATGATGATGCAGAACGGCTGCTTTTGGGGGTCTGTCTTGGGCTTGAAGTAGCCGCGGTCCAGCCAGAACTGATAGAGGGGCCCCTCCGCCTTCGAAGGGACGTAGGCTTTGGGGATGTCCCCCTGCGAGCGCGCCGTCATCAGAGGTCCTTCACGCGACAAGTCCCGATCACGTCGGGGCCCGCCCCCGCTGCGGCGGGGACTGCGACGCTGATTTTACGTTCACGCGCCGAGCAGGGTCAACGAGAGCCGGCGGTGTCCGCGGCCGCGCTCCCGTCCTTCGATACTCAGCTCCTGCCCTTGAACCTGGCGACAAGGCTCCAGGCGGCAGGAAGCGCTAGCGAGGCCAACAACAGCTTCATCAGGTCGCCGACGATAAACGGGTAAAGCCCGCCCTTCAGCGCCTTGTCCCAGGTGCCCGAGCCGGCGATCAGGTCAGCCAAAGGCTGATGGGCACCGGGATGTTCCCAGCCGCTCCCGATCAGGTAGGCGAGCCACAGTATGCCAGGGATATACACGGCAACGTTGCCCAGAAACATCCCCAGATGCACCCAGGGCTTTCGGTCCCACTGCCGCTCCGCCAGGTAGCCCACCAGCCCGGCCGCCAGGATGAAGCCTACGATATAGCCACCGCTGGAGATGTCCCACACCAGGGAATGAGTGCCATCCCACGGCAGGATGAAGTGCATGTCCCAGTTACCCGTCACGTCAGCGTTCCCTGGGGCGAATACCGACATGCCGATCATCCCCATCAGCATGTAAATAGTCAGGGAGCCAGCGCCCCGCCAGGCTCCCAAGGCGCCTCCTGTTACGAGAACGGCGAAGGTCTGGCCAGTGATAGGGACCGTGGTCCAGGGTAGCCGCACGGCGATCTGAGCGGACAGGGCCACGAACCCTGCGAAACTCACCATGAGTGCGATGTCCCGTGCCAGGGCCACGATTCTACTGTCTGTCTGGATCCGCGGGAACACCGCATCTGCCAGAGTCAAGGCCTCGGTGCGTTGCAAGGCGTCCTCCTTGAATAGAATGGCCGTTAGGCTAGCTCGAACTGGTGCTCACTGTGTGACCGCCAGCGAGTTATAGTTTTCAGCGCGCATTGCAGTGTCTCCCCATAGAACAAACCAATATCGCGCCTATCCTAAGCGCTGGCGAGGCATTGAAGCAAGGGCGCTGTTGGACTAACCCTTTAGCTCCGTTCATGGTTCGACAGGCTCACCACGAACGGAGATATGTGGACGCTCGAAACCGCTCACCCTGAGCCTGTCGAAGGGGCCTGTCCTGAGCCCGCCTGCTCGCCAGAGGCGACCCTGGGCGGCCGCCAGGCAGGCCTGCCCGAAGGCGAATGGCGCTTTCTTCAACAGCCTTCAAGGGCACGTGTCCTAGCGCTGCGATGCCCGCATCTGCGAGAGCATCGCCAGCCCCTTGCGGGTATCGCTGGCGACGCGCGCAGGGTCGGCGTTGTTTACCCGGTGCTTGAACAGCCAGTATGTGAACTCCTTCGCGTCGTCCGGCGCTGGATTCTGTGCAGACACCTTCAGGAACCTGGAGAACAACTCCCGGCGGGTGGCGCCGTAGATGCGGCTGCAGACCTCCTCATCGACGTGGCCGTTCTCCCACACGCGGCACAGCCCCTCCTTCTGCACCTCCTGAGCGACGCGGCGCTGCAGGGCCGCCTCCACCTGGACGCCGTACAGGAAGTTGAGGTGGGCGCGGTATTTCGCGGGGCCCAACAGCCGGCGCAACGTCTCGTCCGGCACCTCCACAGGAAAGCGGCCGCGTGCCAGCAGTGCCTGACGCTCATCCTCCGGTGTCACATCCTCCAGCGCCCCACACAGCCGTTCCACCAGCAGCAGCCAGTCAAACGCCTCTCCCCCAATCATGTAGCGATAGTGGCGGCCGTTCACCTGTTCCTCTGCGAGGGGCCACTGCCCTACACCTTCCAGAACGGCGACGAACCAGTGGCGCTCGCCGCTCTCCACCGCATTCCGGGTGGCGGCGATGATCTCGCCGATGTCCGCCGGCGCCTCGGATTCTGTCTCCGCCCACGTTTTCGTAGTCATGATGGCTCAAGTACATAATACGGCGAAGCCAGGAACTCCCGCAAAATTTCTCCCTCATGGGGAATGATGCGCAGGGAGGAAAGCTCCTCCGGGGAGAAGAATCTCATGTCCTGTCCTTCGCCCAGCGTGAGCTCCGCCAGTTCCTTGTCCAGGCCCGACCAGTAGACGTAGTAGGGAACGGGCTTGTCGCGATGACCGTCGGCGATGTCATAGCGGCGGAACGGTGACACACCGGCCAGACGGACGTCAATCTCTTCCTCGACCTCGCGGATGGCGGCCTCCTCGGGCGCCTCCCCCTCCTCTATGCAGCCGCCAACGATCGTCCAGTGATTGGGGTACCCTATCGTGGGTATGTCATCCCGCAGGAGCAGGAGGATCTGGCTTCTGCGGTTGACCAAGATGACGCCGGCCCACATCACACTCATGACCACCCACCCCTATGTCGGCTGCGTGCTTCCGCAGCACTTCTTGTACTTGCGGCCGCTACCGCAGGGGCAGGGCTCGTTGCGACCCACCTTGCGCGCTGACGGGCGAGCGGTGGTGGCCGTGGCCGAACCACCCATCCTCACCGATTGGCCGGCGGCTGCGGCGCGAGCCTGCGCCCGCGTTGGCGTGGGGGTCTCTTTGGCGGGCCCGCTCTCCTGCGTTTGCCCCCTCGGGGGCGGCGGCGCGGCGGCCGCCGCCTGCGGAACCAGCGTGACGTGGAAGATGCGCCTCACCACGTTCTGACGAATGTGGAGCCCGAGCTGTTCGTACATGTCGTAGGCCTCCCGCTTGAACTCCACCAGCGGGTCGCGGCCTCCGTAGCCGCTCAGGCCTATGCCCTGGCGCATCTCGTCGAGGGCCGTCAGGTGGTACACCCACAGCCGGTCGATGGTGCCCAGCACGACCAGACGCTCCAGCGTCCGCATCTTCTCTTCCCCCAGCTCCTTCTCTTTGGCCTCGTAGGACTCCTGGACGAAGGCCAGCACCTCATCCGTCATCTCCTCGCGGTCCATCTCGGAGAGGCGGCGCTCGGTGAAGTGCGGGGGCAGAGGCACGATCGTATTCAGATCGGCTATCAGGCCGCCAATGTCCCAGTCCTCCGGCACGTCGCCGGAGACGAAAGCATCGAAGGCGTACGCCACCTCTTCCTCGATCATCTCCGTCACGGTGGAGCGGATGTCGGCGCCCTCCAGGATCTTGCGGCGCTGGCCGTAGATCAGCTCACGGTGGCGGTTCATCACGTCGTCGTACTGGACTACGTGCTTGCGGACATCGAAGTTGTAGCCCTCCACCTTGGTCTGCGCCTGCTCAATCGCCTTGGAGACCATGCCGCTCTCCAGGGGCGTCTCATGGTCCATCCCCATGCGCCCCAGGAGGTTGGGCACCCAGTCCGGTGAGAAGCGGCGCATGACATCATCATCGAACGAGACGAAGAAGCGGGAGCTTCCGGGGTCACCCTGGCGCCCGGAGCGGCCGCGGAGCTGGTTATCGATGCGCCGCGCCTCGTGGCGCTCCGTGCCCACGATCTCGAGGCCACCCGCGGTCACCACCTTATCGTGCTGCGCCTGCCACAGCTCGCGCGCCTCACCGCGGATCTCCTTGGCCACCTCAGCATCGGCCGACACGAGATCTACGCCGCGCTTGCGCGCCCTCTCCTCGGCCAGCAGTTCCGGATTGCCGCCGAGGATGATGTCAGTGCCGCGGCCCGCCATGTTGGTGGCAATTGTGACGGCGCCGTAACGTCCGGCCTGGGCGATGATAATCGCTTCACGCTCGTGGTGCTTGGCGTTGAGGACCTGCGGCTCCTTGAGCGAGCAGACGTTGTGGTGCTCCCCGCACTCCTCCAGCTCACACGTGGAGCGTCGTTTGAGGAGGTCCGCCAGCTTCTCAGAGTTCTCGATTGAGACGGTGCCGACGAGGACGGGCCGTCCCTGGGCGTGCATCTCCTCGATCTCATGCACTACGGCCAGGTACTTGCCGTCCTCCGCCCGGTAGATAATGTCCGGCTCATCGTCGCGGATCATGGTCCGGTGCGTGGGCGCAACGAGCACGTCCAGGTCGTAGATGGTCTGGAACTCCTCCCGCTCCGTCCAGGCCGTACCCGTCATGCCGGCAAGCTTCTCGTACAGACGGAAGTAGTTCTGGAGGGTGATGGTGGCGTAGGTAATGCTCTCGCGCTGGATGCGGACGTTCTCCTTGGCCTCCACCGCCTGGTGGAGGCCGTCCGACCAGCGGCGCCCCTGCATGAGGCGGCCGGTGAACTCATCGACTATGATCACTTCGCCGTCCTTGACTACGTAGTGGTGATCCCGCAGGAAGAGGACGTGGGCGCGGAGGGCGGCGTCGAGGAAACGGGTGAGGCGGAAGTTCGCGGCGTCGTAGATGTTGTTGATACCCAGCGACTTCTCCACCTTGGAGCCACCCTCATCGGTCAGGGAGATCGTGCGGTGCTTGGCGTCAACGACGTAGTCCGTCTCCGGGGCGAGCCGTGGCACTATGCGGGCGAAGGTGCGGTAGATCTCCTCCGTCTCCTCCGCCGGCCCGCTGATGATGAGGGGCGTGCGCGCCTCGTCGATGAGAATATTGTCGACCTCGTCCACTATGCCGTAGTGGTGCGGGGTGTCCGGCCGCTGGGCGGTCTGGGACAGGTCCACCACCATGTTGTCCCGCAGGTAGTCGAAGCCGAACTCATTGTTGGTGCCGTAGGTGATGTCCGCCCGGTAGGCTTCCCGACGGGGAACGGGGGCCAGGTAGCGGAGACTGGGGTTATCGAGGTTAGCGGTGGGGTCGAATAGGTAAGCGGCGTCGTGTTGGAGCACGCCAACACTGAGGCCCAGCGAGTGGTAGATGGCGCCCATCCACTGAGTGTCCCGCTTGGCCAGGTAGTCGTTCACGGTCACCAGGTGCACGCCCTTGCTTTCCAGGCCGTTGAGGTACACGGGCAGTGTGGCCACCAGCGTCTTGCCCTCGCCGGTCTTCATTTCGGCGATCTTACCCTGATGCAGGACGACGCCGCCCAGAATCTGCACGTCGAAGTGACGCAGGCCGATGCGCCTTTCGGAGGCCTCGCGCACCACGGCGAACGCCTCGGGAAGAACGTCGTCTAACGCTTCGCCCCCGCTCAGGCGGGCACGGAACTCATCGGTCTTCGCTCGCAGATCGGCGTCGGAGAGTGCGGACACCTGCTCCGCCAGACCATTGACCAGAAGAACCAGGGGCTGGAGCTTGCGCAGCTCCTTCTCGTTGTAGTCGCCGCCCATGAGGTTCTTGATCGCGCCCAGGACCATGTTCTATGTACTCGCCTTTCCCATCACTCTGCACACTGATGCCAGACGCTCAGAGCGTCGGTTCAATAATATCAGCTTTGCGGAGCATGGGGGGAAAAGCGCGGCCTAGTACTCGTCGAACAGGGCGCCGACGGACTGGCCGGGCGCCAGAGCTCGCACGAGGATACCGAGCAGGACACCGGCGAGAAGCCGCGCCAGCCAGGCAATCGCCGCTGACCGGTGAGGAGTATGCGTACAAGGCTCGTGAGACAGCATCACCGATCTCCGGTTCCTACCACCTACTGGGCTCCCACAGGCCAATTGGTCGCTTCAATTTTTCGGTAAGTGACGGTTGGTCGTTCAACTCGGCGGAACTCAAGTAGAGGCCGGTGGTTACCTCCCCCATCGCAAACAACTCCTCAGATACGTACGGTTCAGCACCGGCGAAAAGGCGATCGAACTCGCTGGGAGGGAGAATGAATACAAACGCCCGGTACTCACTCGGTTCGTCAACCAAGACAAGAGGACTGACGAGTAAACCTTTCCCACCAGCTCGGTCAAGTCGAACGCCAGCACGATACACAGAGGGAGGCGACGGGCAGCCGATGTCCACCACCGGTGACGCCACCCCAAGGCCAGAGGCTTCCCAGCGGGGATGCCTGGCCACCTCCGTCAGCGCCTCCTCAATCTCGGACTTGGCCTTCTTCTGCAGCGAGGAGTCAACGCCCACCGCCTGGACACAGATCGCCAGCCGGTCCCGGTTACTCGTTAAAAGAAGGCCCTCAACCCGTCGCACCTGCTGCTGGGCGGCTCCGCTTCCCTGGAACGTCACCCCAAGCGGGGTCGTCACGCCCAGGGTGCTCCCCGCCGCTGCGCCAATCACCAGCAGCGAACCGGCCACACGCGCCAATCGCGACTTGGGTAGTCTCATGGCACACCTCCGGATTCCACATGGCTCTCTCTCCGGTGCCCGTCCGGGTGCGTCCGCGCCAGCTCCTCGTACTGCCGCTGCACGTCCAGGATGGCCGCAAAGTGCTCTCGCTGGCGCTGCCACCGCTCCCGGGTCAGCACCATGTTGTGGAGCCCCCAGAACCGGTCTTCGTGCCAGTAATGGTCCCGCAGGTATCCCTGCTGCTCGAACCCCATGGCCTGTAGCATCAGCAACACCGGCTCCGCGAACTCGTATATCTCGGTGTGAACCTAGCGTATGGGAAACCAGCGGAACAGCGCGTCGATACACAGCAGGGCAGCCTCGCCGCCGTGCCCCTTCAGCCGGTACTGCGGCTCCACGTAGATACCCACGCCTGTCCAGCCGTCCCAGGGGTTCATCTGGTAAGTGAGGGCATAGCCGATGGGCGCGCCGCCGGTGGCTTTGCGGACCAGGAGCAGGATTGATTGGGCCAGCATCGGCTCCAGCTCGGCCACGAACTGCTCATACGTCGCGATGTTCCGCCGGAAGTTGAGCATGTGTACGATTTCGAGGCTGGAGCGCCAGCGAAATAGCGTGGGCTAGTCTTCGCGGCCTATCGGCCGCAGGCTCACCAATTTGCCGGCGAGCGTGACCCTTTGGTCCAGAATCCCCATCTCCCCCTCCACAAGGGATGCGCAGTTAGTATGGGGCGGGGGACGGCGCTTGTCAAGCGTTATGGAAGTTCAGCAAAGGTGAAAGCGGCAGCCCCTAGTACTCGTCGAACAGGGCGCCGACGGACTGGCCGGTGTGGATGCGCCGGATCGCCTCGCCCAGGAGGGGGGCGACGGAGAGGACGGTGATGCTGGGGAGCTGCTTCTCCGGCGGCAGGGGGATGGTGTCCGTAACCACCAGCTCCTTGATGGGCGAGGCCTCAATGCGCTGGACGGCGGGGCCGGAGAGGATGGGGTGAGTGGCGCTGGCGTAGACCTCGTTGGCGCCGTTGTCGCAGACGATCTCTGCGGTGGCGACGAGGGTGGCGGCGGTGAGCACTTCGTCGTCGACGATGAGGGCGGTGCGTCCCTCCACCTCGCCCATGATGTTCACCGCTTCCACCTTCTCCCGGTTGCCGATGCGCCGCTTCTCGACGATGGCGATGGGGACGCCGAGCCGGTCCGCCATGTGGCCGGCGCGCTTGGCACCGCCGACGTCGGTGGCGACGACCGTGAGGTCGCGCAGCTTCTTGTCGCGGAAGTGGCGCGCCAGAAGGTCCAGGGCGGTCAGTTCGTCTACGGGGACGTTGAAGAACCCCTGCACCTGCCCGGCGTGCAGGTCGACGGTCAGCAAGCGGTCGGCCCCGGCGGTCTCGATGAAGTTGGCGATGAGACGGGCGGTGATGGGGACCCTCGGCTGGTCTTTCTTATCGCTGCGCCCATAGCTGTAGTAGGGGACGACCGCCGTGATGCGCCCCGCCGAGGCCCGCTTGGCGGCATCGATCATGATGAACAGCTCCATCAGCCTCGTATTCACCGGAGAGGCGATGGGCTGGACCAGAAACACGTCGCGGGCGCGGATGTTCTCCAGAAAGCGTACGAAGATGTTCTCGTTGCTAAACTCGAACACCTCGCACTGTCCCAACGGCGTCTCGAGGTACTTGCAGATATCCTCGGCCAGCGCCGGATGGGCGTTGCCCGTGAATACCTTTAGCTCTTGATACAGAGGTGTCTCTATCACAGATAGGAGTCTGCTGGGCTCCCGAGGTCCGTATCAATATAGCACAGAGAGCGCCGCCAACACAGCCTGCCGTAGGCAGGGTCATATTGACCCAGGAGACCCGCTTCGATACTGTAGATACAGAGGGAGATCACTCCTCCGCCGTCGCGCTTCGCACTCTCTGGCTGCCATCTGCCCTACCTAACGTGAGACCCAAGGCGTTGCTTGCTCTACTGGCGCTGGGCGCCACGTGGGGCGCCTCCTTCCTGTTCATCAAGGTGATCGTGGAAGAGACGTCGCCCCTGGAGGTGGCGCAGGGGCGCATGTTCTTCGGCGCTTTGGCCGTTGGCGCCGTGCTGGCGGTGCGGAGGACGCGCCCGCGCTGGGAACGCTCCCTCTGGGCCAAGGTGGCGGTGTGGACGCTGGTGACGGTGGTAATCCCGTTCATACTCATCGCCTGGGCGGAGCAGCACATCGCCAGCGGCACGGCGTCCGTCCTCAACTCCACCATGCCCCTGTTCACGACGCTCTTCGCCGCGGCGTTCCTCATAGAGGAGCAGATAACGCCGGTGCGCGGCGTCGGCCTGGTCGTGGGCTTCGTGGGGGTGCTCGTCCTCACCGGCGGAGACGTCTACAACATTCGGGACTCCAGCGTGCTTGGGCAGTTTGCGGTGGTCGGCGCCGCGGCCTGCTACGGTATCGGAAGCGTATATGGGCGCACCCTCCTGAGACGGGAAGACCCGCTGGCCCTCTCCGCCGGCCAGCTTCTGGTGGGGTCGTTACTCGTGCTGCCGCTGCTACTAGCAGTGCGGGGCGTGCCGGACTACTCGCTGAGCGTGGAGGCTTGGCTCTCCCTCCTGGCGCTGGGAATACTGGGGAGCGGGTTCGCCTTCGTGGTCTATCTGTGGCTGGTGGACAACGTCGGCAGCGTACGGAGCTCCCTGGTCACTTACATCATGCCCGTCGTGGGATTGTTCTTGGGCTGGGCCGTCCTCGACGAATCGATAGGCGTGAACACGACCCTGGGGGCTGCTCTGATCATCGCCGGCGTCGCCGCGGTCATGCGCGGCCAGGCGCCCTCCAGTCAGCGGCTGCCGGTGGCCGCCGATGCTACCGGCGCCGATTAGGAGCGGCAGGAAATGAGATCGACGTATTGACATCCTCAAGACTGGGTGCTACACTAACTATTCGATGGCCGGTCTGTGTCCCCCATCATTTGTATTCCCATCTGATTGTCCCCGATAGGTACCATCTGTCTTCCGTTCGCGAGGGCCTAGCTAAGGTTCCCTCTTTGAGGAGTGCTTACGCATGGTTGTGCCCCAGGACTCCATCCAGGACAAGTTCCATGTCCCCTCTGTCAGCAAGTCCTACTCCCGCATACCCGACCTCATAGAGCTCCCCCACCTAGTCCGCATTCAACTTGACTCCTACCAAGTCTTCACGAACGAAGGGCTACGCGAGCTCCTGGATGAGATCTCGCCGATCCAGGACTTCACCGGGAACCGCCTGGAGATGCGTTTCACCGACTACAGCTTCGGCGAGTCAAAGTATTCCGAGACCGACTGCCGCGTGCGAGACGCCACCTATGCCGCCCCACTACGGGTAAACGTGAAACTCCTGGTCAAAGAAACCGGGGAGGTGAAAGAGCAAGAGATCTTCATGGGCGACTTCCCGCTCATGACGGAGCAAGGTACCTTTATCATCAACGGCGCCGAGCGCGTTGTGGTGTCCCAGCTTGTTCGCTCCCCAGGCGTCTACCTGACCCTGGAACGAGACGCTACCAGCGGTCGCGACCTTTGCTACGCCAAGCTAATCCCGAACCGAGGCGCCTGGCTGGAGTTTGAAACCTCCAACAAGAACGTCATCTCGGTCAAGGTGGACCGCAAACGCAAAATTCCGATCACCACCCTTCTCCGCGCCATCGACGAACCGCACCTCCTGCCCAAACACCCCAGCCAGGCCGTCCTGCGCGAACTTCAAGACAGGATCGAAAACGCGAAGTCAGAGCGCGAGGCGGACGGCCTCCGCCAAGAGCTCCTCAACGCCCTCGGCACGAACGATCGAATCCTGGCCATGTTCGATGGCCTGGACAAGGACCCGGACCACCACTACATCAAGTCCACGCTGGACCGCGACGCGTCTTGCGAGAACAAGGGTGAGGCGCTCCTAGACTTCTACCGGCGATTGCGCCCCGGAGACCCTCCGACCATAGACAACGCCCGCGGGCTCATCACGTCACTTTTCTTCAATCCCCGCCGTTACGACCTGGGCAAGGTTGGACGCTACAAGGTCAACAAGCGCCTGGCGCACAATGTGCCCATCGGGTCGCGGGTTCTGGTCCAGGACGATCTTATCGCAATCGTGCGGGAGATCATCCGCCTCAACCTCGGCGTGGGGAGGCCGGACGACATCGACCACCTGGGGAACCGCCGCGTGCGCACGGTGGGGGAGCTCATCCAGAACCAGTTCCGCATCGGCCTCCTGCGCATGGAGAGGGTGATCCGGGAGCGCATGACGATCACCGACCCCCAGGAAATCGCGCCCAGCCAGCTCATCAATATCCGGCCGGTGGTCGCGGCCATTAAAGAGTTCTTCGGCGGCTCTCAGCTCTCTCAGTTCATGGATCAGACCAACCCCCTGGCAGAACTCACCCATAAGCGGCGCCTGTCCGCCCTGGGCCCCGGCGGCCTATCCCGCGACCGCGCCGGCTTCGACGTGCGCGACGTCCACCACAGCCACTACGGCCGCATCTGCCCTATCGAGACTCCGGAAGGCCCCAACATCGGCCTCATCGGCAGCCTGGCCACCTTCGGACGGGTCAACCAGTACGGATTCATTGAGACCCCTTATCGAAAGGTGGGCAGGACCCTGGCCACCAACTCGCCAGAGCTTGTCAACCGTATCCTCCGAGAGGACTTCCCAGACTCCTCCGGCAAGGTACTGTTCAAGGCGGGTACCACAATTACTCCTGAGGCCGCCAAGCGCCTGGCCCGCTTTGGCAAGGCCACCGTGCAAGTGCAGCCCTTTGTCTCTGCCGAAGTGGATTACCTCTCCGCCGACGAGGAGGAGAACTACGTGGTGGCCCAGGCCAACTGCCCCCTGGACGAACACCGCAACTTCCTGGTGGAGCGCGTGGAGGCGCGGGCCGCCGGCAGCTTCACCATGGCATCCAAAGACCAGGTGGAGTACCTGGACCTCTCGCCGAAGCAGATTGTGTCCGTTGCCGCCGCCCTCATCCCCTTCCTGGAGCACGATGACGCCAACCGGGCCCTGATGGGAGCCAACATGCAGCGGCAGGCGGTGCCCCTGGTGAGGCCGGAGATACCCCTGGTCGCTACCGGTATGGAGCGGCAAACCGCAATGGACTCGGGGCAAGTCGTCTTCGCCGAAGGTGCCGGCCTGGTCACGAGCGTCAGCGGTGACTCGATCAGCGTCCAATACGATTCGGGGATCGAGAAGACCTACAATTTGCTGAAATTCATCCGCTCCAATCAAGGCACCTGCATAAACCAGCGTGCAATCGTGCGCCGCGGTCAACGGCTGACCAAGGGAGACGCCCTGGCCGATAGCTCTTCCACGCGGTCCGGCGAGCTAGCGCTGGGCCAGACCCTGCTCTGCGCCTTCATGAGCTGGGAGGGCTACAACTTCGAGGACGCCATCATCATCTCCGAAGCGGTAGCGCGCGATGACAAGTTCACCTCCATCCACATCGAGAAACACGAAGTGGAGGCCCGCGACACGAAACTGGGCCCCGAGGAGGTCACGCGGGACATCCCCAACGTCGGCGAGGAGAGCCTAAGAGACCTGGATGAATACGGCATCGTTCGCATAGGCGCCGAGGTGCGGTCCAGCGACATCCTGGTGGGCAAGATCACTCCCAAGGGCGAAACCGAGCTTACCGCCGAGGAGAAACTTCTGCGCGCCATCTTCGGCGAGAAGGCCCGAGAGGTGAAAGACACCTCCTTGCGCGTGCCCCACGGCGAGCGCGGCAAGGTCATAGACACGCGCTTTTTCGCCCGCCCGGACAACGCTGCCGGCAAGCCGAACCACGGCCAGAAGAACCACCAGTGCCGGTGGCCGCCCTACGCCCAGGTCACCGATGAGCTGTCCCCCGGCGTTCAAGCCATGATCCGGATCTCCATCGCCCAGCGCCGCAAGGTCGCGGAGGGGGACAAGATGGCGGGCCGCCACGGCAACAAAGGTGTGATAGCCCGCATCCTGCCGGTGGAGGACATGCCCCACCTGACAGACGGCACGCCGGTGGACATCATCCTGAACCCCATCGGCGTCCCCAGCCGCATGAACATCGGCCAGGTGTTGGAGACCCATCTGGGCTGGGCCGCGCGACGGCTGGGCTTCCGCGCTTTCTCACCGGTATTCGATGGCGGCAACCCCGACACCATCGAGGACGTACTGGGCCGCACCTGGCTATGCGAACAGGCTGACGCGCTCCTTCACGCCGCCAACGGCGCGGCCACCGACGACGTAGGCGAGAACGTGGACATTGAGAAGGTAACTGCCTGGCTAAAGGACCGTGGCTACGAAGCCGCAACGGTGTTTGACGAACGTCTGGTGGGCGAGGCCAAACGCGCTGCCCTGGAGCTCTGGCTGGAGCAGCAGGGCGAAAAAAGGGTGCGACGCAAGTCCATGCATGTTCTTGAAAAACGGGCGGAATCCGTGCTCCTGGACAGCGGCGTGCCAGCGCCGACCTACGGCAAGCAGCCCCTGATTGACGGCCGAACGGGTGAATCGTTCCACCAGCCGATTACCGTTGGCTTCATCTACATGATGAAGCTCGTTCACCTGGTAGAGGACAAGATACACGCCCGCTCCACCGGCCCCTACTCGCTTATCACCCAGCAGCCTCTGGGCGGCAAGGCCCAGTTCGGTGGACAGCGGTTCGGAGAGATGGAGGTGTGGGCGCTCGAGGCGTACGGAGCGGCGCACGTTCTCCAGGAGATCCTGACTGTGAAGTCGGACGACGTGGTGGGCCGCGTCAAGGCCTACGAAGCCATTGTAAAAGGAGAAGACATCCAGGAGCCGGGGGTGCCGGAGTCCTTCAAAGTGCTTGTAAAGGAGCTCCAGAGCCTCGGGCTCGCGGTAGAGGTACTAAACGAGGAAGAAGAACGGGTGACCCTGACGGAGACTTCCACCGTGGAGATCCCCGAGCTCGGCATCGACATGAGCGGATTCGAGAAGGGAGCGGATTTCCTTGGCCCTTGAGGTAAGCGACTTCAACGCGCTGCGCATATCTCTGGCATCACCGGACCAGGTACGTTCCTGGTCATATGGGGAGGTCACGAAGCCGGAGACGATCAACTATCGCACCCTCAAGCCGGAGAAAGACGGCCTGTTCTGCGAGAAGATCTTCGGCCCTACCAAAGACTTCGAATGCTATTGCGGCAAGTACAAGCGTGTTCGTTACAGGGGCATCGTCTGCGACAAGTGCGGCGTGGAGGTGACCCGTAGTAAGGTGCGCCGCGAGCGCATGGGCCACATCGAGCTGGCGTCGGCGGTGACCCACATCTGGTTCGTCAAGGGCACGCCCAGCCGCATCGGCCTTCTCCTGGACATGTCACCGCGCAGCCTCGAGCGCGCCCTCTACTTCGCACAGTTCATAGTCACCTCCGTCAACGAAGATGTCAGGCAGAAGGCGCTGGCAGAACTGCGCCATGAGATGGACCAGATTGGCACCGAACAGGAGCAGGAGTATGCAGAGCGCATCTCCGCTGTTGAGACCGCGGCCGCTGAAACCATCACCAACGTGGAGTCGCAGCGCGAGGAGAGGCTTGCCGCTATCGACGCCGATGTCGCGAAGAAGGAGGACGCCTTAAGGCAGAAGGCGGAGGTCCTCGAGCAGGACATCGCCCGGATGGAAGACAAGCCTTCCACGAAGAAACTGGCCTTGGACGCCGACCTCGTCATAGCGGAGCGGCACCAGCCCCTGCCGAAGAACGCCTCCAAGCGGCTCCAGTCCGGCCTCCAGAAGCGACTCAACGCTCTGGGGAAGGAGCGTAACAAGAGGCGGGCGGAGACTGAAAGGGCGCTGACAAAGGAACTCGCCAAGTGCCGCGAAGCGGGGACGGCCGAGCTGGAGCCGCTACGAAAGCAAATCATAGAACAGCGGCAAGCCGCTCAGGCTCAGTGCCAAGAGCTCATCCAAGACCTGGAGGAGATCAAGGACCCGATTCGCGACGACCAGTGCACCCTGCTCGCCGAGCAGAAGCTCCGGGAGCTCATTGAGCGCTATCCGGACCTGCTCACGGCTGGTATGGGTGCTGAGGCCGTCCTGGAGATCCTCCGCCGCATTGACCTGCAGGCGCTGGCCCTCAAGCTGCGAGGAGAGATCCAGAACTTCAGCGGACAGCGTCGCAAGAAGGCCACCAAACGGCTGCGCGTTGTAGAGGCGTTCCGCAAGAGCGGCAGCAAGCCGGAGTGGATGATCTTCGGCATCCTGCCTGTGCTTCCGCCGGACCTGCGACCGATGGTCCAGCTTGACGGCGGGCGCTTCGCCACCAGCGACCTCAATGACCTTTATCGCCGCGTCATCAACCGCAACAATCGCCTCAGGCGGCTGCTGGAGCTGGGCGCCCCACAGATCATCATCCGTAATGAGAAGCGCATGCTCCAAGAGGCGGTGGACTCGCTGATAGATAACGGCCGGCGCGGCCGCGCCGTCTCCACCGCCGGGAACCACAAGCTGAAGTCATTGTCAGACATGCTCAAGGGCAAGCAGGGGCGGTTCCGCCAGAACCTCCTGGGTAAGCGAGTGGACTACTCCGGCCGCTCCGTCATCGTTGTCGGGCCGGAGCTCGAGCTACACCAGTGCGGTCTCCCCAAGAAGATGGCCCTGGAGCTGTTCAAGCCGTTCATCATGCACGCCCTAGTGGCCCGCAACTTGGCGCACAACATCAAGTCCGCCAAGCGCATAGTAGAACGCGCCCGGCCGGAGGTGTGGGATATCCTGGACGACATCATCAAGGATCGTCCGGTGCTGCTCAACCGCGCTCCCACCCTGCACCGGCTGGGGATCCAAGCCTTTGAGCCGGTGCTCATCGACGGCAGCGCCATCCAGATCCATCCCCTCGTCTGCACCGCTTTCAACGCTGACTTCGACGGGGACCAGATGGCGGTGCACATACCTCTCTCCGTCGCCGCCGTCGCCGAGGCGCGCCAGGTTATGCTCTCCACCCAGAACCTCCTACTCCCCTCCAACGGGGAGCCGGTGATAGCGCCCACGCTGGATATCGTCTTCGGTTGCTACTACCTGACCGAGATCAAGGCTGGGCTCAAGGGAGAGTTCAAGGCCACCACCAACGGCAACCCTCTCTACGGAATCTACGGCAGCTTTGACGAAGCCAAGATGGCCTACGACACGGGCCTGGTTGACCTCCGTGCCCTCATTCGCGTGCGCGACGCCAGGACGAACGGTGAGCTCATCGAGACCAGCGTGGGCCGCATCATCTTCAATGAAGTGCTCCCGGAGGAAATGGGCTACCGCAACCAACTTATGGACAAGAAGACCATCAAAGACCTTGTCCTGGAATCCGCCGTAAACTTTGACAACGTGCGCACTGCCCAGATGGTCGATCGCATGAAAAACGTCGGCTTCAAGTTCGCAACCACATCCGGCATCAGCATCGCGATGAACGACCTCAAGGTGCCGGAGAAGAAGGGAGAGCTTCTCTCAGCCGCAGACAGCGCCATCGCAGAGATCGAGGACCAGTACAACCTCGGCCTCATAACTGCTGAGGAGCGGTACAGCCGGGCGGTCTCCATCTGGCGTGACACCACAGACGAGATGCAAGTTCTGATCCAGAATAGCCTGAAAGAGTACGGCGGCGTCTACCTCATGGCGGTCAGCGGCGCCAAAGGAAACATCAGTCAGATATCCCAGATGGCAGGCATGCGAGGCCTCATGAGCGACCCCGCCGGCCGCATCATAGACTTGCCCATTCGCTCCTCCTTCCGGGAAGGGCTCACCGTGATGGAGTACTTCATCTCCACCCACGGCGCCCGCAAGGGGCTGGCCGATACCGCCCTCCGCACCGCCGATAGCGGCTACCTCACCAGGCGCCTTATCGACGTCTCCCAGGACGTGATCATCCTGGAACAAGACTGCGGCACGACGGCCGGAATCTGGATCGGTGAGCCGTTGGAGAAGGGGCTCTTCGAGTCCCTCCAAGAGCGCATCGTGGGCCGCTGGGCCGCCGCCGACATCGCCCACCCTGAGACGGGCGAAGTAATCCTCGAACGGGGCAACGAGATCACGCAGGAGACCGCCGATCGCATCGTGGAGACCGGCATCGACCGCGTCTACACGCGATCGCCCCTCACCTGTCAGGCGCATCGGGGCATTTGCTCACCCTGCTACGGGCGTGACCTGGCCCGGGGTAGGCTGGTGGCCCAGGGAGCGGCAGTGGGGATCATCGCTGCCCAGAGCATCGGCGAGCCGGGCACGCAGCTCACCATGCGCACCTTCCACACCGGCGGAGTGGCCGGATTCGACATCACTTCCGGTCTGCCCCGCGTGGAGGAGCTGTTTGAGGCCCGCATTCCCAAGGGCACCGCCCTCATCTCCGAGATCGACGGCCTCGTTGAGATCCTGCACGACGGCGACACGCGCCGCATCAAGCTGGTGAGCGCGGAGATCTACCGCGATGACTACGCGCTGCCTGAAGGCGTCGAAGTGCTGGTCAAGAACGGCGAAGACGTGGAGCAGGGGGCCGTTCTCGCTCGGTCACCGCAACCCAAACCCAAGTCGAAGAAGAAGGACCAGAAGGCGCTGGTTGCCCAGGAAGAGATCCTGGCCCGCACCGGCGGCAAGGTATCGATAGTCGGAAAGCGGAAGGTGAAATCCCTCTCCATAACCTTTGAGGAGCGGGACGAGCGTGAGTATCCGGTGTCGGCGACGGCCCACCTCCGCATTCAGGATGGCGCCCAGGTTCACGCCGGCCAGGCCCTCACGGACGGACCTCTCAACCCCCAGGACATCCTCCGTATCCAGGGGCCGGAGGCAGTGCAGATATACCTCGTGGAGGAAGTCCAGAAAGTGTACCGCTCGCAGGGCGTGACGATCAACGATAAGCACATCGAAGTGATCGTTCGACAGATGCTGCGGCGGGTGCGCGTTGACTCCCCAGGGGACTCCGCACTCCTGCCGGGGGAGCTCGTGGACCGCTTCCGGTTCGAGGCCATCAACGCCAAGGCCCTGGCGGAAGGCGGCGAGCCTGCCACCGCCCAGCCCATACTCCTGGGCGTCACTAAGGCCTCACTCAACACGGAGAGCTTCCTCGCCGCCGCCTCCTTCCAGGAGACCACCCGCGTCCTCACGGAGGCCTCCATCAACGGCGACATCGACCACCTCCTTGGCCTCAAGGAGAACGTCATTATTGGTAAGCTCATACCGGCCCGAGCTGCCATCTCGCTTCCGGAGCCCCCCAAGGTCATTGAGCTCCGTCTACCCCCAGAGCTCCTTGGGGGCGACGGTCAAGGGCCCGCTGCCATGGGCCCCGGGGAGGAGGCGAGCACACCGCCTGAGCGCCCAGCGGCGAAGGAAAAAGAGGAAGCCGAGCCCAGCGAGGTGGCTGTCGCTGTCGAGGGCGGGGCGCAGTCCGAGCCGGAAGGTCGGGAAGAAGAGTAGGCGGACCCGCCACGGATCAGCAGGGCGGAGCTGAGACTAAGAACCCGGGACCGCAACCGGCGAAGGCTCGGTGACATCGGTGGCCATCTCCAAGACAAGGGCTGGGCCCGTGGCCAACCCGCTGGACGCCGCTATCGCCCAGTTTGGGGCGGCGGCGGACCGGCTGAATCTTGATCCCGGCCTCCGCCAAGTGCTGGCCACCTGCAAGCGGGAACTGGCCACCAACTTCCCCGTCCAGATGGACGGGGGCTCCACGAAGGTGTTCACTGGCTACCGCGTTCATCACAACCTGGCCCGCGGCCCGGCCAAGGGCGGCATCCGCTACCACCCCGCCGTCTCCCTGGACGAGGTACGCGCCCTGGCCATGTGGATGACCTGGAAGAGCGCCGTAGTTAACCTGCCCTACGGAGGAGCCAAGGGCGGCGTCATTGTGGACCCCAAGGCGCTGTCCCAGACGGAGCTGGAGAACCTCACCCGCCGCTACACCACGGAGATTAGTATCCTCCTCGGCCCCAGCCAGGACATCCCAGCCCCAGACATGGGTACGGACGAGCGTATCATGGCCTGGATCATGGACACCGTCAGCATGCACCGGGGCTACACGGAGGCGGGGGTGGTCACAGGCAAACCGGTCAGCGTGGGCGGCACCCTGGGCCGCAAGGAGGCCACCGGCCGCGGAATCCTCTACGTGATCCAGGAACTCGCCCGTGATCGCAGCATCCCCCTGGACGGGGCGACCATCGCGGTGCAAGGGTTTGGCAACGTCGGCGGCGCGGCCGCCGCGCTCCTTGCCGGCGAAGGAGCGCGGGTCATCGCTGTCTCCGACTCCAGCGGATGCCTCTACAACGGTAGAGGGCTGGACGTCCAAGCCCTGCGGGAACAGAAGAATGCGGGTGGCAGCCTGAGCGATATGGGTGGCGGCGACTGCCTGCTCGGAGAGGAGCTGTTCTCCCTACCTGTGGACTTCCTTGTGCCCGCCGCCCTGGAGGGGCAGATCACGGCTCAAACCGCTCGACACGTCCAGGCCAAGATCATCGTAGAAGGGGCAAACGGACCCACCACCCCGGACGGTGACGCCGTCCTCGCCGAAAAGCGGGTGCTGGTTGTGCCAGACATACTGGCCAACACCGGCGGGGTCATCGTATCCTATTTCGAGTGGGTGCAGGACCTGCAGTTCTTCTTCTGGGAAGAGGAGGAGGTCCGCGAACGGCTGCAGCGGGTGATCACGCGCGCCTACCGGGAAGTCTGTGCCCTTGCTCAATCGCAGAACCTATCGCTGCGGGAAGCCGCTATGCTGCTGGCCGTCTCCCGCGTCGAGGAGGCCACGCGCCTGCGGGGCATCTACCCTTGACGTGCGCCGGGCGGCGATCCTAGTCGCCCCTCTCCTGCTACTGGCGCTGGCCGTAGCGGCCTGCGGCGGGGGAGCAGAGCCCACCGCCACGCTATCGCGCCCGACCTCCGCAGCTTCGGCGAGAGCACCGTCATCCTCCGCGACGGAACCCAGGAG
>Ga0154773_1044_pt1 | contig 20081 bp, 35 predicted proteins | sample Rifle2008BG16ft_FD_105781 | JGI IMG/M metagenome (GOLD analysis project Ga0154773, IMG submission 105781) | Chloroflexi bacterium RBG_16_64_32 | reverse complement strand
AGGTCAAGACGGATGAGACCGACGGCTACGCCGCGGTACAGCTGGGCTACGGCGTGCGCAAGCGGGTGAACTCGCCCCAAAAGGGCCACATGAAGGGGCTTGGTCAGTTCCGCTGTCTGCGAGAGTTCCGCGTGGACGACATCGGCGAGTGGGAGGTCGGCAAGAAGGTCGGATGCGAGATATTCGAGGAGGATGACCTGGTGGACGTGGCGGGAGCCTCCAAGGGGCGCGGCTTCGCCGGGGTCATGAAGCGGCACGGCTTCCACGGTGGGCCGCGTACGCACGGGCAGTCCGACCGAGCCCGTGCCGCCGGCTCCATCGGCGCCGGGACGGACCCCGGGCGCGTCGTCAAGGGCAAGAAGATGGCGGGACACATGGGAACCGGACAGGTGACGGTCAAGAACCTCAGGGTCATCAAGTCCGACCGCTCGCGAAACGTCCTGATGGTTCAGGGCGCCGTACCCGGGAACGAAGATGTTGTCCTGCAGGTGCGACTCTCCAAGCACGGGAGGGCGCGGTAGCATGAAGCTCGCTGTGCACAACGCTGAAGGGAAACAGGTGCGCCAGATCACGGTGGATGACAGCGTATTCGGCATCACCCCCAACGTCGGCGTCCTGCACCAGGCGTTCGTCGCCCAGCGGGCGAATCAACGGCGGGGCACGGCCAGCACCAAGACGCGGGGGGAGGTCCGGGGTAGCACGCGCAAGATCCGGGGCCAGAAGTACACCGGTCGCGCCCGCCAGGGGAGCAGCCGCTCTCCCCTGCGCACGGGCGGCGGCGTCGCCTTTGGGCCATTGCCTCGCAGCTACCGTCAGGCGCTACCCAAGAAGATGAAGCGGCTGGCTATCCGCTCCGCCCTATCCGGTAAGGTGTCGGACGGTCAGTTCCATGTGGTTGACCAGATCGAGTTCGCGCGGCCCCGCACCAAGGAGATGCTCCGCATCCTGCGGAACGTGGGCGTCGAGCGTTCCGCGCTCATCGTCACCAGTGACGCGGACCGCTCCGTCCTGGTGAGCGCTCGCAATCTCCAGAAAACGAAGGTTCTGCCCGCTGCCTACCTGAACGTCGTCGACCTTCTCACCCACCGTGATCTGCTTCTCACTGAAGACGGGGTACGCCGGGTGGAGAAGATATGGGGCGCGCAGGCGGGCAAGGCCGCCGCCGTCAAGGAGCCGGAGCCGCGTCGCAGGCGTGCTCCCGTTCCCCAGGAGGCTGCGAAGGAGAAGGAGGCTACGGCGGAAAAGAAGCCGCGCCGTCGCAAGGCCGCGGCCGCCGAAAAGGCGACCGCGGAGGAGACCGCGGAGAAGCCACCCCGACGGGTGAGACGGCCCAAGGCGGAGGCGGAGGCGGAAGCCGAGAAGAAGCCGGCCCGCCGTGCGCGGCGGCCCAAGGCGGAGGCGGAGGAGAAGGCCCCGGCGGCGCCCGATGAGGAGCGAAAGCCCACCCGGCGGCGGCCACGGGCCAAGAAGGGAGAGGAGGCCTAGCCGATGTCCAAGGCGATCCATCCTCTGGAGGTCCTGCGACGGCCCCTGATCACGGAGAAGGGAACGCGGCTGGGCGGCGAGAACAAATACGTGTTTGAGGTTCATCGCGTCAGCAACAAGCACCAGATCAAGGAGGCTGTGGAGAAGGCGTTCAGCGTGCGCGTTGTCCACGTGAACGTGATGAACGTCAAGGGAAAGTCACGGCGCTCCAGGGGCGGTCACACCTTCCATCGACCGAACTGGCGTAAGGCCGTGGTCACCCTTACCCCCGATGACAAGATCGAGCTGTTCGAGGGCATGTAGCTATGGGTATCAAACAGTACAAGCCGACGTCGCCGGGGCGCAGGGGGGCCAGCGGTTATACGTTCGATGAGATCACCAAGAAGCGACCCGAGAAGTCGCTGCTGGCGCCCCTGTCCAAGAAGGCCGGCCGAAACAGCCAGGGCCGAATCAGCGTGCGGCACCGCGGCGGCGGCCACAAGCGCAGGCTGCGCGTGATCGACTTCAAACGGGATAAGACCGGCGTGCCGGGCAAAGTCGCCTCTATCGAGTATGACCCGAACCGGTCGGCTCGGATCGCTCTCATCCATTACGCGGACGGGGAGAAGCGGTACATCATCTGGCCGGTGGGTCTGGCCGTGGGAGACACGGTGATGGCGGGTCCTGAGGCGGAGATCAAGCCGGGCAACGCCCTGCCGCTACGCAACATCCCTCCTGGCAACCTCATACACAATCTGGAGCTGCACATGGGCCACGGGGCGCAGTTGGTGCGCGGAGCGGGCGCCTCCGCTCAGCTTATGGCCAGCGAAGGCGATAACGTTATGGTGCGCCTGCCCTCCGGCGAGGTGCGGCGTATCCACGCCGGCTGCATGGCGAGCATAGGCCAGGTGGGCAACGTGGAGCACGATCAGATCAAGCTGGGGCGGGCGGGCCGCAGGCGGCTCATGGGCCGCCGGCCCAAGGTACGGGGCACTGCCATGACTCCACGAGATCATCCTCACGGCGGCGGCGAGGGACGCTCTCCCATCGGCCTGCCGGGACCCAAGACTCCTTGGGGTAAGCCGACGCTCGGCTACCGGACCCGCCGCCGGAAGGACACAAACAAGTACATCGTGCGTAGACGGTACGACGTGTAGGGATTTCGATGTCTCGTTCGACGAAGAAGGGGCCTTTTGCGGACCCCAAACTGATGAAAAAGGTGGAGCACGTAGTGAGATCCGGTGAGAAGACGGTTATCCGCACCTGGGCGCGGCGATCGACGATCATGCCGGAGATGGTGGGCCTTACGATCGCCGTGCACGACGGCCGGCGGCACGTGCCCATCTTCATAACTGAGAACATGGTGGGTCATAAGCTGGGTGAGTTCGCCCTGACTCGGACGTTCAGGGGTCACGGCGGCAAGTCCGCACAGGTCAGCCGCGTGCGGAAGGCGTAGATGGTATGGAAGTGCGAGCGATAGCCCGTCACGCCCCGATCGCGCCCAAGAAGGCGCGGCTCATCCTGGATGAGATCCGCGGCAAGCGCGTGGATGAGGCTATGGCGCTCCTGCGCTTTATCCCTACGCCCCACGCCCGGATTATCGCCAAGGCGGTGCGTTCCGCCGTGGCCAACGCGGAGAACAACTACAACCTTGTGCCCCGAACGCTGCGCGTATCGAAGGCGTGGGTTGGTGACGGCGTCACATTCAAGCGGACGCTGCCTCGCGCGCGCGGCCGCGCCGACATCATGCGCCGGCGGCGAAGCAACATAACCATAGTGGTACAGGACGAGGAGCTGTAGACATGGGCCAGAAGGTACATCCGCACGGCTTCCGCCTGGGCTATATCTACGATTGGAAGGCTAAGTGGTTCGCCGGACGTGCATACCCCCAGCTTCTGCGGGAGGACCTGACGATCCGGCGGACTATCAGCGACATGCTTCCCGATGCGGGCATCTCATCGGTGGAGATCGAGCGGAACGCCAATCTGGTAACGGTTGCGGTGTACACGGCGCGGCCGGGCATCGTCATCGGGCGAGGGGGTCAGCGGGTGGACGAACTGCGCAGCGCGCTGGAGGCGGCCACAGGCCGGAAGATCCGCGTCAACATTAACGAGATCCGCATCCCAGAGATCGACGCTGCACTGGTGGCCCGCGCCGTCGCGGACCAGATCGAGCGCCGAATCTCCCACCGGAGGGCGATCAAGCAGGCGATCTCTCGCTCCATGCAGCGCGGCGCTCAGGGGATCAAGATCAAGGTAGCGGGCCGCCTCGGCGGGTCCGATATGTCGCGCCGGGATGGGGGTATGGAGGGGCGTGTACCGCTCCACACCCTGAAGGCGGATATAGACTACGGCACGGCAGAGGCCCGCACCACTCTGGGGCGCATAGGAGTCAAGGTGTGGGTGTACAAGGGCGACCGTATCCCGGAGGTGGCCGCATCCGTCAAGAGTAGGCTTGCCTCCAAGGAGCGGGGCGCCGCGGCGGAGCCGCCGTCTGAAGGCGGGCAGCAGCCGGTGAAGGAGGCCGCTGAACCTGTGATGAGCCAGGCCAAGGGGGCCAACAAGGCGGAGGAGGACACGGAGCAGCAGTCACGACCGAAGGCTGAGGCTGAAGAGGATGCTGCAACCTAAGAGGACGAAGTTCCGCAAGACGCATCGCGGCCGCCGCAGGGGTCGCGCCGCCACCGGCAATGCCGTTGTCTTTGGCGATTTCGGCCTGCAGGCGCTGGGAACGTGCTGGATGACCGCCCGCCAGATTGAGGCAGGGCGGCGGGCGATCACGCGCTACGTGCGCCGAGGCGGAAAGCTATGGATCCGCGTGTTCCCTGATAAGCCGGTGACCAAGAAGCCGCTGGAGGTGAGGCAGGGATCGGGCAAGGGGCCGGTGGAGTTCTGGGTGGCTGTAGTGAAGCCCGGCCGCATTATCTATGAGATGGCCGGCGTGCGCGAGGATACCGCTCGCGAGGCGATGCGACTGGCCGCCCAAAAGCTGCCGATACCCACCCGGTTCCTTTCGCGAGAAGTGGCGCTGTAAGAGGAATTTGATGGCGAAAAAGCTGAAGACCCAGACGGATGACATACGCAAGCTCTCAGGCGAAGAGCTGGCCGAGGAGATAGAGGAAGCACACCGCCGTCTGTTCTCCCTGCGACTCCAGAACGCGACGCGCCAGATCACGAATCACCGCGAGCTGCCCAAGGTGAGGCGACTGATAGCGCGGCTGAAGACGATCCGGCGGGAGCGAGAGCTGGCCGCCGCCGGGGAGGGACAGTAGGCATGGCGCAGCAAGGTCACGGCGGCCGCAAGATCCGCGAAGGGACCGTAGTGTCCGATAGGATGGACAAGACGGTGGTGGTGGCTGTGGGCAGCAGCATGCGCAGCCGTATCTACAAGAAGATCGTGAGGCGCGTGAGCCGTTTCATGGCCCATGACGAAACGAATGACGCCAAGCTAGGTGACCGGGTCCTCATCGTGGAGTCCAGGCCATACTCTCGGCGCAAGCGATGGCAATTGGCCCAGGTGCTGGTCCGCGCCGACCGCCCTGAAATCGCTGCCGAGGAGATCGACCTTGAGCTGCTGGGTGAGGTGAAAGCGGAGGAAGAAGGGGAAGCGGCGGCGACTGTTGAAGCTGGCGCCGAGGAGGTGGCTCCCGCCGACGAGGGCGAAGAGACGCCGGAGCCTTCCGAGGCCGCCGCTGAGGAGGTCCCGCCCGTGGAGGAGGCCGTGCCCGACGCTGCGGAACCTGCGGAGGCCGCTGCCGACGAGCCGGAGGCCGAGGCTGCTGCAGAAGAGGCCGAGGAGGCTGCCCACGAGGAGCCGGATGCTGAAGCTAAGGCTGAGGAAGCGCCAGAGAGCGCTGGTGAGGAAGCGGAGGCCGAGGCTGATGGAGAAGAGGCCGAGGAGGCCGCCCACGAGGCGCCGGATGCTGAAGCTAAGGTTGAGGAAGCGCCAGAGAGCGCTGCTGAGGAAGCGGAGGCCGAGGCTGATGGAGAAGAGGCCGTGGAGGCTGCCGAGGCACCCGAAACTGCTGCTGAGGAGCCTGAGGGCGAAGACCCGGAGCGATCATCGTGATCCAGTCCAACAGCCGCCTGCGTGTCGCCGATAACTCCGGGGCGCGGCAGGTCATGTGCATTAGGGTGACGGGGGGCTCCAGACGCCGCTACGGCGGGGTCGGCGACGTGATCGTCGCGTCCGTCAAGCAGGCGATTCCGGGTGGCACGGTCAAGAAAGGCGATGTCGTACGTGCCGTCGTCGTCCGCACCGCTCAACCGTACCGGCGGAACGACGGTTCGTATATCCGCTTCGATGACAACGCTGCCGTCATCCTGTCCGACACGCTCAATCCCCAGGGCACTCGTATCTTCGGGCCCGTCGCCCGGGAGCTGCGGGAGCGGAACTTCATGAAAATCGTATCTCTGGCCCCGGAGGTGCTCTAGGGATGAAGCGGGTGAAGAAGGAGGACACGGTTCTCGTCAGTAAAGGTAAGGACAGGGGCAGGACAGGCACCGTGCGGATCGTGATACCCAAGGAGAACCGCGCTATCGTCGGCGGGATCAACGTGATGAAGCGGCACATGCGGCCGCGGGGGCCCCAACAGCCGGGAGGGATAATTGAGCGCGAAGCGCCGATCTCGCTGGCCAATGTCCGCCCCGTCTGCCCGTCCTGCAATAAGCCGGTGCGGGTGGGCTATCGCGTCCTGGCCGACGGGCGCAAGGTGCGCTACTGTAAGAAGTGCGACGCAAACTTCGATTGAGGTTAGGTGACAGATGGCGCCCAGAGTGAAGGAGAGATATCAGGAGGAGGCGGTGCCGGCTCTGATGAAGGAGTTCGGCTATGGGAACGTGATGCAGGTGCCGCGGCCCCTGAAGATGACGATCAACATCGGCCTGGGGGAGGCTGTGTCCGACGGCAAGGCGCTCGATTCTGCTACCAACGATGTGGCGGTCATCTCCGGTCAGAAGCCGGTGATCACGCGCGCCAGAAGGTCCATCGCCAACTTCAAGCTGCGTGAGGGCATGCCCATCGGCGTCATGGTCACGATGCGGGGGAACCGCATGTGGGAGTCCCTGGACCGGCTGGTCAACGCCGCCCTTCCTCGCATTCGCGATTTCCAGGGCGTCTCAGGCAACTCCTTTGACGGCCGCGGCAACTTCAGCCTAGGCATCCGCGAGCAGCTCATCTTTCCTGAGATCGAATACGACAAAGTTGACCGGGTGCGGGGACTTCAAGTCTCTATTGTCACTACCGCCAGAACGGATGAGGAGGGCAAACGGCTGCTGGAGCTGCTGGGGATGCCCTTCGCAAGGCAGTAGAGGAGAGCCAGTGACACGCAAGGCGCTGTACGAAAAAACGTTCAATAGGGAGGCAAAGTTCAAGGGGCGGCACCGCAACCGGTGCTACCGCTGCGGGCGCCCGCGCGCCTACCTGCGGGCCTTCGGCCTCTGCCGTATCTGCTTCCGTCAGCTCGCCCTGCTGGGGCACCTGCCGGGGGTCAAGAAATCCAGTTGGTAGAACGGGAACGATGATTACTGATCCGATAGCCGATATGCTCACCCGCATCCGCAACGCCCTCACGGCGCAGCATGACTTCGCGGATATGCCCGCATCGGGGCTCAAGTTGTCCTTGGCGCAGACGCTCAAGAAGGAGGGGTTCATCCGCAACGCGGAACTCCTTCAGGATGAGTCAAAGGGAAAAATTCGCATTCACCTTGCCTACACGGATAAGCGTGAGCCCGTAATAACGGGGCTCCGGCGCGTGAGCAGGCCGGGACTGCGGGTGTACGTCCAGAAGGATGATTTACCAAGGGTGCACGGGGGCCTCGGCGTCGCCGTCATCTCCACTTCCCATGGCCTGATGACGGGCCGCGAAGCGCGGCAGCGTGGTGTCGGCGGGGAAGTCATCTGCTACGTGTGGTAGGGGATAGGAACGTGGAGCAGGGTACGAGTAACAGGGAACGGAGGCCAAGAAGGAGCCATCATGTCAGGCACTGGGTTCCCGTTCTCGATTCCTTGTGCCTCGTTCGCATTAGGGGTGTGGAGGGGTGTGAATGTCGCGCGTAGGGAAGATGCCGATAGCTATACCCGGCGGAGTGGAGGTCCGTATTGAGGGCGCCCGCGTCACCGTCAAGGGGCCCAAGGGCGAACTCACCCGCGAACTGAATACCGAGATGAAGCTCAGCCTGACCGACGGGGTCGTCACCGTAGAGCGGCCCACTGATCGCCCCCGACACCGGGCGGCCCATGGGCTCACCCGAACCCTGATCTACAACATGGTGGTGGGCGTCACCGAGGGGTTTGGAAAGGCCCTGGAGCTTCAGGGCGTGGGCTACCGGGCGCAGATGCAGGGTTCCAGCCTCGTGCTGGCCGTTGGCTACTCTAAGCCGGTGGAGGTTGCACCGCCGCCGGGCATTGAATTCGAGGTGGAAGGCACGTCGCGGGTTATCGTGAAGGGGATTAGTAAGGAAGCGGTGGGCCAGGCAGCGGCGGATGTTCGCAAGGTCAGGCCCCCGGAGCCCTACAAGGGCAAGGGCATTCGTTACCAGGGTGAGTACGTCCGCCGAAAGGCCGGCAAGGCCGGGAAGGCGATGCACTAGACGTGAAGAGGACCAAGACTCCCACCGCAGCACGGATACGGCGGCACCGCCGGCTGCGTCGGAAGATTAGCGGCACGCCTGCGCGGCCCAGGCTTGCCGTTTTCCGCAGCTTGAATCACATCTACGCGCAGGTGATTGACGACAGCACGGGCCGTACGATCGTGGCGGCTTCGGACCTGGAGCAGGATCTGCGCGGCAAGCGGGACGGCAAGAACAAAACCGAGGTGGCGGGGCTGGTGGGTGAGGCGATCGCCAGCAAGGCGGTCAAGAAAGGGATCAAGACTGTAGTCCTTGACCGCGGCGGTTTCAAGTACCAAGGCCGAATCAAGGCGCTGGCTGAGGCGGCACGTAAAGGACGGCTCTCCTTCTAACGAGGTAATCATGTCAAATCCGCGAAAGTATATCGCCAAAAAAGAGAGAATAGACACTACCGAGATGGAGGTTACGGAGAAGGTGGTGTTTATCAACCGGGTGGCCAAGGTGATGAAGGGCGGCCGCCGCTTCCACTTCACGGCAGTAGTGGTGGCCGGCGACGGCGATGGTCATGTGGGTGTCGCGCTCGGCAAGGCGAGAGAGGTGCCGGAGGCTATCCGCAAGGCGTCAACCATCGCCCGCAAGCACATGATCAGGGTGCCGATGATAGGCTCGACTGTACCGCACCCGGTGTTGGCCCACTTCGGTGCTTCCCGAGTGCTCATTAAGCCGGCGGCGGCAGGCACGGGGCTGATCGCTGGCGGCGGCGTTCGCGCCGTACTGGAGGGGGCAGGCGTGAAGGACGTGGTGACCAAGTCGCTGGGCTCCAAGAACCCGGTTAACGTGGTGAAGGCGACGATGCTGGGGCTGTCTGAGCTGCGGTCTCCCGATGAGGCGCTGGCACGGAGGAGAGCGGTGTCAGCCGAGGCATCCATCGATGGTTAAGCTTCGTATCAGTTGGTGCAAGAGTGCCATCGGCTACGGCGGCGACCAGAAGCGCACTATTCGCGCTCTGGGTCTGCGCCGGCTTGGCCACACGGTGGAGCACCCGAACACTCGTGCCATACGCGGTATGATTACGAAGGTTCGACACCTTGTTAGTGTTTCGGAGATACCCCAAAACTGATGCTTGCCCACGAACTTAGACCGCCCAAGGGGTCGAAGCACGCGCGTAAGCGGCTGGGCCGCGGAAACTCTAGCGGCACAGGTACGTATTCTGGTCGCGGTCTCAAGGGCCAGAAGTCGCGCTCAGGCCGCAAGCCCAGGCTGGGCTTCGAGGGTGGGCAGACCAGGCTGATCAAGCGGTTGCCCCGGCGCCGCGGCTTCACCAACCCCTTTCGTAAGGAGTACTCCGCCGTGAACCTGCGGGACCTGGAGCGGTTTCCGGCGGGCACGGAGGTGACACCGGAGCTGCTCAAGGAATCGGGGATTCTCAGCTCGCTGCGGCGGCCAGTAAAGGTGCTGGCGACGGGTGAGCTGACGAAGGCCCTCACGGTGAAGGCGCACAAGTTCTCTATGACGGCGCAGGCGAAGATCGAGGCGGCCGGCGGGTCCGCCCAGGAGATCGGTGATGGCGGCGGGAGCTAGGGCTCAGCAGCGCCCGCAGCTCCTGCAGGCGGCTTACAACGCGATATTCCAGGCGGACATCCGGGAGAAGCTGCTGTTCACGTTCGCCATGCTGGTGATTTTCCGGTTCACGGCTAATCTGCCGGTCCCGGGCACCAACCCGGCACAGCTCTCAGCGATCTTCGAGAACAGCACCGTCCTGGGGTTCATGAACATCTTCAGCGGCGGCGCCCTCCAGAATATGAGCGTGGCCGCGATGGGCGTCTACCCATACATCACGTCGTCCATCGTCATGCAGCTGATGGTCCCTCTGGTGCCCACCCTCCAGGCTCTCTCCCGCGAGGGTGAGCAGGGACGGCGGCAGATCCAGATATACACCCACTGGATGACGGTCCCCATGGCTCTCGTGCAGGGCTACGGTCAGTTGGTACTGATCCAGAGCCAGGGGGGCATAACCGACATTGGACTGACGGGGCCCAACGCCCTGAGCACGATATCGATGATCATATCTATGTCCGCCGGCACCATGTTTTTGGTGTGGCTGGGCGAGCTGATCAGCGAGCGCGGGATAGGTAACGGCATCTCCATTCTCATCTTCGCCGGGATCATTTCCGGTCTGCCCCAGTACGTCGCGGGCCAGCTTTACACTGGCGTCGGTGATACCGTGACGACGACGATCCTCCTGGGGGCGCTGACGATAGGGCTGGTCTACGTGATCGTCATATTCCAGGAGGCGCAGCGGCGGATCCCTGTGCAGTACTCGCGCAGCGTGTTCCGAAGCGGTCGCATGTACCGGCAGTCCGGGCAGACGCATATACCCCTCAGAGTGAACACGGTGGGCATGATCCCGCTCATCTTCGCCTTCTCGGTCATCATCTTCCCGGCCTACGTGGGCAGCATATTCGCCACGTCGGACAACAAATTCATAGCCGACGCCGCCGTGTGGATACAGGGGGTGTTCGATCCCGCAATTGGGGCTACTGGGTGTTCCTGTTCCTCACCGTTGTGGTGTTCACCTTCTTCTATACGCTGGTGATCTTCCAGCAACAGAACCTGGCTGAGAACCTTCAGCGCCAGGGAGGGTTCATACCCGGCATACGCCCCGGCAGGCCCACCGAAGAGTACATCAACCGCGTGCTGCTGCGAATAACCTGGGGCGGCGCCTTTTTCCTGGGGTTTGTGGCCGTGGCGCCGTTCGTCTTCGCCGTTATCGTCGGCGGCGGCTTCAGCCTGCGCGGACGCTCCCAGGCGTTCGGCATCACTTCCACGGGGCTAATCATCGTGGTTGGCGTGGTGCTGGACACCATGCGTCAGATCGAGGCCCAGCTCCTTATGCGCCAGTATGAAGGGTTCATCCGGTAGGGGAGGTGGGACGATAGGCTTGTATCTTATCCTGTTGGGCCTGCCGGGAGCGGGAAAAGGCACTCAGGCCGCCCTGATTGCTCAGGCGGCGCGCATAGTCCATATCACCAGCGGGGAGCTGTTCCGGGAGAACATTCGCAAGCAGACGGAGTTGGGGCGCGAGGCCCAACCGTTCGTGGAGCAGGGTAAATTGGTCCCGGATGAGCTAACCGTCGGTATGCTCCTTGATCGAATCTCACAGCCGGATGCGGTCAAGGGCTTCGTGCTGGATGGCTTCCCCCGCAATGTGGACCAGGCTAAGGCGTTGGACGAGGCGCTGGCCGGCAATGGGAAAACCATCGACATGGCGCTCTATATCGAGGTGTCCACGGACGAGCTCGTCCGGCGCTTGTCGGGGCGCTGGAACTGCGGTAAGTGCGGCGCGGTGTACCACGAGGAGAGCAGGCCACCGAAAGTGAGCGGCGCATGCGACCGCTGCAGCGGCCAGCTGTACCAGCGCGAGGACGACCGTCCTGATGTGGTGCGCACCCGGCTTAAGGTGAACGTCAAGGAGATGGAGCCGCTCCTGCAGTACTACCGGAGCGGCTGCAAGCTCTACGAGGTGAACGGCGAGCTGGGGGTGGACGCCGTGAAGGACGATCTCCTGGAGGCCATGAGCCGTGGTCAGGAGGTGCGCTAGGCCGTCATGCCTATCGTCCTCAAGACCAGGGATGAGATCGCCATAATGCGAGTTGCTGGGCGCATCGTCGATGACGCGCTCCAGAAGCTGGTGAGCCGCCTGAGGCCCGGCCTGGTGGAGAAGGAGCTAGACGAGTTAGTGCGCGCGGAGTTCAGGAGGCGCAAGGTTATCCCCGCTTTCCTGGACTATCACGGCTACCCGGCCACCGTCTGCGTCTCCATAAACGACGAGATCGTGCACGGGATCCCGGGTGACCGGGAGATCAAGGACGGGGACATCGTGAGCATGGACCTGGGGTGCATCTACAAGGGATTCGTCGCGGATGCGGCTGTGACGGTGGGCGTGGGCGCCGTCTCACCGGAGGCCCAGAGGCTGATCGAGGTAACGCGGCAGGCCCTGCAGCGGGGCATAGACGCGGCGCGGGCCGAGACGAGGGTGGGGGCAATCGGCGCGGCCATCCAGAGCTACGTGGAGGGTGAGGGCTTCTCCGTGGTGCGGGAGTACGTGGGTCACGGCGTGGGCCGTCAGATGCACGAAGACCCGCAGGTGCCAAACTACGGCAGCTCAGACTCCGGGCCGATGCTCAGGGAAGGCATGGTGATCGCTATCGAGCCGATGGTGAACGCCGGCGATTGGCACACCAAACGCGACTCGGACAACTGGACAGTGCGGACGCTGGACGGGAGCTTATCCGCCCACTTTGAGCACACCATCGCGGTACGCGACGGTGAGGCAGAAGTGCTGACTTTGCCGTAAACTATGAGTTCTAGGGACAGATATCAGGGGAGGTGAACCGCCGTAGGCCCTGGAGGATTCGGGGCCGGAGCGCTCATGACCAAAAAAGAAGCGATAGAAGTTGAAGGGGTCGTCAAGGAAAACTTGCCCAACGCGTTTTTTCGTGTAGAATTGCCTAATGGGCATCGTATCCTCGCCCATGCCTCCGGCAAGATCCGGATGCACTTCATTCGCATACTGCCGGGTGATCGTGTGTTGGTGGAGCTATCCCCCTACGATCTGAGCCGGGGACGAGTAACTTACCGCTTCAAGTAGGGTCCAGTTATGAAAGTATCGGCATCGGTCAAGCGTCGCTGCGATAGCTGCAAGGTCGTGCGCCGTAAAGGGGTGGTGCGCGTGATCTGCCGTAACCCCCGTCACAAGCAGAGGCAGGGGTAGGAGGGTCTTATGGCTCGAATTGCTGGAGTGGACATACCCCGCGATAAGCGGGTTGATGTGTCGTTGCGCTACATTTTTGGCATCGGTCCCACCGCCGCCAAACAGGTCTGTTCCCACGCAGCGCTGGCAGCCGATACCAAGGTGCGAGACCTGACCGATGAAGAGATCACGCGCATCCGTGAGTATATTGACCGCAACTTCGTGGTGGAGGGTGAGCTGCGCAAGCGAGTGAGGCAGGACATCCAGCGGCTGGTGGAGATCAGCAGCTATCGCGGAGTAAGGCACCGGCGCGGACTGCCGGTGCGGGGGCAGCGAACTCGTACCAACGCGCGCACGAAGCGCGGCGCCCGCCGCACCGTGGCTGGCAGGCGGCGCGCCATGACTAAGAAGTAGAGGTCGCCCGAATGGCAGAACGCAAGACGCGAACGCGCAAACGTGAGAAGAAGAACGTGCCTGTTGGGCTGGCGTACATCCAGTCCAGCTTTAACAATACGATGATCACGCTGACCGATCCCAACGGCAACGTTATCTCCAGGGCCAGCGCCGGCACCGTGGGCTTCAAGGGGTCTCGCAAGAGCACCCCTTATGCCGCTGGGCTGGCGGCTGAAGATGCCGTCCGCCGGGCCATTGAGCACGGCCTGCGCCAGGTGGACGTGCGTGTCAAGGGCCCTGGTAGCGGCCGAGAAGCGGCGATCCGCTCCCTGCAGGCCGCCGGCCTCCGGGTGACCAGCATCCGCGATGTGACACCCATACCGCACAACGGCTGTCGCGCACGCAAGCGAAGGCGAGTCTAGGAGATATATGGCCCACTACACAGGACCCGTTTGCCGTCTGTGTCGCCGCCTCGGCGACAAGCTGTATCTCAAGGGCGAGAAGTGCTTCTCCCCAAAGTGTGCGTTTGAGAGGCGGCCGTTCGCACCCGGTCAGCGCTCCATGCGGCGTCGTAAGGTGTCCGATCGCGGTCTACAGTTGCGAGAGAAGCAGCGGGGGCGGGCCACATACGGCGTGCTGGAACGGCAGTTCCGACGCTACTACGCTGAGGCGGTGCGGCGGCAGGGCGTGAGCGGTGACAACCTGCTCCGCATTCTTGAGATGCGCCTGGACAATCTCGCGTACCGCCTGGGCTTCGCCGACTCGCGGGCTCAGGGCCGGCAGGTAGTGCTCCACGGTCACATCACCGTCAACGGGCGCAAGGCATCCACCCCCTCGCACGTTCTGAAGGTGGGGGACGTCATCGGCTGGACCTCTCGTGGCCAGAGATCACAGTATTTCGAGATCGTAAAGGAGCAGATGGCCAGCAAGAGCGTGCCGTCCTGGCTGAGCGTAGATTTAGAGAACATGATGGGCCGGGTTATGGCGTTGCCGGAGATAGAAGAGATAGGGGCCAAGTTCAGCCCCGCCACAATTGTTGAGTATTACTCGCGGTAGGGGAAAATCGATGTTGGAGTCACGGGTATACCAGGATTCATCTGCTTCGCCGGTGGTGGAGCAGCCGTCATTTGAAACGCAGATTGAGGTTGAACGAGAGGGCGACGACTTTTCGCGCATCGTAGCCGGGCCGTTGCCGCCAGGCTTCGGAATCACGCTGGGGAACGCCCTGAGGCGCGTTCTCCTGAGTTCGCTCCCGGGAGCGGCGGTGACCTCCGTGCGAATCGAAGGTGTCGTGCATGAGTTCTCGACCATACCCAACATTAAGGAGGACACCGTGGAGTTCCTCCTTAACGTGAAGGAGTTGCGGCTGAGGGCTCTCTCTGACCGGCCCGGTACGCTGATTCTGGATGTCAGCGGCCGCGAGGGCGAGATCACGGCGGCCGACCTGCAGGTGCCAGAGCACTACGAGGTGGTAAACCCGGATCTCCACCTGGTTACTGTGGACTCGCCTAAAGGCGAGTTGCACGTGGAGCTAAACGTTGAGCCCGGCCGCGGCTACCTTCCCGCGGGCGAAGTTGATGGGGAGGCCATTGGTGTAATCCCTGTGGACGCTATCTTCTCGCCGGTCCGCAGAGTGAACTATAAGGTCGGCCGGACCCGCGTCGGTCAGGACACGAACTATGACCGGCTGGAGATGGAGATCTGGACCGACGGCACAATGAGCGCCGTGGACGCAGTGAGCCAGAGCGCTGGCATCGTCATCGAGCAGTTCAAGGTGTTTGCTCATATGGGACAGCCGCCCCTGCCGATGGTGGAGCGTGGTCTGGGCGCCGGCGTTGTCCTTGCGCCGGAAAGGTTCAACATGCCCATCGAGGACCTTAACCTATCCATGCGGGCTTATAACTGCCTGCGCCGCAGTGGCCTCATGACGGTGGGGCAAGTGCTGGAAAACAGCGAAGAAGAACTCCTATCTCTCCGCAACTTCGGTCGCAAGTCCTACGATGAGCTGAAGGACAAGCTGAACGAATTGGGGCTGCTCCCGGCGGAGGAGCCGGAGGATATGGTGGAGGCGCCGCCTTTGGAGGAAGGGGAGGGGCCGATCCTGACCCGGCGCCCGGCGGCGGAGGAGGCCGAGGTCGCGCTCGCTGCCGAGGTAGAACAGGCGGAAGAGGAGGCCGCTCCGCGCCCGACAAGGGCTAAGAAGAAGGCCGAAAAGGTGGAGCCAACAGCAGAAGGTGAGGACGAGGGGGAGGAGATGCCGGACTGGAAACGCAAGCTGCTGGAGCTCACGGGCGAGGAGATCGGTGAGTAGAGATGGCCCATCGCATCGACGGGCGCAAGCTGGGCAGGCCCACCGACCATCGGCTGGCGCTCTTTCGCAACCTGGTGACTGACCTACTCCGCTACGAGAAGATCATTACGACGGAGGCCAAGGCGAAGGAGGTGCGCGGCCTGGCTGAGAAGATGATCACGCTGGGCAAGAGGGGTGACCTGCATGCCCGCCGTCAGGCATTGCGATTTGTGTACGATAAGAAGATGGTGGAGAAGACATTCGACGAGCTGGCTGAGCGATATGCGAACCGGCCCGGCGGATACACACGCATCGTTAAGCTGGGCCCGCGGCACGGAGACCGTGCCCGAATGGCCCAGTTGGAGATGGTGGTGGAGGAGAGCTAGGCGGCCGCAGTCCGCTTTGGGCGGATGGTAAGGGATTCACCCGTCCACCGGATTGCTCTCCTGCTTGAGTACGAGGGCACCGGGTTTGCGGGCTCTCAGTACCAGAAGAATGCGCGGACAATTCAGGACGCGCTGGAGCGCGGCCTCCGCACCTTAACAGGCGAACCGATAAGGGTGGCCCTGGCCGGCCGCACCGATGCCGGCGTTCACGCCAGGGGGCAGGTGGCAGCGTTTGCCACCGGGAGCTCCCACGCACCGGATGTGTTCGTGCGGGCTCTCAACCATCACCTTCCGGATCAGATAGCGGTGCGGAAGGCCAGGGAGGTGGCCCTGGCCTTCGATCCGCGGCGCCATGCGGTGAGTCGCTGGTATCGCTATACTATTCACAGCAGCCGTCAGAGGCCCGCGCTAGCGCGGAAATTCGTCTGGCATGTGGCCGAGCCATTAGACTCGGTTGCGATGGGCGATGCGGCCGCGTCCCTCGTGGGGGAGCGCGACTTCGCCGCTTTCACCCAGCCCTCCGTGGCTCGACGGCGGAGCACGCGCCGGTGGATGAAGCGGGCTGAGGTGAGTAGCCGCGGCAACCGCATATCGCTGGATGTGGAGGCCAACGCCTTCCTCCCTCACCAGGTGCGGCGGATCGTTGGCGCGCTGATGGAGGTGGGCAGAGGCAGGCAATCGCCGAGAGAGTTCGAGGCCATGGCGCGTGAGGCGAGGCCCGGCTCGGCGAGTTTTACGGCGCCGGCGCGGGGGCTGTGCTTGATGAAGGTTCGCTACGAGGACGGTTTGTTTGATGATGAAACAGATGAAGACGTTTAGCCTTAAGGGTGGAGATATAGATAAGCGCTGGCACGTGGTGGACGCCGCGGGCCAGACGCTGGGGCGTCTGGCCACGCAGGTGGCAGGCCTGCTCATGGGCAAGCACAAGCCCACCTACTCCGCTCACCTGGACATGGGCGATTTTGTGGTGGTGGTGAACGCCGACAAGGTGCGGGTCACCGGCAACAAGCTGGAAGACAAAAAGTACTACCGGCACACCGGCTACATGGGCGGCCTCAAGGTGACGACGATGGGCACGATGATGCAGCGCTGGCCTGGGCGCGTCGTGGAGAAGGCCGTGCGCGGTATGCTTCCCCGCAACCGCCTGGGCCGTCACATCTACCGCCACTTGAAGGTGTACGCCGGGCCCGACCACCCACACGTGGCGCAGGTCAACGCCTCGCGCAAGCGAGAGGCGAAGACGGCCACCACCGATACGCCGCGTCCGACAGGGGAGAAACGATCATGACGCAGAAGGAGAAGACCGGCGAACTCGCAATTCCCGAGGGCGAGCGGTACTACTACGGAACGGGCCGTCGCAAGTCAACGGTAGCCCGCGTGCGCCTCTACCCGGGAACCGGCGACATCGTCATCAACGGCAAGCCGTACCAAGAAGTGTTCAGCCGGCTGCTCCACCAGGTGAAGGTGCGCCAGCCGATGGAGACGACGGAGACGGAGAGCCGGTTTGCCGTCCACGCCAAGATCGTCGGCGGAGGCGTGTCAGGCTGGGCGGACGCTCTGGCGCATGGTATCTCGCGCGCCCTCCTCGCCTTCGACCCGGCGCTCAGGCCGCCATTGCGCAAGGCCGGCCTCCTCACCCGAGACCCGCGGGTGAAGGAGCGCAAGAAGCCCGGTCTGAAGCGCGCCCGCAAGGCGCCGCAGTACACCAAGCGGTAAGGGGCCAGGAGCCTGACTATCTAGTCGCGTACGATGTGGCTGGTCCGAAAGGCTGAAGGCCAGGCTTAAGCCTGGCCTTCGCAGTTAAACAGACAGGCTCCTAGGCTTCCAGCAGGTTCTTCAGCACCGCCCCCTGCTTGAGGACCAGCTTCACGTTGTTCTTGTCGTGCAGCCGCTCGATGTCCTCCACCGGGTTGCCGTCGACCACGATGATATCGGCCCACTTGCCCGCCTCCACGGTGCCCAGCCTGTCCGCCAGGCCGAACAGCTCCGCGTTGGTGCGCGTGGCGCTCACGATGGCGGCCATCGGCCCCATGACCTGCGCCTTCAGCGATAGCTCCATCGTCTTGTAGGGCTGCATCGCCGCCAGTAGGTCGGAGCCGGAGCCGATCTTCACCCCCGCCGCCACGGCCACCTGCACGCTCTCCAGGCTGCCGCTCTTGGCCTGTCGCGTCTTCTCCAGATTGAACTGGGGGATCCCGTACTGCTCCCCGAAGCGGTCGATGAGCTCATACGTGGTCAGCGTGGGCACCAGGAAGGCGCCCTGGTCCGTCATCCTGGCGGCCGTCGCCTCGTCCAGGAAGTTGCCGTGCTCGATGGAGCGCACCCCCGCCTCTAGCGCGTTGGCGATGCTGCGCGGGCTGTAGGTGTGCGCCATCACGGTCTTCCCCACGGCTGTCGCCTCGTACACGGCCGCCGCCATCTCATCCACCGTGAGCTGCGTGGTCTCCAGTTCGTCGGCCGGGGACATGGCGCCGCCGGCCGCCATCACCTTGAGCTGAGTCGCACCCCGCCGTAGCTGCTGGCGGGCCGCCTTGCGCACCTCCTCCGGCCCGTCGCAGATGGCCGGCATGGCCATGAGGCCGGGGATGGCCGCCAGGGGCTCCTCCTGGAAGCGCTGGCGCCAGTCGCCGTGGCCCCCCGTCTGGGAGATGGGCGAGCCGCTGGGCAGGATGCGGGGGCCGCGGATGTAGCCTTCGGCGACCGCCTGGGCGAAGCCGCCGTCGATGGCGCCGGCGTCGCGCACGGTGGTGAACCCCATCTCCAGCGTCTCTTCGATCACCTGCCGCACCTTCATCGCCCACACCGCCAGCGGCTCCCGCTGGGCGGCGCCTGCCGACAGGTGGACGATGCCCAGATGGACGTGAGCGTCGCTCAGGGCGGGCATGACGGTGCGGCCGTCCAGCTCGAACACTCGCGCTCCCTTCGGCACTTCGACGGCGCGGTCCCTGCCCACGCGGACGATATTGCCGTCCTCGATCACCACCGTCGCGCCTGGGACGGGCTCCCCGCCCGTGCCGTCGATGAGCAGGCCGCTGCGGAGGACGGTGGCGGGAGACATGGGCGACCTCCTACTGCTGCTGGGCCAGCCAGGCCTTCAGGTTGTCGATGACAGTCGTCGGCGTGGGGTCTACTCCATTGAGCAGCGCCAGATAGTAGCTCACGTAGTCGCCCATAAGGACGCAAGTCATCGCCTGGGCGAGGGCGCTCCGGCCCTCCGCCCGGAATTCCGCGTATTCCACCCCGGCCTCGGCAAGCGCCCTCTGGCTGAACTCGCCGTGCAAGGAGACGCGGGGGTGGAAATCCGGGGACCGCAGATAGACAACGTATACCAGGCGGCTCAGCTCCGGCGGCAGGTCGTAGGAGACGAGGGCGTTGTGGTTTGCCTCCGGCAGGTGCTCGTAGAACGCCCAGACCTTCGTCGATTCGTTGAGCTGGCTCTTCCAACGGTGGGCCACTTCGGTGAGGACCTCGGCGCCGTAGATGACTGGCAGACGGCCCGCCAGCTTGACCGCTAGCGCCTTGGCGGCGTTATCGGCCAGGGGCGCCTCCTCCCCGATGCGCGATCGGAGGGACTCCATGGCGGCGATGGCCTCTTCGACATCGCGGACGACACCCGGCATGAGACCTGTGGCCTCAGCGACTGCGAGCAAGGGCATGAGACCGAAGCCGAATGCCGAGCGCGGTTCGCCGCGGAACTGGAAGACGAAGGCGGGGACGCCGTTGGCGCGGGCCGTGGTCAGGAGCCTACCGCCGGTGGTGAGCACCAGCTTCTTGGCGGGGGTGGCCAGCCCTTGCTGAAAGGCGGAAAGCGTCTCCTCCGTATTGCCGCTGAAGCTGGCAGCGATGAGGAGGGTGCGGCCGTCAACGTAGGGCGGCAGGTCGTAATGGCGCTGGTTCAGCACCGGCACGGGGCATTCACGGGCCAGAAGCAGCCGGAAGATATCGCCGGCGATGGCGGAGCCGCCCATGCCGAGAATGACGATGCGGTCGATCTCCCTGTAGGTGGCGGGAATCTCCAGGCGGCGGGCGGCCTCCCAGGCTTCGCGGCACTGTTCTGGCAGACCGCGGATGGAATCTCCCATGCCGCCGGGGTCGAGGCGGGCCCGCGCTTGCGCGTCGTCGAGAAGGGCGGCCTCAGACACCGGCCAGCTCCCTGCACTGGGCCAGCACTACCGGCACCAGCTCTTCGCGGGGCACTTCCGTGTATATGCGCATCAAGGGCTCGG
>Ga0154773_1042_pt2 | contig 22717 bp, 17 predicted proteins | sample Rifle2008BG16ft_FD_105781 | JGI IMG/M metagenome (GOLD analysis project Ga0154773, IMG submission 105781) | Chloroflexi bacterium RBG_16_64_32 | reverse complement strand
AGCAGCGCGAACAGCAGGGCGACTGCCGTCAGCGCCTTCTCCCCGCCGGAGAGCTGGGCCAGCGTCTGAAGCCGCTTGCCCGGCGGCTGCGCCTCGATCTCCACGCCCGTGTTCTGGAGGTCCTTCGGGTCGGTCAGGGTCAGACGGGCTTGGCCGGCGCCGCCTTCGGCGGAGAAGAACGTCTGGAAGTACTCCTCGAACCCCTCGGCCACCGTCTCGAAGGTGGCGTGAAAGCGCTTGCGCATGACCCCGTGCAGCTCGTGGATGGCGCGGTGGAGCGCCTCCTCGGCGCCGCTCAGGTCGTCGAGCTGCGACGTCAGGAAGTCGTGCCGATCCCGTAGCTCGGCGTAGTCCTCCGTCGCCTCCACGTTCACCGGCCCCAGGCGGCGCATCTGCGAGCGCAGCCGGTCGATCTGCTGGCCCAGCGCCCCGGGGTCGATGCCGGCGCCGCCGGAGATGGGGCGCAGGCCGCCCGGGCCCTCGTCGGGGCCTTCGGGGCCGAGTGTCGGCCGACCTGTCGGCCCCGCCAGCCACTGCGGCACCCGCGGCACGGCGATTTCGGGCGACACGACGTCCCCGTCGCCGGTGATGGACAGGCCGTCCTCCTCGATGCGCTGGCGGAGGGTGTCGGTCTCCGTCTGCCAGCGCCGCACCTCGGCCTCCGTCTCCAGGGCGCGCCGCTCCGCCTGGAACATCCGGCTCTGGTCGGAGAGAAGCTGCTGGTGCAGCTCGCGCTCGCGTAGCTCAAGCTGGACGGCCTCTCCCTGGTCCGGCGCTGACGCCTCGACCAGCGGCCGGAGCTGCTCCTGGGCCTGGGCCAGCTCCTGCTCGTCGGAGCGGGCGCTGCCGGCCAGCGTCGAATGCTCCATCTCCAGACCGCGCCGCTGCACATCCTTCGCGGAGAGCTGCGAGTCCAGGCGCGTCAGGGAGGCCGATGAGCTTTCCCTCTGCACGTCCAGCGACTGAATGCGGCCCCCCAGTTCGGCGGGCAACGAAATAGCCTCAGACACGGCCTTCTGGAGCTGGGCGCGCCGCTGGTCGACGACGGTGCTGGCCTTTCTCAGGTAGCGGGCGGACTCCTCCAGCTCCTGCGCCTCGGCCAGGGAGCGATCGCGCTCCTGGGCCACCCGTTCGGACTCGCGGGCACGGTCCTGGCCCTGCTCGCGCAGGTTGATCTGCGAGGCGATGAGCCCCCGCAGCTCGCCGCGGAGCTGGGCCAGCCGCCGCTGGCTGTCGGCGATGGCGCTCTGGACGCGCATGCGCCGCTGCAGGCCGCCGTCGGCATCGGCGGCCAGGCCCGCCAGGCCCGACTCGCTTCCGCGCAGTCGGTCGCGCAGGGAGTGGACCTCGTTCTCGGTGACGGCCAGGGAGCGGCGCACGCGGTCAATCTCCTTCGGCAGCGACTCCAGGTCGCGTCCGTGGCCCAGGATGTAGGGTCGGGTGGTACGCGGGAAGCCGGCCGTAATAGCGCCCGTGGTGTGGAACACGATGCCGTCCATCGTCACCACGGTGCCCAGGCCGCGACGGACGATGCGGGCGGCAGTGTCCACGTCGTTGACGACGATGCAGCGGCCCAGCAGGGAATCGATGAGCCTCTGATATGGCGGCTGGCAACGCACTAGCTGCGCCGCCACGCCGACGATCCCTCGCTCACGCATGAGGTTGAGGGGATAGACCTGCTTTATGACGTCCATGGGGAGGATGGTAGTGCGGGGAGCATCCTGGGCTACGAGGGCCTGGATTGCGGCGATGGCCTCCGTCTGGTGCCGGACGATGAACGCCTCCACCATATCGCTGAGGAGGGCCTCGATCGCCTGCTCCAGACCGCGGGGAACACGGACGACCTGATAGATCGCTGCCAGCGCGCCCTCCACGGTGACCTCCGGCTCGTCCGCCTCGGCCGACTCGAATTGGTGTTGGGCCTCGGTCAAGACGCTGAGGCGCGCCTCCAGGGCCTCCAGCTTGCCGCGGCGGGTGTTCTGATTCGCCTCCACCTTGGCCAGCGATTCACGCAGCTTCGATATCTCTCCCTCCAGGACCTGGCGGCGGCGGACTACACCGGCGATCTCGTCCGCTAGCTGGGCCTCGTCGCCGCGGTAGCCGCGGAGGACGCGGACCAACTCCCCCATCTGGCTGATGATGGAGCGACGACGGGTGTCCAGGCGATCAGCCTCCTTCTCAAGATCACGGCGGCTGAGGCTGAGGTGCTTGAGGCGGGCATCGATGTCGCGAGCGGCGGCGCGCAGGCGCTGGCTCCGGGCCTCTTCGTCGCCGGCCCGCCCCTGGCCCCCGGCCAGCTCCTCCTCCAGAGCCGCCAGCTCGGCCCGGCGCCGCTCGAGCTCGGCCTGGGCCGCGGTCAGCGCCTCCCCCAGCTCCGCGCGGCGGGCGTCCAGGCCGGAAACGATATCCGCCGCCTGGGCACGTTCCTCCTCCAGGGCGGCCGCCTCGTCACGAAGCTCCTGCTGACGCGCCTCCAGGATGGTCCGCCTCTGGGCGGACACGGCCAGGCCCTGCTCCAGCTCACGGATGCGGTCGGCCACCCGCTGGCGGTCGGCTGCCGAGCTGGCGGCATCACGGCGGCGGGCCTCCAGTCCCTTGGTTACCTCCGTTAGCTCGCGCTGGCAGGTCTCCGCAGCGACCTTCGCCTGGGTGAAGTCGGCCTGGGCCTGGTCATGGGCGGCGCGGGAGACAGCCAGCGTCTCGTGCGCGTAGTGCCATTGGTGGCCGTAGTGGGCGCGAAGCGCCTGCGACAGCTCGCGGGAGATACGTGCGTAGTCGGTGGCCCGCTTGGCCTGGCGCTCCAGATGGCCCAGACGGGGGGCGATCTCGTTCACCAGGAGCTTGATGCGCTCCACGTTCTCGTGCGTCGCGGCGAGCTTCGAGCGCGCCTCGTCGATGCGCAGGCGATAGCGCTGGATATCGGCCGCCTCATCGATGAGCTGCCGGCGTTCCTCGGGACGCAGGTTAAGAACGGTCTCCACCAGCCCCTGGCCGATGATGGCGTAGGAGGTCTGGGAAACGCTGGCCTGGGCCAGCAGCTCGTGGAGGTCGCGCAGTCGCACTCGCTTACGGTTGATGCGGTACTCGCTCTCGCCGTTGCGGTAGGCGCGGCGGCTCATGGCGACCTCGCTGAAGTCGAGCGGCAGCCAGCCGTCGGAGTTGTCCAGCGTGAGGGTCACCTCCGCCTTCTCGGCCTTCTGTCGCCGGGAGGAGCCCGCGAAGATGGCGTCCTCCGTCTTGCGGGCGCGCAGGACACGTCCGGACTGCTCGCCCAGCACCCAACGGAGGGCGTCTGCAATGTTGGACTTGCCCGAGCCGTTGGGCCCGACGATGGCGGTAATGCCCTGACCGAACTCGAACGTGGTGCGGGTAGCGAAGCTCTTGAAGCCCTGGATGTCCAGCCGCTTCAGGTACATTTAGATGTCAGCCCGAGGCGGCCAAGGCGTCTAGCGCCTCGCTGGCGGCCGCAAGCTCAGCCTGCTTCTTGTTGCGCCCCTCACCTTGGCCCAGCACTTCGCTGTGCGCCACGACCTCAACCGTGAACGTCTTGGCGTGGTCCGGCCCTACAGCGGATACGAGCCGGTACTTCGGTATCTCATGCCAGCGGGCTTGAACCACGTGCTGAAGCTGCGACTTGCTGTCGATGGCCACGGCCCCGGCTGCGATCTTATCGAGCTCCGGCTGCAGACACTGGAGCACAAGCTTCCGGGCCTTGGTCATTCCGCCGTCCAGGAACGCGGCGCCGATAAGCGCCTCCAGAGCGCCCGCAAGGTTCGATGGACGGGTGCGCCCGCCGGACATCTCCTCGCCACGGCCGAGGATCAGGTATTCGCCCAGGCAAATTCGCTCGGCTGCCTGCGCGAGGGTGTCCCAGCGCACCAGGAGCGCGCGCACCTGGCTCAGGTGGCCTTCGCTCAGCGCCGGATAGTCACGATACAGTCGATCCGAGATAATGATCCCGAGCACGGCATCGCCCAGGAACTCCATGCGCTCATTCGACTCCAGGTCCAGCTCCGGCGCTTCGTTCAGATAGGAGCGGTGAACGAGCGCCTGTTCCACGAGGGCGTGCTGCCGGAACTCGATATCCAGGGATCTGAGGAGGGAGTCGGGAGCCTTCGACGTCGTTTCGGTTGCCATGGGAAAGGCTAACTTAAGCGCTGGACGCGTCGCCGTCCCTGACACTCGGCCGCACTGCACGGAAGAAATAGCGGGGCCAAGGCATTCTGCGACGGTGCCACGGGAGTGTGCGATACATGGCGGATTTCAACTCATGATAGGCGGCTGCAAAACGGCCTGTCAAGGCGACGCCTTATAATAGTCGCCGGTGCCCAATATGGCTCGGCCTAACCTAATCGACAAACTCAAGAAGGCTCTCCCGGCGTCTGCCCAACCACCCCTCGACGCCATCCATCGCCGCGCCCGGGCCGAATCGCTCCCCCTCTACCTTGTCGGCGGCGCCGTGCGCGACCTCCTCCTCGGCCGTCCTACGCTGGACGTAGACCTCACGCTGGAAGGGGACGCGCCCGCCCTCGCTCGGCGGGTGGCGGCGGGCCTGCCGCATGTCCGCTGCGTCGTCCATTCCGCCTTTGGCACGGCCACGTTGAAAGGCAGCGGTTTCCGCCTGGACGTGGCCACCGCCCGCGCTGAGACTTACGACCGGCCAGGAGCGCTGCCATCCGTTAGTCCCGGCTCGCTCCATGACGACCTCCTCCGGCGCGACTTCACGGTGAACGCCATGGCGCTGTCCCTGACGGGCGACCGCGCGGGCAGCATCATCGACCCGTTCGGCGGAAAGGCCGACCTCGACGCGAAGCTCCTCCGCGTGCTCCATGAGGCCAGCTTCCGGGACGACGCAACCCGCATCCTGCGCGGCGCCCGATACGGGCCGCGGCTGGGGTTCCGGTTCGAGGCGAAGACGCTGCACTGGATAGAGCGGGATGTGGGCTTCCTGGAGTCGATCAGCGGGCCCAGACTGCGCGAGGAGCTGACCCGCACGTTGCGCGAGCCGGAGCCGCAGCGCATACTCCTCCGCCTGCAGGAGCTGGGCGCCCTGCGCGCGATCCATCGCGCCCTCTCGTTTGACGGCCGCCGGGCGGAGGCCTTCGAGACGCTCAACAGGTTGCTGCGCGAACCCTCGTCGACCGCGTACCTGGCCCTGATGGCGTGGGACCTCTCCCTGCAAGAAGCGGCAGCGCTGGCCGCCCGCCTTGCCCTGAACCGGCGCCAGACGGAGGCCGTTCGGGCCGCGCCGGTGGCGCGAGAGCTGGAGCGAGAGCTATCGGGACGGGTCAAGCCCAGCCGCACCGTTGAGCTCCTTTCCCCTTTCCCGTTGCCCACAACGTGGGCGCTGGCGGCATCCGGCCAAGAGCGTGCCCGCCGGCAGGCGCTGCGCTACCTTCGCCGCTGGCGCTCCTTGAAACCCGCCCTTGACGGCCACGCCCTGCTGGCCATGGGCGCCAAGCCGGGGCCTCGGCTGGGCGAAGTGCTGCGACATCTGAAGGCTGCTAAGCTGGACAGCGAAGTGCGCTCCCGTGGAGACGAAGAGAGGATGGCCCGCCGGTTGCTCGGGCTTAGCTCGGATAGACGCGAATGATGACGGCTGCAGAAGGCACGTGCGCGGTCTGCGGAGAGGCCCTCGAAGAGCTGAACTCCGCCCAGTGCGGCGAGTGCGACCAGCGGTTCCACCTTAACCAGCGCAACGACGTCGGCGGGAAGGACTGCGGCGACGTCTGGATCGACGAGCAGTACCTCTCGCTGCGTTTCGCCTGCTTCAACTGCCTGCGCCCGGACGAGCGTTCGCCCACCGGCGGGGAGGCCGAGCCACCCGTGGGCGAGGGGCACTAGCCCTCCCAGGACCGCTGGGCCGTAGCTACAGGCCTGCCCGCCTCTGAAGGGGCTTCAGCCCTGCCCGTTACGCCTCCGCGAACCGCCCCAGCAGCGCCGCTATCGCCTTCGCGCCTCGTGCCTGTCATTCTGAGCGGCCACCACGACCGTTCGGGGCCATCACGCTCGCCGCGAAGGCGTCAGTCCGCCTCGGGCGGGAATCTGGGGCGGGGCCAGCCGCTGTTCTCGCCTCATCTGAAGCCAGCCGCTCGTCCTGAGCCCTGTCGAAGGGCGACCCCGTTACCCCTCCCCGAACCGCCCCAGCAGCGCTGCTATCGCCTTCGCGCCCCGCCGAAAGTCCTCGATGCGGATGTTCTCGTCCGGCGCGTGGGCGCGCGACTCCGGGTAGCCGATGCCAATATCGGCCGTGGGCAGGCCCAGCGTAGCCACGAACGGGTAGAGTGGCCCCGTCCCGGCCATCGACGGTACGATTATGGGCTCCCGCTCGTACGTGTCCATCACCGCCTGCCGCACGACGCCGACGAAGGGGTCGGTGACCGGGGTACGGGCGGGCCGCTCGCCGCTGAGGTAGCGCAGCGTTATGTCGCCGAAGCCCCTGGAGTCCAGGTGCCGCCGCAGCTTGGCGAAGACGTCGTCGGGGTCCTGGTCGGGCACCAGCCGAAAGTCCATCTTGGCCATCGCCCGCGCCGGCAGGACCGTCTTCGGCCCTTCCCCCTCGTAACCCGAGGTGAGACCGTCGATCGTGGCCGTGGGCTCGAACAGGTGGCGCAGGCGGTAGTCCAGCCCGCGCACGCCGGTCAGGGCCTCCTCCACTCCGTACGATCGCAGCGTCTCCGCCTCCTCGGAGGGCATCGCCTCCACCGCCGCCCGCTCCTCTGGCGTGGCCCTGCGAACGGCGTCGTAGAAGCCGTCGATCAGCACCCTCTCGTCCGGCCCCTTGATGGAGGCCAGGGCCCAGACCAGGCGCCAGGCCGCGTTGGCAAGGACCGTGCCGTACGACGAGTGGGCATCGCGGTTAACGGTGTTCGCTGCCAGCTCCACGTACAGCAGTCCCTTCACACCGAGCGTCAGTTGGGGGATTCCCTCCCAGGTGACTCCACCACCCTCCCAGACGCAGGCGTCGGCGGCCAGGAGCCCCCGCTGCTCCTCCACGAACTCCTCCATCTGCGGGCTGCCGATCTCCTCGTCGCCTTCGATGCAGAACTTGACCGAGCACGGCAGTTCGCCGCGGACCTCCTTCCAGGCGCGAAGGGCGGCCAGGCGGGCGGCGATGTTGCCCTTGTTGTCACCGACTCCGCGACCGTACAGCTTGCCCTCGCGAATGGCCGGCTCGAATGGCGGCGACGACCACAGCTCCAGCGGCTCCGCCGGCTGCACGTCGTAGTGGTCGTAGAAGAGAAGGGTGCGGGACGACCGCCCCGGCTGCTCCGCGTAGACCACCGCCTGCCCGCCCAGCGACCCGCTACCTTCTGCCGGCGCAGGCCCTTCGACCTCGCTCAGGGCAGGCTTGGTCAAGATGCTCGCCTCGAACCCGAGGTCGCGCAGGAGGCCGGACACGTGCTCCGCCGTCTTGGCGATGGCGTCCGCCGTGGGCGGATGAGCGCTGACGCTGGCCAGCTTGCACAGCTCCGTGAGCTGAGCAAGGGACTCGTTCAGGTGATCATCTATGTGGCGGAAGATGTCCTGCATGGCACCCCCTTCGTCTCGCCTCAGAACCCAGCCTGTCATTCTGAGGAGCGAAGCGACGAAGAATCTAGCGTTTGGCGACCGCAAGCGTCAGATTCCCTTCGACTCCGCTCAGGACAGGCTTCGCTCCCTACGGTCGCTCAGAATGACAGATACGCGGTTCTAGGTTCCAGGTTCTCAAACTCGCGCATCATGCCGATGATACCGCGCGGGCGGCGGCCCGGCCAGTGGTCCTCGCCGGGGCCCACAGGGCGGTAGCCTAACCTCAGCCAGAAGTACAGCCCCGTGCCGTTGCCACGAGGGACCTCGGCGCAGAACCGCCGCGCCCGCCCGCGTCGCAGCGCCTCCTCCTCCAACAATCGCACCGCCTCCGAGCCGAAGCCCAGCCCCCGCAGTGGCGGCTCCACCGCAACGAAGCCGACGCAGAGCCAACCCTCTGCCGGATAGCCAACCCGATATTCCAGCACACCGATAGGCGCATCGTCATCGCGACGAGTGATGGCCAGGAGGCCACGGCTGGAGTGGGCCCGCACCTCCGCGTCCAATGGAACCATCCTGTAGGGCAGGGCCCCAGCCCTGCCCCGGTCGAGGCTGGGGCCTCGACCTACGAATTTCGGTGGTGGGGCGCTCCCCGCGTCGGTCTCGTCGACACGCTGCCCGGACTGCCAGCGCCGCATCCTCAGCCTCGGATGTCGCGCCGTCGGAAGGTCACGAAGGCAATGGCCAGGAAAGCGAGGCAGTAGAGGGCCAGAACCAGCGCGGCGACCGCAGGGTCCGGCAGATCGGATGTCAGCGGGTTCGGCCTGGGGGCCATGCTGTTGTAGTCGCCCAAGCCGATGCGGTTGGCGGCCAGGAGGGCGCTGACGTTGTGGCCCATAGAGAAGGCACGCGCGTCCGCAGCGACGCCACCGATGCCCCCTAGAACACCCAGGAGGATCGCCTCGCCGAACATGAACAGTAGGATGCCTGCCACCCCCACGGTGGTCGACCGGCCCACTGTGGCCAGGCAGAACGCCAGCAGTCCATAGGGCAGGATCCCGTAGCCAGCGCGGAGAATCATGAGCAGTATGTCCAAGGCCGATGGGCCGCCGGCGACATCGAGGCTGATGGGGCGATCTGCCACGGCCGTGGCTATGACCGACAAACAGACGCCGATGCCGAAGGCCAGGAGGAGGCTGACGGCGGCTATGAGGGCGCTGCCCAAAAGCTTTATCGCCAAATACTGGTTGCGGGTCTGGCCCCGGATGAGGGCCTGCCGGACGGTGCCCCAGCCGTGCTCGGTGGCCACCGTGGAGGCGGTCAGGATGCCCACCAGGATGGCGCCCCAGAACTGCCCGGCGTCCAGAAGAGCGGAAAGGGACCACGGGAGAGCGAACGCTCGCAGCGCCGACTGCTGGAACTCGACTTCACTTTCCCTCCAGCTGACGTACCCGAGCAGCCAGATTTGGACGGCGGCCCCCGCCGCCATGACCAGGAGCAAGACGTAGGGCATCCAGCGCTTGCGTACCTTGAGTAGCTCGGCGGCCAGCATGCTAGTCACGGGGCTCACCCTCCCCAGTGACCTCCAGGAAGAACTCCTCCAGGCTGCTATCACGGGGCCGCAGCTCCGCCAGGTACACCTGGTGATCGGCCAGGGCGCGACTCAGCTCGGCCGCCCGCACTCGCGGCGCCTCCACCACCAGGCGGTCGTCCTGGCGCCTGATGCCGTTCACCCATGGCAAGCCCTCCAGCACCTGCACCGCCCTCTCGGGATCGGTCACCCGCATCTCCAGCGCCTCGCCTCGGCGCAGCAGCGCCGAGACCGCCCCGTGCGTCAGCAGCCGGCCCTCCTTGACAATGCCCACGTGGTCGCACATCTGCTCGACCTCGCCCAGAAGGTGGCTGGAGACGAACACCGTCTTCCCTATCTGCCCCAGCTCTCTGATCAGCTCGCGGACCTCGCGCATCCCCGCCGGATCAAGGCCGTTGGTGGGCTCGTCCAATACCAGCAGTTCCGGTTCGTGCAGGAGGGCGGCGGCCAGGCCCAACCGCTGCTGCATGCCCAGGGAGTAGGCGCGCACCTTGTCCCGGCCGCGGTCTCGCAGCCCCACCAGCTCCAGGAGTTCATCCACCCTCTTTCCATCAACAGCGCCGGACAGACCTCCCCAGACGCGCAGATTGTCGCGGCCCGAAAGGTGGGGGTAGAATGACGGCCCTTCCAGGACGGCTCCCGTCCGGCGCAGCGCCTCCGACAGGTGTGCCCGCGTATCCTGCCCGAACAGTTCCACGTGGCCCCCGCTCGGTGCCAACAGGCCCAGGATGAGCGCTATGGTGGTGGTCTTGCCGGCACCGTTGGGGCCCAGGAAGCCGTAGACGTGCCCGCGACGCACTTCCAGATCGAGATCCGCCAGCGCCAGCACTCGCCCGTAACGCTTGGTCAGGCCCACGGTCCGCAGGACGGTATCAGAGTCATGGCTTGACATCGTAGCCGGTCTTCAGCAGGCGTTAGCGATTATCACACGGCTGGCCCAGGCTGGCCAGGCCTCAGAGCTCACGCCACCCGCCTACGCGGCTGCGGGCTCATCAGGATTCCCGGAAATCCAGCCCGCTGTGAGGGACGGCAGCTCCCGCAAGGCCGCCTCGCGCACCTCGCACGAGGGCAGCGAGTCCAGAAAGGCGGCGCCGTAGGCTTTGCTCGTTATGCGCCGGTCGAGCACGGCCACGACCCCGCGGTCGCTCTTCCTGCGGATCAAGCGGCCGAACCCCTGCTTGAAGCGCAGCGCCGCCTGAGGGACAGCGTACTCGTGGAACGGGTCGTCGTACTCCTGGGAGCGAGCGGCGAACACCGGCTCTGTAGGTACGTTGAAGGGCAGGCGGGTGATGACGAGGAGCGACAGCGCTTCACCCGCGATGTCGACCCCCTCCCAGAAGCTGGCCGTTCCCAGGACAACGGCGCGGGGGTTTCTCTTTAGCGCCCGGATGAGCTGGCGGGGCGAGCCGTCGATCCCCTGGGCCAGGACGTCGATGCCCTCCATCCGGAGCGGGCCCCGGGCCAGGGCGTAGGCGGCGCGCAACGCCGAGTGTGACGTGAAAAGGGCCAGAGCCCGGCCGCCCGCCGCCCGCGCCAGATCGACCAGGGCGAGGGACAGCGCGTCCGTGTAGTCGGGCCACGTGGGCTCAGGCATGTCGCTCGGCACCAACAGCAGGGCCGCGCGCCGGTAGTCAAACGGGGAGTCCAATAGCAGTTCGGAAGCGTCCTCCAGGCCCAGGCGCTCACGCATGTAGTTGAAGCTGCCCTGGACGGCCAGCGTGGCCCCGGTCAGGACTACTGAGCGACGTTCATCGTAGAGATGCTCGCGCAGCGTGTGGTCCACCCGCAGAGGCGCCGAGGCGACCACCGGGGAGCCATCGCGGCGGTCGAACTCCAGCCAGACGACCCGCTGTGGGTCGTCGGTCTCGATGGCAGCAGCGAGGCCGTTGCAGAGGTCGTTCGCCTCCTGAACCAGGGCCCCGACCTCGGCCTGGATGATCTCTGTGCTGGAGAGCGCCGCGCCGGCGCTCTCCTCCAGCGCTCCCGCGAGCTCATCGAGGAGCGACACGAGGTTGCGGATGGTGAGACGCAGGTTCTCCCAGACCACCTCTACGTGCGACCAGTCCGGCTGCACGCGCATGGCCCGATCTAGAAGGAGCGGCTGCCGACCACCGCCGGCGTCCGGGGAAGACTGCTGCTTGAGAAACGCACTTAGCTGGGACGACATCTCCTCCGCCCGGGGGCGGGCGCCCGCGGCGGCCTGGACGATGGCCTCCGCGACGCCAGTCAGGCGGGCGCCGGGGCCGAGGGCGGCGGCGCTTCCGCGGGCTGCGGCGCGAACGTCCCGCCGCAGCCCCTCGCATCGGTCCAGAAGGTCGGCGATCTCTCGTTCTCCGGCGGCGAAGCCGAACTGGCGGGTCGCCTCGCCCTCCAAGTGATGCGCCTCGTCGACGATAAGGTGCTCGTATGGCGGAAGAACACGCCCGCCGTGCGCGATGTCCGACAGCAGGAGGGCGTGGTTAACGACCACTAAGTGGGATGCCTCCGCCCGGCGACGCGCCCGCTGAAGGAAGCACATCCCCTCGGCCACGAAGTGGCTGTTGTCGGCGCTGCAATCCGCGCCTTCCGCACAGAGACGGCGCCAGACGGGCTCCTCGCCTTGCGAGAGGCGCAGCTCGGAGCGGTCGCCGGATTCGGTCTGCGTTAGCCAGATGAGGATGCGCGAGGCAAGGCTCGCCTCGTCGTCGCTGAGCTGGGGGCTGGCCCGCAGCGCCTGGAAGCGTCGAAGACAGAGGTAGTTGCGCCGGCCCTTGAGCTGGCAGGCGCGGAAGCCGCTGCCCGCAGGCAGCAGCGCCTCCAGGGCCGGGATGTCCTTGCCCGTAAGCTGCTCCTGAAGGTTGATCGTGGCCGTGGAGACCACGACGCGGCTGCCGTTGGCCATGGCGTGGAGGGCGGCCGGGATCAGGTAGGCCAGCGACTTGCCTGTACCGGTGCCGGCCTCCAGCATGAGGCGGTGCCCTTCGTTCAGGGCCTCGGTGACGGCGGCCACGGCGGCCTGCTGCTGCGGCCGCTCCTCGAACTCAGGAACCACATCGGGATGATCGCGGGCGGAGGCGAGGATGGCCAGCGCCTCCCCTGCGTCGATCGTGCGCTCACGCTCCCGCGGCTGCACCGGCTCCGGGATCGTTGGTCGGGCCATTGCGCCGTGCCCGGCTGGGAAGGCCTGCTCGGGCGCACCGCCCGCGCTGGCCTCCTGCCACGCCTCGCGGAAGAAGTTGCGCCAGGGCCATTCGGTGGGCACTAGCCACTCGGCCACCTGCGAGAGGACGTCGGGCGGCAGGGCGGCGGCGCGACGGGCCAGCGCCAGGAACACCTCGCGCGCGGTCTCGGCGTCGGCCAGGGCCCGGTGATGCACCGGCATCTCGACCTCCAGCTCACGGGCCAGCGCGGCCAGCCCGTATTCCGCCAGACCGGGAAGGAGCAGGGCCGCAAGATCGTGGGTGTCGTACAGCTCCTTGCCGCGACGTATACCCTTCGCGTCCAGCACCGGGGCGTCGAAGCCGATCACGTTGCTGCCGACGAGGACGCAGCCGTCGATGAACTTCTCCAGGTCGGCGGCCACCGCCTCCAGAGGGGGAGCGTCCTGCACGTCCGCCGGCCCGATGCCGGTCAGCGTCTGGATCTGCTCCGGTATCGGCTGGTTGGGGTTTACGAAGGTGGAGAACCGGTCCAGGACGGCGTCACGGCTGAACTTCACTGCGCCGATCTCGATAATGGCATCGGCCTTCACATCTAGGCCGGTGGTCTCAAGATCCAGAGAAACGAGTGTGCGGGTCAAGGCGTCGTCATTGTAGCATCGGCGAGCCTGGGGCGAGAACAGATGCCCGGATGTCTTTGTATCTCTCGGTTGAGACTACGCGGAATCGGGCTGGAAGTAACTCGTAGCTGCAGACCTTTAGGTCTGCCCCGCGTACGCCCGGCAGACCCAACCCCCGAAGGCCGGGCTTTAGCCTGGCCCTCAGCCGCATTCCACCGCATCCGTAGGTCGAGGCCCCAGCCTCGACCACGAGCCGCCCTACCTCGCCCGCAGCGGTTTTTCCACGTACGGGCGGAACTCCCCCACGTTCAGCCCCTCGTGGGCCTGGAAGCGGCCGTCGTGCAGCAGCTCCAGCATGTGGGCCTGGTCACGGACGGCCTCCTCGAACACCGTGGTGTAGCAGCCCACTCCCTGGACGGAGTGGCAGTCGCTGGCGCCGATGCCCCGCCTGCCCAGGATGCCCGCCACCTGCAGCGCGAACTGGTTCTCCCGCTGAGTGCAGCCGCCGTTCGCGACCTCCAGCTCGTCGACGATTTGGAATACGGGCATCCTTTCCGCGGCCTCCACCGGGTTCATCTCGAAAGGCCCGCGACCGTCGCGGCGGAAGTGGATGGGGTCGAAGAAGTGTCGGAACGGGTGCGCCACGATCATGAAGCCGCCGGCCTCGACCACCACCCGCCGCAGCTCCGTCGCCTGACGGATGCCCGGCACGTAGGTGTCCAGTCCGATGACGATCATGTGGCCCATGTCCGTGGACACCTCCATGCCCCGCGACACGAACAGCCCGCTCCCGTCGCGGAGCTCTTCGATCTGGCGGGCGTCCCACACGCGGTCGTGCTCGGTGATGTTGACGCCGCCGAGACCGATGCGCCGCGCCTCCCCAATTAGCTGGTCGGGTGTGAGAGAGGAATCCGAGGCGCCGCGCACCGTGTGCACGTGCATATCTACGATGGTGCCGGGCATCGAGTTCACGAAACCTTTCCGTTAACGTAAGGTCTGTCCTCATCGTAACCCGCCGCCCGCTCGGCCTCAACCGGATTCAGGCAACACAAGACCTGTGTCCTATCTGCGTTCATCTGTGGCCGAACTCACAGGCCCAGCTCCGCCAGGTGCGGCATCCCCCAGCCGAACATCGCGGCGAAGGCGGCCGCCGTCAGGACCACCGGCCAGCGCAACCGCCGCCAGGCGTAAAGGACGGTGGCCAGAAAGGCGAGGGTGACGACGAGGACCCCCAGCGTGAAGGGCCAGTTGGGACTGCCCAGCCCGCCGCCCTCTAGGTTGATCCGGGCGGCGCGGTACAGGGCGCCGAGGAGCATCCCAACGAGCGTCCAGGCCAGGAACGCCAGCAGGGAGATAGGAACGGCGAGCTGCAGGGCGCTGATGTTGGACGCGATGGCCCTGGACAGGTACGGCTCCCGGCTGCGCGCCTCGATGACCATCACCGCTGCAACAGCGCTGAACAGCAGCGAGAAGGCGTAGCCCACCACGAAGCCCGCGAACACCTCCGCCACCGGCTAGTCTTCCCTCCGCAGCGCTTCCGTCGCGGTCAGTGTGCGCACCACCAACGCCTCCCCTCCCGGCGAGCGAAGCCGGGCGTGAACGGCCCGAGCTGCCCCTTCGCCCGGGCCCAGCGCGAACAGGGCAGGCCCGGAACCGGCCAGGTGCACCCGGCGGGCGCCCGCCGCCAGCAGCGCATCTCGATAATCGCCGAGTCCCTCAAACACCTCGTACGCCGCGCGGTCGAACGCGTTGCACAGGCTGTCGTCGCCCACGGGCCGACCCTCGCGGATGTCGCGCACGAGAGCGTCCGTACGGGACCCGTCGGTGAAGTCCTCCGGCGTCAGAGCGGCATACATGCTCCTGGTCTTGTCCGGCGTCCGGAAGGGCGGGACCAGGAGCGCCAGCCACGCCGGGTGAGCGTCCGGCAGGTGTGTAACGCGCTCGCCGCGGCCTTCGGCCAGGGCGACCCCGCCGCGGAGGAAGAACGCCACGTCCGACCCCAGCCCGGCCGCCATCTCCGCCAGCGCGTCATCGCCGTGGCCCAGGCCCCACAGCTCGTTGAGGCCGCGCAGCGCGGCCGCCGCGTCGGAGCTGCCGCCGCCTAGGCCGGCGGCCACCGCGATGCGCTTGCTCAGGCGGATGTTCGCGCCCCGCGCAGCCCCCTGCGCGAGTACGGACGCCGCGCGAGCGACCAGATCGTCATCGGAGACCTCGTAAGGCCCTTCCACCGTGACCTCCAGCCCGCGGCGAGGCGCAATCTGAAGCGTGTCCCATGGGCCCACCGTCTGCATGACGGTGCGCACCTCGTGGTAGCCGTCGTCCCGCCGGCCGAGCACCTCCAGCGTCCAGTTGATCTTGGCGGCTGCGTGGAGGCGCATGGAAGCTATCGTGGACCGCTCGCGCTGGAGCGTCGATGCGCTCGGTAGAGGCCGGCCCATTCCTCCAGGCTCAGCGTCTGGGCACGGCGCGCGGGCTCCACGCCGGCCTCCGCCAGCATCGCCTCGGCCTCGCCGGGGCCCACCTCCAGGCCAATGGCCAGCGCGTTGCGCAGGTGCTTGCGAGGGGCGGCGAAGCCTGCCCGCACCAGCCGCATGAACGCCTCTCGGTCATCCACATCCACCGCGACGCCGTCTCTTGTGTCCAGCCGGACGACAGCGGAGCGGACCTTCGGCGCGGGACGAAACGCTCCGGCTGGGATCTCGAACAGGACCCGCGGCTCGGCGTAGTACTGGACCTGCACGCCGAGATAGGACATCCGGCCGGGCGCGGCGGCGATGCTCTCGGCCACCTCCAATTGCAGGGTAACGAGCAGCCAGCGGGGCTGCGCGCGGGCGTTCAGGAAGTGGCGGACGATGGCTGTGCCGATGAAATATGGGAGGTTGCCGACGACCACGTAGGGCAACCTGCCGCCGCCCCGGGCCACGATCTCCTCCGGCGTCAGGGCCAGCACGTCCCTCTCCACCACCGACACGTTGTCTCGGCCGCGAAACCGCTCCCGCAGGGCGGCGGCGAGCGCCGGGTCGATATCTACGGCGATGAGCCGCGAGGCCCGCCGCGCCAGCAACTCCGTGAGAAGGCCGCTGCCGGCGCCGACCTCGATCACCGTGTCGGCGTCGCTGAAATCCGCCGCGCGGGCGATCCGCCCCAGGACGCGGCGGTCCACCAGCCAGTGCTGACCCAGAGCTTTCCGTCGACGCCTGTGCCAGTCCGTCACGCCGCCATTATACCGTTGGGGTGGGGCGCGGTTGTGCGCCTGGGCTAGGCGGGTGTCAACCAGGCTCCGCCGCAGGCCCTCACATACCCCGCGGCAGCCGCGATGCTTGCGGCCCCCTCCCCCAGCGCGCGCCGCCCTCGGCGCTGGCCTCAGTTCAGGAGGCAGATGTTTACGTAGCCGCTGCGCCAGTCCTTGACGTCGTTGGCGCCGTAACCCAGGTCGATAATGTTCCCGATGATGGCCCCGCCCGTGTCCTCGGCCACGCCGTAGCCGTAGCCGGGGATGTCCATTCGCGTGCCCAGGGGTATGACGCGGGGGTCCACGGCCACCGTGCCCTTGTGCACCGTGGTTCCTGTGGCGGTCCTCCCGGAGCCGCCGGCGCTCGTGGCTGTGTACCACGTCGCCCAGACCCTCATGGGTCGGGCGCACTCGGATTCGCCTTCGGGCTCGGCGACCGGCGCCGTGGCCTCCGGCTCGCTCACCCAGGCGGCAACGACCGCCGTCCCCTGCGCGACAATCCGATGATCCGGCGCCACGACGATATCCGAGAGCAGCTCTCGGCTTGCCTCCTGGTCGTTCTCGTAAACGACGGCGTACTCCTGTTGAACGTAGCCGTCCACGCCGGCCTGCACCACCACGTTCTCGCCCTGCGGCAGCGACGGCTCATCGCGGTAAATGGTGCTGAACGGGATCGGCGTGCTCTCGTACTCGATGACCTCGTTGACGCGTGTCACAGCGACCGCAAGGCCGTTCCGCAGAGGCGTGGACGGATCAGGGGTGAGGCGGTCACCCTCGGACAGCTCAACCCCCTGCTCGGTCAGCAGGTCCGCCACCGACTCCACGTGGGTGTACACTGTGGCCGGCTCACGGGCGCCGACCTGGAGAACGACGGCGGTAGCCCGATCCACGTACACGTGAACGCCAGCCGTGAGGGCCGTCTCCGGCGAGGGCATGACACGGTCGTACGAGTGGTATTCGACGTCGAGGGCCGCGAGGGCGGCGCCCACGGTAAGCTGTGTCGAGAAGACGGCGGTTGCCAGGCCGCGTTCGTGGACGGTGAACCCTACAGGTTCCTGCAACTGCATGACGAGGCCCTGTTGACCCTCGGGGTAGGCGAGGGCACCCCGCACGAAAACGTAGGCGGCCGCTGTCAGCAGCGGCCGCGGCACGAGGGCTCCGGCCGTGGACCCGTCCAGGCTTTGGAAGATGGCCGGGGTCTGGGATGTGTCTGCAGGGGCGGCCTGCGTCAGGGCCGTAGCCACGGTCTGCGCCTGCGAATACAAGGTGGCTGCAAGGCCATCAGATACGACGAGAACCGGCGTACTACCTTGGTTGCGGGCGCTTGCCGTGGAACGGGAGATAGGCAGGGCACCGGCCACTATGGTTACCACGACCAGGGTGACCATCATGGCCAGGTGGAGACGGTCGCTGGGGGAGTGAGCTATAGGCCGGTGCGTCTGCTTGCCCTTGTTGCGCCTGGGCTGTGCAGGTTCCGCTCCGCCCCGGGGTTTCCGCAAACTCACCTCGCTATGTGTACGCGGGTTTCGGTAGAGAGTGGTCGTGCACCCGCTGTCGATTCGGGCTCATAGGCTTACCCCGACAGCCGGCTCCGGCTCGGTTTGCCTGCGGCGCCCGAAACTTACCACTTACCGCTGCTCCCTTCCGGGCCTGACGGGGTTCGCGGCGCCTCGCCGCGCAGGGCCGGGCCATCATCACTACTTATCAAGGGCAGTCCCTACGGCGCCAAAACCTCAAGCGGGAATTCAACCCCGCTATAGCGGATTGCGGGTTCAGGGCACCGCTAGCTCCCCGTCTAGCACGACCGCTAGTAATGCTATCATGGCCGCTCACCCCGGTGTCAACCTACATCTGTCAACGGAACGGTGGGCAAATGGTCGAACTAATGCGAAGGTTCCTGACGCTACGTGGCGCTGGATGCCGTAGAATGGCGCCCAGACGCCCAGAACTGCTCTCGCTTGCTGGCGGTCCACCCCTGATGTAGACTACCGGCAGATAGGCGTGCCTGCCCGGAGGCAGGAACTGGAAAGGAGCGCCCCCTTAGCCATGGCCATCCGCAAGGCAGTGATCCTGGCTGCCGGCCACGGCACCCGTTTCCTGCCGGCGACCAAGGCGGTGCCCAAGGAGATGCTCCCCCTCGTCGATAAGCCGGTCATCCAGTACGTGGTTGAAGAGGCGGTGGCGGCAGGGCTACAGCTCATCGTCCTCGTGACGGCGGGAGCCAAGCGCTCCGTAGAGGACCACTTTGACCGAAATCCTGAGCTGGAGCAGCTCCTGGAGGCCACCAATAAGGATGCGGCGCTGCAGGAGATACGCCGGGTGGCTCACCTGGCGGAGATCGCCTTCGTGCGGCAGAAGGAGCGCCGGGGCATCGCTCACGCGGCGCTGATGGCCCGTCACGTCATTGGCGATGAGCCGTTCGCGCTGTTCTTTCCCGATGACATCATAGTTTCCAGCGTGCCTGCCATACGCCAGCTCATCAGTGTCCACGAAGAGCACGGCGGCAGCGTCGTCGCCGTCCAGCGCCTGCCACGGCAGGAGGTCGTCCACTACGGAGTGATTGGCGCCGAACCGCTGGAGGAGCGGGTGTACCGCGTAAACAGGATCGTCGAGAAGCCATCCGTCGAGGAAGCGCCGTCCGATCTCGCAACCGTCGGACGCTTCGTACTTGCGGCTGACGTGTGGCCCCTGCTGGAGCGCACACCGCCCGACGCCAACGGCGAGATGCAGCTTACGGACAGCCTCGCCATGATGCTGGATGCCGGTCTCCCTCTCTTCGCCTGCGAGTTCGAGGGGGAGCGGTTCGACACCGGCCGCCCCTTAGGGTTGCTGAAGGCGTCAGTGGCGCTGGCGCTGCGTCGCGAGGACACAGGCCCCGCCCTCAAACGGTACCTGCGATCCCTTTCCCTGAGCTGAGCGGATGAGGCGTGCCCTGGTCGTCGGCATCCCGCTGCCCCACGTCACCTTCGACAACTACTCGTTCCTGTCGGCGCCTTCCCTGTTCGACCATGACCGTGTCGTCGTCGAGATGTCGTCCATCTCCGATGCGGTCGACCAAGTCGTGGATGGCTCGCCGGAATACAAGACCCACGGCGGCCACGCGGTGGTGAACGGGCCCAGCGGCCCAAAGACGTTCTCGCTGGCGGAGCTGCTGAGGTTGCGACGCCTGGAGGCGGAACGCCTGCTGGCGCGCGGGGGGATAGTGGTGTGCCTCACCTACCCGGACGTGGCGCACGAACGGATAGAGGGTATGCCCGGCTGGCGTCGCTACGACTGGTTGCCCGCGCCGGAGGGCTTCGCCTACGCAGAACAACTGTTGGCGGGATACGGCAAGCTGGGCGTGGAGGTGGACGACGCCGGACATTCATTCGCACCGTACGTGGAGGAGTTTGGGGTTAGGTTAGCCTTCCGCGCCTATGTATCGGAGGAGGAGGGGTTCTCCAAATTCGGGCGGGTGTTCGCCCGCAGCCCGGGCGGCGCCGCCGTAGGTGTCGAGCTGGCGATCGGGCGGGGCCGTGTCGTCCTGCTGCCACCGCTGGGCCAGATGGACTATAGTAGAGACCGCGTCCCCCTAGCTAACACCCTTCACATCTGCCTGGAACGAATGCAGGAGGGCGACACGGAACGACCGCCGCAGTCAACTCGTAAGGAGGCTTCGTGATCGAGAACCTTAAAGGCCGATGGGCGCTCATCCTAGGCGCTTCCAGCGGTCACGGCGCCGGCGCCGCCTTGGAACTGGCGCGGTCTGGCATGAGCATCTTCGGCGTCCACCTGGACATGCGCGCTACCCTGCCGGAGGCGAAGCGCGTCGCCAGCATGATCGAGGACCTGGGCGGCGAGGCCCTGTTCTTTAACACCAACGCCGCCGATGACGGCAAGCGCGGCAGGGTCGTCGACGCTATCCGCGAGCGTACGCCCAAGGGCGAGCACATCAAAGTCGTGATGCACTCGCTCGCCTTCGGCACTCTGCGCCCCTACGTCCCCGCCGACCGAAAGGAGTCGGTCAGCCGCGCCCAGATGGAGATGACGCTGGACGTGATGGCCCACAGCCTCGTGTACTGGGTCCAGGACCTCCTCTACCGCGACCTGCTGGGGCCCGGCTCCAAGGTCTTCGCCATGACGTCATCCGGTTCGCACAGGGTGTTCCCCAACTACGGGCCGGTGGGCTGTGCCAAGGCGGCGCTCGAGTACCACGTGAAGCACCTGGCGGTGGAGCTTTCTCGACGGGGCATCGCGGTGAACGCCATCCAGGCCGGCGTCACCGACACGCCCGCCCTGCGCAAGATCCCCGGCCACGACGAGATGCTCGCCTTCGCCCAGGAGCGGAACCCCGGCGGGCGTATCACAGCTCCTGACGACGTCGCCCGCACGATAGCCCTGCTGGCCAGCGACGACAACTCCTGGCTGACGGGCAACGTGCTGGACGTGGACGGGGGCGAAGACCTGGTGATGCTCTAGCCTCTGAGCCACGCCCTGTCATTTTGAGCCCTTCGCGCCCTGTCATTCTGATCCGTCTCAGGCGGAGAAGAATCTAACCTACGCTCAGGCAGACGCCCGTAGGGATAAACTCCGCGAAGGATCTGGTGCGTACGCGAGCTGTCGCGGCAAGGCTCTAGTTGTGGCGGGCGCCCTCGTCCTCTTCGTCCTCGCTGTCGGCCTCTTCCGAGCCCCCGAGAAGGCGCATGATCTCCTCGCCCACCCGGCGGCGCTCGCGGCCGCCCTCGCGGAGCAGGTTCGCGACATCGGCGATGCCCTTGAGCTCGTCGGCCAGCTCCGGGTATTCCTCCTCGGAGGCGCCCTCTCCGCTCAGCAGCTCGTCCAGGCCCTTGCGTCGGCGCCCCGGCGCGGTCTCGCTCTCGCCGGTCCGCGGCCGGGCAGGCCGCAGCGACTCCGGCGGCTTTTCGTCGGCGCCCGGTTTCTGCGGGAGGTCAATGGTGAAGACGGACTGCAGGACAGTACGAAGCCACCGCTGCTCCGCCGGCGTCAGCGCGGCTACCCTCCCCAGGAGTTCGCTGTCAACTTTGGGCTCGATCCCGGCCATTCAGCGCTATTATAACCCGGTAAGCAAACCGGCGATATAGATGCGTGAGTGAAGGCGTTTCGATGCCCGCGGGGGACCGCTTGCGCGACGCGTCCCCGTCGTCTACCGCCGCATACCCCGCTCCCAGCGTATCGTGAGGCACTGCGCCTGCGCCTGCCTGTGTCCTACCTCCTACCTCCTACCTCCTACCTCCTGCGCCCCCGCTCCCTACTTCCCGATCCGCAGCAGCGACATGAACGCCTCCTGCGGTATGTCCACGTTCCCCACCCGCTTCATCCGCTTCTTGCCCGCCTTCTGCTTCTCCAGCAGCTTCCGCTTGCGGGTCACGTCCCCGCCGTAGCACTTCGCCAGCACGTTCTTCCGCAGCGCCCGCACCGTCTCTCTCGCCACGATGCGACCCCCTATCGCGGCCTGGATCGGCACCTCGAACAACTGTCGCGGGATCAGCGAGCGCAGCCTCTCCACCAGCGCCCGCCCCTGCCGCTGCGCCTGCTCCCCGTGGACCAGCGTGCTGAGGGCGTCCACCGGCACCTCGTTCACCAGGATGTCCAGCTTCACCAGGCGCTCCGGCTCCCAGTGCGAGAAGCTGTAGTCCATGCTCGCGTACCCCTGCGTGCGAGACTTCACATGGTCGTAGAAGTCCACCAGCATCTCGGCCAGCGGCATCCGGTACTCCAGGAGGACACGGCGATCACCCTGACGGACGGTGGGGGCGTGGTCGAGGAAGTCCATGCGGACGAACTCCCCCCGTCGCCCGGTGACGAGGTCCATGACCCCGCCGATGTACCGCTCGGGGCCGATCACGGAGACGTTCATCCAGGGCTCCCGGATCTCCTCGATCTCGGACGGGTCGGGCAGGTCCGCCGGGGAGTCGACCCCGATCTCCTGGCCGTTGGTGCGTAGCACCTGGTACTCCACGTTGGGCGACGTCGCCAGCAAGTCCACCTCGTACTCGCGCTCCAGCCGCTCCTGGACGATATCCATGTGGAGGAGGCCGAGGAACCCCGCGCGGAACCCGGGCCCCAGCGCCACGGAGGACTCCGGCTGGTAGCTGAGGGCGGCGTCGTTGAGCTGGAGCTTCTCCAGGGCGTCGCGCAGGAGGTCGTAATCCTCCGAGTTGGACGGGTACAGCCCCGCGAACACCATCGGCTTGGCCGGCTTGTAGCCCGGCAGCGGCGAGACGGAGGGGGCGCCTGCCCTGAGCGAAGTCGAAGGGTCCGCGGTCAGCGTATCGCCGACCCGACAGTCGCGGACGGTCTTGAGGCCGGTGGCCACGTAGCCCACCTCGCCCGCGACAAGGCCGTCCGTGGGCGAGAACGAGGGCCGGAAGGCGCCCACCTCCAGCGGTTCCAGGGAGCGCCCGGTGGCGAGCAGCCGCAGCTTCCGTCGCGGCGTGATCTCGCCGTCCACGACACGGACGTAGGCGATGACACCCTTGTAGGAGTCGTACTTGGAGTCGAAGATGAGGGCGCGCAGGGGCGCGGCGGGGTCGCCCGCCGGTGGCGGCACCCGCCGGACGATCGCCTCCAGGAGCTCGGGCACGCCGGTGCCCTCCTTGGCCGAGACGAACAGCACATCGTCGCGGGC
>Ga0154773_1152_pt1 | contig 23100 bp, 20 predicted proteins | sample Rifle2008BG16ft_FD_105781 | JGI IMG/M metagenome (GOLD analysis project Ga0154773, IMG submission 105781) | Chloroflexi bacterium RBG_16_64_32 | reverse complement strand
ACGGATGCAGGCGGGCGCGAAATCCCCATCGAACCGGCTGAGCCTGATGCCACATCCGACACCCCATATCGCGCTCCATGGGCCTACAGGACGGCATCCGCGTCTTTCAACGGTTCCCTGACGTTCACAATGGGCTCGGTCAACGTCACCCTTCCGGAGCCGGTCTCGTTCCGCCTGGACCCGGGTGCGGATCCGCGCGAGGGACAGACATGGGATGTCGGTCAGGAGATCGAGGTGCTCGGCTTCCCAGTCCGCATCCTCTCGGCGCGCTACTTGGAGGGGCTCGGAATGCAAGGCTTTGAACTCGAGATTCAACCCGATCCGGCGCTGCAGGCCTTTCAGATGGATATCTCCGGGGCGGAAGGGGAGATGCTGGGCAATTCTAGCGCCGGTGGCTCGCACCCTGACGACTCGGGTAATGTCATTGCCACCGTCCTGACGGATGGCCCCATCAGCGGTGCAGTTACGGTCACGATCCGATCAGCTGGTTTGCGCGGTCCGTGGTCGGCGGTCTGGAATCCGCCGGCAGGTGCGCAGCCATCCGCGGCAGCCACTCCTATTCCTGAAGCCTGCGTGACTCTTGATGGATGGAGGCAACAGGTCACTGAGGGCCCTGTGGCTCTGCCGCAAGGCGTGGGTGGACGGGTTGTCGCGTATGGCCCGGTGAATGGGGCAGACCGATACGTGATCTACACCGCCAACTTCGACGGAAGCGACTTGCGAGTTCTTGGGGAAGGCACCTGGCCGGCAACCTCGCCCGATGGTTCGAGATCAGCCTACTCCGGCCCTGACGGCCTGGACATCGCCGACAACGCCACCGGAGAGATCGTCCATGTTCCCAGCACCGTCGAGGGGGACTACCACCCTCTTTGGTCACCGGATGGCACCCAGATCGCCTATGTGCGGATCGCTGACCTCAACATCTACGTAATGAACGCCGACGGATCGGGCATGCGCCAGGTGACCCGCGGCGTCGAGTACGAATTGCTGGCCGGCTGGTCGCCGGACGGGGCGAAGCTCTACTACACCGGGCTCTCTGCAGATGGCCAGATCCTCAAGGCGATCGATCTGGCAACCGGGGAAGTGGAGGACCTCTTCACCGTGGGGCCCAAGGACGTGCCTTCGATATCTCCCGATGGAGAATGGGTCGCGTATACGGACAGGGTTTTCGGAGAGATGGGATACGGCCTCTTCGTCAGCCCCCTCGACGGCTCGAGCCGGCGTCTGCTGGTGCAGCTCGAGAATTGGACGATCGCGGGGCATCTCTGGAGCCCGGACGGGAACTGGCTCCTCACATCTATTTACGACGCCGACCAGATGTTCGCCGTCCCGATGCCCGCGCTGATCCAGGTGAACATATGCCAGGTGATCCCACTCCCCTGGCTGACAGGCTATGTGCAGGGGTGGGCGCGGTAGGCGCCGGTGGCAGTTGTGAGAGGCTTGAACGGGTCTCGGTTGGGGGCACGTCCGGGACTCCGGCGACTCCCCAGGTTGCCGTATTCCCGCGCCGTCTCAGGATGGGGCTCGACCACATCAGGAAGAAAGTCTGGAGACAAGGTAGACGAGGAAGAAGCCACGTGCCGAACACCTTCAACTCCACCACCACCCCCGGCCGCCCCAAAGCTCTTCGGTCTCACGTAGCCTAGAAAAGGCAAACAGGCTCTTGACAGGAGCCCCTCTGTAACCCTATAATTCCACTATATGCAATGCCACTTCACGTAGTGAAATGACATCCCCGCAGGAAACGCTTTGCCAGGCCCCAACTATCAAGTCCGCTCAGTCCAACGCGCGCTGACTCTCCTGCGCACGTTCCTGGCCCACGATGGCGAGCTTTCGGCTGCCGAGCTCAGCAAAGAGACCGGTCTCGATCCGAGCACGGTCTTCCGCTTGCTGGCCACACTCGAGGCCCAAGGCTTCGTCGAGATCAACCATGCCACGGCCAAATGCCGCCCGGGGGTGATTCTCCTGGAGCTCGGTTCGCGATTCCTCAAGAACAACGACGTCCGCTCCCGATCGATCGGATACCTGGAGCGCCTTCGAGACGAGTTCGGTGAGACGGTTCATCTGACGATCCTGGATGGCAACGAGGTCGTTTACCTGGAGAAACTCGCCGGGCTACACCCCATCGGTTTCATGTCCTCCCGCGTTGGTAACCGGAGCCCGGCCCACTGCACGGGCGTGGGCAAGGCCCTACTGGCCTACCTCTCGGACGAACAGCTCGCCCAGCGCTATCCGGACGGACGGCTCAAGCGCTACACGGAGCAGACGATCACGGATTTCGAGGAGCTTCGCGCCGAACTCGCGCGCGTCCGGAAGCGGGGGTATGCCGTCGACCTCGAGGAACACGAGTTGGGTGTCAAGTGCGTCGCCGCCCCGACCTTCGATCACAAGGAGATCGCCGCCGCCGTGAGTGTCTCCGGGCCCGTCGATCGGATGGATCATCACATCGTCAGCGAAAACTTGATCAGCACGCTCATGGAAGTCACCGCCCACATATCGGAACAGATGGGCTGGGGTCGCGGCGTGGACCAGTTGCAGGAGCAGAGAAGCCCTGCGAAGGGCAAAGGAACAGGCGCCACAGGGGGGCAGGGCGTGGCGACACGGGTCCGTCGCGGCGCCTAAGTCAACCGCCTCCGGCCGAGGCCGGGGCGGCCGGCCCGTCCAGCATCCCAGGGGAGTCTCCCATGGACTTCGTCATCGACGTCGAGGCCCTCGAGGCCGTGGCCAAAGAGCACTCGGACAATAAGCACATCGTCCGTCGCGACAATCTGAAGATGGGCCTCATCAGCGTCAGACCCCATGACGCCCTTCCGGTGCACACGCACGAGGACGAGGACCAGCTCTACTACATCCTCGAAGGGGCAGGCACGATCCGCATGAACGATGAGGAGTTCGACCTGAGGCCCGGGAAGGCCGTGACCATCCCTCCCGGCGTAGCCCACGGCGTCCGCAACGAAAGTGACTTGCCCCTGCGCTACCTGGACATCTTCATCCAATGGAAGAAATGAGGCGGAGCTTGGATCGGATGGATCCGCCAAGGAGGGCGATGTGCCAGACGTCATAACCTTTGGCGAAGCGATGCTCCGCTTGGCGCCGCCGGACTTCGAGCGCCTGGAGCAAGCATCGAATCTCAAAGTGAGTATTGGCGGATCCGAACTCACCGTGGCCGCCGGTGTTGCGCGACTCGGCCTCCCCACGGGCTGGGTGAGCCGGCTGCCCGATAACGCGTTGGGCCGGATGGCGCAGAACAAGGCCAGGGAGTTCGGGGTCGACACGCGCCATGTGGTCTGGACCAAGGCGGATCGGATGGGGATCTACTTCGTGGAATACGGAGCCTCGCCTCGAGCCAGTGGGGTGCTGTACGACCGCAGCCATTCCGCCATCAGCCACATCCGGCCGGACGAGGTCGACTGGGGCCAAGTCTTCGAAGGCGCGCGCTGGTTTCACACCAGCGGCATCACACCCGCCCTGAGCGAAGACTCCGCCGCCGTGACACATCTCGCCTTGCGCGCCGCCAAAGATGCCGGCCTGATGGTCAGCTACGATCTCAACTACCGCGCCAAACTCTGGTCCACCGACAAGGCGCGGGCGATTCAAGAGCCCTTCATGGAATTCGTGGATGTCCTCATCACGACCGAAGAAGATACGCAACGGGTATTCGGCATCGAGGGCGCCGACTACAAGGAAGTCGCCAAGGAACTGGCGGGGCGCTTCGGCCTCAAGGTCGTCACGGTCACCCTGCGGGGAACGCCTTCGGTGTGGCGCAACGCGTGGAGCGCCTTCGCCTACGCCGAGGGCAGGTACGTCGAGGATGTAACGTATGAGATTGAGATTGTGGACCGGTTGGGCGGGGGGGACAACTACTCGGCAGGCTTCATTTACGGATACATCACCGAGGGAGTCGACAAGGGCGTGCGTCTTGGGAATGCGTTTTCCGCGCTCAAACAAACCTCGTGGAGCGATTTCAATTGGACGACGCTCGAGGAGGCCGAGAAGCTGCTCCAGGCTCCGATGACGGCAAGCCTGAGGATCACTCGCTGAGGGTCGGGAGATGGGCAAAGACGATTCTGTCCGAATCATCGAGCAAGGTGGCGTCGTGGCGATTGTGCGTTTCGATCGGTCGGAAGAACTGATCCAGGTGGCCCGCGCCGTGCAAGCGGGTGGCGTCCGAGCGATTGAGTTCACCATGACGACGCCCAACGCGCTTCAGATCATCGAACAATCCGTGCGGGAATTCGGAAACGACGTCCTGCTTGGCGCCGGGACGGTCCTCGACGCCGAAACGGCCCGGGCAGCCATTCTGGCCGGGGCGGAGTTCATCGTCGCCCCGACCCTCAACCCGGCGGTGATCGAAGTCTGCCGCCGCTACAGCAAGGTGGTCATCCCCGGGGCCTTCACGCCGACGGAAATCCTTACAGCCTGGGAGTGTGGGGCGGACTTCGTCAAGGTCTTCCCGGCGGAGTTTGGGGGCGCGGCTTACTTCAAGGCTGTCCTGGCGCCGCTGCCCCAGGTGAAGTTGATTCCGGTCGGAGGGGTCTCGCTGGAAACGACCGGCGACTTCATCAAGGCCGGGGCGTCGGCGGTCGCCGTGGGAAGCAACCTGGTCCAGAAGAGCGCCATCGCGGCGAAGCGCTTCGACGAACTGACGGACCTGGCCCACGGTTTTGTAGAGGCCGTCCGTCGAGCGAGGGCAGAGTCCGGCTAGTCGGCTGTGGCCGGGCATCCCGGAGCGCCGAAGAGGAGGGCTAAGCATGCGACGAATCATCAACCCGCCTGGAAAAGGGCCGGACCGCGAGATCCTGGCCGGGTTTGAGGATCTCTTGAAGATCATGAGCCCGTCGTGTGTCGTGGCCGACTCCCAGGAGCGCGCCGGCGTGCTGCGGAGCGACATTCGCCCGCTCTTTGAAGCTCGGTTCGTCGGGACGGCGCTGACGGTCCGTCTCTTCCCCGGCGATTTGGTGGACTGCCTGGACGCGCTGTCCGTTGCCCAGAAGGGGAACGTCATCATCGTCGACGCCGCGGGAGAGACAGAGACTTCGATCTGGGGTGGACTGATGGCCGGCCTCTGCCAGCAGAAGGGGGTGGTGGGCGCGGTCGTCGATGGAGCGATCCGCGATACCGATGAGATCAAGAGCCTCAAGTTCCCGATTTTCAGCCGGGCGATTGTCCCGCGTTCGACGCACTCGCCGTATTCAAAGCGCCTCGAGCCGATCGAAGTCAATGTGCCCATACAGTGCGCCACGGTCCTGGTCTCCCCTGGGGACGTCGTCCTGGCCGATGAAATCGGTGTCGTGGTCGTGCCCCAGAAGGAGGCGGCCGAGGTGCTGAAGCGTGCGCAGGAACAGGCTGCGCAGGAAGAAGCCACACGCCAGCGAATTCGACAGGGAAAGACCGTCGAGGAATTGCTGGCCGAGTTCGGCAGGCTGTGACCCTCGAGACCCGTGAGGCTTGTTCCAGGGGAGGACGGGCAGATCGCGGGGGAGGTTGGCCTTGATCCGGAAAGGAGGCGAGGAAGAGACCGCTCGAAGAGACTCCGCGTGACTTGCGCTCAAGTAAGTGCCGATACCCATCTTGGAATGAGGAGGGGAGGAAACTGATGTCTCTCCATCGATCTCGAAAGCTGATCGTGCCGCTGAGCTTGATCGTAGTCCTCGTGCTCATCCTGGCGGGCTGCGGTACACCGGTGGCTGCCCCGACGACTGCGCCGGCAGCGGAAGCACCCACCTCTGCGCCGGGTCAACCTCAGGCGCCGGAGGCGCCGGATTATTCCGCCTATGAGCCGCCGTACGGGGCTGTGAAGCCTGTCGCTCTCACTGCCGGCTCGCAGGCCCTGTGTCAGGGCCTGGCCTACACCGGCGGTACGCCGGACATCGCTTACATGCCGCCGGCGACCGAGTTCAACTACTACATCGCCATCGGTGAAGGCGTCAAGGCCGAGGCGGCCAGTTTGGGCGCCGAAACCTTCATGCTGGCGCCGCAGAGCGGGGCGGACATCGCCGGTCAGATGGGCATGATCCAGGACGTCATCACCCGAGGCGTCGATGCGATCATCCTGTCCACCCATGATGAGGCCGCCGCCGCTCCCTTGGTCGAGCGGGCCGTCGACCAGGGCATCGCCGTGATCATCGTCAACAACGACATCCCGAACTTCCCGACTCCGGTCCATGGCGTGGTGGGATACAGCCAGCGACGGGGCACCTACAAGATGGGAATGTACGTCGCCGGGATGTTCGGTGGTGAAGCGAAGGTTGGCGTGCTCGAAGGCCAGCCGGGCTATCACTCCACCGAGCGCATCGGCGGTTACCTCGACGCCCTTTCGCAGTTCCCGGGGATGGAGATCGTCGCCAGCCTGCCCACAGCCTGGAACGTCGAGACCGGGAACACCGCCATGACGGACCTGATCACGGCCCATCCCGAGATCGAGGTCGTCGTGACGGCCAATGACTATATCTCGATCGGCGCCGCCAAGGCCGCCGAGTCCCTCAACCGTCAGGACATCGCCAATTTCGGGAACGACGGGGACACGACCGGCCTGGAGGAGATCTTCGCCGGGCGCTGGACGGGTACCGTCAACACCACCCCGTTCGTCATGGGGGAGGTGGTCATGCGCGTCGCCTGGGACTGCCTGAACGGGACCTACCCGGGAGGCTGGGTCGAAACGCCGGTGACGATCGTCGACAAGACGAACGCCATCGACTTCCTGTGCCACCCGGAGTCACTCGCTCCCAAGCCTTCCCAGGACTACACCTGCCCATGAGGACGTAGGGATTTCGGGATCCGTAGCCTCCTCTGGTCGCGGGCACTCGCCCGCGACCAGAGGCTCACTCGATCGACGGGGATGCTTGCATGACGGTTGCGCCGGCCGCGACGTGGGAAGTCCGCGACATCTCGAAAGCCTTTCCGGGCGTTCGAGCGCTCGACCAAGTGTCCCTGACCCTGATGGCGGGCGAGATCCATGCCCTGGTCGGCGAGAACGGCAGCGGCAAATCAACCCTGGTCAAATGCCTGGCCGGCGTACATCAACCCGACAGCGGCGAGATCAGGCTGGGCGGTGAAACGATCACGATGCCCAATCCGATCGCTGCCCGCCAACGCGGCGTGGCGACGATCTACCAGGAACTGTCCCTCGTCCCGACCCTGACCGTTGCCGAGAACATCTTCCTCGGACGCTTCCCGACCGTGATGGCGCACCAGATCGTCGATTGGGAGACGATGCGTCGAGAATCTGTCCGCACGCTGAAGGGCCTGGGCATCGAGATCGATCCCGACGCCGTGGTCAAGAACCTATCCATGGCCGAGCAGCAGCTGATCGAGATCGCCAAGGCCATGTCCGAGGATTCGAGCCTGCTGGCGATGGACGAGCCGACGGCGGCCCTAGGCATTTCCGAGACGCGCCGCCTGCAGGACCTCATCCGCCAGCTGGCGCGCCAGGGCAAGGCGATTCTCTATATCTCCCATCGGATCGACGAGGTCTTCCAGATCGCCGATCGTATCAGCGTGCTCAAGGACGGCCGTCTGGCAGGCAGCAGCCCGGTTCGTGAGTCGAATGTCGATGCCGTGGTCATGCAAATGCTCGGAACGGAAGTCACCGAGCATTATCCCAAGCAGCATCACGCCCAGCCGCGGCTGTGCCTGGAAGTCGAGGGGCTCACTACCGAGCTCGGTGTCAGGGAGGTGAGCTTCTCGGTTCATGCCGGGGAGGTGCTTGGCCTGGGCGGTATGGTCGGCTCCGGGCGGACGGAAATCGCCCGAGCGCTCTTCGGGGTTGATCGCCCGACCGCTGGAGTGATCCGCCTCGACGGTCGCGCCGTGAGGTTCAAGTCGCCGAAGCAGGCAATCGCCAACGGCGTCGCGCTGGTTCCCGAGAACCGTAAGGCCGATGGGTTGTTCATGAACTTCCGCGGCCCCGAGAACATCACCATCGCCAACCTGGCGGCATTGTTCTACGGCCCCCTGCTCGATTTGAGGCGTGAAGCGCGCTACAGCAAGGAGTACTTCGGCAAGCTCTCGATCAGCCAGGCCGGGATGGAACGCACCGTGCAGTATCTATCCGGCGGGAACCAGCAGAAGGTGATCCTCGCCCGCTGGTTGTTCTCGAAGGCCCGCCTGCTGATCCTGGATGAGCCAACCCAGGGGGTGGATGTCGGGGCGCGGATCGAGGTCTACAAGATCATCAACGAGCTGACGGCGCTGGGGATCGGCATCTTGCTTATCAGTTCCGACTACCCGGAGTTGTTGGCGATGAGTGATCGAATCGCAATCGTCCGCAACAAGCAAATCCTCCAGATCCTGCCCTCCAGCCAATTGACCGAGTACAGGCTGCTTGAGCTGGCATCACGATCCAGGCAACCCGCCAAAGGACGGCTTGATGAGACCTAGAAGGTCATTTCTATCACGCCTGCCGGTGATGGGGCCGATCATCTCTCTGATAATTGTCTCAACCGCCGTCGCGTTGTCGACGGATCGATTCATAGGTCTGGACAACCTCAACAATGTCGCGCTGCAGGCGAGCATTGTGGCTATCGTCGCCGTGGGTTCGACGCTGGTCATCCTGACGGGCGGGATCGACCTTTCCCCGGGGGCAGCCATGGCACTGCTCACCATGATCATGGCTTCCCTGATCAAGTTCGAGGGAATGTCCGTGCCCTCGGCGATCGCCGTCGTTCTGGTCATGAGCATCCTCCTGGGCGCCGTCAACGGGTTCCTCTCATCGTACGGCCGAATCCCATCCTTCATCGTGACCCTCGCCACCTTGAGCATCTACCGTGGGATCGCGTTCCTCTTCAATGATGGGTCGCCCATCTTCTCGGTTTCCGACTCTCTTGAGCCGTGGTTCTACGGGAAGCTGTTCGGGATCGCCCTGCCGTTCTTTTACGTCTTGATCCTCTACCTCATAGCCTGGGGATTCCTGAAGTACACACCGAACGGTAGGAAGATCTATGCCATCGGCGGCAACGCCTCCGCCGCCAGGCTCTCCGGGATCAACGTCAACCAGACTCGACTGATGGCATTCGTCATCGCCGGCCTGATGGTCGGCATCGCATCGATCCTGATGACGGCCCGCCTGAACTCCGGCTCGCCCAACTACGGTGTAGGAACGGAGCTGCAAGCCATCGGAGCAGCCGTGGTCGGTGGCGCCAGCCTGGCCGGCGGATACGGTCACATCTTCGGCACGGTGATCGGCGCAGCAATCATCGTCGTCGTCCAGAACGGGTTGAATCTGAACGCCGTGCCAACATCGTGGCAGAACATCACCCTGGGCGTGATCATCCTTCTGGCGGTCTTCATCGACATGTGGCGGGCTGACTTCGGCCGGCTCATTGGGAAGACATGGTCACGGGTGGTTGGCCGGGCGCCGGCCTCGGCGGATCCGGATGGAGAAGAGCCGGATGTCGATCCGGCCCAACGAAGAGGGTGACGACCGACCGAGGCCGGGGAAACCCGAGCCGCGCGGAGGATCCAACATGTACACCTGGGGAAGAAAGCAAGGATGCCGGATGTCGCTGGACTACACCTACAAAGGCATGCGGGTGGCGTTCCTGGAGAACGATCTGATACGGGTCGGCATCCTCCTCGACAAAGGGGCCGACATCTTCGAGTTCACCTACAAGCCGCGCGATCTGGATTTCCTCTGGCAGTCCCCAATTGCGATGCGACCGGCCTTCGTCGCGACCGGCGCGCTGCCCGAAGGCGCCTTCCATGACTACTACTACGGCGGATGGCAGGAGGTACTCCCGTCGGCCGGTTGGGCGGCCGAGCCGTACTTGGGCGCTTCGCAAGGGCTCCATGGAGAGGTCTCGCTTCTGCCTTTCGAAGCTGAGCTTCTGGAGGATACGCCCGAGCGAGTGTCCCTGAAGACAAGGACCCGCTGCTATCGTTCACCCTTGAATCTTGAGAGGGTCCTCTCTTTGGAGCGGGGCAAAGCATGCCTGTACATCAACGAGAGGCTCGAGAACGAGTCCGGTGAAGACTACGCCATCATGTGGGGACATCACCCGGCCTTCGGCGAGCCGTTCCTGGACGAGTCCTGCCGGGTCGACGCGCCGGCCGGGAAGGTCGAGGTGCTGGCATACCACCGCAACGGACTGTGGGAACCCGGCGACGGTTACGACTTCCCGCAGGTCATGAATCGCCGGACAGAGAAACTTGAAGACATCCGACAGGTGCTCGGCAAGGATGCGCGATCCGTCGATGTGGTCTTCTTCAAGACTCTCAAGGAGGGGTGGTACGGCCTCAGCAACCCTCGCCTGGGCGTGGGCTTTGGCATGGCCTGGGACGCCGACCTTTTCAAGTACCTGTGGATGTGGCAGGTTTACGGAGGGCACAACGACTATCCGTGGTATGGCCGCACGTACAACTGCGCCCTTGAGCCCTTCACCAGCTACCCGCCCGCCGGGGTCGCGAAGGCGATCGAAAACGGAAGCGCCCGGGTGATGAAGCCGGGCGAGATCATCCTGACCGACCTTGTGGCGGTGGCTTACGAGGGAGAGGGTGTAAGCCGGATCGATCGAGACGGCCAGGTGAAATCGTAGGTTGCCGGGGCACCCCGGGCACCTCGCCGTGGGACGCCAAGAGCTTCCCTCGGGCGATCAAGGCCTTCGCTCGAGATCGATAGGGATGCAGGAGGATCCGATGAAAGCTCCCGATGTTGATCGTCTAGACCGCGTCCGGCGGGAGATGGTATCCGCCAGGTTGGACGCGTTGATTTGCAGGCTGCCCGAGAACGTCGTGTATCTGACCGACTACTGGCCCCACCACGCGTTTTCGGTGGCCGTCTTCACCAAAGACGGGAAGTCCATCTTGTTCGTGCCGGAGGTCGAGGTCGACTATGCCGACCCAGCCTGGGCCCGGGTCTCGAGCTTTGGGTGGGGGCTCCTAAAGGACGGCGATCTGTATGCCAACTATCGTCGACTACTCTCGCAGGCGAAGCAGGAACTCGGTCTGAGATCGGCGAGGATCGGGATCGAGCAGAGTTTTGAAGTGGTGGGGCCGAGTTATCGGGCAGCCGAGCCGGTGGTTCCCGCACAGCCATGGAAAGTGATGCTGGACGACGTGTTCGCCGGCTGCGAGCTCGTCGACGCGGCGGCCTTCCTACAGTCGGTGCGCACGTGCAAGACGCCTTACGAGCTGCGCAAGCTTCGCCTGGCCAACGAGGTTGCCGAGATGGGCATGCGCGAGTTTCTGGCCCGCCTGGAGCCGGGCATGACGGAGGCCCAAGTCGGGGCGGTGGTTGAAGCCAAGATCCGGGGGGATGGACCAGGCCATAAAGGGGCCAGGCTGGTCCGGGCCATGGCCGAAGTGGGCACCGGCCCTGTGGGAAGTACGAAAGGAACGCTTCTCGTCCCCTCCAGCGTACGAAGGGTCGAGGAAGGCGATGTGGTGATGGTCGAGCTGGCCACGGTCGTTGACGGGTACTGGTCGGATCTCACCTATGTCGCCGTGGCCGGGGAGCCGACGGTCCGCCAGAAGGAAGTCCACAACGCGGTCCTGGAGGCACAGCAGGCTGCGGCGCGCGAGCTCCGCCCGGGGGCGCTGTTCTCGGATCCGGACGCCGCCGCCCGGCGTGTCCTCGAGAAGGCAAAACTGGCCGAGTATTTCGTCCATATCACCGGACATGGGGTGGGCCTGCGCTATCACGAATTCGTTCCGTTCCTGATGCCCGGGGCCGATGGTGTCCTGCAGGAAGGGATGGTGACGAGCGTCGAGCCGGGGGTCTACATCGAAGGATTTGGCGGGATTCGCATCGAGGACAACGTCGCCGTCGGAGCGGATGGCCCCATGTTTCTGTCGACGCCGCGGAAGCCCTGGTAGAGACGCGGCATGCGAGCAACGATCACGCATGTGCAGGAGGCTGCCTCATGAAACTCGAGAACAAGGTTGCCATTGTCACGGGCGGCGCCATGGGGATCGGGAAGGGGATCGCCGCCGTCTTTCTTCGAGAGGGCGCCAAGGTTGTCATCGCCGACGTCAATCGGTCCGAAGGCACCAAGGCCGCCGCCGAGCTGAAGAGAGATGGCGCCGGGCCGATCTTCATCGAATGCGACGTCGCCAAGGAGGAGGCGATCCAACGGATGGTGGATGAAACCGTGGATCGATTCAAGACCCTCCACGTTCTGGTCAACAACGCCGGCATCGGCGTGTACAAGACCGTGCTCGACACCTCGACCGAGGAGTGGGATCGCTGCATGGCGGTTAACCTGCGGGGTGTCTTCCTTTGCTCGAAGTATGCCATCCCCCACATCAAAGCCTCTGGCGGAGGGGCGATCGTCAACATCGCCTCAGTCCACTCGTACCAGAACGTGGGCGGCACGGCGCCGTACGCAGCCAGCAAGGGCGGGGTGGTCACCCTGACGCGGGTGATGGCCATTGACTATGGCAAAGACAAGATCCGGGTCAACGCCATCTGCCCGGGGTGGATCTATACGCCGCTCATCCAGGGCATCTTCGCTGGCGATCCTGACCCCGGGAAAGCCAAGCAGGCCGTTGAACGACGTCAGGTGTTGGGGCGACTCGGCAACCCGGAAGAGGTCGGTGAGGCGGCGGCCTTCCTGGCCAGTGACGAGGCCTCCTACATCACCGGGGCCTCCCTGATGGTTGACAACGGCATGACGGCCCTCCTGGAGTCATGGTGAGGCACCCGAGGCCGAAGCCGTGACGGGCGAAGCGCGACGTTGGAGGGGATGGCGGCATGAAGATCGGGCATCTGCGTTTCAAGGTCCGGGACGTCGAACGGGCTATCGTTTTCTACACAGGTCACCTCCAGATGACCCTCACCGAGAGGGTCGGCGACGACTATGCCTTCCTGAGCTGCAGCGACGCCCATCACGAAATCGCGCTGATGAAGGTGAAAGGGACGGGCCCGTCGCCATCGCCCGAGAGCGAGGGGTTCGAACACCTGGCTTTCGAGCTGCCGGATAAGAGGGCCTTTGCCGAGGCGTTCGTGGGTCTGTCGAAGTCCGGGGTAAACGTGAAGCCGATCGACAACGGCATCAGTTGGGCGATGTACTTCGCCGATCCGGACGGCAATCGGATCGAGCTCTTCTGCGACAACCGGGCGGTGCCTGGAGGACGACTCATGTGGGGAGGGATCTCGGACGACCTGAACGTGGAGGTCATCCAGGCCGCGCGGAAAGCGTGAGCATCGCCGGAATCGAATGTGAGCGAACGCTTCACATGATCACACTTGGTGAAACGAGAGCAAGCCTCCTGGCCTGCCTGGGAAAGGACGGGACTATTCGCCAACCCTCCAGGGCGTGATTCGAACCGACGACCTGAGTTCAATTCCCAAGAAAAGAAAGAAAGAGGTAACCATGAATCACTCAACCATCCGCACGAGCATCGGCTTGCTGTTTGCGGCGGCCCTTCTGCTGGCCGCGTGCGCGCCGGCTGCGGCGCCGGCCCCAGCTGGGGCCGACGTCGACACCTCGGGCGAGGAGTACATCTATGTCTCGATGATGGGCAACCTCGAGTTCTTCAACGCCCACAAATACGGCTGGCAGTGGGCCGGCGATACCCTGGGTGTCACGGCGACCTATGTCGGACCGCCGGACTTCGATGTCAACGCCCAGGTGGCCGCCTTCGACCAAGCGATCGCCAAGAAGCCCAAGGGGATCGTTGTCTTTGGCGTTGACCCGTCACTGATACCGGAGATCAACAAGGCTTCGGACGCCGGGATTCCGGTTGTGACGATTCTAGGCGACCTTCCCACGTCCCAGCGGATCGCCTTTGTCGGTTCCCATCAGTTCGATCTCGGGTACGTGGGTGGCCTTCACGTGGCCGAGGCGTTGGGGGGAACCGGGGAGATCGCCATCCTGAGTATCCCGGGAACCCAGATGTTCAACGATCGTGAAGAAGGCTTCCGGGCGGCGTTCGCGGCCTATCCGGGCATCGAAGTCGTCCAGGTTGGCGACACCAAGGCGGATACCGCCACGGCGATCAGTGTGGCTAAGGACATCCTGACGCGCAACCCGGACCTGGCGGCCTTCGTCGGCACCGACTCGACGGGCGGGATTGGCGCCGCCACCGCAGTCTCCGAAGCCGGGAAGACGGGTGAGATCTTGACCGTCGCCATGGACCGCAACTCAGACGTCCTGCAGGCCATCCAGAACGGCACGCTGACCGGCACGGTGGCCCAAGACGACGCGGCGATGGCCTTCTGGGCGCTGCAGACCCTTTTCAACTATAACCATCACCAAGCGCCGCTGACGACCGACAACGCCGCGGCCAACGCGCCCTCCGGCCCGACGACCGTCTACATGGCGGTCAACTACATCGACAAGACCAACCTGCAGTACTTCTTGGACGCCAACCAACTGTACTCACAGTAGCGGTTGTCCTGGTTCTCCAATGGAATGGGGCGGGGAGTTCCCGCCCCATTCAATATCGAGGTCCTGATGGCCGAGGTGCTGAGAGCCGAGAGCATCACGAAGTCGTTCCCAGGGATCCTGGCGGTCGATCACCTCAGCCTGACCCTGGAGCGGGGTGAGATCCTGGCGTTGGTTGGGGAGAACGGCGCCGGAAAGAGCACCCTGATGCATATTCTCGGCGGCTCCCTTCGACCCGATGAAGGACGGATTCTTCTGGAAGGCCAGACGGTTTCCTTCAGCTCACCCGAAGACGCCATACGTGCCGGCATCAGTGTCGTGCCCCAAGAGCTGTCGCTCGTTGGAAGCCTGTCTGTGGCCGAGAACATCTTTGCCAACCGCCAACCGGTCGGGCCGCTCAAAATGATCGATTGGCGAGCGCTCTATGCCGACAGCGAGACATTTCTGAGGCGTTTCGAACTCGCCGTCAGTCCCCGGCGTCTGGTCAAACATCTCTCGATAGGCCAGCAGCAGATCCTGGAGATCCTCAAGGCGATCTCGACGAATCCCAAAGTCCTCATCCTGGATGAGCCCACCTCGTCTCTCACGGAGGGGGAGTCGGTCTACCTTTTCGAGAGCATCCGCAAGCTGCAGAAACAGGGGATGTCGTTCATCTATGTCACCCACAAGCTCTTCGAGGTGTTCTCGATAGCCAGCCGGGTGGTCGTTCTGCGCGACGGCGAGCTCGTTGGCAGCAAGAAGGTCGACGAGGTGTCCGAGGATGAGCTTGTGGCGATGATGGTGGGCCGGCAGATTTCCAGTCTTTATGGCGAGCGCACGGAGCGCGTTCTGGGGGAAGCCTACTTCAAGATCGAAAGGTTGGGGAGGAAGCGCCATTTTAGCGGGATCAGTTTCGAGTTGCACCGGGGGGAGATCCTGGGGATGGCGGGCCTGGTCGGCGCCCGTCGGACGGAGATCGGAAGGTCGATTTTCGGAGCCGACCCGGTCGACTCGGGGCACATCTACCTCAATGGCGAGGAACTGACCATTGTTCACCCCCAGGATGCCATCCACAAGGGGATTGTCTATCTCACCGAAGACCGCAAAGCACAGGGGTTGTTCCTGACGATGTCCGTGGAAGACAACTTGGTCGCCCCCAATCTGTCTGAATTCACGACGCGACTTGGAGCGCTCCTCAAGCGGAAGATGGAGACCTACGCTGGAAGGGTCGTTGCCGAGTACGCCATCGACACCCCCTCGATCTCCAAGAAAGTCCTCAACCTCTCCGGCGGGAATCAACAGAAGGTACTGGTGGCGACGTGGATGGGGATCCGCCCCGAGGTCATCATTTTCGACGAACCGACGCGCGGCGTGGACGTCGGCGCCCGCGCCGAGATCTACCAGAAGATCCTGCAGTTTGCCGCCGAAGGTACCGGAGTCATCCTTATCTCATCCGACATGGCTGAGCTCATTGGCATGTGCGATCGCATCCTGGTGATCCACGAAGGCAGGATCACCTGGGAGGCTGGCCGAGAAGACTTCAACGAGGAGACGATCCTAGCGCGCGCGGCCGGGTTGGCCAGTGAAAACGCCAATGGAAAGCCGCAGGGAGGGTGAAGGGCGTGCCTTCGATGATCGACAGGCCAGAGAGATTCCGCCAAGGGAAGAGCCTTATGGAGCTGGCGTTGTCCCGGGGCCCCGCAAGGGTGGCGCCCGGCAACCCGTGCGAGCGATCAGGTGTAGGACGTGAATAGTCTCGAGCCACCCCGTCCGTCGCCAAGAGATCGCCTAGGTAGCCTGATCGGCCAACGCGAGGCTGCCTTGGTGATTGTGCTCCTCGTCGCGGGCATCATCATGAGCATCGTCTCGCCCGTCTTTCTTAGCCTGGCGAACATCGAAGCCATCTTGATCGCTCTTTCGATGGAGGGGACGATCACGATTGGGATGGCGATCCTCCTGATCTCGGGTGGGTTCGATCTCTCGGTCGGCTCGACGCTGGCCTTCACCGGCGTGGTTACCGGTCTGTGCTTGAACGCCGGCGTGCCGGCGGTTCCGGCGATGATCCTGGGATTGATGGCGGCCCAGATGGTCGGGCTGGCCAACGGGCTGCTCGTCACTCGCATGGGAATCAATCCTTTTATCACGACCCTCGGCACGGCAATGGTCGTCCGTGGTCTCCTGCTGGTCATCGCCCACGGGCGGGCCGTCCTCAACCTCCCGAGTTCATTCACCGTCATCGGCCAAGGCCGGCTGTACGGCGTGCAACACCCGATATTCGTCATGCTCTTCCTGGTGATCGTGGGTGAGATCCTGGTGCGGAACTCACGGTTCTTTCGTCAGTCGTACTACATCGGCGGCAATGAGCGGGCGGCTCGACTCTCGGGGATCAACGTCGACCTGGTCAAGATCTTCAACTACTGTCTGGTTGCCGTTCTGGCGGGTGTGGCCGGATTGATGATCACGGGCCGTTTTGGTTCTGCCTCCGTGACCATCGGCGTCGGCCTGGAATTACGGGTCATCACGGCGGCGATCATTGGGGGGGCGAGTCTCAGTGGCGGTGAAGGCTCGGTCTTGGGAGCCTTCCTGGGCGCCCTCTTCATGGGGTTTCTGGCCAACGCGTTGAATCTGCTGGGGGTCGATGTCTACTGGCAGAATCTCGTGACCGGGGCCCTGCTCATCCTCGCCGTCGTCGTGGACGTGCTCAACGAGAGGCGCAAGACCCGGCAGCAGTAAGGCTGCCCTGGTGACAACTCCCGGGCGCTGCCTGTCGCCCCGGTAGCAGTCGACGATCAACTCGGCCCCTTGACTGTCGTCTGCGACCAGGCAACGCGCAGTCTTCGGGCTCGCAGTCAGGCGGCGCCGGCGAGGTCAGCAGGTCGCAGCCCCAGGGGGGAGGTTACGATCCGTCCGAAACACGCCGGAAGATCATGATCGCCGAATCGGCCCGACAGGGGTTCGTTGGAGGCGTCCGCAGAATCTCATCGTAACGCTCGGAGGCAAGCGCCGCCGAGAGCCAGCCGCCATAGGAGCCGACATCGACCAGGACGAAGTCTGCGGCCGCCAGCCAGTCTTCCGCCAACGCTTGACTCCAGTAGCTAAAGCGATGCAATACGGCCGGTTCCCCGCCGAGACGAAACGTGTAGATCCCATTCAACTGCGGGGGGAACAACCGTGGGTTGTCAAGGTAGAGCAGGGGAACGGGCGAGAGCCCTGAGGCTCCCCAGTAGAGCAGGGCGCTTGAGGTGACTTTCGCCTGGAGATCGGCTCCGGCCGCCTCCTCGGCCTGGATCACGTCCAGCCCGCAATCATAGTAGGAATACGTGTTGCCAAAACGGATGGTGGCCGCCGCCAGGACGAGGACCAGGAGTCCGGTGGTTGCCGACCGCTGCAAACGCCGAGTCGCCTCGCGGCGCCGGCGGAAGAGGAATGCCAACGAAATCCCCGCAAGGCAGAGCGCCGCGGCGGACACGATCCCGTAAGGAAGCCATATGGCCGAGTCCGTTCGGGAGAGGCCGATGCTGCTGCTGACGAGGTCCCCAAGTTCGATGGTGCCCGGACGGAGCGCCGCCAAGGAGGCGCGCGGCAACTGGAAGGAGAGGACCGAGTCGGCCAGGCGGCCGTCGAAAGTCAATCCCGCGGCGAAGGGGATCAGGATCAGAAACGCCAGACTGGCGATGCGGCGCGGCCTACTCAACCTCGGGGGCCAGTGCGCCCCCGCGATGGCCAGGAGGACCAGCCCAATGGGGGAGAAGAAGCCCAGGTAATTCATCAGGCAGTAAGGGCAGTAGGTCAGCCCCAAGGTGGCGTACCCATGCAGGACAGTGAGGACGACCAGGAGAGTGCCCAAGAACAATGCGTCGCGGGTGCGCTGCCTCTCCTCAGGTTCGCTGCTCGCCCCTGGAAAGCTGAGCCCGGCCCAGATGGCGCCGGCTAGAGGCAGAAGGTGTTTCCGGAAGCTGTCGATCACAATGCCCCAACCCTGCGCCGCGGAAATACGGACCCCCCAGGCCTCGATTCCGCCGGCCGAATCCCTAAAGGAGTCGAGGAACGGCGTTAACGCCCGGGGAAGCCATTTCGCCCAGAGTTTCAGTATCTCGGGCCAGTAGATCGCGTGGCCGAGCACAACGATGCCTCCGCCGGCAATGCCTGCCAAGAAGCCGACGCGACGGCCATGGCTGAGCCAGAGATATCCTATGAGCAGCGGAAGGACTGGGAGCAGGTTGATCCTGGTCATCCAGAGTGCCCCAGCCAACGCCGCGGCGACAGTGGTCTGCCAGACCTTGCGGCCTCCGCCCAGGCCGAGATAGAGCATGCTCATGATCAGGGTGATCACCAGGACCTGGGAAATAGCTTGGCTGTAAATCTTGACCAACGACGCGTTCAGAGGAACGGCCCAGACAGAAACCACGGACCATGCCGGACTCCCCTCACGGCGACATGTCCGCCAGAGGAGGATCATCATCACGACCCCCAGGGCAAGCGCATAGAAACGCCCGGTGCGGATGCCTTCTCCCCAGACCATTTGAACCCAGCCGGGGATCAGGAACGCGAGAGGCATGTGGTTTGTCAACGGCCCGTAGTCCTGGAAGGGGCGGTAGACCCCCTGGGCAAAGAGGAAGCCTTTGACCAGGTACAGGCCTTCATCGAGCACGGACGCTTGACCATGGACTTGGCCGTAGGCGAGGATCCCGTAGGCCGCGATCCCCGCAAGCGCGATCGAATCGGGCAGCCAACGAGACCACGTTCGGTGTCTTGCTGCGTGAGGGGCGTCACTCCGAAAGCTCGATGTCATTCCAGGTGGTTGCTCATCCTCTATCGGAACTTGTTCGCGTATTGGCCAGGATGCTCTGGACGGACTCATAGAAGATGTTCGCGTCCACCGATCCTATCAAACCACACAACCCATTCCCCGGCGCCGCATGATTCGCGATGGAGCCCTACAACCGGTATTGCGTGATCATCGTCGGAAGGTTGTGCAACCACACCAGGGCAAGCGCGACCAGGCTGGCGACGTAAGCGAGTGGCAGGCGTGTCCTCACCCGTTCCAGAAACTCCGCCCCGAGGAGGGGCAATACCAGCAGCGCCTGCAGTACGAAGGTCGCCTTGATGGTGGTGTCGGGTGCGACGGACGTGAAGCGGATCAGGAAATAGAGATAGAGGAGGAACGCTCCTCCACCGAACATCAGCAGCAGTGCCGTGAACAGCGCCCGGCCGCTCTCTTCTCCCTCCGCCCTTCGCCGGCGCGAGAAGGAGAACAGACCGGTCACGACTCCCGCGGCAAACACGAGGCTCGGGAGTATGGCTGCGGCGTTCGCCCGTCCGAGGTAAGGATTCATCCGGTCGGCGTTTTGCTGGTAGCGGTCGTCGCTGAGCGAGGCGCGCTCAGGGATCAATACGAAGTATCCCCAGTAGTCCCCCCACACTTCGGAATAGAACGTGGGGAATAACTGATTGTCGAAGGTACCGCGCGTCGGCGACCGGAACAGCCACAAGTCCTTCAGGCCGGTGTTGCGATAGAAGGCGAGGGGCTGATTGGAGAAGGCAAACGGGCGCGCGGCGCGATTGAAGGCGGTGAAGGAGCCATACGTGGCGAACAGGCCCACGTAGAACCAACCGCAAATCGCCAGGGCAATCGCAAGGCTTGCGGCAAGCGCCTTCACGATGCGGGCCCGATAGAGGCGATCCGCCGCCCAGGCGAGAATCATCAGTCCCAGGATGGCGGGAAACAGCATGAATCCCCATTGGCGACTTAGCCCCAGCAGGCCCAGGATCACACCGAGTCCAACAGCGGTGCGCGCCGCTACTCGATCCGGCTGCATCACGATCCTTGCCAGGAGGTACAGCCCCCACACGGTGAACAAGACCACATAGGGCTCACCGCGGACCTGGGCAAACGTCTTATAGTAGACCGTCATCACACCCAACAGCAGGAGAGCCGAGGCCTCCCAGAAGCGATTTCCCGGTCGCACCGTCTCGCCGATTTTGAGGAACAGGAATGTCACTCCGAGGGAGAGCAGGAAGCTCGAGAACTGCGCGGCTTTGCCGGCCAGTCGCAGGCAGTCGTCCATGGCGCCCGCCATCGGGACCTCTCCGGTCCAGGTCAGACACGCCTCGTCGACCAGCGAAGGAACGAGGTACGGCAGGGGAGGCGAGAAAAACTCCCGCGTGTCCGCTTCTGACGGCATCCGCAGCGGCAGGGTTCGGATGTACCGAAGGTGGTCCACCGCGTCATACCCGATTCCCGGATCGTGCAGGACGGAATTGGCGAGCACCAGCCCGTTGATGGCCAGGAACAGTGCCAGCGTCAGGCGATCCACTCTTCCGTCATGGTGAAACGGGGCGCTCAGAGAAGCGAGCAACGAGTTCGGGGCCTCCTTCGGGATTGAGTTACTGGGATCCCGGCTTCACGGGTCACCGACGGGGCCGGTCCTCCCGGACAGATTCTAGCCCCGGTGGTCCAGACGCGACGGAGCACTGGCCGACAACCCGGTTCCAGGTATCAGGGGAAGGAGCGGGCCCTATTCGTCTCTTGAGTTGATCGGGGTGGGGCGCGCCGTTCTCCCTCCGCCTCGCACCGGGATGCTGCGCGATTGTGGGAGCGCCCGGTCACGCCCGTTGGCGGGTGGAGAGGGTGGGCGTCACCGAAGAGAGGGAAACCCGCGAATAGGACGAGAGGATCGAAGAGGCGACGGTGGGACTTGCGAAGTCCCGAGCGCAGCGAGGGAAACCCACGAATGAGGGTCTTGCAGACCCGACCCTGGCGATTCAGACCCTTACTCGCCTCTCGCCGGATTCCGCATAAGGGCCTGCTGTTTTCCGACTGCCTGGCGGATCCAGACCCTTGACCGTCCTCTGGGGCCAAGCAACAGACATAAGGTGCCTTGCCTGTTCGAAGGCAAGGCTACATCAGCGGCGATCATGAGTCACCGGAGGCAGTCGACAGGGCATCTTCTCTGCCGCTCGCCCGCAGGGTCGGCCTCAGCAAGGTGTTAGGTAGCGGGGAAGGCCGGTTGGCACTAGCCATTGGCGGATGGACCAGCGAGGCGAGTGGATTGCTGGGCGGCGTTCTTGGCTCGGCGCCGCGCGGACCAGCGTCTCAAGGCGACGACAGCCCAGACACCCTCCACCACCGCAAAGGGCCACGTGCCGGCAAGGGCGCCGTACAGCGAAGAGGCAGCACACCCGATTGCGAATACAAAGACCCAAGATGTGGATCGGGACTCGAGCGCGTATGACACCAGCATGACACTAACGGCTATTGCGCCGAAGGCAGTCAACATGTCCATTCACGAACCTCCAAGGCCAGCGAGATCAGGCAGCATCCGTTCGGCGCCACGAGAACGTTGCCGCGGTAGAGCGGTGATGCGGGTCGGACGGTGACTGGTGGTGGGCAGTGGATCCTGGTCAAGCGTCTCGCGGCAGAAACGCGAGGAGCAGCATGATACGACTCAGTAGGATTGCGGCGGCCGGATGCGGTGATGCCCCGATGCCTGACTCAGGATTCGCCCAGTTCCTGTCACGCCGACGCCAGTGTTCCGCAAGTGCGGTGTGGGACTGGGCGTTCCCTCACACGAACGGGATCATAAACCCGGTGTGGGCCTTGTACTTTATCCATTCCTGGCCAAACCTCTCTTCGAGCGCGGTCTCCTCCCGTCGCGCCCGGCGGCAGAACGCCGGCACGAAGATCGCCAGTAGTAAGACCGGTGTCCAGGTCCGATAGATCAGCAAGACCCCAGCGAACAGCAGCCAGTAGCCAAGGTACATCGGGTGGCGCAATCCCGCGTATGGACCGCGCTGGATCAACTGGTGATTCACCTGTAGTTGCGTTGCGGAGCTTGTGCTCACCCCGTACATCTCGCCCAACGACCAGCGGGCCCACAACGCCAGGCCCAAGCCGCCGAGGTAGACGCCCAGCCCGAGTGCGCGCAGGGATGAGGCCATCCAGGCCGGCAAGGCCAGGGGGAGTGGGATCCAGAGCAGATAGCCAAGGTAGACGGTCAGCGCAAGGCTGCCGAGTCCGAGCCCCAACTGAGCCAGGGCAGGCAGCCCAAACCACAGGCTCGAGCCCGCCGGAGGTTCCCTCGCGGTGCGAAGAGTTGCCATCCAACTGACGACGATGACAGCGACAAGGACTCCGGCGGTGACCGCAACCAACCGATCCACGGGCGGGCCTAGAATGACGCTCTCTACCCTCTCGCTGGGGGCCGATAATCAAGCAGCCGCAGGGCGTTGAAGACCACAATGAGGGTTACGCTCTCGTGGGCGACGACGGCGGCGCCGATCCCTATTACCCCTGTCAGCGCCGCCAGGATCAGCAAGCCTACGGCCGAGATCGAAAGGACAAGGTTCTGTAGGACGACGGCGCGGGTGGCCCGGCCCAGCCCGACAGCGAAGGGCAACTTCGACAGGTCATTCGCCATCAAGGCCACGTCGGCGGTCTCCAGCGCCACATCCGTGCCGGCGCCCCCCATGGCGATCCCCACCGTCGCATTGGCGAGCGCCGGCGCGTCGTTGACTCCGTCCCCCACCATTCCGGTTGGACCGAACTCGCGGTTGAGCGCCTGGACAGCCATGGCTTTGTCCTCCGGGAGGAGCTCCGCCCGGACCGTCGTCAGGCCGACCTGCTTGGCGATGGCGGCCGCCACTCGAGGGTTGTCGCCCGTGAGCAGCACCGTCTGCTGTACGCCGATTCTCCTCATCTCTTGGATCGCGGAGATCGCCACTCGAGGGTTGTCGCCCGTGAGCAGCACCGTCTGCTGTACGCCGATTCTCCTCATCTCTTGGATCGCGGAGATCG
>Ga0154773_1037_pt2 | contig 23765 bp, 18 predicted proteins | sample Rifle2008BG16ft_FD_105781 | JGI IMG/M metagenome (GOLD analysis project Ga0154773, IMG submission 105781) | Chloroflexi bacterium RBG_16_64_32 | reverse complement strand
GCTCCTGAAAGCCATTGCGGATCAATTCGACGTTGCAGACCTTCTGACAGCAGGTGAGGAACTCCGGCCTTATGTTCAAGTGGTCATCAACGGACGGTTTTCATACACCGTAGGAGGACTGGAGGCAGAAATCCCGGATGGGGCCTCTGTGGTGCTGTTCGCCTGCCGAGGCGTCTTGACTCCTGTAGCACTCCCCGCGGGGACCACATTGAGCGATCTGAGGGATGAGGGTACCTGAGTAGGAGGGCCTGCTCCTCATCCACCTTCAAGTAACGGTTCCGGCGGGCCAATCGGCCCGCCGGTGGACGCAGCTTTGCTAAAGCGATGAACTGCTCGGTTAGATGATCTCGAGCTCTCTCAGTTTGCTTTCCGGCACTACACCGTTCTCCCAGCCGCGCGCGGCGTAGTATTCAGCCAGCATCTGCTCGAGCTCGCACACGTGGCCTTTGGAGCCGGGACCATCCGATGGTTCCTTCAAGAACCGTTCCGGTAAGGAGTCCGAGCCCTCCCCGATGCCGGCTAGGTTGTTGTAGTAGCGCTCCAGGTTGTAGACGCGCTCGCCAACCTTCAGCAGGCCGTCGGCATCCATTGGGTTGCCGGTAATGGTTCTATATTGCTCGGCGAAAGCGTCAAGATTCTCAGAGAAGGTGGCAAACTTGCAGATGTCCAGGCAGTCTGTCATCGCATGGACGTTCTGGAAGATCACGGTCAGCTTGCCTTTTCCCTCCCAAGCCAGCGGGTCGGTCACCTCGGCTGGGCCAAGCACGTTGCCGACCACCTCGGCCGCAGGGGTGTAGCCGCGCAGGTGGCATGCGCCCCGGTTGGATGTGGCGTAGGCGATGCCCATGCCTTTGATGCCGCGCGGGTCGTAAGCGGCGATCGACATGCCCTTGACGGACATTGAGATCTCCGGGGCGCCCCACTTCTTGGCGGCACGCGCTGGTGAACGGGCGAGGTCATCGCCGATTCCCTTACGGAAGGTAATCTTGCGCAGGAGTTCGAGCATCTTTTCCGAATCCCCCCAGGCAAGGCCGTCGCCGTCGAGCAGGCCGCGTTCGCTGGCTTCCATCGCAACGGAGAGAGCGTTGCCGGCCTCGATCGTGTCCAGGCCGAAGTCGTTGCACCGGTCGATGAGAGCGGCGAGGGCGGCGGCATCACTCATATCGCAGTTGGCCCCCAGCGCCCAGGCGGATTCGTACTCCACGCTCTCCATGCGAAGCCCAGAATGAGGCCCCTCTTTGATTTCCACCTCTTTCTTGCACGCCACTGGGCAAGCGTGGCACGTGGGATCATTCACCAGAATGGTTTCCTTGACGGTCTCGCCGCTGATTTTCTCGTGCGGCTCAAAGAAGGTGGATCTTGCATTCCGGGTGGGCATGGCCCCGATAGCGTTGACCATGTTCATCAACACGTTGGTGCCGTAGACCGAAAGCCCGCCCTTCTTGGGGGAGGTCACGACGGCCTCGTTCATCAGTTGCTCCAGCCCTCGGGCGTGGGCCTTGGCAAACCCATCCTTGTCAAAGGGACGGGGCCGATCAGCGTGGACGCCTTTCACCACCACGGCTTTGATGTTCTTCGACCCCATGACAGCGCCCGTGCCGCCACGGCCGGAGGCCCGGTCGTGCTCGTTCATGATGCTGGCGAAGGCGACCAGATTCTCGCCGGCCTGGCCAATCGTCATTACCGACACGTCCTTCTCGCCGTATTTCTCTAGCAGCGTCTTGACCGTATCATGCGCGCCTTTTCCCCACAGGTCGGAGGCATCGTGAAGGCTGAGCTTTCCTCCTTCGACATAGGCATAGACCGGCTTGTTGGACTTGCCCGCGAAGACCACGCCGTCCAGCCCGGCCCACTTCAGACGCGCACCGGACCAGCCGCCGTGGTGGGAGTCCACAACCGTGCCCGAGAGAGGGGACTTGGTGCAGGCCGCAATGCGGCCGCTCAAGTTGACGTCTGTGCCGCTCAATGGCCCGGTCATGAGGCACAGAATGTTCTCGGGGCCAAGGGGGTCAACCCGTGGTCCGTTATCGAAGACGTACTTGGCCCCTAGTCCGCGCCCACCAATGTACTTGCGGGCATCGTCCTCATCAATGGGCCTGTACTCGGTTTGCCCGGTCGATAGGTCCACCCAGGCGACCCGGTTTCGGTAGCCGCCGAAGTTCATGGCAAACCCCTTTCGCTGTGGTGGTAGCGCAGAACAAAGGCGCACATATCACGATCCCCTGACGCCCAATTTCATCCCCCTTGCGCGGAAGGCCACATCGGCAATCGCCGGTGCTTGTAGAGCAGCTACGATTGCCTTGAAGGAACTTTTACTATACAGCGACTCTCGCGCAGAAGGCATGGCAGAGTCAACAGCGCGCCCAGGTTGCCAAGGTTCGCGTCAGGCGGGAGTAATGGCCAGAGAATGAGCGTTAGTGGGTCTGGAATATCGCCAATTGGCGAATCATGCAGCGCTGAGGTTCAATATGCCCCATCATCAGGAGGCGACGGTGGGACTTGCCCCTCGGCTACGCCTCGGGATGCTCCGCGACGAAGTCCCGAGCGCAGCGAGGGAAACCCACGCATGAGGGTTTTGTTGGACCCGGCAGCGGCGAAAAAGAACCTTCCTCGCCTTTTGCCGGATTCCGCATAAGGGTCTGCGATTTCGGTGGTGCCCGGCGGACCCAGACCCTCGTATATTGAGTTGTGCACCGATGGCCATCTTGGCGCCGCAGGTGGGTAGGAGGAGAATCGCATCAGCCATCCGGGGTCAACGGCCCAGACCATGAGGGAGCGATCGCTTTCCTCGACTCAAGGATGTTGCCCCGGCCTGCCGGGTGAAGGGCGAATGAGCTGGATGTGGCGCGGCGGAACACCTGCCCTGGCGTGCGGTGCCATGGGCCGCAGTCCACGGATCTCGGACGAGGTTGCCTCTCGGCAGGCTTGGGGATACCCCGACGGCGAGGCTTCGGGAGCCGGGAGGGTATCCGCATGCTGTACGTCGGGATTGATGTGGCCAAACGCTCACACGAGGTGGTTCACCTGGATGACGCAGGAGAAGCGCGGGGCAAGCCCTTCAGGATCGCCAATTCCCATGTTGGTCTGAGCCGCCTTATCGACCGGGTCGAGCAGGCGAATCCCGAGCGACAAACGGTGGTCTTCGGCCTGGAGGCTACAAGTCACTACTGGTTGACGCTGTACTCGCACCTGCGGAAGTGCGGACATGAAGTGATTGCGTTGAATCCCCTGCAAACCAGCGCCTACCGACGTCTTCAAATCCGGCCGGTCAAGAATGACCGGCGAGACGCCTGGTGCATCGCGGAGGTGCTGGGCTGGAGCCCATCGTCCAGACGGCTTTGGCCAGCGACGCCGTGGTCGGCCTGCGCCATCTCAGCCGGCTGCGATCGGAGATGGTCGACCAGATAGCTGACCAAAAAAGGCGGGTTCTCCCGAAAGGACATCGGGACTGTGTGGGCGTACTGGACCAGGTTTTCCCCGAGTTCGAGACCCTATTCGGGGACATGTTTGGGACAACGGCTGCTGCGCTGCTGCAGGCACATCCCACGCCGGAGCAGATCGCCGAGCTCGACCTGGATCAGCTGGCGAGCCTACTGCACAAGCACAGTCGTGGCCGTTTCGGGCGGGCCAAGGCTGAGCAGATCCAGGAAGCGGCCCGCAACTCGTTTGGCGTGACACTGGCGCTGGACGCCCTAACCGCCCAGCTTCAAATCCTGCTGGCTCAGATTCGCTTCCTCAGGGAACAAGTGACCGACTTGGAGGAGCGCATCGCTGCCTATCTTGAGCAAGTCCCCCAACACCTGACCTCAATACCCGGCATTGGTTCTGTTCTGGCAGCCGCCATTCTAGGTGAGATCGGAGACATCCGTCGCTTCAAGAACGGATCCGCACTCGTCGCCTATGCCGGCATTGATCCGATAGTCTTCCAAACAGGGGAGTTCCGCGCTCGCAGCACCCGCATGTCCAAGCGTGGATCACACTACCTTCGCCGAGCCATCTGGCAAGCCGCCCAAGTAGCCGCTCGCGATGACCCGGCCTTGAAGCCGTTCTACGAAGAAAAGAGACGCGGAGGGAAGCACCACTTCGCCGCCGTCGGGGCTGTCGCCAACAAGCTGGTGCACATCATCTACGCTGTCCTGCGGGACAACAAGCCCTACGTTCCAGCTGTGAGGGAAACTGCCTCTTGACTCCACATAGCTGGTCTTGACCATCTTTCGCAACCATGCCCCCGATACGGAATCCCGGAAGACGCATAAGGGTCTCCCCGATTTCGGGAGACCCTCATACGGTCTTTCACGATGCCCCTTGTTCAGGAGGCGACGGTGGGATTTGAACCCACGCATCGGGGTTTTGCAGGACCCGACTGCGGCGACCGCAGGGACCCTTGCTCGCCTTTGGCTGGATCCCGCGTAAGGGTCTGCTGATTCTGAGTTGCCCGCCTGACCGAGACCCTTATCCGTCTTCTGGAGCCAGGCAACAGACAATAACGCGATTTGCGATTGGTGTGCACTCTACTGCAATCTCTTGCTTTCAAGCCGTCGGCCTGGTGCATGAGATCGGGGAACGTCTCATGCTCAGCCGGGAGGAAGTTGGTTCGCTCTCACAGCTCAAGGTCGGGGAGGCGGTTTTCGTGCTACCCGACCAACAACACTTGCCGCTGCGTGTGCTGGTGCCGCCTCCGTGGACACCGGCCTTCGAGACCGACATGGAGTCGATGCACCGCAATCTGGCGGGGGCGATGGAGGCGGCGAACATTGGCGAGGCGGGTGGATGAAGAAGGTCGAAGGCCTAGGAAGACAAAATCTGAGCAAGCCCTGCTTGACTCTGCCGAAGGAAGGCCGTAGACTAAGAGCTGTATCCAATACTGTATTCAATCCCTGGTAGCCTAGATGCTCTAAGCTGTTGCCCGACTCGCCGGAGCTCCTCTCGCTTGGCGTAAAGCCAGCGCCTTCAAGGATCACAGTCCAATGCCAGATCATGTGGCCTCGCAGCCCATCCCTGGCCGTATCGCAACGCAAGTGTCCGTCGCGGACCGCATTCGAACCTTGATCCTAAGACGAGAGCTTCGGCCTGGCGAACGCCTCGTGCAAACGGAGCTTGCCGAGCAATTCGGCGTAAGTCGCACCCCTATACGCGAGGCACTTTATCGGCTCGCCTCAGATGGGCTCATCACCTTCTCTCCCCACAAGGGCGCTTCCGTAGCCGATTTTTCGTTGTCGGAGCTGGAAGGCATCTACAGCATCCGCATCGCCATCGAGGGCTACGGGGCTAGTCTGGCAGCGGAGAAGATCAGCGACCACGACATTGACGAATTGGAAGCGTTGCTGAACCAGATGAAAGAGATGTTTCAACAAGGAGATCGTTGGCGGCTACTGGCGGTCAATCGCCAGTTCTATGCGAGCCTATATGCCATCGCCGACCGACCGCGCCTGTATGAGTTGATCATGAAGCACTTGGATTTGGCCGATTTGTACAGGCGAATTGCCTTCGCAATTGACCACTACTACAGGCACACGATTGCCGACCAAGAGGAGCTCCTCGTCGAATTGCGGCAGCGCGATTCTGAGGCAGTTGAACGTCTGACACGCATCCAGCTGCAGAAGACACTCTCCAACCTAGTCGACTTTCTGAAGGAGACTGTGTAGATCTACTGCACAAGAGGACCCAGGAATGGCGCACGTAGAAAGTCGTGGTGACGGGCGCGGGCTGCTTGCAGGCAAAGTCGCGGTCGTCATCGGTGGAGGACGGGGCATCGGGCGGGAGACCGCCCGCCGGCTTGCCTCGGCCGGCGCCCGGGTCGTCGTGGCCGCCCGCACCGCCTCCCAATTGGAGGCCGTGGCGGCCGAAATCACCGCCCTCGGCGGCGAGGCGACCGCCCTGCCCGTCGACGTCACCCGGCCGGACAGCGTCCTGCACCTGGCGCAGGCCGTGCGCAAGGCCTACGGGCACGTCGACGTGCTGGTGAATAGCGCCGGCCACTCCCTCATCGCCGATCTCGACGCCACGTCGGAGGCAGACTGGGATCGGGTGATCGACACCAACCTCAAGGGTCCGTACCTGTGCGTCCGTGCCATGCTCGACCTGCTGCGGGCGTCGCAGGGGGCGTATGTGGTGAACATCGCCTCGAAGGTGGGCCTCACCGGACATGCGCAGGTGACCGCGTATACCGCGGCCAAGGCCGGCCTGATCGGTTTCAGCCGCGCCCTGGCCCTCGAACTGAAGCCCGAAAACATCCGAGTGGTGGTGATCTGCCCGGGACCCGTGGACACGCCCATGCGCTGGGCGGCCACTCCGGACCTGGACCCATCGATGGTGATCTCGACCAAGACCATCGCCGAGACGATCCTCTTTGCCGTCACGCTGGGGGATCGGGCCGCGCTCAGCACCGAGCTGGTGATCGAGGCCGTCGGCTACCAAGAGAGCGCTGTGCCGCTGCCGGGGTGATCCATTCGACCGCCCGCGCGGTGGTCAGAAAGGGAGGTGATGTCCGACCACGACCGGAACCCCACGTCCTGGCTCAAGGCTCCGAGCTGTCCTGTCACGAGCACGGAATCTTGAGCCCTCGCAACCCGCATATGAGGATCGCCATTCCTTGAGGAGGAGCGAGATGAACAAGCGATTACCGTTTCTGGCCCTGGCGGTGTTGTGGATCGCCGCCTGCGCGCCGGCCCCAACGGAGGTTGTGCCCACCCCGGGGAAAGGGGAAACCCCGGTCGGCGCTGAGACGCCGTCGGCCGAGCCCAGCCTCTTGAGGATCACTTTCGCCTGGCCACTATATGTCGACCCGGCCGTCGGCAGTGACTACGTCGGGTCCACCGCCCTGGCCAACCTGTACGACACGCTCATCTTCCCGAACGCCGAAGGCGGCATGGATCTCTATCTGGCCGAATCGTGGGACGTCTCGGACGACGGCCTGACCTACACCTTCCACCTGCGCAGCGGCGCCACGTTCCACGACGGCAGCGAGGTGCTCGCCAGCGACGTGGTCTACAGCTACAACCGGCTTCACACCATCGGGGAGGGGTACGCCTACCTCATCAGCGGCGTCACGGACGTGAGCGCCCCCGATGACACCACGGTCGTCTTCACGCTGGAGCAGCCCAGCGGCCTGTTCGTCCCCAGCCTCGTTCGCCTGTACATCGTCAACGAGGACTTGGTCCGCGCCAACACCAACGCCGAAGGCCCCTACGGTGACGAGGGCGACTACGGCAAGGAGTGGCTGCTGACCCACGACGCCGGCTCCGGACCGTACACGGTGATCGAGTTCCGGCTGGAAGAGTACGCTCTGCTCGAGAAGTTTGAGGGCTGGTGGAACGCGGCCGCGTTCGCCTCGAATGCCGCTGACCAGGTCAAGTTCATCGGCACCACCGAGGCGGTCACGGTCCGCACCCTTATCAGCACCGGCGAGCTGGAGATCTCCGACCAGTGGCAGTCGGTCGAGGCCTTCCAGGCCCTCGACAAAATCGATGGGGTCGAGATCATGGTCTTCCCGACGATGTCGTCGTTCTACTACATGGTCAACAACCGCATCCCACCCACCGATGATGTCCACTGCCGGCGGGCGATGTCCTGGGCCTTCGACTACCAGGCCGCCGTCGCGCTGGAGTGGCCGGGCACCCAGCAAATGGTCGGCCCGGTGCCCGCCACGCTCGGCGGTCACGACCCGAATGTCTTCACCTTCCACCGCGATCTCGACCAGGCGCGCGCCGAGCTGGCACAGTGCGCGTACGCGGACGAGCTGGACAAGTACCCGGTTCAGATCGACTGGGTGTCCGAGGTGCCCGCCGAGGAGAAGTTCGCCCTGCTCTTCCAGGCCAACATGGCCGAGATCGGCATCCCGGTGGAGGTCGTCTCGGTGCCGTGGCTGACGGTGGTCGAGAACACGGCCAAGCAGGAGACCAGCCCGCACATCGTCACCATCTACGTCTCCTCGGCTCTGCCCGAGGCGGGCCTGATGATCAAGGATCGCTATCACTCCAGCACCGCCCCCACCTGGCAGCAGAACGAGTGGTTGCTGGACCCCGAGCTGGACGCCGCGATCGAAGACGCGCTGGCGACGGTGGACGAGGAGGCACGCTTTGCCAAATACCTTGACCTTCAGGCAACGATCATGGACATGGCACCCTCGCTGTTCCTCTACGACCAGCTCGAGCAGCACGCTGTGGTGGACTACGTCGACTGGACGCCGGAGGCAAACAGCGCCGTGATGGGCTACCAATTGTTCCTGCCATGGATCGGGGTGAATCGCTAGGCGCGGCCATATCCGGCTGAACGGCTAGGCACCCGCGGGGGAGCCCTCCGAGCTCTCGGGAGGGCTCCCCCCACCCGCTCGACGCGGGCTCGATCGTTCTCCACGTGAGGCGTGGTCGACCATGAGGTTACTCGCTTTCCTGGCTCGCCGCATCTACCAATCCATCTTCGTGCTTCTGGGCTTGTCGGTCCTAATTTTCATCATCGCCCGGATTTTGCCCGGGGATCCAGCCCGCACGGCGCTGGGGGCACGCGCGCCGCAATGGGTCGTGGAAAGGCTGCGGGAGGACATGCACCTCAACGACCCCGTGCCGGTGCAATACGTCTACTGGCTGCGGGGCGCGCTCGGAGGTGACTTCGGCATCTCGTTGGTGACGCGGCGCGACGTGGCCAACGACATCATCGAGTTCTTCCCTGCCTCCTTCGAGCTGGTGCTGCTGGCGGGGATCATCAGCGGCGTGGCCGGAATCGGCCTGGGGACGCTCTCGGCCCGGCACAAAGACACCTGGGTCGACAATGTCGTCCGCATCCTCTCCTATATGGGAGTGGTCACGCCGGCCTTCGTGTTTGCCATCATACTCCTGCTCATCTTCGGCCTGGCGCTGGGCTGGCTGCCGGCCATCGGACGGTTGTCGGATGGGATCCCTGCGCCGCCCACCGTCACCGGCTTGATGACCGTCGACGCTTTGCTCGCCGGCCAGTTGGCGACCTTCTGGGACGCCTTGAAGCACCTGATCATGCCGGCGGTGGCGTTGGCGCTGGGCGCCCTGTCGCAGGAGGCGCGCATCACCCGCGCCACCATGGCCGATAACCTCTCCAAAGACTACATCGCCACGGCCCGGTCGTTGGGCATTCCGGAGCGGATCGTGATGGGGCGCTTCTTGCTCAAGCCCTCTCTTATCCCCACCGTCTCCATTCTTGGCCTGGACTTCGCCGGCAGCTTCAGCAATGCCTTCCTGGTCGAGTTGATCTTCAACTGGCCGGGGCTCTCCCGCTACGGCATGAACGCCATGTTGCGCAAGGACTTGAACGCCATCTCGGCGGTCATCCTGGTCCTCGGCGTGATCTTCATCACGGTTAACATCGTGGTCGACCTCGTGGTGGGGGGCCTCGACCCGAGGATTCGTTTGCGCGCCGCGAGGAGCGAGTAGTCCGGTGGCCAAGCAAGGCAAGGTCGAAAAGCTGGCTCCCCCCATCACGCGCCAGTACGTCCGGGAGCTGCAGCGCCAGAACCGGATGGAGAACTTGGGACGGGGCTGGTACAAGTTCTCGCGCAATCCGTTGTCGATCCTGGGCGCGGCGATGGTGCTCCTGGTCACCCTGCTGGCGATCTTCGCTCCCTGGGTCGCTCCCCATCCGGATCACGCTGAACCCTTCACCGATTTCGGCCATGCCCACCTGCCGCCCAGCCTGGAGTATCCCTTTGGCACAGACGAGATCGGGCGAGACATCTTGAGCCGAGTGATCTTTGGCTTCCGCCTCTCGCTGTGGATGGGCGTGGTCGTGTTGGCGTTGGTGGTGCCGGTCGGCGTCTTGCTGGGGCTGATCGCCGGCTACGCCCAGGGCACACGGGTCGATACGATTATCATGCGTCTGACCGACGTGTTCCTGGCCGTTCCGCCGCTCATCCTTGCCCTGGCGATCGCCTCGGTGCTGAAACCCAACTTGACCAACTCGATGGTCGCCGTCTCGCTCATGTGGTGGCCCTGGTACACCCGCTTGGTGTATGGGCTGGCGAGCACGCTGCGCAACGAGTTCTTTGTCAGCTCGGCCGAGACCATGGGCGCCAGCACGGCTCACATCCTGTTCCGCGAGCTTCTGCCCAACATGATCTCGCCGATCTTCACCAAGATGAGCTTGGACATGGGCTGGGTCATCATCATCGGCTCCATGCTGAGTTTCGTCGGACTGGGGGTGCAAGAACCCACGCCGGCGTTGGGGACGATGGTGGCCAAGGGAGCCCGCTTCTTGCCGGACCAGTGGTGGGTCTCGATCTTCCCCGCGCTGGCCATCGTGGCGGTGGTCTTGGGTTTCAACCTGCTGGGCGACGGCCTGCGGGATCTCTTCGCCGGCGAGGAGGTGTGAGCCTGTCCGCCCCGCCTCGGCTGCTGGAAGTCAAAGACCTCTCGGTGCATTTCAAGGTCTACTCCGGCGTCCTGAAGGTGCTGGACGGCGTGACCTTCTCGGTCGACGCCGGCGAGAAGGTGGGATTGGTCGGCGAGACCGGATGCGGCAAGACCACCACCATGAAGGCGATCCTGCGGATCCTGCCCATCCCCCCCGCCGTCGTCCCCAGGGGCGAAATCCTCTTCCAAGGGGAGGACCTCCTAAGAATGAGGCCCGATCAGATGCGCCAGGTGCGGGGCCCGGGGATCTCGATGGTCTTCCAGGATCCCACCGCCTCTCTCAACCCGGTCTTCACCATCGGGGAACAGTTGGGGCCGGTCATCCGCTATTCCGCGCCGGAGAACCGAGGCCTGTCGCGGCGCCAGATTCGCCAGAAGGCCCTCATCCCGCTCCAGGATGTGGCCTTGGCCGACCCCGAGCGCCTGCTCGACGCCTACCCGATCCAATTGAGCGGCGGCATGCGCCAGCGTGTCTGCATCGGGATGGCCCTGGCGACGAACCCGGAATTGTTGATCGCCGATGAGCCGGGCACTTCGCTGGACGTGACGATTCAAGATCAAGTGATCCGATTGCTGGGCGAGTTGGTGGAGAGGAAACGGACTTCGGTCATCCTGATCACCCACTCGTTGGGCGTGGTGCGCGAGATGACCGATCGCGTGTACGTGATGTATGCCGGCAACATGGTCGAAGTGGCGCCCACCCGCAGGCTGTTCGCCAACCCGCTCCACCCCTACACCCGAGGCTTGATGGAGGCCGTGCCCAAGCTCACCGGCGGCGGAATGGCGATGGGGATCCCAGGCCGCCTTCCTTCCTACCAGCATCCACCGTCCGGCTGCCGCTTCCACACCCGCTGCCCCCACGTGATGCCTGTTTGCCGACGGGAGAAACCTCCCTTCTTCCAGGCGGAGGCGGGCCACCAGGCGGCATGCTTTCTCTACAGTCCGGAGGCCGAACGGCATAGGAATGAGGCCCAGGCTTGATGGACGACGAGGTCCTGATCGCCCAAGATCTGAAGAAGCACTTCGTCATCGGCTATGAGAGCCTGATGAACCGCCGTCCGATTACGGTCAAGGCGGTGGACGGGGTTTCCTTCCGCGTGCGCCGGGGCGAGACGCTGGGCCTCGTGGGCGAGTCGGGCTCGGGAAAGAGCACCATCGCCTACATGACGGTGGGGATGGTTCAGCCGAGCGGAGGGACGCTGCTCTTCCGCGGCCAGGACCTGTTCGCCAACGGGCTGAAGCGCGCCCTGCCTCTGCGCAAGGAAATCCAGATCGTCTTCCAGGATCCGGGGTCATCGCTCAACCCACGCCGAACCATCCAACAGATCCTGGAGCTGCCCCTGCGCATCCACGCGCCGGGCAAGGATCTTGGCCAAGAGGTCGTCCGCCTGCTGGATCTCGTGGATCTCCCGCCCGAATACATGCACAAGTACCCTCAGATGCTGAGCGGCGGCGAGAAGCAGATTGTGGCCATCGCCAGGGCGCTGGCCACCAACCCTTCGCTGGTCATCCTGGACGAGCCGACCTCGGCGTTGGACGTCTCGGTGCAGGGCAAGATCATCAACCTGCTGATTCGGCTGCAGCGTGAGTTCGACCTGACCTATCTCTTCATCACTCATGACCTGAGTTTGATGCGCAACGTCGCCTCGCGCGTAGCCATCATGTACCTCGGTAGGATCTGCGAGGTGGCCGATGCCGCGGAGTTCTTTCAATTCCCACAGCATCCCTACACCCAGATGCTCCTGTCTTCGATCCCGGTTGTTTCCGAAGCGGAGGAAGCCGTCAAACCGAAGAAGATCATCTCCACCGGTGAGATCCCCAGCCCGGTGAACCTGCCCAAGGGCTGCAGCTTCCACACACGCTGCCCGCAGGTGATGGACATCTGCAAACACGTAGACCCGATCCTGGTCGGAACCAGCGCCGGCCACACCGCGCGCTGCCACCTTTTCGAACAGCCTGTGGAGGTGACCGCGCAGGGTTGGCCCACCTGACCTGGTCGGGGGTGGTAGGCGAGTTTCCATCTGGGCATCTTCTCGGTTGGCCTTTTGCCACATGGGCAGACCGGGCAGGGACGGGACGGCCCGGCTCGTGATCTGGAAAGGAGAGCGTCATGCGCGTGGCAAGTGACATTGGCGGCACGTTTACCGATCTGGCGTATCTGGACGAGGAAACCGGCCGGGTGGGCATGACGAAGGTCTCGACCACGCCGGCGGACTTCTCCGAGGCGGTGGTGGGGACGCTGCGCAAAGCGGGGGTGGACGTCCCGCGGACAAGCTTCTTCGTCCATGGCTCGACGGTCATCATCAACGCCCTGACCGAGCGCAAGGGCGCCAAGACCGCCCTGATCACGACCCAGGGCTTCCGCGACGTGTTGGAAATCGGCCGCGCCAACCGCCCCGACATTTACAACATGTCCTACACGAAACCCAAGCCCTTCGTCCCGCGCTACCTGCGTCGGGAAGTGCACGAGCGCGTCAACTACAAAGGCGAGGAGCTCGCGCCTCTCAACGAGGCTGACGTGCGCCAGGCGGTGGAGAAGATCCTGGCCGAAGGCGCGCAGGCCATCGCCGTTTGCTTCCTGCACTCCTACGCCAACCCGAGCCATGAGATCGAGTGCGGCGAGATCGTGAGCCAGCTCGCCCCGGACATCCCCCTCACGCTCTCGCACCAGATCACCCAGGAATGGCGGGAGTACGAGCGCACCAGCACGGCCGTGCTCAATAGCTACGTCCATCCCACCGCTCGCGCGTACCTGGATCACCTGGAGCGCGATCTGACGAAGATGGGGATGGACCGCCGCGTCCTGCACGTGATGCAGTCCAACGGCGGCAGTGCGACGTTCGAGTCGGGCAAACGCTCCCCGATCAATCTTGTCGAATCGGGACCGGTCGCCGGGGTCATCGGCGCGGCCCACGTCGGCGATTTGATCGGCGAGCCCAACGTCATTTCGCTCGACATTGGAGGCACGACGGCCAAGACCTCGCTGGTGGAGAAAGGCACGCCCAAGATCACTACCGAGTACAAGATCGAGCAGCGGCGCGATACCGCCGGGTACCCGATCCTCGCCCCGACCGTGGACATCGTGGAGATCGGCGCCGGCGGCGGATCGATCGCCTGGATTGACCGGGCAGGCGCGCTGCGGGTGGGGCCGGTCAGCGCCGGCGCCGCCCCCGGCCCGGCCTGCTACGGCTGGGGCGGCGATCAGCCCACGGTGACCGACGCCAATGTCCTGGCCGGGCGCATCAATCCGGCCTACTTCCTGGGCGGCGAAATCCCCTTGGATGTGCAGCGGGCCGAAGCGGCCATGCGGCCCATCGCCGAGGCCTTCCACTTGAGCATCGAAGAGGCGGCGATGGGCGTCATCCGTATCGCCGACGCCAACATGATCAATGCTCTCAAGCTGGTCTCGGTGCGCCGCGGCTACGACCCGCGTGACTTCGTTCTGATCGCCTTCGGCGGCGGGGGCGCCATGCACGCCGGAGCGCTGATGCGCGAGTTGCGCGTCAAGAAGGTCCTGATCCCCGTCGAGCCGGCCGTGTTTTCGGCCTGGGGGATGCTCATGACCGACCTGCGGCGCGACTACATCCGGACCCTGATCACCCGCACCGACCAGGTGAACCCGGCGCGGCTGAACGCGATCTATGCCGAGGTGGAGGCGCAGGCCCTGCAAGATCTGACCGCCGAAGGCGTCCGGGAAGCCGACATGGATTTCCAGCGCTTCGCCGACATGCGCTACATGGGCCAGGAGCACACCGTCAAGGTGCGGCTGCCCGCCGGCGCGATCGACGACCGGGCGATGCCGGACATCAACGAGCGCTTCCACGCCCTGCATGAACAGACCTACACCTTCCGGCTGGAGACACCTGTGGAGCTGGTGAACTACCACCTCACCGCCGTAGGGCGGGTGAAGAAGCCGGAGTTCAGGAAACTCGACATCCGGCAAGGCAAGCTCGCCGAGGCGCGGAAAGGGGCCCGTCGCGTCAACTTCGACGAGCTGGGCTTCGCCGAGGCCACCATCTACGAACGCGAGCGGTTGCCGCTAGGCGTCGCCGTGAAGGGACCCGCCGTGGTGGAAGAGCCCGCCTCGACCACCGTGGTCTTCCCGGATCAGAAGCTCAACCGCGACGAATTCGGCTTCCTGCACATCGAAATGCTCGGCTAGCCAGGCGAGGAGGCAGCGATGGCAAAGGCCAGCCCACAGGCCGCACAGGGACCGGCACGATCGGGTGCCCGAAGCGGCTCCCAAGGCAAGAATGAGTTCGACCCCTTCACGTTGGAGATCATCCGGGAAGGGTTGGTGGCGATCGGCGACGAGATGTTCGTGACCATGCAGCGAACCAGCATGAGCACCATCATCTACGAGGTGCTGGACTATGCCGTGGGGCTGACTGACGCCCAAGGCCGACTGATCACCCAGGGCAATGGGGTGACCCTCTTCCTGGGTACGCTCGATTTCGGTGTTCGCAGCGTGCTGGACAAACATGGCGCCGCGAACCTCAAGCCGGGCGACATCTACATTACCAACGACCCATACACCGGCGGCGGCACGCACCTGTCGGATGTTTCCATCCTTGCCCCGATCTTCTACAACGGCCAGTTGGTCGCCTTCGCCGCCAATAAGGGCCACTGGACCGAGGTGGGGGGCATGGCGGCGGGCAGTTGGACCACCAATTCCACCGAGGTCTATCAGGAGGGGCTTCAGTTCCCCTGCATCAAGCTCTTCGACCAGGGGGAGCCGGTCCAAAGCCTGCTCGACATCATCCGCGCCAACGTACGCACCCCCGACATGAGCATCGGCGACATGTATGCCCAGGTTGCCTCGATGCGGATCGCCGAGCGCCGCTTCCGGGAGATGTGCGACAAGTACGGCGTGGACCTGGTCTTGCGCGGCATTGAGGCCTTGCTCGACCATGGCGAAGAGTTGACCCGCCAGGAACTGAAGAAGCTGCCCGATGGAGTCTACGAGGCGGTGGATACCATCGACGACGATGGCATCGGCAACGGCCCCTTCGAGGTGCGTGTCAAGGTCACCATCGACGGCGACCGGATCGTCTGCGACTTCACCGGCAGCCACGCTCAGGTCCCGGGCCCGGTCAACTGCGCCCGGACCGGCCTGTACTCTGCGGCGCGCGCTGTGTTGATGGCCCTGACCGATCCCTCCATCCCCGCCAGCGAGGGCTGCTTCCGGGCGCTGGAGGTCATCTGCCCAGAAGGCACCATCTTCACCTGCCGCCGCCCCGCCCCGGTCTCCACCTACTGGGAGACCATGCTCTACGCCGCGGACTTGATCTGCAAGGCCATGGCCCCCGTCTTGCCGGGTCGCTTGCCCGCCGGCCACTTCTTGAGCGTGTGCGGGACCATCGTCGCCGGCCTGCACCCGGACACCGGCCAGCTGTTCCTGTTGGTCGAGCCTCAGGCCGGCGGGTGGGGCGCGGGAGCCGATAAGGACGGCGAGAACGGCCTAGTGTGCGTGGGCGACGGCGAAACCTACGTCATCCCGGTGGAGGTGTGCGAGACTCGCTACGGCGTGCTGGTCGATCAGTTCGCGCTCGACATCGCCGAGGGTGGATCGGGCAAATCCCGCGGCGGGCGCGGGTTGGTGCGCGACTACCGCATCACCGCCGACGAAGCTTGGTTCACCGGAACCTTCGGCCGCTTCAAATACCTTCCGTGGGGGATGCAGGGCGGCGCGCAGGGTTCACGCAATTACACCAAGATCCTCTTCGACGACGGGCGCCCGCCGGAGATCTTCGGCAAAGCTGCCCAGTACCGTCTGAAGAAGGGTGACGTCGCCCGGCTCATCACCGGCACGGGCGGAGGGTATGGAAACGCCCTGGAGCGCGCCGTTGAGAAAGTCCAGAGCGACGTGAAGGACGGATACATCACGTTGGAGGAAGCAGAGAAATCCTACGGCGTCGTCCTCCACGCCACGACGCTGGAGGTGGAGAAGCTGACCCACGGGCGCAAAGGTTGAGCGCTCTACCCAGGGTTAAGCCGCTCCGCCCAACCGGGTCTGGGCGCGAGGCAGGACGGCCCGGTTCTCAGGCCGACGCCGCTCGTCCGCCACAGCACCCGCATTTCTTGGGCCGGGGCAGATGTCGTCCATAGCGAGCGGAGCCGTGGCTTCCAGGAAAGGATTTCCAGCGATGCGCGTCCTGTGGATTGATCCGATCGGGACCGATGTCTTCACACCCGACATGCTCAAGATCCTCGAAGAAGCCAAACGGGAGGGCACGCAGGTGGACGCCATCTCCCTCCCTCCCGACCGGCCCAAACACGTCGAATACCACGCTTATGAAGGCCTCGTCATCGGCGACCTGGTGAGGATTGCCTATGAGGCCTCCCTCGAGTACGATGCCATCGTCATCGGCTGCTTCTATGACGTGGGGTTGCGCGAGGCGCGCGAGATCTCCCGTCGCGCGGTCGTCACCGCCCCCTGTCAGTCGGCGACGGCCATCGCCAGCAATCTGGGAAACACCTTCTCCGTTCTGGTGGGGCGCCGCAAATGGATTCCCAAGATGACCGAGAACGTACACCTCTACGGACACGGTCACCGGATGGTTTCGATGCGTCCCCTCGAGCTGGGTGTCCACGACTTCCAGACCGATCACGATCGCACCTGCGAGCGCCTGCTGACCGAGGGGCGCAAGGCGGTCCAAGACGACGGCGCTGAGGTGCTCATCCTTGGGTGCACAGCCGAATACGGATTCCATCGCCAGATGCAGGATGAGCTGGGCGTGCCTGTGATCGACGCCGTCACCGCCCCGTTCAAGTACGCCGAGTTCCTGGCCGAATTGGCCGAGCGATTCGGCTGGCATCCGAGCCGGGTGTGGGGCAGCGAGGCGCCGCCGCGACAAGAGATCGAAGGCTGGGGTCTGTTTCGCCAACCTGCGCCTATGGGAACGCGCTTGCCCGGGCAGCAAGTGACGGCGTGAGGACCGACCCCTTCACCGTCGAGATCATCGGCGAGATGCTGCGCGCCTCCGCCGAAGAGATGTTCGTCACCCTCGGCCGGACCGCCCAGAGCCCGATCATTTATGAGGTGCTCGACATGGCCTGCGGGCTGGTCACGGCTCAGGGGGAGTTGATCGCCGAGGCGGCGGGTGTGCCGGGCTTCATCGGCTGCCTGAGCTTCGCCGCCAAAGACATCTCCGAAAAGTTCGGCCCCGCGGCACTGCGCCCAGGGGACGTCTTCGCCACCAATGACCCGTATCGCGGCGGGGGGACCCACCTCTCCGATGTGGTGTTGGTGGCGCCCATCTTCTTCCGAGGTGACCTCGTCGGATTCGCCGTGGAGAAAGCCCACTGGACGGAAGTGGGCGGTATGGCGGCCGGGAGCTGGACCACCGACTCCAGAGAAATCTACCAGGAGGGGCTCCAGTTACCCGGTGTGCGCATCATGGAAGAGGGCAGGCCGGTGCAGGACTTGATCGACCTGCTGAGAGCCAACGTGCGCCTTCCCGACATGACGTTGGGTGACTTCCGCGCGGGCGTCGCCGCCCTGCGTGCCGGGGAACGAGGCATGTTGAGCATTTGTGAGAAGTACGGGCTCGAAGCGCTGCGCGAGGCGATGGCCTCGATGCTGGACCGCGCCGAACAAGCGGCCCTGGCCCGCTTGGCGGAGTTTCCCCCGGGCGAGTACGCGGCCGAGATGTGGATCGACGACGACGGCCTTTCGGACGAAGCGCTGCGCGTTTGTGTCAAAGTCACCATTACTCCGCAGCGTTTCGCCGCCGATTTCACAGGTTCGGCTCCCCAGACGGTGGGCCCAATCAACACCACCTGGCCCGGCCTACAAGTGGGCGTCCGCGAAATCTTCAAGGAGGCGACGGATCCCGAATTCCCCAACAACGAAGGCTATTTCCGGCCCGTAGAGGTCATCTGCCCAGAGGGCACTCTCTTCACCGCCTTACGGCCGGCGCCAGTCTCGACCTATTGGGAGACGGGGGCCTATGCCAGCGATCTGATCTGGATGGCGCTCTTCCCCATCGCAAAGGTTCGTCTGCCGGTCGGTCATCACCTGAGCGTCTGCGGCACGATTGTCAGCGGCGTGGATGAGCAGCGTGGGCAGTTCGTCTTGGTCGAACCGCAAGCGGGTGGTTGGGGGGCGAAGGCCGACCGCGACGGTCAGAACGGCATGGTCCCTGCGGGCGACGGCGAAACGACCATCATGCCGGTCGAGGTATGCGAGACGCGCTATCCGATCCTCGTGGAGCAGTTCACACTGAACACCGTTCAGCCTGCCGGCGTGGGACGTTTTCGGGGCGGGTTCGGGTTGGTGCGCGAGTACCGGGTACTGTGCGAGCAGGCCGAGCTGACCGCCACCTTTGGCCGATTCAAGTTCCCGCCTTGGGGCGCCGAGGGTGGGGCCGACGGATCGCCCAACGCAGTGGAGGTGATCCCCCACGGCGCGAGCGAGCCGGTGGTGCGGCGAGGCAAGCTGGCGCGGTACCGGCTTGGGCGCGGCGATCGGGCGCGTTTGATCACCGGAACGGGCGGCGGGTACGGGGAACCGTTCGAGCGGGATCCTGCCCGTGTCCGGGACGACGTGCGTGATGAAACCCTGACCTTGGCCCAAGCGGCGAAGATCTACGGCGTGGTCATCGACCCCGCTACCCTGGCCGTTGAATTGCAGGCCACGCAAGGACTGCGCCAGGGGGCTCGCCGCCGACCGGTCGAACCCTGAGAGAGGTCTCATGGCGTTTGACCCCTTCACGCTGACCATCCTCCAGGAGAGCCTTCGGGCGGCCGCCGACGAGATGTTTGTGCGTTTGGGGAAGGCCAGCAAGAGCCCGATCATCTACGAGGTGCTGGACTACGCCTGTGCCTTGATCAGCCCCGCCAGCGAATTGATCTGCGAGGCGCAGGGCGTGCCTGGCTTCACGGGGGTCTTGCCTTCTGCAGTGCGCTCAATCCTGGAGAAGTACGGCGCGCAGGCGATGAAGTCAGGTGACGTGTACGCCACCAACGACCCTTATTCCGGCGGGGGTACCCACCTCTCGGACGTGTGCCTGATCGGGCCGATCTTCTGGGATGGGGAGCTGGTGGCCTTCGCCGCCAATAAGGCGCACTGGACGGAAGTGGGCGGGATGGCGGCCGGCAGCTGGACGACCGACGCCACGGAAATCTACCAGGAAGGGCTACAGTTGCCGGCGGTCAAGCTCTACGACGGCGGCGAGCCGGTGGGCAGCCTAATCGACCTCATCGCCGCCAATGTCCGCCTGCCTGACAGCACGCTCTCCGACCTTTACGCCGGAGTGGCGGCCCTGCGCGCAGGAGAGACACGCGTCCGGGAACTGTGCCAGCGTTACGGGGTTATGGAGTTCCGCCAGAGCATCGGCGAGATGCTCGACCATGGCGAGCGCCTCGCCCGCCTGCGCTTGGGGGCGCTAGCACGGGGCGTCTATCAGGCTGAGGGTTGGATGGACGACGACGGGCTGAGCGACGACCCCATCCCGATCCGCGTCAAGGTGACCATCGACGGCGAGACGTTCACCGCCGACTTCACCGGCTCCTCCCCACAGGTGCGGGGGCCAATCAACGGCACTTGGGCGCGGTTGCAGTCGGCCGGCAGGGTGGTTTTCAAAGCGATCACCGCTCCGGAGGTCCCCAACAACGAGGGTTGCTTCCGGCCGGTAAAGGTCCTGTGCCCTATGGGGACGATCTTCACGGCCGAGCGACCGGCCCCGGTCTCCACCTACTGGGAGGCCGGCGCGGCCGCAGTAGACCTGCTGTGGCGCGCCCTGTATCCTATCGCCCGAGATCGCCTGACGGTGGGACACTTTCTGAGTATCTGTGGCACCAGCCTGAGCGGTGTCGATGACGAAGGGCGCCTGTTCGTCCTGGTGGAGCCGCAGGCCGGAGGGTGGGGGGCCGGCGCCGACAAGGACGGCGAGAACGGCCTTGTGGCGCAAGGCGACGGCGAGACGTACAACATCCCGGTCGAAGTTTGTGAGACGCGCTACCCGGTTTTGGTCGAGCAGTACGCCCTGGACATCGTCCCGTATGGGGCGGGGCGGTACCGCGGCGGGCGTGGCTTGGTGCGCGACTACCGCATCCTGTGCCGACAGGCCTCTTTGACCACGACCTTCGGGCGGCATCGATTCCCGCCTTGGGGCGCGGCTGGCGGGCAACAGGGTTCACCCAACGGCGCGGCGATCATCCCTGCTGGCTCCAGCGAGCCGGTTGTGTGGAGCGGCAAACTGACCCGCTATCCGCTCCGCCGCGGCGACCTGGCGCGCCTGGTGACTGGAACCGGCGGCGGCTACAAGCATCCGTTCGAGCGCCCGGTCGAGATGATCCAGGCGGATGTGAAGGACGGCTACCTCACGCTGCAGCAGGCGGAGCGGTCCTACGGAGTCACGCTGCACCCCGAAACGCTTGAAGCCCTCCAGTTGCACCGTGCGCCAGGGGCGTAAACTGCCGGCTTCGGCGCGGAGATAGACCTGCGGGCGTCGCTCCAGCGTGCCGTTGGCGCGGCCACCGTGGATGAGCTACAACATGCGCTGAGTGTTGACGAGCAGCACGTCGTGGCCCTCCCGGCATGTACGGAAAGGAATGCTCGAATCCCTCTAGCGCCAGCCATGGGCCGATTCAGTGCGTTTGCCGAGAGGGATTATGGCGGAGTCCGACGCGACGGATCCGCAACTTTCCTTCCATCAGCGCGCTCGGGGGAGTGCCCCCGTACCCAAGTGGACAACTCAGGCAGCAAGGCAAACGCGCCCACCAGGTCCGGTAGGCCCGTGTGCGTTGTGGAAGGCGATTCGCGTTGAGGAGGCGACGGTGGGACTTGAACCCACGAATGAGGGTTTTGCAGACCCTTGCCTTACCACTTGGCTACGTCGCCGAAAAAACCCTGTCAGCGATCAGCTCCCAGCGGTCAGCCAGAACAATACCCCTTCCGGGTCCGGCTGAGGGCTGACGGCTGAGCGCTGACAGCTTCCTGAGCGGGCGATGGGATTCGAACCCACGACCTTCTCCTTGGCAAGGAGACGTTCTACCACTGAACTACACCCGCGCGGAGGCCAAGGATACCCCGGCCATTTCCAGCCGTCAAGCAAGCCCCCTCCCGGCGCCCCGAGAGACTGGTACCGCAGACGCCTTTTCCTTCCAGAGAAACCGGATAAACTTGCTCCATCCTCAACGCCGGCGGCCGCGGCTGGCTCGCCGGCCGGCTGACATGGGAGACCCGATGGCCAAGCCTCTGCGCTCGTTCGCTCTTTTCCTGGTCCCGCTCCTCGTCCTGACTCTGGCATGCTCGGCGCTGGGCGGGCCGGTGGTCGAAGCCCCGCCGGCGGACGGCACCAACGTCCTCTTCAGCGACGATTTCTCCGACCCGGACAGCGGCTGGGACCGCGTCCAGGCGGACGAGGGTCTCACCGATTACGACAACGGCCAATACCGGATCTTCGTCGACCAGGCCCGGTTCGACCGCTGGGCCAATCCAGGGCTGTCCTTCACCGACGTGCAGGTCGAGGCGGATGCCACCAAGATCGGCGGCCCGGACGACAACGACTTCGGTTTGGTCTGCCGTTACCAGGACATCGAGAACTTCTACGCCTTCCTGATCAGCAGCGACGGCTTCTACGCCATCCTGAAGTATTCCGGGGGCTCGTCGGAGATCCTGGGAAGCGATAGCTGGCCGCCCTCCGAGGCCATCAACCAGGGCGCGGCCACCAACCACCTCCGCGCCGACTGCATCGCCGACAGCCTGACGCTGTACGCCAATGGCGAGCAGCTCCACGCCGTCACCGATTCGGCCTTCTCCAGCGGCGACGTGGGACTGATCGCCGGAACCTTCGACGAGCCGGGAGCGGATATCGCCTTCGACGACTTCGTCGTTCTGCAGCCGTAGTCGCCGCCAGATCGTGACGTTCCCCGGGAGCCGCCGGCCTACGGCGGCTCCTGTGATTCTCCGCCGCATGAGTCTGTTGGCGCGCGGCGGCAAGTTGGCTACACTGGAGGGCATGGAAGGAACCCCTCCTACCGATCAGGCGCCGCGGCGCGAGGAACGGCTGCCGTTTTCGCCGGGAGTGGGATGCGTGGTGAGCGTCCTGGGGGGGCTCATCTGCGCCGGCGCCTTCTTCTTCCTGCTCTGGTTCAACCAACAAGGCCAGATCGTGTACGCCCCAGAGCCTTATCGGGCGACGCGGATCTGGATCCTGCGCGGGGTCGAGGGCAGGGGGCTCGGCGTCTCGTCGACGCGGCCTCTTCCCAATTCGACGCAGGACGAGATCTGCGCCAGGACCACGGTCGGTTTCTATTTCCTGGGCGGCGGGATGCCTGAGGCGAACACGGATTACTGCGAGTGCTTCACCCGGACGGACTCCGGGTGGACCTTGGCCGGGGCGTGCGTCGAGTAGCGCGTGCCTCGAGGAACTTCGCGCACTGCCAGGAATCACCCGCGACCGCCCAGGCGTCGAGAGGATGCCTTGCCGCTGGACCAGATCCTCCAGGGCGACTGCGTCGAAGTCCTCGGCCGTCTGCCGGAGGCGTGCGTCGACCTGGTCTTCGCCGATCCGCCCTATAACCTGCAGCTGTGCAGGAGCTGTGGCGGCCCAATCAAACCCGGGTCGACGGCGTCGATGACGACTGGGATCGCTTCGCCGGATTCGCCGAATACGACGCCTTCACGCGGGCCTGGCTCTCGGCCTGCCGACGGGTGCTCAAGCCGACCGGCTCGTTGTGGGTCATCGGTACCTACCACAACATCTACCGCGTCGGGGCGATCCTGCAGGATCTGGGTTACTGGATCCTAAACGATGTGATCTGGATCAAGACCAACCCCATGCCGAACTTCCGCGGGGTGCGCTTCACCAACGCTCACGAGACGCTGCTGTGGGCCGTGCCGTCCCGCCGGGCGCGCTACACCTTCCAGCACCACGCGATGAAAGCGCTCAATGACGGTCTGCAAATGCGCAGCGATTGGCTCCTGCCGATCTGCAATGGGTCGGAGCGGCTGCAGCGGAACGGGTCCAAGGCCCATGCGACGCAGAAGCCGGAGGGGCTCCTTTACCGCGTGCTCCTGGCCTCGACCCGGCCGGGCGACGTCGTGCTCGATCCGTTCTTCGGTTCCGGGACGACCGGGGCCGTCGCCAAGCGGCTCGGCCGCAACTGGATCGGCATCGAGCGCGAGCCGCGCTACATCGATGTCGCCCGCTCCCGTATCGAAGGTGTTCCGTCGGCGCCGTCCGATGAGACGCTGCTCGAGGCCCCCGAGCCGCGCCGCCTGGCGCGCCTTCCGTTCGGAGCTCTGCTCGAGCAAGGCCTGCTGCGACCCGGTCAGCGTCTCTACTTTCGCGGCCGGCGGCGGCAGACGGCGCGCATCCGGGCCGACGGCCTGCTGGTGTGCCGCGGCGCCGCCGGCTCGATCCACCAGGTCGGCTCGCG
>Ga0154773_1136_pt1 | contig 24560 bp, 28 predicted proteins | sample Rifle2008BG16ft_FD_105781 | JGI IMG/M metagenome (GOLD analysis project Ga0154773, IMG submission 105781) | Chloroflexi bacterium RBG_16_64_32 | reverse complement strand
TCATCACCTCCAGTCATCTTGACCTGTCTACAGGTATAGCACCGGCGCCATGGGCTGTCAAGATGGCAGGGGAAGCGGGAGTGGGGATTTGAGTTCAGGTTCGGTTCAGCGTGAGGCGGTCCTCTACTCCACCGATTCCATCTCGTCCGTAGCTTCGGCGAGCACCATGCGGGACTGGCCTCCTTCCGCCGCGCCGACGATCCCTGCCTCCTCCAGCAGGTCGATGAGGCGAGCGGCGCGCGGGTAGCCGACGTGCAGCCGGCGCTGGAGGAGGGATGTGGAGACCCGCGAATGCTGCACGGCCAGCTCCTTTGCAGACTCATACAGGGGGTCCTCATCTTCATCGCGGTTCACCCCATCGCCGATCCCATCCGCTGCTTCGGCCATGAGGTGATCCATGGTGTCCGGCTTAAGGTGACGGAAGCGGTCGGTGGTCCACCAGGCCACGATGCGGTCTAGCTCGGCGTCGGATACGTAGGAGCCCTGAAGGCGCTTTGGCTTGGACGCGTCCGTAGGCATGAACAGCATGTCGCCTCGGCCCAGGAGCTTCTCGGCGCCGCCCCCATCCAGGATGGTCCGGGAGTCGACCTGGGATGAGACGGCGAAGGCGATCCGCGTCGGGAAGTTGGCCTTGATGAGGCCGGTGACGACGTCCACCGATGGGCGCTGGGTGGCGATGACGAGGTGGATGCCGGTGGCCCGCGCCAGTTGGGCCAGCCGACAGACTTGGCGCTCCACTTGCACGGGTGCTGCCATCATGAGGTCGGCCAGTTCGTCAATGATGACTACCCAGTGGGAGAGCTTATGGGTGGCGCGCGGGCTCTTGTTAAAGGCCTCGATATTTCGCACGCCCACGGAAGCGAAGCGGCGGTAGCGGCTGTCCATCTCATGGATGATCGCCTGCAGCGTACCCACCACCTCCTCAACGTCGGTGATGATCTTGGAGAAGGCCAGATGGGGTATGCCGGCGAAGTTGGCCAGCTCCACGCGCTTGGGGTCAATGAGGATGAAACGGACGTCCTCAGGCGTGTTGTGCATGAGCAGGCAGCCGATAACGGAGTTGATGCAGACGCTCTTGCCGCTGCCGGTAGCGCCGGCGATGAGCAAATGAGGCATCTTGGCCAGGTCGGCGGCGACGGGTTCGCCGGATACCCCCTTGCCCAGGGCGAGGGCGAGGTGGGTGCGGGCCGCCACTCGCTGGAATGCGGTGCTCTCGATGACGCTGCGCATCGCGACGAGCGAGGTGCTATGGTTGGGCACCTCAATGCCGATGATGGGACGGCCCGGCACCGGCGCCTCGATGCGGATGGTGGGCGCCGCCAGGGCCAGTGCCAGGTCGTTGGCCAGCGTGGTGATGCGGTTCACCCGCACCCGAGTTCTGGAGACAACCTCCGTACGGTACTGGGGTTTGCCATCCTTGTCGTACGTGGGCTTGCCCTTTTCGTCCCGGGCGATGACGGTGCGGGTCTTCGTCTCCCAGCCGGGCTCTACACCGAACTGGGTGACGGTGGGGCCCTGGCTGGTGCTGACGATGCGGACGCTGACGCCAAGGGAGGCCAGCGTGTCCACAATCAACTGGGCCCGCGCCACATTGTCCACGGGCCGCACGTCCTCCTCCGCCGTCTCCGAAAGGAGGTCGAGGGGCGGCAACTCCCAGCCATGGCCGGCAGGCCGGCCCATGGGCAGCGAACGCTGGTACGCGGACGGCTGTTCCTCCGGATCGGAGGTGACAAGAATCGAGTCCTCGGCTTGATCGGGCGGCGCCTCGGCGGACGCAGCCGCCGTCTTCGGCGCCTTGGTCTCGGTCTCGGGCGTAGCCTCGTGATCGGGTTCGCTCTCCATCTCCGTTGTCGCTTGCGGGGGGCCGGACCACTCCTCGTCCCAGGTCGAGACGTACGGCTCACCCGGGGTTTTGTTATCTTCCTCGTCGGAGCTGTCTGGCAGGAGCGCCGTAAACAACGATCGCAGCGCGTCGCCGGCGCGCTCGGGAATGTCCAGCGAGACGAGCCATCGTAGCACGGCCATCCCGGCCCGTCCTGACGCGCGCGCGCCCGGTGGCCAGAGCAAGCCCAGACCGGTCAGCGAGGCGGCCACCCAGGCCAGGATGCCGAGGGCGCTGCTCGCCAGCAGCAAGCCGGCGTTGCCGCCAGCGCTGACATCCGCAAAGGGGACATCTCCCACGCTCCACTCTGGCCGAAAAAAGCCCAGCAGGCCGAGGGCGAACAGAAGCATGAGGTGGAGGCCGCCCCAGATGCGCAGGAACCTGCGGTCGATGGTCAGGCTGCGCCTAAGGGCGATCCTAACGTTGGCGGAGACGGCGGCGACAACCAGGGCCAGACCGAAGCCGAAAAGCCTAAAGGCATCTTCAAAGGCTTCCACGATGAGCGGGGCGAGCCAGGGCATGGAGACCGCCAAGACCGCCACCACAGCCAGCGCCAGCCACGGCGCAATGGGCTGTCCGGAGCCCAGCGGCAGCCTGCGCCCGGACCGGGACGCCGGGCGTCGCCGCGGCCTGCCTCTGGCGGGAGGCCGGTAGCTTGTGCTGCGTGGTTTGGGACGGGAGCGGGTCTTTACGGGCATACGGATTCGGTTACACCTCGACGCTCAGGGGAAGGACCATGGGGCGGCGGTGAGTCTCGTCATACAGAAAGCGGGAGAGCGACTGGTGCACGCGGGCGCTGAAGTCGCCTCTGTCGGCGACGTGCTCCGCGCCGGCCAGCGCAGCCAGTATGACGTCTCCCGCTCTTTCCATAAGACTGTCCGACATCTCCGCCTCGATGAATCCCCTTGATACAACGTCGGGGCGGCCGATAGGTTTACCCGTATGCCTGTCGATGGTGACTATGGCGACGATGACGCCGTCGCTGGCGAGGTGGCGGCGGTCTCGCAAAACGACGTGATCGAGGCCTACGTCCAGTCCGTCCACGTACACGTAGTCGGCCGGCGTGCGGCCGACGACCTTAGCGCCGTGACGGTCGACCTCCAGGATATCGCCGTCCTCCAGCACAAAGGCGTTTTCCTCCGCCACCCCCATCGCCCGCGCAATGCCGGCGTGCATCACGAGGTGACGATATTCGCCGTGGACCGGAACGAAGTACTGAGGCTTAACGAGGCTCAGCATGACCTTGAGTTCCTCTTGCGCTGCGTGCCCGTGCACGTGAACGTTGGCGATGCGGCTGTAAAGCACGCTTGCTCCCAGACGGTAGAGGTTATCTACGGTGCGGTTGATGAGGAGCTCGTTGCCGGGGATGGGAGAGGAAGAGAGGACCACCGTGTCTCCTTTCAAGATTTCGATGTGCCGGTGGTCGCGGTTGGCCATGCGCACCAGGGCGGAGGTGGGCTCGCCTTGGGCGCCGGTGGTGATGATGGTGACCTGTTCCGCCGGCAGGCCCTGCATCCGGTCCAAGGGAGCGAGGATATCCTCCGGGGCCGACAGGTACTTCTGCTTGAGGGCCATCCTGACGTTGTCCATCATGCTGCGACCGGTGACGAACACGTGGCGGCCGCAGGCGGAGGAGGCGTCGATAATCTGCTGCACGCGGGAAATCAGAGAGGCGAAAGTGGCGACGATGACCCTTCCCGGGGAATGGGCCATAATCTGCTCCAGCGCGTCGCCCACCACGTATTCGGATGGTGTGTAGCCGGGCGTCTCAGCGTACGTTGAGTCAGAGAGCAGCAGGAGGACTCCTTCGCGCCCCAGTTCGGAGATGCGGTGGAGATCCGTTGGCTCCCCCATGACGGGAGTATGGTCCAGCTTGAAGTCGCCGGTGTGGAAGATGTTGCCCACTGCAGTGCGGATGGCCAGGCCGGCTGAGTCCGGTATGCTGTGCGTCACGCCCACGAACTCGACCTCAAACTTGCCGAGGCGGATCGTTTCCCCCACCCGGACCATGTGCAAGGATGTGTGTTTGTCGAGCTTGTGCTCCTGTAGCTTGACGGAGATCAGGCCGTGGGTGAGGCGGGTGCAGTAGATGGGTGGGGTCTTGCCGTTGGGAAGGCGCAGTTGGGGCAGGATGTAGGGTAGAGCGCCCGTATGGTCCTCGTGCCCGTGGGTGATCACGATGCCGCGGAGCTTGTTAATGCGGTTGGTGACATAAGAGACATCGGGGATGACCAGGTCAACGCCTAGCATCTCCTCTTCAGGGAACATGAGCCCGGCATCGACTATGATGAGGTCTTCGCCAAGCTCGAAGACCATCATGTTCTTGCCAATCTCCCCCAGCCCGCCCAGGGGGATTACGCGGAGCTTGTCAGCCATCTGCTCAGAAGAGCCGCATCTGCTCCGGTTCAGGCTCCTGGGCAACCTGTACCGGGGGCGACTGGCGAGCCAGTTCCATGACCGCGGGTATATTCCGGAAGTCTTCTTCGATCACTTTACGCATGCTGCCGGCGTGGAGGGCCGCCGCAGGGTGGTACATGGGAACGAAGTAGGCGCCGTCTTTCACCTGGGCTTGGCCGTGCACCTTGCTGATTGTGTCCCGCGGCGAGAACCAGGCCAGGGAGTAGCGGCCCAGGCTGACGACGACCTTCGGTCGGATGATCTCGATCTGTTGCTCCAGGTACTTGCGGCAGGCGTCGATCTCGCCGGGAAGCGGGTCGCGGTTGTTGGGGGGGCGGCACTTGATGACGTTGGCGATAAACACCTGATCCCGCCGCAGGCCGATGGAGGCGATGAGCTCGTCCAGGAAGCGGCCTGCCGGCCCGACGAAGGGGCGGGCCTGCTGATCCTCGTTGAAGCCAGGCGCCTCACCAACGAAAAGCACTTCCGCGTCGGGCGGGCCTTCACCGGGGACGGCGTGGGTGCGGGTGCGGCAGAGGCCGCAGTCGGGGCAGGAAGCGATGCGCCGGTGCAGCTCTTCGAGCTCGCTCATGAGTCGTGGGGATGATAGCACCGGCGCTGGACAGAGGTCAATGAAAATCGTTCAAGGATAGTGTTTCATCCTTTTATGTCGCGCCACTTGCCATCCGTGCCGCCAATGTCCCTGCCATCTGCGCTCTCGAGGACCGGCAGAGGCGTCCATCTGGGATTCCGCCAGGAACGTCGGGCAACGAATCTCGACGTTTTACCGGCTGCGTCGCACGAGGACGCCCAGGATGATTCCCAGAAAGTAGAGGACGATGATGGGGCCGGCCACCAGCGATTGGGTTACGGGATCGATAGTAGGGGTGACGATGGCGGCGACGACAAAGGCGGCTACGAGGGCGAAGCGCCACCAGCGCAGGAGCTGGCCGGGGGTGACGATGCCGAAGCGGGAGAGGTACATCACCACCAGGGGCGTCTGGAAGGCGACGCCGGTCCAGAATAGCAGGCGAGTCACGAAGTCGACGTAGCTGCCCACCCGGATGTTGGGCTGGGCGATTTCACCGTCGCCGAAGTTCAGCAGAAAGTCCATGGCCGGCGGCAGGGCCACGTAGTATGCGAATGCCACGCCGCCCAGGAACAGCAGAAAGGTGCCGAACACGGTGGCGTACAGCCAGCGGCGCTCGTTGGAGGCGAGGCCGGGGGAGACGAACCGGAGCCCCTGGTAGACCATCATGGGCATGCCCAGGATGAGGCCCCCCAGGAGAGACACGCGGAAGTAGGTGACGAAAAGCTCGAAGGGCTCGATGAACTGAAGTTCGAACTCGGAGTTGGGGTTGCGCGCCTCGGCGGGCTTCTTCAGGAATTCGATGATGTCTTGTCCGAAGTACACCGATATGCCAAGGCCGATAACGATGAAGAGCGCGGAGATAAACAGGCGAAAGCGGAGTTCCTCCAGGTGCTCCAGCAACGTCATGTAGCGCTCGGTGGAGACCTCTTCGGGGGCTTCGCTCGCAGGTTCTGGGGGGGCGGCTTGGGTCATTCTGGGGTTGCCGCCATGTGGAAGCGAGGGAAGGCAGCGCTAGGAGCCGTCATCTGACGCGGTCTCCTCCTTTGGGGGAGAGGGCGGTGTCCGAGGCTTCTCCTCGGCGCTGGACTCGATGATCGCCGGCGCCTCGCGAATGGACTTGTCGACCGCACTCACGGTGCGGTCGACCTCCCGAGTCACGGACTCAATGTCCTTGGAGGTGGAATCACGGACCTCCTGCAGCTCCTTGCGTACCTGCTCGTACTCCCGGGTGAGCTCATCGATCTCGGTCCGCATCTGTGACGTGACGTCGGTGGCGTAACCGCGCAACTGGCGGATTACGCGGGCCAGTTGGACGGCGACCTCCGGCAAGCGCTTGGGGCCGACCACGATGACGGCGACGATAAGGATGAGGACTATCTCCGGCAGGCCAATTCCCAGGAAGTCCATGCTCATTCGCTCTTGATAGAGACCGTCAATTCCATTATACGCGAGGCAAAAGAGGCCCCACCGAGCGGTGGGGCCTTGAACGTGCGATTCGGCTGGCGGCCGCTAAGATTCGTCCTCGGCGATCCCCTGCTCCATGATGTAGTTTACGGCGTCCTGGACGGTGGCGATCTTCTCGGCGTCCTCGTCCGAGATCTCCATCCCCTTGCCTTCGTTGCTGAACTCCTCCTCCATCGCCATGATGAGCTCCACCAGGTCCAACGAGTCGGCGTTCAGGTCGTCAACAAAGGAAGTTGCAGGGGCTACATCGCCTTCGTCCACCCCCAGTTGCTCCACGATAATCTTGCGTACCCGCTCAAAGACGGTTGCCAACTGTCACCTCCTTGTGCCCGTCGCCGCTACTGAACCGAGAACTCCGTTGACGAATTTAGGTGATGCCTCACCACCGAACTCCTTAGCGAGCTCGATGGCTTCGTTGATGGCTGCGCGCATCGGCACCCTATTATCGATGACGATCTCGTAGATCGCAAGCCTCAGGATATTGCGGTCGATGGCAGCCACCTGCTCCAGAGGCCAGGCGGGGGCGTTCTTGCGAATTATATCGTCCAGGCGTTTGCGATTCTCGATCACCCCGTGGACGAGGTCGCGGGCGAACTCCGCGGCGTCATCCGGGAGGGGAAGCTCCTCCCTTAGCCGCTCTAGGATTTGCTCCGGCGAGTGACTCACGGAGTCGATCTCGAAGAGGGTCTTGAGGGCGACGATGCGGGCCTTGCGCCTCTTGCCAGCCATGGCTAGTTCCCCAGCCCTCCGTCGACCGGCAGGACCTGCCCGCTGATGTACGAGGCCTCCTCGGAGGCGAGGAACGCGACGCAGGCGGCGATGTCTTCGGGCGTACCCAGGCGGCCCACGAATATGCGCTGCATCGCCGTCTCGACGATCTGCTGGTGTATGTCTTCCGTGAGCTCCGTTCTCACCAGGCCGGGAGCGATGACGTTGGCGGTTATGCCGCGGGAGCCCATCTCACGTGCGACGGCCTTGGTGAAGCCGGTGAGCCCCGCTTTGGCCGCCGCGTAATTGGCCTGCCCCGCGTTGCCGGCGATGCCGGACACGCTGCCGATGTTCACTATCCGCCCCCAGCGCTGGCGCAGCATGTACCGCAGCGCCGCCCTGGTGCAGAGAAATGCCCCGCGCAGATTGGTGGCCATAACCTCGTCCCAGTCCTGTACAGACATGCGGAGGAGTAGCGTGTCACGGTTGAATCCGGCGTTGTTGACCAGAATATCAAGCCGCCCAAACGCGTCATGGGCCGTTTCCACCACTCGATCCGCCTGCTCGGGCGCGCTGATATCACCCTGGACTAGGATTGCCTGACCCTCATAGGAGCTTATCGTCTCCTGCACCCCCTTGGCAGCAGCCTCGTTACTGAGGTAGTTGATGGCGATGGATGCGCCCTGCCGGGCGAGCTGAAGGGCGATGGCGCGCCCGATGCCGCGGGAGGCGCCCGTGACGAGGGCGGCGCGGCCCGTAAGGTCAAGCATGTCTCAGTGTGTCCAGGGAGTCCGCGCTGTCCAGGCTCAGGGTTGTGAGGCCGCGCCCGGCCCGCTTGACAAGGCCGCTGAGGACGCGTCCGGGGCCGGCTTCTACGAAGGTGGTGACGCCGGCTGAGGTCATCTTCAGTACGGATTGGCGCCATAGGACAGGCCGGATGATCTGCTGCCGCAGCTCCTGGCGGACGGCGGCGGCGGTGGTCAGGGGCTCGGCGGTGGCGTTGGCGACGATGGGGATGGACGGATCACGGATGGGGCAAACATCGACGGCGGCGGCGAACCCCTGAGCGGCGGGCTCCATGAGCGACGTGTGGAACGCGCCGGAGACGTTGAGGGGCAGGGCTCGTGCCCCGCGCTCCTTGGCCAGGCGTGACGCCTTCTCCACGGCGGCCACCGGACCGCCGATCACCACCTGCGACGGGGAGTTGTAGTTGCAGGGCTCGACCCCTGAGTCCCGGCAGACCTCGTCCAGCGCCGCGTCACTGAGGCCGATGAGGGCCGCCATCGTCCCAGGGCGCCTCTGGGAGGCGTCTCGCATGAGGCGTCCCCTGGTAGCGACCAGGGAGAGCGCGTCCTCGAGGTCCAGGGCGCCGGCGGCAACGAGGGCTGAGAACTCGCCCAGGCTGTGTCCGGCCACGAAGGCGGGTTGCCGCCGCAGGGCGCCGCTCTCCAGGGCGGCGGCCAAGCAGGCAAGGGAGACCGTGAGGATCGCCGGCTGGGCGTTGGCTGTGTCGCGCAGATGGTCTTCCGGGCCCTCGAAGCAAAGTTTTGTCAGGGGGATGGCCAGGGTCTCATCGGCCCGCCGGAAGACCTCTCTGGCCAGGGGGTATGCGTCATAGAGATCGCGTCCTGCCCCCACCTGATGGGAGCCTTGGCCGGGAAAGATGATGGCCAGGCTGGCGTCTCGGGGTGCGGAGCGGAGCCCATCGTTGAGATGCGAGGCGAGTGCTGACGACGCCTGAGGCATGGGGCGTCCCTAGGCCTCCTGACCTTCTAGCTCCTTGGTGAGCCGTCCCAGGTGGCAGTCCGGGTTGGGACAGCGCCCCAATTCGTCCAGCCGCTCGCGGCAGAACGTGCAGTGAGTGGCGTCCCACCAGACGAAGTAGGTAACGGCAGCGGCGCCGGCAAGGATAAGGCTCAACGGCAGGAGGATGATAGCTAGTCTACGTCGCATGTTTGAAGCACAGTCCTACGTGGCCAGGCGAAGTATAGCACGAGATCCTGATGGCAGAGAAGCCGCGCCTCTACTGGCCGCCGGAGCGGCGGGCTGCACGAGCGGCTACGTTCAAGACATCGCGGCGGCGATAGGTACCGCAGACGGGGCACACCTGGTGCGAGGGCCGCGGCGAGCGGCACTGGAGACAGACGACCAAGTGCGGCGCGACCAAGGACAGATGGGCCCGTCTTCGCCCCTGGCGCGACTTGGAGGTCTTCTTCTTCGGCTGAGGGGGCATCCGTCAACTCCCTTCCTGGTCATTGGTGTTGATGGCGGCGAGGGCCTCCCACCCCGCGTCTATCCGCGGAGGGCAGGTGCAACGGCCATCGTTTAGATTGGCCCCGCATGTGGGGCAGATGCCGGCACAGTCCGGCCGGCAGAGCGGTTTGCTGGGCGAAGAGATGAGCGCATATTGGCGGAGGGCCTCGCCCAGGTCCAGCGTTAGCCCGGCGTCGATGACGAAGCTCTCCTCTGCCTCGGCGGCAGTGATGTGTGCGCCGGAGACCGGATCCACGATGGGGATGAACTCCTCCTCAAGATTGAATTCGATGGGCGACTGCAAAGGGCTCACACAGCGGCTGCACGTGCCGCCGATGAGGGCGCGGGCGCGCACGCTGACAAGGAGGCCGCGGTCAGTCCTGAGGAGGCGCGCACTGCCCTCCAGGTCGGAGAGGGCGACCTGGTCGTCCAGGAATAGACTCCCTCGCCGGAGCTCAAGGGAGAACTCCGTTCCGACGGCCTGGCGCAACTCTTGGGAAACGCGAAATCGCATCGTAGCAAAACCCTGACGGTCTCATCCGTGCCGGACAGAACTTGGCCAAGATGTTCACGCTGGACGCGTGCTGGCACCTTGTCAACGCCCAGGGCTAAGTCTATTATCACGCTGCAGGCATTGTCCAGCCCGTTCATCAACCGTCCCGAGAGGCCGCCCTTGCTCTTTTGCGATGACCACCGCTGCTGAGCTGTATGCGCTTCAGGAAACTGATCTGGCTATCGATGGTACCGTGGCAAGTCTGACCGACGTTGAGGCCCAGCTTGGCGAGATAGAGGAGTTAATCACCGCCCGCGAGCGGGTGGGCCCGTGTCGGGAGAAGGTTGAGCAGCTGCGGAATAGTCAGAAGGGGTTGGACTGGGAGGCGGAAGAGGTGCGGGGAAAAGCCAGCGATATTGAAAAGAGGCTCTACGCTGGTAACGTGCGCAACCCCAAAGAACTGGAAGACTTGCAGGCCGACCTTACCTCACTGCGTGCGCAGTTGAGGAAGCGCGAAGACGCCCTGCTGGAGGTAATGCTGGAGCTGGATGAGGCTGAGACCGCCCTCAAGGATGCGGAGGCTGCGCTGGAGGAGATCGAAGCTTCCTGGGAGGCCAGCCAGGCTTCCCTTAGGGCCACGCAGGCGACGCTCAAGGAAGACATTGAGGCCCTTGAGGCCAAGCGTGACGGTCAGGTGGACGGCATGGACGCAGCGGCCCTTAGCATTTACCAGGCTCTCCGGGAGCGTTGGCAGGGACCGGCCGTGGCCATAGTCGAACGGGGCCTCTGTCGGGGGTGCCGCATCACCTTGCCCATGTCCCTCCTCCAAAAGGCGCGCTCCGGCCTCGGCCTGGTCCGGTGTGTTAACTGCGAGCGGATTCTGCTGGTGAACTAACATGCGGGCGATAGGCTACTTCAGGGAGCGGAAGGACAAGATGCCGCTGGCGGAGCAGAGCAAGGCGTTCCTGGAGTTCTGTCGCCGCAACGGCTATGAAGCGGCGGCCGTCTTCCTCGAATCCACTCAGATGCCTGATGAAGTTGTAGGCTTCCAGCAGTTGGTGGGGTTCCTCCGCAATCAGCGCCAGCGTGGGTTTATGCTGGTGGCCGTGCCTGATCTGGCAGGGTTGGGCGACGACCTGACGGAGTCGGCGCGGCGATACTTCGAGCTTTCCAGTTTGGGTGCGAGCGTGGTGACGATGGACGATGGCGATGACGCGGGGACCGAGCTGCTGACGCAGTGGGCGGCAGCCCGCAAGAACGGCCGCCTGGGAGAACGGGTGCGGGCCGCCATGCGCAGGAAGGCGGTCAAGGGTGAGGCTCTGGGCCGCCCGCCGTACGGGTACTGCGTAGGACCGCGGCGGCGGCTTCAGGTCGTGCCGGAAGAGGGTTCGGTCGTGCGATATATCTTCCGGCTGTATATAAAGGATGGCTTGGGCATACGGCGCATCGCCCGGCGCCTGAACGAGGAAGCGCTGCACACCCGCCGCGGCGGTCTCTGGAGCATGGTGACTGTGCGGGACATCCTGCGCAATCGGGCATACGTGGGCACCTACAGTCGCTTCGGGGTGAGAGTGCCGGCCAGCCATCCGCCCCTGATTTCGCCTGCGGACTTCGGCCGCGTGCAGGAGCAGCTCGACCAGCGTCGCCCCAAGTCTGTTGTCCGTGAGACATCTCGGTTCTTGCTTTCCGGCTTGGCCCACTGCGGCTACTGCGGGAACAAGATGATCGGCGTCACCCGCAGGCAGCGCTGGCAGAGACGGAGCGACGGGGAGATGCGCTCTGCACTCTACCGGTACTATCAGTGCGAGTCGCGCACCAACCGCAGCTTGTGTGACTACCACACCCGCCGCGCCGAGGCTCTGGACGACGAGGTACAGAGCGCACTTGTGAGCGGCCAGGCGGAGATGCCGGGGTCCGTGGCGGATGATGAGCGGGCTCGCGTCGAGGCACAGACGAAGAAGCTCCGAGACAAGATGCGGCGGCTCGATCGGCGGCTCGAGCAATATCTGGATGCCGCCTCCAGCGGTCGCATCAATGATGAACGGCTTCGTTCATTGGGTCTTGAGGTGGCCGGCGAGCAACTCTCCACCGAGGAAGCCCTCGCGGAGCGACGGCGGCTGGCCCAGCAGCGGACCTCGGTGGCGGAACGGCGGCAGCGGCAGCAGGATGCGTTGACCCGGTGCCGCGAGCAGTGGGAGCAGTTGACGTTCCCGGAGCGCTATGAGGTGCTACGCCAGCTCCTGGAGCGGGTGGTGGTGCGCGACGATGGTGTCGAGGTCTTCCTGAGGCTGTAGTGGGAGCGGCTGCCGCCAAGTGGGTCATCTACGTTGACGGCGCCTCGCGCGGGAATCCCGGGCCCGCCTCGGTCGGGGCTGCCCTCTTCGATGAGGCCGGGAAGGAGGTCCACACCGTGTCCCGCCGCATTGGCCGGGCAACGAACAACGAGGCGGAGTATCGCGCTGCTATCGCCGGTCTAGAGGCGGCCCTGGCCCTGGGTGCGCGCGACGTAGAGCTGCGTATGGACTCCGAGCTGGTGGTTCGCCAGCTCGACTCGCGGTACAAGGTACGTAATCCCTCATTGCGGCGTCTGTTTGGACGCGTGAAAGACCTGCAATGGCGGTTCACGTCGTTCAGTGTGCGGCACGTGCGGAGGGACGGGAACCGCCGCGCCGACAAGCTGGCAAACGAAGCGCTCGATCGCGGCTAGGGGCTACGGTCGCTCCGGCTGCATCTCTCCCTCGCCCTTGCAGCGCGGGCAAGCGCCGGTGCCATCGCATGGCCTGCAAATGTAGCGGCCCTCACCGTGACACTGCTCGCAGTCAGTGCCACGGCCGTCGCAGGCGTCGCAGGTCACCTCGCCCAGGCCATCGCACTCCGGGCAACTCCGGTTGCCGCGGCACATGGGACATTCCACCTCATCCACCTCCTGAGCCTTCACCCCAGCACGAACAAGCTTAGGATGCCGCCGCCGCGTTTGCGTTACGTTCTGGTCAAGCCCAACGATGGTATACTGTGGTTGGTCCAGCAGACCGGGTGACCGCCGGTTCCCGCCCTGGGCGGGGACGGGAGGAAGGTCCGAGCTCCACCGGGCAGCGCGCTGGGTAACGCCCAGGCGGGGTGACCCGACGGAAAGTGGCACAGAAACATACCGCCTCGAGCAATCGGGGTAAGGGTGAAATGGTGGGGTAAGAGCCCACCGGCTCCGGTGTGAGCCGGAGGCCGGCTAAACCCCGCGCGGAGCAAGGCCAAATAGGAGGGCTCCCGCCACGGGCGGGAAAGGGCGCCCGGCCCGACGCTCTCGGGTTGGCCGCTGGACCCCGCTGGCAACGGCGGGGCTAGATTGATGGTCACCGGTCCGCCCTGGCGGACTACAGAACTCGGCCTACAGGTCTGCTGGGCCGCTCTAGGGAAACGCAACGGCCGCGAGGCCGTTGTTATCTGTGGCGATGATTCTGAGGGAACTAGCGGCTCACCTTCCAGGGGCGAAGATTATCGGCTCCGGCGATATCGGCTTCGACGCGATCGAGTATGACTCGCGCCGGGTCCGGCCGGGGGCCCTGTTCGTGGCCGTGCCGGGATTCCGCGTCGACGGCCACGATTTCGCCCGCCAGGCGGTGGCCGCCGGCGCCGCAGCGCTTCTGGTGCAGGCGGACCGTCGAACCGACTGGGCAGCGCTGGACGTGCCCGGCGTGGTCGTGCCGGACACGCGCACAGCGCTGGCCGCTGCTGCTGCCGCTCTCTTCGACTGGCCCGCGCGCCAGCTCATCGTCATCGGTGTTACGGGCACCGACGGCAAGACGAGCCTAAGCCATCTCATCGCTCACGTCCTGGAGTCGGCCGGCGAGCGCGTGGGGCTGATGAGCACAGCGGAGAATCGTGCGGCCGGGCGAGCGCTGGCGGATAGCGATCGCTTCACCACACCGGAGGCGCCCCAGGTACAGGGTATGCTGGCGCAGACGGTGGAGGCGGGCTGTCGCTACGCTGTGCTGGAGGCCACCTCTCACGGGCTGGCCCTGCACCGGCTGGACGGATGCGAGTTCGATCTGGCGGTAATGACCAACGTGGGCAGCGACCACGTGGACTTTCACCCTTCGCGGGAGGAGTACCTGGCAGCCAAGGGGCGCCTGTTCGAGATGCTGGATGGCGCTCTGGACAAAGGCGTTGTCAAGACGGCGGTGCTCAATGCCGACGATCCCGCCCACCGCTACTTTCAGTCGCTTACGGCCGCCCGGATCGCTACTTACGGGCGTGGCACGGAGGCGGACGTATCGGGGACGGACGTGCGGCCGGAGGGATGGGGTACGCGGTGCCGGTTGCGGACACCGGCTGGAGAGGCGGACATCCGTCTGGCCCGGCCGGGAGCGTTCAACGTCGCGAACGCCCTCGCAGGCACGGCGGCCGGATTGGCCTTGGGCCTGGAGCTGCCGACCATCGTGCGCGGGCTGGAGTCCTGGCCGGGGGCGCCGGGCCGCATGGAGCGGGTGGACGAGGGCCAGCCCTTCAGCGTCGTCGTCGATTTCGCCCACGCGCCGGAGTCGCTGCGGCGGGTGCTGGAGGAGCTGCGGGCCAGCAGCCGCGGCCGCGTCATCGCTGTGTTTGGGTGCATAGGGGAGCGGGACAAACAGCGGCGATATGCGATGGGACAGGTTGCGGCCGAGCTGGCTGACTACACGTACGTGACGGACGACAACCCGTACTCGGAGGACCGGGACGCGATCATAGCTGAGATTGCACGGGGGCTGCGCGAGGCCGGCAGGAAGGAGGGGCACGACTTTGCCCCGGTGCCCGACCGCCCCGAGGCGATCGCGCAGGCGCTGGCGATGGCGGTGGACGAGGACGTGGTGCTTCTGGCCGGCAAGGGGCACGAGCGCGAGGTGCACCTGGCCGGCGGCTCCTACGATTGCGATGACCGCGAGGTGGCCCGGCGGGTGCTGCGGGAGCTGTTCCCGGCGCGCGGATAACGGCTTCCTATATCCTTCAATCTTCGCCCGCGGGCTTGTAGGGCCTTGACGCCCGTGATACGATGCTGGGCAGGAAAGGAGGTGATGTGAATGGGCGATAAACCTAGCGATGGCCGTAGGCCTGTCCATTCGCACCGTCACCTCTCTGAGGTGCAGGTGTAATAGCTGAAAGGCGCGTGGACAGGTCTGCGTGCCTAGCACAAAAAACCAGCCGAAACCGGCTGGTTTTTTGTTGCCCTCTACAGCTATCCTCAATGCGATGGCTCTGTGGCTGAACCTGGCCCTGGTCGAGGAAGGGCTGACCACTCGTTACGTGGGGAGACACCTCCTGTACCTCACGCGCACGGCCTCCACCCAGGACGTCGCCCGCGCGGAGGCGGAGCAAGGCGCCCCCAGCGGCACCGCCGTGCTGGCCGAGGAGCAGACCGGCGGACGCGGCCGTCTGGGTCGTCCATGGGTCTCACCGGCTGGAAAGAACCTGTACCTCACCCTGGTCATGCGGCCGCCTGCCAGTCGGCTCAGGTTCCTGAGCATCGTCGCGCCGCTGGCAGTAGCGGAGGCGCTGGAGGCGGCTGCCGGGCTGAGCTGCCGAATCAAGTGGCCCAACGATGTGCTCGTCCGGGGTCGCAAGATCTCGGGCGTGATCATCGAGGCCGACCTGGCAGGCGAAGCGGTGAAGTACGCCCTGGTGGGGATGGGGGTGAACGTGAACCTCGACGTGGAGGCGGTGCCGGAGATCGCCGGCATCGCGACCAGCGTGCGCCGGGAGCTGGGCCGCGAGGGCTCGCGGGAGGAGGTGCTGGCGGCGCTTCTTAACGCCTTCGAGTCGCGCTACGCGGAGGCGCTCGAGGGCGACGCCCCGTTCCGCGCCTGGCGGTCGCGGCTGGAGACGCTGGGCCGCCGCGTCCGCGCCACCCTCGGCGAGCGTGTAGAGGAGGGCGTGGCCGAGGATGTCAACGCCGAAGGAAGCCTCCTCATCCGGCGCGACGATGGCTCCCTGGCCACCGTGGAGGCGGGGGACGTCACCCTGAGCGCCTAGGCGAGGTGACGGGCCCTGCTTCACGGCAGGCTGCAGACCGCGATAGGCCGAGGCTGCTGATGGAGGCCATCGGGATGCCCGGAACCAGCCGGCGGGGCGTCAAGACAACGGAGAGAGCGCTCGTGGCTCGGCGAGGCTGGCGGACTCCTCTAGGACCGCAATGGTCTCGTCTTGGGTTTGGCTCCGACGGCCGTAACCCCATGACCGAGTCCGCTTGCGGACAACTGTGGTATACTCTTGCCAGTGGCGAACGTTTAGGCCCCCTCAGGCTTTAGCCTAGCGACCTGGGCTCGTGGTGACCCGAACTGATCCAACTTTGGAAGAGAGGAGATCACCCATGAGCTACCAGGACAAGAATCTCACCTGTCGCGACTGCAGTCTGTCCTTCACCTTCAGCGCCGAAGAACAAGGGCTATCTGGTGAACTAGGATACGACCAACCTAAACGCTGCCATAGCTGCTGGAGGTCACGCGAAGATGCGCGTCGTGATAGCGGGGGTGCTGGCTATCGGTCACACCCGCGCTAGCTCCACGCCGCAATCGTCCCGATCGCAAGAAGCGGCCACAGGTCGTTATTGAGCCCGCAAGGGTCGTTCAGCCTAGCGCTGTAACTGCTTCGGACGCCCGCCCGCTCCAAGCACAGTAGCCTCAGGAGCCACCTTAGTTGGCGGTGCCCGCAGCAGGACCGGCTAGGAACATCCAAAAGAACTGACAACACATTGTTCGGCTAGATGAAAGCCGGGCAAGAGGAGGAATACTCAATGGCCAACAAACTTTACGTAGGCGGTCTCTCATACGACACTGCGGACGAAGAGCTTAAGACGTTCTTCCAGCAGACAGGCACGGTCCAGTCAGCGACCGTCATCACCGATAGGGACTCCGGTCGCTCCAAAGGCTTCGGCTTCGTCGAGATGTCCACCGATGCCGAAACGCGGCGGGCGATCGCTGAGTTGAATGGCAAGACGCTGGGAGAACGAGTGATCAGGGTGGAAGAGGCGCGTCCTGCACGGCGCGACGGAGACAGATCGGGTGCGCGCTCGGGCGGTTCCAACTACGGTCGCGAACGGTGGTAGACAGCCGCAGTGGTAGCGGCCCTCCCGTCGACGGCCTTAGCTTCGTCGGCGACTCGCACCATTGGTTGATCGGAAGGCAAGATGGTCCCGTGAGTGAGGGAGTCTGTAAGCGGTGCGGCGCTCGGCGCAACTTCAATAACAGCTTTAGCGGGTCATATGCTCGGCACACCCAACCGCCTCAGTCTGCGCAGATGCTGGGGGTTAGACCAATGCGCTAAGGGAAAGGCGTTAGCACCTTGCGGAACGGCACATAGGAGGGTTTGATGGGAATTTTGGCGAAGGATCTGAGCGCATGGACTACCGACGAGCTTCTCGCGGAGGCTTTTGAGCGCAGCGCAGGGGATAGGCCAGCGCTCCAGCTTCTCCAAACGATGATAATACGCGCACTGCTGGCGGAAAGTGACCGTTGATTTGTTTGAAGCCGTGATTGAAATCTGTGCTCTGCCAGTTGCCGACTGCGGACCCAACGGGACGTCTCGACAGGGTCCCAGTTCGCGACTGACTCTGGATCCCGAGGGGGGGAACACGACAATCCAGAACGCGGTTGCCGCGACCTCTGAGCGTCATTGTAGCCAGGGGGTCAAGATGGGTCGCCAAGAGGCGCCTGGGAGTCGACCCCAAGACACCATACTGTCCTCTCAGCTGAGTTAGTCACTCTCGGACTGGTTACAGGGGTCTCTGATCGGCAAAGGCGGTCGTCGTGCGTGCCCGCAAGCGCGCCTGTCGCCGGAGGTGCTTGGCGTCCACGCAGGTCGGGGTCCTATTCCGCTAGGCGATCCCGTCGGTCCTTCTCGGAAAGACGCAGTCGTTCCGCCCCCTCCACGCGGATTTGCTCGCCCTGTTCGCGCGTAAAGGCCGCCTTGCAGCTCTCACATTCGTAACGACTAATCTTCTCGTGTACGCCGATATCTTCGGCCGAGTCCCAAAAGGGGACCAACGCAACATGCGGACAGTCTGGTTCTGCTACCTCCGCCTCAGCAGGGGATGCCTCTTTGCGTCCCAACAGGCGATCAAGGAACTTCATCGCTCTTCTCCCTTCGCATACGGCTGCGCAGTCGTCCTGTTCCACCCTACCCGGAGTGATTATCCGCCCGTCAGAGAGATTTCTCAATCGGGAACGTGCTGTGTCGTGCGATGCGGGCCCACGAACAGGGCCTCACTGGCCGCGATGGATCGTGAGGGTGATTCTTGCGGACTACTTCCCCTATGGGCCGCTCTGATGTCTTGAGGACATCGCTGACGCGGTTGTGAAGGCCATAATGTATATCGACTCGATCTTGCGGCTGCCCGCGGCTGAGCTTCAGGACCGCCGCGTTTCCTGGGGATCGAGAGCGAAAATGTCACGCTTGTTCTCCGTATAGCGTATCGGAACCCGGCACCCGATCACGAGCACGGGTTCGACCAGAAACATAGGGTCATGCACCATGTAGTGTTCAAGCCTCTCCCTTGAGAGCAATTCTTGTCTGGATCGCGTTTCCGGCACCTTGGTGGGCGCGTTGCCGCCTATCTTCCAGAAGAGCCATGGGCGACTCCCTTCGGGAGCACTCCGGAACGGTGTGTGAGGTCCCGCTATTAGATTAGTGCGCATGGTATACGGGGGCCGTCACCCTGAGCGCTGAGGGGGTGACGGGCCGCCTAGCTCTTCTTCTCCTCTTCCTCCACCGGAATCTGCCGGCGACCGGCGCCCTGTCCGGTGCCGCCGCCGCCGCTCATGCCCCGCACGAACTGACTGAGGACATCGATGGGCACCGGGAAGATGACCGTGCTGTGGTGCTCAGACGAGATCTCGGTGAGGGTCTGGAGGTAGCGTAGCTGGAGGGTGGTGGGAGTGGCGGCCATTATCTTGCCCGCTTCGGACAGCTTCTCGGCCGCCTGGAACTCGCCCTGGGCGTGGATGATCTTGGCGCGGCGCTCCCGCTCGGCCTCGGCCTGCTTGGACATGGCGCGGACCATCTCAGGGGGCAGAGCCACGTCGCGCACCTCGACGATGGTCACCTTGACTCCCCAGGGCTCGGTGGCGTCGTCGATGATCTTCTGCAACTGCTGGTTGAGCTGCTCGCGCTTACTGAGCAGCTCGTCCAGGTCGGACTGGCCGAGGATGCTGCGGAGGGTGGTCTGGGCGACGAGGGAGGTCGCCCGAACGTAATCCATCACCTTGACGACCGCGGCATCCGGGTCGGTCACGCGGAAGTAGATGACCGCGTCCACCTTGACCGTGACGTTGTCCCTGGTGATGACGTCCTGTCGCGGTACGTCCATCGTCACGATGCGCAGGTCCACGATGACCATCCGCTCCACGATAGGGATGATGAGGAACAGCCCCGGTCCGCGGGCGCCGACCAGCCGCCCCAGGCGGAAGATGACGCCCCGCTGGTACTCGGGCACGATCTTGACGGCCAGGGGGAAGAGGGGCACGACCAGCACCATTCCCAGGGCGGTGAGGATTTTTGACAACCATCGGGGGCCCGTCGGCGTGCCGGGCTCCAGTTCGGTGGACATAGCTAGCCTCCTTCCGGCTCTTGCTTTCTGACCTTGAGTCTAAGCCCGTGGACTTCCGTGATCACGACGCGCTCGCCCTCCTGGATTGTGCCCTCTTCCGACTCAGCAGTCCAGCGCTCCCCGTCCAGGAAGACGAATCCCTGAGGATCGAGAGTTGAGCGGACGACAGCTTCGTGGCCGACGAAGGTCTCTATGCCCACCTGGGCCGGCATCATGCGGATGCGCATGATATTGACCAGGACGAAGATGACAATCGCTCCCATGGCCGCAGCCAGCCCGAAGAGCAGCCAACGAGACACCTGGAACTCCGGCGGGTTACCGCTCGTGAGGAGGAGGCCGCCCAGGATGAGGGCGACAACACCTCCGCCGCCTAATATTCCTCCGCTGGGCACAAAGATCTCCAGTCCGAACAGCACGAACGCGAAGATGATGAGGGCCACGCCCGCCCAGTTGAAGGGCAGAACGCTGAGGGAGAAGAAGCCCAGGATCAGAGCGATGACCCCGAACACACCGGGGAATATCACTCCCGGGTTCACGATCTCGATGAAGATAGCCAGAGAGCCTAACGATAGCAGCAACAGGGAGATGTTCGGGTCGGCGATGACGTCCAGGAAGCGCTCAACGAAGCTCATGTTGTTGAACACGACTTCTGCGTCCGCCGTCTGGAGGGTCACCTCGCGGTCGGAGTACAGGGTAATGTCACGGCCGTCGACCGAGTTTAGCAGCTCATCCAGATCGTTAGCGACGAGATCGACGACATTGAGCGCCAGCGCCTCGGTGGCATTGGCGGAGACGGCATCGCGAACGGCGCTCTCGGCCCACTCCTGGTTACGGCCCCTGAGCTCGGCCAGGGCCTTGATCTGGGCCGCCGCGTCGTTTGTCACCTTGTCTCCGAGCGGCCCCTGAATCTCCTCGCCGCCGCTGCCCACAGGCGTGGCGGCGCCCAGGCGGGTGGCCGGCGCCATAGCCGCCACGTGGGCGGCCATGGTGATGAACGTACCGGCGGAGGCGGCTTGGCCGCCCTGAGGGCTAACGTAAACGATAACGGGCACCTCCGACGACAGGATGCGCTTCACAATGTCGTTCATGGAGGATATGAGTCCGCCCGGAGTGTCCAGACGGATGACCACGGCTTCTCCCTGCTCGTCCTCGGCGGCGTCAATGCCTCGGTCCAGATAGCGCTCCATAACCGGCCCCACTACGCCGTCGGCGGTGAGGACGTGGACGGCGTCCGGCGGCGCTCCGGGACCGCCGCCGCAGGCGAAGCCGGCCACACCCAGGATGAGGAACACGAGGGCGATGGTCAGCCGCAGGGAGCGGAAGCGGGAGAGCGACACAGGGCGGACAGCGGTCATTGGCGGCCTGGCGGGAGAAAGGACAAGGCAACATCATTATACAGTGAACGGGTGGCCTGGTCGGTTCGTTGAATGGGGGCGGGGGCTGCGCTAGAATGAGGCACATCCCGCAGGAGATGTGCAGTATGGGCGAAAACTTACGCTGCCGCGGCATGCGAGACATGCTGCCGGACGATATGAGGCGTTTCCGCCGTGTGGAAGAGGCGTTCCGCACGGCCTGCTTGGGTTGGGGGTACGAGGAGATCCGCACCCCGGTCCTGGAGCATCTGCATCTGTTCACTTCTTCAGGCACCCTTTCGCCTCAGATGCTGGGCCGCGTCTACTCGTTCCTCGATTGGGATGGGTGGAGCGGCGAGCGCGTGGTGATGCGGCCCGACTCAACTATCCCTTCGGCAAGGCTCTACGGGGAGTACCTGGACGGCGGCAAGCTGGCAAAGCTGTTCTACGTGCAGAGCGTCTTCCGCTTCGCTGAGGGCGATGAATCGAGGGAGGACTGGCAGTGTGGGGTAGAGCTCATCGGGGAGAGCCAGCCTCAGGGCGACATTGAGCTTATCCTGCTTGCGCGTGAGGTGCTGGCTCGCCTCGGCCTGGACGCCGACGTGAGGGTTTCGCACCCAGGGCTGGTGCGCGCAGTGCTGGCGCGCGCCGGGTTGGACGCGGCTGAGCAGCTTGCCGTTTATGACCGTATTCTGGATGGAGATGCCGGCGCCCTTCGGGAGTTGCAGGAGCGGCTACCGGATGTGGGAGCCTCTCTGGGTATGCTCCTGGCTGTGGAGGGCGAGGGCAGGGCCTACCTGAACAATTTGCGCAGCACCTTCGTGGAGAGCATTCCTGCCCTGGAAGAGCCGCTGGACGAACTGGCGGTCGTCGTCGGGGCGCTGGAACCGCTCGGCTGCCGCTGCTTGATTTCGGCGGCGATGGTGCGAAATTTCGAGTACTACACGGGGCCAGCGTTCCACCTGGACGTGTCCGGCCAGAAGGTCGGAAGCGGGGGGCGCTACGACGCGCTCGTCTCGCTAATCGGTGGCGAGCACGTACCGGCGTCCGGTTTCGCGCTGGAAGCCGCTGTTCTGGCAGATCTCCTGCCCGCGGAGGCCCCTGAAGCCCGACAGATCGTCACGGTCGTTGCCAGGGCAGATGACGGCGAGTCCCTGGCGTCGGCGTTCCGTCTGGCCGCCACGCTGCGCGCGGAGGGGCTCGCCGCGCAGGTAGCGGGAACGGCCCCGGATGACGGCCCGCGGGTGGCGGCGTCGGGCGAAGGGTACGTGCTGTCGGGAGTGAGCGGGAAGGGACGCCGTTTGGCTAGCGTGGAGGCTGTGGCGGAGGCGCTGCGACAGACCGGTCGTGATTAAGCTCGCCCTTCCGGCGGGTGATCTGCGCACCCCCGTTGCCGATGCCCTGGAGTCGGTCGGGCTGAAGGTCGAAGGCTACGGCGAGGGCTCCCGCACGTACATCCTGAGCGTTGGCGGGCACGAGCGCGCAGTCGCCCGGGTTTTTCGTGAGAAGGACATCCCCATACAGATCGCTATGGGAAGCTACGACCTCGGTATCTGCGGGCTGGCATGGATTGAGGAGCTACGGGCCCGCTACCCTCAGCACCCCGTCGCGTCGCTGCGTGATCTGGGAGTCGGCCGCCTTGGGCTGTACGTCGCGTCCGCCGCCGAGACAGAGGGCCTAGGCTCCCTAGGGGGCCGCCGAGGCCTCCGCGTCGCCAGCGAGTTCCCGAACATAGCGGAGGCGTTCGCTCTGGCGGCCAGGCTGCCCGCATACCGGGTGCAGGCTGTGTGGGGCGCCGCCGAGGCCTACCCTCCAGAGGACGCCGATCTGGCGGTTATAGCGGCCGGCGACGAGGCGGCCGTATCCGCAAAGGGCCTTGTCCCTCTGCTTCGCATGCTGTGCAGCTCGGCCTGGCTCATCGCCAACGCAGATAGCCTCGCGAAGAAGGACCTGAGCCCCCTGCTAGGCCCGCTGGCGGGCAGCGGGAGTAGAGGAGAAGCTCAGTCGCTTCGGCTGCCGCCGCCGCTCCCGGCGGGGACGGGCGAGAAGCGGCCAGCGCCGGCGCGACGCCAATCGCTTCGGATGGCGCTGCCGGACGGTCACCAGCAGCGCCACGTGGTGGCGGCGCTGCGGGAGGCCGGCCTGCTGCCCCTTGCGGGCTATGACGAAACGCGGTGCCTGCGCCGTCCGAAGAGCGCGCTTGCAGGCCTGGAGATAAAAGTGATCCGTCCCCACGACATGCCGCAGCTCGTTGCCACGGGTGAGATTGACCTGGCAGTGACCGGCCGTGATTGTTTGACGGAGCACCTGAGCCGGTTTCCTTCCAGCCCTGCAGAGGAACTGGTGGACCTGCAGCGGTGTCAGTTCAATGTCGCCGCCGTCGTGAGTGAGGATGTGCCGGCGTCAGACCTGGACGGCGCCCTGGCGCATTGGCGGGCGCAAGGGAATCGGATGATCCGCGTGGCGTCCGAGTTTCCTGGCATCGCCGATGCCTTCGCGCGGAGCCGCCACCTGGGGCGCTATCAGGTCATCCCCATCGCCGGGGCGTCCGAGGGGTTCGTGCCGGAGGACGCTGAGCTGCTCATCGAAGGCACCGAGACAGGGAGGACCCTGGTCGAGAACAGGCTCAAGCCGATAGACCTCCTGTTCCGCTCCACCACCTGCGTCATTGCGTCCAGGGAGCGGGTGCTGTCGGGACGCCGCCGCAAGCTGTTCGACCAGGTGGTTTCATCCCTGCGGATGTCCGCGAACGCTGGGTAGATGGTCTGATACAATGGCGGCGAGGTCAGATGTGAGATGCCACCGCTGGGTTTGCACACGGTCATCGCTAAGGAGGTGGCGGACCGGCTGCGCCACCGTGTTCTGGAAGAGGAGCGGGGTAACCTCTATCTGGGCTCCACCGCTCCTGACATCCGCGTGATCACCCGCTGGGAGCGCCGGCGCACCCACTTTTTCGACCTGGCCAACTTCGACGAGCAGAGCGGCGTAGGGGGCCTCTTCCAGGCTTACCCGCGGCTGCGCGAACCGGGCGAGCTGAGCGCGGCCACGGTCGCCTTCGTGGCCGGCTACGTGACGCACCTGGTTATGGACGAGCTGTGGATCAACACGATCTATCGCCCTTTCTTTGGGGAGCGGTCTCCCCTGGGTGGGAACATACGAGCGAACATCATGGACCGGGCGATGCAGTTCTCCCTCGACCGCCAGAAGCGCATCGACCGCGATCTGATGGCCCATGTTCTGGATGAGGTCGCCCGCGCGGACCTGGCGCTGGAGATCGACCTCATCGACGCCGAGACGCTGCGTCGATGGCAGGAGGTCATCCTGGACGTGGTGAACCATCCTCCGGATTGGGACCGGTTCCGCTACATCGCCAGCCGTCACCTCAGGGAGGCCGGGATCGAAACGCCGGAGCAGTTCCGGGAGTTCGTGCGGTCGCTGCCGGACCTGGCGGATGAGACGCTCCGTTATCTGACCGAGAAGCGGGTCCGGGCGTTCATGGATAGCTCCGTAGAGGAAGCTCTGGAAGCAGCGAGGGAGTACCTGAGTTGCGCATAGCCCGCGGAGTGGACGACGCGAGAGGCTCGGTGCTTCGCCGCGCTCCTCTTGAGGCGGCTGAGCTGCCGCCTGCGGTGCGCGAGGTCATACGCCGCGTATTCGGGCTGGAGCTGGGCGTCGGCGAGGTAGTTGACCGTATCCTTGGCGATGTCAGGGAGCACGGTGACGCGGCAGTAATGCGGTACAACCAGGAGATCGACGGCGTTCACGGCGAGCGCGCCCGCTCTCTCCAGGTTTCGACCGAGGAGATTGAGGGCGCTTACGATCGGGTTGACGCTTTTCTCGTCAAGGCT